>Ga0081540_1000945_pt1 | contig 26162 bp, 25 predicted proteins | sample TabmetS2T1R1_FD_71024 | JGI IMG/M metagenome (GOLD analysis project Ga0081540, IMG submission 71024) | Tabebuia heterophylla rhizosphere microbial communities from the University of Puerto Rico - S2T1R1 | ecosystem: Host-associated > Plants > Roots > Rhizosphere ...
CGCGTCCCCTGGCGGAGCCGCGAAGTCTCCGGGAGGGCGGGGAGCAACGGAAAGCGACGAATTCGCGGATGACGCCCGCCCGACGTCGGCCCCGGCCCACGGGGCACGCCAGGTCGCGACCCGGTTGCTCGACGCCGACCCGAAAAGACGACGGGCGGCAGGGCCGATGAGCCCGTGCCGCCCGTTCAGGAGTGCCGATTCCGACTCTAGAAGCTGGCCTGGAACTGCAGCGTGCCCACCCAGTGGTTCGGCGGGATGGTCACGCCGTCGATGGACTCGCCGGCCTTCTCCCTGTTCTGGGCGGCAAACTCCGCGGAGATCTTGTAGGTGTGCTGCAGCACGTACCAGCTGAGACCACCGCGGTAGGTGGTGAGGTTGCCGGCCGTGTTGCCCCGTCCCACGTACGCGGCCGAGGAGTCGAAGTACTCGATCTGCACGTAGGGCCCGATGACGCCGAAGCGCATCGTGACCAGGCCCTGGATCGCGGTCCCGGACGTGGGGGCGCCGTCGCCCGCCCAGATCTTGTTGGCGGCGATGTCGATGCCCAGCTCCAGGTCATCGCCGAACGGAATGGAGGCGAAGAGGTCCACGAAGCCGTTGGTGAAGCTTCCCATGCCGAGCGGGGTCGAGGCACCCGGGCCCGTTGGCGCGGTGTTGCGGACGGCGTTGGCCTGGAAGTCGGCGCCCACGCCCACGCTCACGATGGCGCTCTTGGAGAAGCACACCTGGCAGAAGGAGTATCCGTCCTCCTTGCCCGCGATGTTGAAGCGAAGCGTGCCCGCGAATCGCGGCGCGTCACCAGGGTTGATGCCAGGGCTGGCGGTGACCGGGGGGGGCCCCGCAGACGCGGGGATGCTGGCGCGGGACTGGACGCCGTTGAACACGCCGAGGCGGTAATAGATGCGGTCGTCGAGCAGCAGGCCGCGCATCCCGATGCCGACGTCACGCGTCGAGCGCTGGCTGTTGGGCGAGAAGAACTGCGTGAAGTTGTTGACGCTGGCGTACCTCGAGCCCGACGTGAGTCCGTTGTGGTTCATCGGGAGCAGCATGAGCCCCGCGTCGAGGATGAACTCCTTGCTCACCTTGTACGTGGCCAGCGCGTCGAGGAGGAAAATGGCGTTGTAGACGCCGGTGGCCGTGGGGCTGGCTCCGCCCGGTGCGCTGGCGGCGGCCGGGACGTTGGGGACCGTTCCGGGGCCGGACGCATACGACACGTCGGTGTCGACCAGGAACCCGATGTTGTCGTTGAACTGGCCAGCGAGGATGAGGCGCGCCCGGCGGAGCAGGAAGTCGTTCGAGGGGTCCTTCCCGGAGCCCGCCGCGTCCTGCTCGATCCGGTACTGCGCCTGAACCAGGGCGCCGACGTCGATGAACCCCTTCTCGCTGAAGGAGATCTTCGCGGCGTTCGCCGTGCCCGCTGCCATCAGGCACAGCACTCCGAGACACGACTTCCAGGTTTGTGACCTCATTCGTCCCCTCTCCGCGTGAATGCTGCCCCAGGGCACACCCGTGGCGTGTGGCCACGGCGCGAACAACTTTTTTGGCCCCGCTGTAGGCAATCCACGTTCCAGGAGACTTCCCTGCGCACCTCAAGGACTTGCACGTCCGGGGGTCGCTCCCGGCGTGTGGATGGGTAACGGAGCGTTACCAACGGTAACGGCGTGGTTCGTTCACCCAGCCTGGAACGTCCGGGAATTCCACGGGAATCGACACCCGACGGCGACGCCGAGGTCACGCGTTCGTCACGCGTTCCAGACCCTGGAAACGGCGACGGCGGCACGTGAGGCACGTGCCGCCGTCAGTTGAGAGCGGAGGGAATCGAACCCACAACCTATGGATTAAGAGTCCATTGCTCTGCCAATTGAGCTACGCTCCCGCTCGCCTGGCTGCGCGAGGGTGCGCGCGTATAACCGCCCGTGCCGCCACGAGTCAACGCCTGCTTCCGGGCACCTTTCCGTTGCCTGATTGGCTTCCTGGTCTCCCACGGGCCTAGACTTCAGGACAGCCGGAGGGGAGTGGCCGGAGGAGTGCCGTGGTGGCCAAGTCGCTGGCCGTCGCCGTGGTCCTGGTGCTCGCGCCGGGTTGTGCAACGACGAGCGCGAACCGCCCCACCCAAACCGCGGTCTGGATCGACCAGGCCGGGGCCGAAGGGGTCTTCCTCGAGCCGCCGCTGCGGCTTTCGCCGCAGATCATGACGCTGGCGCGCGAAAAGATCGGCTACGCCGGTACCGAGAAGTCGCGCCTGCTGAAGATCGTCCGCTTCCTCTCCGAGATGGATGGCCTGGCATTCGGGTACCAGACCCAGAGCTCTCTTCCTGCAGAGAAGGCCTTTCAGGCGCGCCGCGGCGACTGCATGAGCTACGCCAACCTCCTGGTGGCGCTGGCCCGCACCCTCGACGTTCCGGTGCGCTTCGTCCGCATCACCGAGCTCCCGGTGACCTGGGAGGCCGGGGGCCGCTTCTTCGAATCGTCACACATGGCGGTGGCGATGGGTCGCACCAATGCGTGGGACCAGTCGGTGGTGGTGGACTTCGGCAGCGTCCACACCTCACCGTGGCGGTTCTCGCTGTACGACGACGTCTCGGACGAGGAGGCCTTCATCCTCTTCCAGAACAACGTCGCGGTGCAGCGGATGCTCGCCGGCGACCTGCTCACCGCCGAGCGCATGCTGCGGTTCCTCCACCACGTCTCGCCGCGCACCCCGGAGGTACCGAACAACCTCTCGCTGGTGCTTCTCCACAACGGCCAGGACCGCGAGGCGCTGGATCTCCTCGAGGCCTCGGTGGAGCAGTTCCCGCGGTTCCGCCCGCTCTTCGCCAACGCGGTCCAGGCCGCGCGCCACATCGGAGACGAGGAGCTGGCGAAGACGCTCGAGGCGCGAGGGAAAGAGCTGCTCGAGGACGAGCCGGCCTGGAACTTCAACGAGGGCATGCGCTCGTACCACGCGCGCGCCTATTCCACCGCGGCCCTGCGGTTCGAGAAGGCGCTCGCGGCGGACCCGGAGAACGTGCGGCTCCTCGCCTGGAGCGCGCGGGCGCACCTGGCGGCGGGGAACATCCGCCGCGGCCTGGAGCAGGTGGAGCGCATCCGCTCCGGCCCTCCCTCCGAGACGCGCACCCGGCTTCTCGAGGATCTGCGGAGCGCCTTCCCCCAGATCGACACGCCAGCGCCTGTCACGCCCCCGGTCGCCGACCTCACCCACTGACGCCGGGGCTCCGGGGAACCGGGGCTGAGCCTGGAGGCTGGCGCGCCCTACCTGACGGCGCCCCCGCGCGCGCCGAGCACCCGCTGCACCGCCTCCAGCAGCTCGAGGTGGGTGAAGGGCTTCTGGAGGAAGCTCGTGCCCGGGTCGCGACGCAGCTCCGGATCCATCTGTCCCTCGCCGTACCCGCTGACCACCAGGACCCGCGCCGACGGATGACGCTGGTGAATGGTGCGGTAGGCCGCGATGCCGCTCAGCCCCGGCAGCACCGCGTCGAGGATGACCAGGTCCACCGCGACGCCGCCGAGCAGCGCCAGCGCGGACTCGGCGTCGTCGGCGGTGAGCGCCCGGAACCCGCTGCGCTCCAGCAGCCGCGCCAGGCCCTGGCGAACCGCGGCGTCGTCCTCCACCACCAGCACCGTGCCTCCGGCGCGCGGAGCAGGAGCGCGGCTCTTCCGCTCGGTCTCGAGGGGAGCCCCCTCGACGGCGGGGAGGAAGATCTGGAAGGTGGAGCCCCTGCTCGGAGCGCTCGACACCTCGACCACGCCCTGGTGCTGCCGGACGATGCCGTGCACCACCGCCAGGCCCAGGCCCGTCCCACGGCCGGGTGCCTTGGTGGTGAAGAACGGCTCGAAGATGCGCTCCAGCGTCCCCGCGGGGATGCCCACGCCGGTGTCCCGGACCGACAGCTCCACCATCCGCTTTCCCGGGACGGTGGCGTGGCGGGCCGCGAAGTCGGCATCCACCTCGACGTTCCGGGTCCGCACGGTCAGCATGCCGCCCTCGGGCATTGCGTCCCGGGCGTTCACGCACAGGTTCATCAGCACCTGCTCCAGCTGCGCCGGGTCGCCTGACACGGTCCACAGCTCCTCCGCCAGCTGCGTCTCCAGCTTCACTGGCTCGCCGATGACCCGTCGGAGCAGGCTCTCCACGTCGAGCACCACCTGGTTGATGCTCAGCGAGCGCTGGGCCAGCGGCTGGCGCTTGGCGAAGGCGAGCAGCTGGCGAACCAGCGCTCCGGCCCGCTGACACTGCCGCTCGATCTCCGCGAGGTCGGACTGGGCCGAGTGGTCCACCGACAGGTCCAGCCGGGCCAGGGCGGCAGCGCTCTGGATGCCGGTGAGGACGTTGTTGAAGTCGTGGGCCACCCCGCCGGCGAGCATGCCCACGGTGTCCATCTTCTGCGTGCGCTGCACCTCGGCCTCGAGGCGCTTGCGCTCGGTGACGTCGCGCACGCTCACCACCAGCCGCTGGTCGCCTCCGGGGACCTCGGCCACCGCGAGCTCGAGGTGCACCATGCTGCCGTCGCGCCGGCGGGCCTCGCTGGAACGGCTGCCCTGCGCCACGTAGCCCTGGAAGCCGGGCGGGAGGATCTCGTCCGCCGGGCGCCCCGACACCTCCGAGGCCTCGACGCCGAAGATGCGCTCGGCGGCGGGGTTCATGGAGACCAGCAATCCTCCGGCGCTGACGGTGAGCAGCCCATCGGGCACGTGCTCCATCACTGCCCGGAGGTCCATCTCGCTGCGGCGCAGCGCCGCATCCGCCCTGCGGCGAGCCGCGCGCTGGGCCGCCTCGGCGCACTCACGCTCCACCGCAGGCGCGAGCCGGGCGAGGTTGTCCTTCATGAGGTAGTCGTGCGCGCCGGCCTTCATCGCCGCGACGGCGTGGGTCTCGTCCACGGTCCCGGAGACGAGGATGAACGGCACGTCCAGCCCACTCTCTTGCAGGCGGGCGAGCGCCTCCAGCGCATCGAACTGCGGAAGTCGGTGATCCGAGACGATGACGTCCCAGGGCGCGGAGAGCAGCGCTTCCTGGAAGCCCTCGGCGCTGTCCACGCGGTGGAAGCGCACCAGCCGTCCCTCGGTCTGGAGCGCATGCACGATGAGCGTCGCGTCGGCCTCGGAGTCCTCGACCAGGAGGACGCGCAGCGCGCTGCGAGTAGAAGCCGGGAGAGGTCTCACGGAGGCCGGGCGAGATCTGAGCGCCACGCGGCGGACACCGGCAAGGTGGCTTCGGTGCGCAGTCACGGCGTCGCTGTGTGTTTGGCGACCGCAACGTGGTACCTGGGGTCGATGCAGACCTGGGACGCGCTCGTGGTGGGAGCCGGGCAATCCGGAGTGCCGCTCGCGGTGGCGCTGGCCCGAGCAGGACGCCGGACGGCGCTCATCGAGCGGGCCGACGTGGGCGGCACTTGCGTCAACGTCGGCTGCACCCCCACCAAGACGATGGTGGCGAGCGCCCGGGTGGCTTGGCTCGCCTCGCGCGCCGCGGAGTACGGCATCGAGGTCCCGCCGCCGCGAACGAACTGGCCTGCGGTCCGCGAGCGCGAGCAGGGAGTGGTCAAGGATTTCCGGGCCAGCAGCGAGCGCCAGCTGCGCGAGGCGGGCGTCACGCTTCTCCGCGGTGAGGCGCGGTTCGTGGGCCCGCGCCGGTTGCGAGTCACCGCCGCCGACGGGACCCGAGAGGACCACGAGGCGCCGGTGGTGGTGCTCAACCTCGGAGGCCGCCCGCGCCGGCTCGACCTGCCGGGCGTGGATTCGGTGCCGGCGCTCGACTCGTCCTCCATCCTCACCCTGGGCCCGTTCCCCGAGCGGCTCCTGGTGCTGGGCGGGGGATACATCGCGCTCGAGCTGGGGCAGATCTTCCGGCGGCTGGGCGCCGAGGTGACCATCGTCGAGTCCGCGCCGAGGTTGGCCTCGAGGGAGGACCCGGAGATCTCCGAGCAGCTCGCTGACATCCTGCGCGCCGAGGGCGTCGGTGTGCACGTCGGCGCTCGCCCGGCCCGGGTGAGCCCGGCGAGCGGCGGCGTGCGCCTCGAGCTCGCCGATGGGACGGCGCTCGAGGGAACGCATCTCCTGGTCGCCGTGGGGAGGACGCCGAACACCGACGCGCTGGACTGCGCGGCCGGCGGCGTGACCTGCGACGCGCAAGGGTTCATCCGGGTGGACGAGCGGCTTCGCACCTCTGCCGAGGGGGTGTACGCGACCGGAGACGTCACGGGGGCTCCGCAGTTCACCCACATCTCGTACGACGACTACCGGGTACTCCTCGCCGAGCTGCTGGACGGGCCTCCGCGGTCACGGGTGGGACGGATCCTGCCCTACACCCTGTTCACCGATCCCCAGCTCGGGCGGGTGGGGATGACCGAGGCCGAGGCCCGTGCGAAGGGGCTGTCCATCCGCGTTGCCCGGATGCCGATGAGCTACGTGGCACGGGCCATCGAGTCCGGCGAGACGCGCGGCGTGCTCAAGGCAGTGGTGGACGCCAAGACGGCCCGCATCCTCGGCTTCGCCGCCCTGGGCGTCGAGGGTGGAGAGCTGGCGACGGTGGTGCACACCGCGATGGTCGGCGACCTGCCGTGGACGGTCCTCCGAGATTTCATCTACCCCCATCCCGGACTGGCCGAGTCGCTCAACAACCTCTTCGACTCATGGGTCTGAGACCGGGGCGCGCTGAGCGCTACGGCGGCCGGTACTCCACACAACGCCACACCCGGAAGCGACGGACGATGCGGTCGCCTCGGCGCACCAGCAGGGGCGGTTCCTCCACCACCCGGGCGCAGCGCGCCAGGAGCGCGGCCGGCGGCGGTCCGGAGGGCCCATCGTCGAACCGCCGGGGATCGGAGTCGAGGAACAGCCCGGTGCGACCGGCGAGCGCACCGACGTCGAGTCCGACGAAATCGAGCTGCAGCGCAGGCTGCCCCAGGAGATTCCGGCCGTAGGCCTCCACCTTTCCGTCGAGCAGCAGCTCGGCCGTGGTCTTGTAGTCGTCCGCGGAGAAGGCGAACTCTCCCGGCCCGAGCCTGGCCCCGGTCTGCTCCCGGAGCGAGCTCCAGCCCACCCAGGTGTCGTCGCCGAGCCGGACCGGATAGGCGAACAGCTCCACCAGCACCACGGCGTGGACGACGGCGGAGGCCAGCGCGTTCCAGCGGAGCAGCGAGGGCCCGGAGTGCCGGGCCGCCCAGAGCGCACCGGCCACCCACAGCGGGAAGGGCCAGTTGGGCTTCACCACCGCGCCCAGGCTGACCAGCAGCATCACCACCGCGGGGAGGAGGGAGAACGCGGCGAGGAACAGCTCCTCGGGCGGGAGCGTGCCGCGCAGGATCCGCGGAACCGATCGCACCGCCTCACGCCCCCACACCCAGATCAGTGGAGGAAGCACCAGCACCAGCTGCGACCCCACCAGCCCGAGCAGGTTCCAGGGGGAGAGGCCGCGGGCGTGCTCCACCCGGCCCGCGGTCTGGAAGAGGAACGACGCCCAGCCGTGCTGCGCGTTCCAGATCCAGACCGGCGCAGTCACCAGCCCGGCGACGAGCAGGCCCAGCCACGGCCACGGTGAGGCGAGCTGACGTCTACCCCGGGGGAGCGCGAGGAGCAGCAGGCCCGCCCCCAGGAAAAGAAACACCGCGCTGTACTTGGAGTCGAAAGCGAGTCCGGCGCAGAGCCCGGCGGGGAGCCATGACGTCCTTCGATCATCCAGGAGCGCGTCGGTGAGGAAACAGAGCGTCCACGTCCAGGCGGCGACGAGCGGCCCGTCGGGGATCGCGATGACGCTGAGGACGCTGAACGCTCCGGTGGTCGCCAGAAGAAGGACCGCCCGCCCCGGCGCATCCGGCACGAAGCGACGCGCGAGGCGCGCCAGACCCACGAGGGTCACCGCCGCGAAGAAGAACGGGACCAGCCGGATCAGGATCGGCGGCGGCGGCCGGAGCGCCGCCGGCGACGCCAGAGCCCAGGCCAGGATCCCGGGATGATCGAAGTACGACAGCGCCGGATGCCGGGCGTAGAAGACGTAGTACGCCTCCTGCGGCACGAGATCGAAGAGCGAGCCCAGCGCGAGGCGAATACATTGCAGCACCAGGAGGACAACGGCCCACCGCCTGGTGTGGATCACGCGTGCTCCTTGCTTCCATCAGTCGGTTCACTGCAGGCGGTCGCAACGAGTGCAGCGAGTGGTGTCCGCCGCGCAGTAAACACTGTGCTGCTGCTCCGGGCGCGACACTGTGGTTGCCCCGTCCGATCCTGGGACGCAATCGAACACGCGCCAGGTCCGTACCGGCAGCCGGAAGGGTCGACCTCTTTGGACTCGTCCGCGATCACTTTTCCTTGGGAGATACCGTGAAGCCAGTCATCGCAGCACTCGCGTTTCTCGGCGCCGCCGCATGCGCCACCTCCGGTTCCGGCGTCGATCCGCGGCTGGAGTACACCTACAACAGCTCCGTCAACGGCGTGATCGCCGTTCCCGAGGCCGCCGCCAACCCCGAGGTCTGCAAGAGCCTCGCGGTCGTGGCCACCGTGGGTGACACCCAGGTGGGCCGCTCGGCGATCCGCCCGAGCAAGGGCCGCTGCTCGTACCAGATCGACAACCTGCCTTCGGACAAGGACGTCACCGTGAAGGTGCAGCCCGGCACCGACCTGAAGTGCCAGGACGGGTCGCAGATGGCCTTCGTCTCGGATGACCAGGGCCCGCTGAAGCTGCAGCCGTCCGAGGGCAAGCTGCACGACTTCCGCGCCCAGTGCGGCCCCACGCAGAGCTGAATCGGGCTTCGTCCCGACCAGCTCGGCGAACGTTCAGGGCAGGATAGGAATGGCGGCGCGTGGCCGATGGTCGCGCGCCGCCGTTCCATTGCGGGGATGACCGCCTGACGCGGCGGCTCCTCGTTCGGCCCCGTACAGCGGTCGCTGATGTCTCCCGCGCCCATCCGAACCGCAGCGGGGCGGGCCGCCAACGTCGAGACCATTTGATCGACCGGATGATCGCGCCGCAATCGCGGCCGAGGTCTAGGAGCGACGACGGAGCGTGGCCGTCGTCACGTGACGGAGGAGCGACGCGGAGATCGGCCGCGAGGGCAAGCGAGGGACGGATCGATTCAAGTGGTTTCGGCGTTTAACCTTCCCCGCATGCACACTCGACTGCTCGCCCTCCCCGCTCTGTTCCTGTTCCTCGCCGACGTCCCCGCCGGCGGTCAGCCCGCCACCCCACCCGCCCAGGCCGGGCAGGTGATGCTCACCGTCTTCCTTCGCCACGACCAGTCGAAGCCCCTCGGCGAGATCCGCACCGAGCTGGAGAAGAACGGGTTCTTCCAGAAGTTCCCGCCCCCAGGGACCGAGGTCGTCTCCTGGTACGTGATGATGGGCATCGGCCAGGTGGTCACGCTCCGCTTCCCGGCGGAGCGGCTGCGGGACGTGAACCTCGCCCTCGAGCAGAGCGCCTGGGGCGCGTTCCGCACCGACTTCTACGCGACGTACGACTACAAGCCGGTCGCCGAGGCCGAGCGGAAGAAGAAGTAGGCGGCAGCCTCGCGCTCAGCGGAGGTCAGCGCTGGGCGTTCCCATCGTTGAAGGGGTGGAAGGTGAACTTCTGCCCGCCGATCGCGGCCTCGTACATCAGCCCGGCCTTGGTCATGGTGAACACCGCGACGCCACGCGTGTAGTTCGCGTCCGCGGAGGCGCCGGCGGAGAGAGCCACGGCCGTGGCCTGCGCGTCGAGCTGGAAGTGGCTGTTCTTGAAGTCGGAGAGCGTCGACGGGTTCTCGAAGAAGATCACCTCCGAGTAGGTCTGCCCGCCGAGCTGGAGCCCGATGCTCCCCTGGCCCATGCTGGCCGTCCCCACCGGCTTCCCACCGACGAAGAGCACTCCGTCTCCGCCGGCGCCACCGACGATGAAGCCGCCCTTGGCGATGGTGGGGAACACCGCGTAGCCGGAAGCGGTGGAGAAGAACTTCGCGATCTTCGAATCCTTCTTCTTGAAGGTCTCGGCGGTGGCCTTGGCATCCGACACCAGCGCTTCGTCGCTGGCGGCGAGAGCCGGGGCCGCTCCGAGGAATACGAGGACGGTCACGGTCATGAGAGAGCGCATGGAACGCTCGTAATGACGCGGCCCGGACCAGTCCACCGCTCCTTCACCCTTCGTCGACAAGGCGGCACCGACCCTCACGCACTCCGCGTGGTGGCGAGAAACATTGCCCGACGACGAGGGTCTACCGTTTCGAGCCGTACGGCTGGAATCCGAACTTCTGACCACCCACGCTCGCCTCGTCCATGAGGCCTGTCTTGGTGGCCGTGAAGATCGCGACTCCATCTTCGTCGTTCGCGGTGGCCGCCGTCATGGCGGAGAGCGCGACGGCCGAGGGCTGCGCCGCGAGCGCGAACGTCCCCTTCTTGAACGCGCGAGGTCAGGCTCGACCGGCGCAGCGCAGAACGGCGGCCGCGGAGCGGTCGATGTCGTCCTCGGTGGTATTCCACCCCGAGATGCTGATCCGCATGACGTCCTTCTGCTTCCACCGGCTCCCGCCGAGCCAGCAGGTGCCATCCGTCTGGACCCGTCCGATGACCTCGCGGGTGAAGGTGTCGGCGTCGCCACCACCCGGCGGCTCGAACTGGACCAGCACCTGGTTGAGCACCACCTCGTTCAGCACGTGCACGCCGGACGATCGCTCCAGGCGCTCGGCGAATCTCCGGGCCAGCGCACAGCAGCGATCCACGACGGCCTCGACGCCCCGGCGCCCCATTGCCCGGAGCGCGGCGTACACCGGCGTGCCCCGCCCGCGCCGGCTGAACTCGGGGACGAAGTCCACTCCATCTCGGAGCCCGGTGCTGCGCACCAGGTAGCTGGCGGACGTCCCCACCGCCCGGGCGAGCATCGCCGGATCGCGCACGATGGCGACCCCGGAGTCGTAGGGCACGTTCAGCCACTTGTGAGCGTCCACCGCCCAGCTGTCCGCCTCCTCCACGCCGCGGAGCAGCTCCCGGGTGCGAGGGCTCGCCGCTGCCCAGAGTCCGAATGCTCCATCGACGTGCACCCAGGCTCCGTGCGCGTGCGCGGCGGAGATGAGCGACTCCATCGGGTCCACCGCGCCGGTGTTGACGTTGCCGGCCTGCACGCAGACCAGCGTCGGCCCCCGGCAATCCGCGAGCACTGCGGGCAACGCGTCCGGATCCATCCGTCCTTGAGCGTCGGCGCGGACTCGCTTCACCCGGGCTTGCCCCAGGCCGAGGAAGCGCAATGATCGGAGGATGGTGACGTGCACCTCCTCGCCGACCACGACGTGAATCTCGGGGGCTCCGTAGAGGCCCTGTTCCGAGACGTCCCAGCCCGTCCGGGCGAGCAGCGCCTGCCGGGCCGCCGCGAGGGCGGTGAAGTTGGCCATCTGCCCACCGGTGACGAAGCCCACGCCCGCCTCCACCGGGAGCCCGAACAGGCGATTCAGCCAGCGCCCCGCGGTGTCCTCGAGCACCGCCACCGTCGGGGAGGCGACGTACAGGCCGGCGTTCTGGTCCCAGGCAGAGGTGAGCCAGTCCGCCGCAAGCGCCACCGGCTGGCTCCCACCGATGACGAAGCCGAAGAAGCGCGGACCGGCGGTCGCCATGAGGCCCGGCTCGCCGGCCTGCGCGAGGAGGTCGATCACCTCCAGGGGATCCTGCCCCGTCTCCGGCAGCTCTCCTGCGAACGACTGCCTCAACGTTTCCAGCGACGCCTCGGGGCGCACGGGGCGCTTGCCGAGGGAAGCGATCCACGAGCGGGCGTGGAAGAGTGCGCGATCGAGCAGCGGCGAGAAGGAGTCCATGGAAGTGGAACCGTCCCTCTCACGGGCACCTCCCGGCAAGCACAGGGCTGATCCGATGCAGCCGGATCAGCGCTTGATGAAGCGCATGGGCGGAGAGGTGTTCTTCCCCTTTCCCTGGGAGCGCAGCGCGTCGGGGTCGAGGCCGGAGAGGAGGAGCGCGGTCGCGTAGAGGTGGCCGCAGTTGGAGACGAACCCGGCCGGGCTGGGCGTGGTCCCGGCTCGCTGTACCCCGGTCACCGGGTCGAACGCCGGGTCGAGCGTCCCGTCGGGCAAGATGGGGATGGCGTCCTGGGTCACCGTCCCCACCCGGCCCCACTGACGATTTCCTTGTACCGTACCGCCGAGGAAAGCCACCGAGCTGACCAGCCAGTGCTGGCAGACGTCCTGGTCCATGATCTGGCTGTACTTGTCGGAGTCGGTGGCGCTCGACTGAAGGATGCTGCTGGCGTCGGCGCCCATCATCCGCCCCATCTCCGAGGCCAGGACGATGGTGGTGTGGTCCCAGTACGACTTGCCGGTCACCGGGTGCTGGGTCGCCTTCAGCTTCGCGACGAAGGTGAGCAGGGGCGACCAGAGGTTCTTCCGCATCCGCGACAACTGGTTCGTCTGCCCGCGGGGATTGGTGTACTGGAAGACGCCGCGGCGCGGGAAGTGGGTGTCGAAGCCGCGGACATCCCGGCTCTCGATCCAGAAGCCGATGGATAGCCCCTTCGTCATCAGCTCGTAGGCCATCATCGCCTGCACGTTGGTATTGGGGCTCTCCTTCGAGCGGGCCGGATTGCCGTTGACCTCGGCGGCGCTCGTGGTCTCGTCCGAGGGCTGGATGTTGAACGCCGCGCGGAGCGCCGGGTCGGTGAACATCGTGTTGGGGTTCACCGTGACGCTGGCGCCCACCAGTGACTGATGGATCTGCACCGCCGAGGCGAAGGCCTTCACCGACTCGCTGTTCCTGTCGGCGACGAAGTTCCGGTGTAGGTCGTCCACGAAGCTGCGGATTCGGCCATCACGGGCGTTCGCGGTCAGACCCTGGATCTGCCGGAGCCGGTTGCGCATGTCCTCGGGCAGCTTCCCGTAGATGGTGTGGGCGAAGGGTGGCCCGAGCTTCTCGTAGTACCCGGTGCCCTCGGGGTAGTTGGCCAGGGAAAGCTCGCCGTCGGAGAGCCAGCGGTGCCAGGAGATGTGGGGGAGCAGCGCGTTTGCGCCGTAGGCCTCGCAAAAGGCCTGCATCACCGTGCGCTCGTCGTCACCGCGCTTCGCGCTGAGGCTGTGGTTGTACTTGCCGTAGTGGTAGTCCCAGCGGCCCCCGGAGTGGAACTCGTTTCCGTGGTGGCTGCTGACCACCGCCAGGTCGTTCGCCAGCGACGCGATGCCGTCGGCGGCGAGGAACCCGTAGGTGAGGTTCCCGGCCGTCTTCGGGGGGTCATTCGGAGCGGTGCCGTAGCCGGAGGGCCGGTAGAGTTGGTCGCTCCAGGACGGATTCGGGTTGAGGGTCCCCGCGGGGATGACCAGGGTCGCGTCGTTGCGGGTGTCGAGCGGGTTGAACATCGAGTACCCGTCCCACCCGCCCTCCTGGAACCAGTAGACGAGGTAGTGCGGCTCGGTGGCGGCCTGCGCCGCGGCGGCGGCGATGCCCAGCTCCTTCGCCGTCCCCGGGACGCCGAACGACTGGAACCAGCGGAGCCAGTCCAGGGTGGTGATGACCGAGCTGCCCGCGACCGCCTTGAGAAAGGAGCGCCGGTGCATGGTCACTTCCCCTGGTACTGCGGCGAGGAAACCATCAGCTTGAGCGTCGGGCGCAGGTCGCCGTTCGAGGCCGCGAGCGTGTCCCAGAGTTGCTTGTAGAGGCCGCGCTCGTCCTGATCGAAGCGCATCGGCCTGCCGAACAGGAGGCTGAACTCGGCCTGCAGTGTCTGGCGGACGAAGCGCTCCTTCTTCACCGCCTGCGCGGAGAACGACCCGATGCCCTGCCCCTTGTAGGGATAGCCGGCCACGAGGCCGTGGTCCGAGTCGTCGATGGGCTTTCCGTCCGCGTCGGTGGTCTGGTACGTGCCGTCGTCCGACCAGCGGCTCCGCTGATAGGCAAGCGGGGTCAGCAGCTGGTGGCAGGTGAAGCAGACGCTGTTCGGATCCACCGTGCTCGACGCGGTGGATCCGATGCGCATCGCGATCACCTCTGGCGGGACCTCGAAGACGTAGCCCATGAAGTCCGAGAGGACGCGGGCGGGATAGTTGTAGTGGGGCAGCCCGGGCTTGTGCTGGATGTAGCCCTTCATCGTGAGGACGCCGGTGGCGCCATGCTCGCCCTCTCGGGCGACGGGCTGGAAGGAGGTGTCCACCCCGTAGTCGCCGGTGAGGAGATCGCGGTAGCTCGCCCCGGTGGTGAGAATGCGGGTCCAGAGGCGGGCCGGTTCGTCCGAGTCGCTCGTCCCGTCGCTCTCGGTGCGGATCCGCATCTTGTAATAGGCGTAGGCCGCGAACTCGGGCGAGGCGAGCCAGCCGTCCACCACCTGGTCGAGCGTCTTCGCCCCACTGGTGAACGCCTGGATCTCCGCCTCGCTGGGCGGCCGCGCCACGAGGTCCTGCGCCACCTTCACCAGGAGCAGGGTCTTGTTCTCGGCCCCGGTGGTGCTCGGCCGCGACGGGGGCAGCGACCACAGGAAGTCGGGGTGGCGGATCAGGGCCTCGCAGACCCCGCTCCACGCATCCTGAGGCACGGGCCCGGCGGCGATGGCCACCAGATCCTTCAGGAGGCCGTAGGCGGCGTCGCTCTCCGCGGCCGTGGGCTTGCGGAAGAGCATCTTCCGGTAGAGCTGGTCGATCCCCGCCCGGGCGGCAGTCTCGCGAGCCGTCGCGGGCGGCGTGTCCACCACCGCCGCCGCCACATCGAGGCCGGTGAAGGGGCCGGTCTTCGCGGCGACCGCAGTGGAGCAAACGTCCTTTGTCAACGAGTCCAGTGCGAGGAGGAAGTCCGGCGTGGCGACACGCGCCTCCACGAAGTGGGAGACGAAGTCCGCGCCGCCGAGCAGGCCAATGTTGGCCTGGAACTGGTCCATCCCCCCGCGGACCCAGGCATCACCGAAGACGGCCCCCACCTTCCCCTTGAGCTGCATGTAGCCGAGAAAGGTGTTGTCGTAGGCGTCGATCGCCGGGCCCGAGTACGGTTCGAGGAGGAGGGGCGGGAACTGCTCGTCCTCGGGAACGCCCCCACCTCCCCCGCCGCTACCTCCCCCGCCGCCGCCTCCGCCACCTCCTCCCGAATTCCCCGGGCCCGTGATGCTGCCGGAGCACGCCAGCGCGAGCGCCAGAGCGACTGCTCCGATCGGAGATGTCCGGCGCCGGGTCATGAAATTCCCTCGAGCGGAGCCGGGCATCGTCCCGTGGTCATCCAGGGGAGCGTCAATGGCACGATGTGGGCTGCCACGGCGACGGGACGACTCCGTCCCACTGCGGGGTGGAGCGCCGCCCTCACCTTCCGGACCGGGTCACTGCAAGCGGCGGTAGGTCAGCGTCACATCCACTGGCGCCGAGAGGCGGCCGCTCTGCATGAAGCGCCGGACGCTGAGACTCTGCGCGTCGCTGGAGGGAGTGAACACGGTCTCCCCGGAGCCGTCGGCGCTCTTCCCCGCCTCGACCAGCGCGCCATCCCGGACGCGGAAGGTCGTCTGGTTCACGTCGCCGAACCGGTCCGTCACCGTCACCGGCGGCCCGCCCACCTCGCCGCGCTCGACGGGATCGTCGGGTGAGGTGACGGTCACCGTGGAGCCTTCCAACGAGAGCGTGTACAGGGGGCGCGGGCGGGCGCGAGCCCCGAGGGCCTGCGCGGCGAAGCCCCGGGCGAGGAAGCCCATGTCCGAGGTGGCGTGCTCGACGGCCTGGTCCACCTGGGCGAGCTCGGCGTCGCCGCCCGCGTAGACCCAGGTGCCGGCGAGGGCCCGGCGCATCTCGTCGGAGAGGACGGCCGCCTCCGGCCCAGGGGGCGGCGCCGGAGGTTCGGCTGGCGGAGGCGCGTGAGCACAGCCCGCGAACGTGAGCAGGAGCACCGCGGGCACGAGGCGACACACCGGCCGCCTGCGGGAGCACGCCGAATCCTCGCCGGAGCGCCTTCGCACGCCGGGGAGCTATCCACGGGGGTCGCGGGAACGCAACGCCCGTGCGCCGACCGAGCCGTCGCCGATCGCTCACGACTCGACGGCTTGACGCACCGCGACCTCGCGCATCGAGATGCCGACGGGCCGGGCCCGTGCCAGATTCCACCCGGGGAAGGAGCGCGCCATGTACAAGCACATCCTGGTCCCGACCGACGGCTCGGATCTCTCCGACCGAGCAGTGAAGGAGGCGATCGCCTTTGCCAGGTCCATCGGCGCCCGCATCACCGCGCTCACCGTGTCGCCGCCCTTCCACGTGTCCGGTTACGACCCGTTCCTGGTGACGGTGACGCCCACCCAGTACGAGCGCGCGCACGAGAGCCGCGCTCGGGAGGTGCTGGGGGACGCGCGGGCGAAGGCCTCCGCCGCCGGGGTGCCCTGCGAGGTGGTGTCGGTGGTGAACGATTCGCCGTGGCAGGCAATCATCGACACCGCCCACCGGCAGGGCTGTGACCTGGTCTTCATGGCGTCGCACGGCCGGCGCGGGGTGGCGGGGATGCTGCTCGGCAGCGAGACGCAGCGGGTCCTCACCCACTGCAAGGTGCCGGTGCTGGTCTACCGCTGAGCGAGGAGCGCGGTCCGGTCCGTTCAGACGATGGCGCGCACCACGCCGCCATCGACGCGGAGCGCGGCGCCGTTCACCGCCGAGGCCGGACCGCCGGCGACGAAGACCGTGAGCGCCGCAATCTCCTCGGGCGTGGCGAAGCGCTGCAGCAGCGAGGTGGGGCGCGCGGTGGAGAAGAAGTCGCGCTCCACCTGCGCGGCCGGCACGCCCCGCTGAGCGGCCAGGCCCTCGACGAAGGTGCCCACCCCCTCGCTCCGCGTGGGCCCGGCGAGGATGGCGTTCACCGTGACCCCGGTGCCGCGGGTGGTCTCGGCCAGCCCGCGCGAGACGGCGAGCTGCGCGGTCTTGGTGGTTCCGTAGTGGATCATCTCCACCGGGATCTGCAGCGCGCTCTCGCTGGAGATGAAGAGGATGCGCCCCCAGTTCCGGGCCTTCATGCCCGGGAGGTAGGCACGCGCCAGACGGACCCCGCTGAGCACATTCACCTCGAAGAAGCGCATCCAGTCCGCGTCGGGGATGTCCTCGAAGTGCACTGCGGCGAAGATGCCGAGGTTGTTCACCAGCACGTCGACCTCGGGCACCTCGCGCACCATCCGCGTGCAACCGTCGGCGGTTCCCAGGTCCGCGGCCACGCCGCGCACCCGCGCCCGGGGGTGACGCGCCCGGACCTGGTCCACGGCGGTGCGGACCCGCGCCTCGGTTCGACCGTTGAGCACCACGTCGGCGCCCTCGGCCGCGAGAGTGGCGGCGATCGCCCAGCCGATGCCCGCGGTGGAGCCGCTCACCAGGGCGCGCTTTCCTTCGAGTTGGAGATCCATGGGCCGCTGAGGTATCAGCGGCGCAGCTCGGCGTCGAACGCGGCGGCGAAGCTGGCGTAGTCCTCTCCGAGCGCTCGCTGGAAGGCGACCGGGAAGGGTGAACCCCTGGACATCTCGGCCAGGACCGACCGCACCCCGTGAACCCCGTGCAGCTTCATCAGCCGCTCTGCCGCGTGGCGGGATTCGAGATAGGCGAACCACGCGCCCTTCCGGTTCAGCCCCTGGAAGCTGCCCTCGAGCTTCTGCAGCGGGAAGGCGTGGGCGTCCGGGCTGCAACCGATCGTTTCCCCCTGGACCACCTCGGCGACCTGGGCGAACCCCTCGTTGAGCCAGGTGGGCGCTCTGGCTCCACCCGAGGCGCGGTGGAACAGCGCATGCGCGTACTCGTGGAAGAGGGTGCGCTGAAAGCCGTACGAGCGCGGGTCCGCTCCGGCCGACGGAAGCCGGATCTTCCCGTCGTAGACGGCAACCGACCACGAGGCGTGCCCTTCCTTCTCGAAGGAGCGCTCGGGATAGAGGACCACCGGGGTCTGCCCATCCGGGTAGAGCTCGAACAGCGTCCCGACCTTCCGGTACGCCATCTCGAGGACCTCCAGCGTGGCCCGGGCCGCGGGGACGTCCGCCCGCCCGTCGAAGGCCGCGACGAAATGCTCCGAGGCCACGCGCTCCAGCCCGCCCAGACGCTCGGCCTCGGCACGGCCACGCTCCAGCCGACGGGTCAACCCGACGTCCCCGGGGTTGAGCCGCAGCCCGCGCTCCCAGGTGTCAATGGCGCCTGCGAGGTCGTTGTCCTGAAACTCGTACTCGCCGAGCGCGAGGTACGCCTCTGCCGTCCGCTCCTCGAGGCCCAGGGCGGTCCGGGCCTGTCGCTTCGACCGCTCGAACTGGCCGGCCTTCGCCGAGGCAACGGCGGCAGTCCCGAGGAGTCGTGCCACCGGGGAGCGCACGGCTGGGTCCGACGTGGGTAGCTCCTCCAGGCGCGAGAGGATGGGCTCGATCCGCTGGAGACGTCCGTTGCGGAGCGCCTCCTGGGCACTGACGCTGAGGAGCTCGAGCGCGGGAACCGCCGCAACCGAGCCGTTCCGGAACAACGCATGCACCTCCTCGACGGCGTCCGGGTAACGCTCGCCGGCCAGGACGCGCGCGAGCTGCTCGAGCACGGGTGAGACCGCGCGAGAGATTCCTGCGTCCCCCGCGGACTGCAGCGCGGCGAGCGCGACGCCCGCGTCCGGCGTCACCACAAGGCGAGCCGTGCCGGCGTCCGCGGACTGCGCAACCGCTTCCTCCTCCGCGTGGCGCTTGGCCTCGGCGAGGCGGGCCATGCTGGCAGCGAAGACCTCGTCGTCGGTGAGACCCGCGTCGGGGGCGGATGCAGTCGCCGGAGCGGTGATCAGGGGTGGTGCCGGGGGCGCCGTCCGGCGGCGGAGAATGACCGCGGCAGTCGCGCCCGCGATCGACAGCACCGCGACGAGGACGAGCGATTGGCGCACGGGGAGAAGCTCCAGTCTGCCAGGACCGGTCCACCCACGCACTGGCGGCCGTCGACGCACATCCTCATCGAGGGGGCGACATGGCCCTTCCAAGGTGCCAGCATGAGAGGGACGAGGACCATCCCATGACCAAGCTGGAAGGCACCCTCAGGCGCGAGATCAGCATCGATGGCAAGCCATTCACGCTCGCCATCTCGCCAGACGGACTGAAGCTCACGCCCAAGGGAGCGCGGAAGGGCCACGAGCTGCGCTGGAAGGACCTCGTGAGCGGCGAGGCTGCGCTCGCCGTCGCACTGAACGCCTCTGTCGATCGGGCGCGCTGATGGCCCTGATGGCGAAGCGCAAGGAGGTCCACCGCGAGTTCGCCTGGACCGTCGTCCGGAAGAACAGTGAGCACCTGCCCGTCCGGGTGCGGCTGGGTGACGGCGACTGGATCGATCTCAGCCTCGCGGAATCCGAGCGACTGGGTGTGGAGCTCATCAAGGCGTCGAGACGCAGGACGCCGAGCTCACCGCCGCCACGCCCTCGGAAGCGCCGGAGAAAGTAGCTCGGCGCCGGCAGCGCTGTTCAGTCGCTGACCTCCGCCGGCGAATGCTCCTTCCCCGGGCGAGGGGCCACGGCGATCACTGGCCCGATGCCCGATGTTCCGCCCTCCCCCGCCCTGGCCGTGTCTCGAGCACGTCAGTGGCTCGTCGCCCTGCTCGGGGTCGGGCTGGCCTCCGCCTTCAACGCCCTGGCGCCGGGCGTGGCGGCGGTCGTGCCGTACATGCCCTTTCACCTGATCCTCCCCGGGGTGGCCTGGATCTCGCGCTCGCTGCGGGTCGCCTGGGTGGCGGTGATCGCCTCGGCGCTGGTGGGCAACCTCCTCTCCATCGCGCCGTTCGGGCGCCTCACGCTCAGCGCCGGGGCGGCCGGTGCCGGAGCGGCCTTCATCCTCATCCAGGCCTCGCTCACGCTGTGCATCGTCCTGCTTCGGCGCCGGATGGATGAGCGCGAGGTGCTGCTGGACCAGCTGCGCACCGAGCGAGACCGACTGCTCTCGCTGTTCGCCCATGCTCCCATCGCGGTGTGCACGCACCGGGGCCCGGACCTGGTCTACGACTTCGTCTCCCCGGGCGCGCAGCGGCTCGCGCAGCGTCCGATGCTCGGCCGGCCGTTCCGGGAGGTCTTCGCTGACCCGGAAGATCGAGAGCTGGTCGAGCGGGTCGCGCGGGTCTACCGGACCGGTGAGCCGCTGGTCCTGACCGAGGCACGGGTGCGCTGGCGACGGGAGGCGGAGGGCTACGTCGACGCCACCTACACCCCGCTCCGGGACGGCCGCGGACGGGTGGAGGGCGTGCTCGCCTGCGCCGTGGACGTGACTGCCCGGGTCGAGGCGCGGCGGCAGCTGGAGCGGACCGAGCAGCAGCTCCGGCGCCTGTCGGAGGCGGGGCTCCTCGGCATCGCGGAGTGGAAAGAAGACCGCATCGTCAGCGCGAACCCGCGGCTCCTCGAGATTCTCGGATATCCCCCGGAGGCCGGCGTCCCCGAGGGTGGCATCCGCTGGAACGTGATCACCGAGCTCGGGTCCAGTGGACGGAGCAGCCCGTTCGAGCAGCAGTTCCTCCGCCCGGACGGGCGCCGCATCTGGATCCTGGGTGGATCCACGGTCGTCGACCCCGAGACCCTCAGCGGAGTGGCCTTCGTGCTCGACGTCACCGCCCAGAAGGAGGCCGAGCGCGCGCTCCAGGAGGCACACCAGTTCGAGCAGCGGCTGCTGGGCATCGTCAGCCATGACCTCCGCAACCCGCTCGCCTCGATCCGTCTCGGCGTGGACCTGCTCTCGCGTTCGGTGCTGTCACAGGGCCAGCTTCGCACCGTCACCCGGATGGCTCGCTCGGCGGACCGCATGCATCAGCTGGTTGCCGGCCTGCTCGACCTCACGCGTCTGCGGGCGGGCCAGCAGCTGCCCATCAGTCGCGAGGTGAGCAACATGCACCTGCTCGTCGAGCGGGCCGTGGAGGAGGTGTCGGTCGCGGATCCCGGGCGCATCACCGTGACCAGTCAGGGCGATGGCACCGGCGAGTGGGACAACGTCCGGGTCGGTCAGGCGCTGGGAAACCTTCTCGGGAACGCGCTGCAGCACAGCCCTCCCAGCTCGCAGGTCCGGGTGGAGGTGGAGGGCGGCAACGAGGAAATCCGGGTCTCGATCCAGAACGGAGGCGAGCCCATTCCCCCCGAGCAGCGCGAAGGCCTCTTCGAGCCGTTCCGGCGTGGAATCAGCCCCGGCGCGCTCGACGGGAGCGTGGGCCTCGGGCTCTACATCGCCTGGCACGTGGCCGAGGCCCACGGGGGCAGCATCGAGGTCAGCTCCTCGGCCGAGGCGGGCACCACCTTCCGCCTCATCCTCCCGAAGTGGGCGTCCTCCCCGGGGCTTCCCGTGCGAGTGGTTGGGTGATGCGTACTGCCTGCCGCATCGCTTGACTGCGCTTCGAGCCGTCTTAGTTGTTGGCTGTCATGGCCGACGCGACCTCTGGCCGCGCGGTCCTGGTGGTGGACGACGACCGCGACCTCCGGGAGCTCGTTGCCGACGTCCTGGAGGCCTCGGGCCGGCGTGTCCTCACTGCCAGCGACGGCGCGGATGCTCTTCGACGGATCGACGGGGACGAGGTCCCCCGACCGTGCATCATCCTCCTGGACTGGTTCATGGCGCCGATGGGTGGCGATGCCTTCCTGGAGCACCTGGCCCTGCGGCCCGACGCGGACAGCTTCCGGGTCTTCCTCCTCTCGGCGAGCAGCACCTCGCCTCCGGCGGAGCTCCGCGGGAAAGTGGCGGGCGTGATCCGGAAGCCATTCAGCATCGAGGATCTCCTCGGCGCCATCGACGGCCACGGATGAGCCCAGCGTTTCCCGGTCCGGCGTCCGCGTGCGAGGGAGCGTCCTGGCTCCATAGCGCATCTGGATAGTCCTGCCGGAGTCGCTTCAGCAAGTGCCCGCGCTTCCACGAATGAGTGGCCCGGACCGAGTAGCACCGACTCCTTCGCGGCCCCGTGAACCAAGGATGGACCAAACGCCGAGGGAGAACCGCCCGCGGATTCTGCCGGGCGTGGGGTCGAGCTCGCTCGCGGGCGCCCCCGCAACGGGGGCGGTCGGCCGTCCTCGACATCGTTCGCCGGCCGCCCTGAGGTAACAAACCGTTCCGCCCCGGCAACCCTTTGACCGAGACCCTCTGCGTGACAATCCAGTCCTTTGCTTCAAGCCGGAGTGATGCCCATGGCCCGTGACGTCGTGATCGTCGGTGCTGCCCGTACCCCCATCGGGAGCTTCTCGGGGACCCTGTCCTCGCTCACCGCGCCGCAGCTCGGCGCCATCGCCATCAAGGCCGCTCTCGAGCGCGCCGGCGTCGACCCGAGCAAGGTCGAGGAGGTCTGGATGGGCAACGTCCTCCAGGCCGGTCAGGGGCAGGCTCCGGGCCGCCAGGCTGCGATCTACGCCGGCATCCCGGACACTGTCCCCGCCAACACCCTGAACAAGATGTGCGGCTCGGGCCTCAAGACGGTCATCTCCGCCGCCCAGGCCATCGCCCTCGGGGACGCCGAAGTCATCGTCGCTGGAGGCATGGAGTCGATGAGCAACGCCCCCTACCTCTCGCTCAACATGCGCCAGGGCGCCCGGATGGGGAACGTCGAGATGAAGGACCACATGATCCTCGACGGCCTGTGGGACGTGTACAACCAGCAGCACATGGGGATGTGCGCGGAAGCCTGCGCCGCGGACTTCAAGATCAGCCGCGCCGCCCAGGATGAGTTCGCGCTCGAGTCCACCAACCGCGCCACCCGCGCCCAGAAGGACGGCCTCTTCAAGGCGGAGATCGTCCCCGTCCCCGTTCCCCAGAAGAAGGGCGACGCGCTGATGGTCGCCGACGACGAGGGCCCCAAGAACGCCAAGCCCGACAAGATCGCGACGCTCAAGCCGGTCTTCAAGAAGGACGGCACCGTCACTGCCGCCAACGCCTCCTCGATCAACGACGGCGCCGCCGCCCTGGTCCTCATGTCCGCCGATCGGGCAAAGGCCGAGGGCAAGACGGTCCTGGGCCGCATCACCGGCTACGCCACCGCCGCCCGCAAGCCGGTGGAGTTCACCATCGCTCCGGCCGACGCGATCAAGAAGCTCTTCGAGCGCACCAAGACCACCGCCGCCGACGTGGACCTCTGGGAGATCAACGAGGCCTTCGCCGTGGTGGCCATCGCCAACAACCAGATCCTCAAGCTCGCCCCGAGCAAGGTGAACATCCGCGGCGGCGCGACCTCGCTCGGTCACCCCATCGGAGCCTCGGGCGCCCGGGTGCTGGTGACGCTGCTCCAGGCCCTCAAGGACACCGGCAAGAAGCGGGGAGTTGCCTCGCTCTGCATCGGTGGCGGCGAAGGCATCGCTCTGATGGTCGAGCGCTGATCCGGGAGACGACACAGCCAATGCCGATGCCGCGAGCACGGACATTCCCGACGGCGCGGGGTGATGTCCGGAGACCCGCGGAAACAACGGGTGTTGCCGCGACGACCGACCTCCGGATCGCCAGTGTTCAAATGTCTTCAAGAAATCTTCTCCTGCTCACGGCGGTCCTCGCTGTCGCCGCCGGCGGCCTGGCCACGGTACTGCCCGCTTTCGCGACGGTCCGGGATACCGGAGTTCCTGCACGCGGGCTGGACACCGACACGACCCGCGTCGATCCCCCGCGCCCCGTGATTCAATCAGTCCAGCCACCCGTGCGCGGCCCGATCGAGGTCAAGGCGGTCGATGTGCCGGAGCCATCGACGCGCGTTTCGGTCCAGGAGCGCGTGCCCCCCGAGTCCAGCATTCCCCCGAAGAACGCGCGCGCCGACCGAACGGACCCTCAGCCGGACCCGTACCTGGAGGCACTCCTCGAGCAGTCGCGCGCCCAGACGGCCGCGCTCCAGCAGATCGCCACCCAGCAGCGGGAGTCCGAGGACGCGCGCATCGTCGCGCAGCACGCGCAGAGCGAGCGCGCCGTGCAGCTGAATGGGGCACGCATCGCCATCGACGGGGCTGTCCAGTCGCTCCAAGCCATGGGTGACTGGAACGCAAGCTCTCTCGAGCTCACGGGCGCCTCGCTGAGGCAGACTGCCGCGGCAGCGTCGGCTGCGGGTTCCGCTGTCGAGGCCTCCCGCGCGGCGGAGGCCGCTCGCCTCGTCGAGGCGGCGAAGGCGGCGCTCGCACAACGGAACTCACAGCAGGCGCAGTACTACCTTCTGGAGGCGAACCAGCTGCTGTTCGGCGCACCCAACGGGCGCGAGTGAAACGGCGGACGCAGGGGCTGGCGGAAACGAACCAGCAGGGTCCGTGAACTCAAGAGCAATCGTCGGGGCGGAGCGGGCACCTCCGCGCCGGACCACGAGGAGCCAATGATGGAACAGGACATGCGACCCATCCTCCAGGGGCACAGGGCTCTGGTCGTCGGCGTGGCCAACGACCAGTCCATCGCCTATGGTTGCGCGAAGGCCTTCCGCAGCCTCGGTGCCGAGCTCGCGGTCACCTGGCTCAACGAGAAAGCCCGTCCACACGTCGAGCCACTGGCCCGCGAGGTGGGAGCCAACATCACTGCCCCGCTCGACGTGGGCGAGCCCGGCCAGCTCGAGGCCGTGTTCGACCTCATCCGCAGCCGTTGGGGGAAGCTCGACTCCCTGATCCACTCCATCGCCTTTGCGCCCAAGGAGGACCTTCAGGGCGGTCTCCTCGATTGCTCGGAGGCGGGATTCGCGAAGGCGATGGACGTCTCCTGCCACTCGTTCGTGCGGATGGCCAAGCTGGCCGCACCGCTGATGACCGACGGCGGGACGATGTTCGCCATGAGCTACTACGGGGCCAACCGGGTGGTGCCGAACTACAACGTGATGGGACCGGTGAAGGCGGCGCTCGAGGCGGCGTGTCGTTACCTGGCCTACGAGCTCGGTCCCCGGGGGATCCGGGTCCACGCCATCTCACCGGGGCCACTGAAGACGCGGGCCGCATCCGGCATCAAGAACTTCGAGCTGCTCCTGAACGAAGCTGCCCACAAGGCCCCGCTGGGCCAGCTGGTGGACATCATGGACGTGGGCTTCGCCTGCGCCTACCTGGCGACCCCTCTCGCCCGCCGGATCACCGGGGGCACGGTGTACGTCGACGGCGGCGCCTCCATCGTCGCCTGAGCGGGACCCCCGCCTCACCCGGTAACAGTTCACGTGCAGGAGGCGTCGGCCGCACGGATCGTGGGACTGCGACGCCCGGACTCTCCGGACGAGTCTCTCTAGAAGGCAGTCGTCTCGCGCACCGCGGCTCGAGACACGGCGCAGCGGTAACGGTGGGCGCCCCTGCCGAGACCCACGGGTTGAGGCTCGATCAGTGGCCATCTCACTCACCCCGTCCCAGCTGAAGGCCATCTGCCCCGAGGCCCCGGCCAGCGCCGTCCTGCCGCTCAATGGCATCCTGGCGGGGACCCGGAGCGTGACCCATCTCCGCGCGGCAATGCTGGTCGCGCAGCTCGCCGCAAGCTCCCGGAGCTTCCGACAGCTGGCCGACCAGGAGGGGCCGCTGCGGCCGTCTGCGCCCTACTTCGGCCGGGCCTGGATCCAGCTGACGGGTCGCAGGCAGTACCGGGAGGCTTCAGATGCGCTCGACCTCGACCTCTTGCGCCATCCGGAGCTGGTGCTGGCCCACCATTCCGAGGTGACGACGTGGTTCTGGAACGCGAAACGGCTGCACGCCTTTTCCGACGTGGGTGACGTCGACGGCTGCACGCGGGCCATTGCCGGCTCCGGAGCCACTGCCGAGCACCTGGCGCTCTCGCGCGCGCTCTACGACCGAGCGTGCAGCGTTCTGGCAGGCGCGCACGAGCTCGCAGCCTGAAAAAACCGCTCGTGGAGTCGAGAGAAACACTTGCCGCCGCCCGCACGACGAACGGAGCAGGAGGACCACCGGAACCTCGCCACAGGCGGTCCGGCGGCGTGACGATGGCGATGCGAACCCAGTGCACGCTCTCCGATGTTGCAGTGATGACCCCGCTCATGGAGGGCCCACTGGAGAAGCGCGAGCTCGCAAGGCGTGCGCTCAGCATCGCAGAGGGACCCTGCTTCGACGAGCGGGTGGCGCTCGCAACGGTGGACAAGCTGCTCGGCTTCGGCCTCCTCCGGAAAGCGCGTTCCCGTTACGAGGTGACCCAGGACGGTCGTGCCGTCCTGGCGCTGGCGCTCCAGGATCTCCGGCAAGCGCTCGCGCGGATGAGCCGCCTCGTTTACCCGCGCGTGATCGCGGGTCTTCCGCGGCCACAGGACGGACGCGCGGCCGCCTGAGGCCGGCCCTCTGCGCAGCGGTGCAGGGGCGGAGCGCCGGACCGGCTCATCTGC
>Ga0081540_1000946_pt1 | contig 26162 bp, 18 predicted proteins | sample TabmetS2T1R1_FD_71024 | JGI IMG/M metagenome (GOLD analysis project Ga0081540, IMG submission 71024) | Tabebuia heterophylla rhizosphere microbial communities from the University of Puerto Rico - S2T1R1 | ecosystem: Host-associated > Plants > Roots > Rhizosphere ...
GGCTTCGCGCTGACACCGCGGGGCGAGTTCTCGATCGTCATCGCCGGCCTGGCGGTGGCCACCCCGGGCATACCGGCGAAGCTGGGCGCGCTCGCGACGGCGTACGTGTTGATCACGGTTGTGGTGGGTCCGGTCATCGCGCGGCTGCCGGACTTCGAGTGGTTCAAGGCACTGCTCGTGCCCCGGCCGGCGAAGCGGTTGGCGCCTGAGGGACCGCTAACTCCACACACACCGGACGCTACTAGCCAGTAACTCAGTGCGCTCAGGGGATCGTGCCCGGCTCTTAACCTTTGGCCCCTTCCGTCGGTCCTCGGCAGGCGCTACGGTGACGCCGCAGAGGGGTCTGGAAGCGGAAGATCGACCATTGAGCGAGATCGACGCATGACCGTGCGGAGCGAGGTGTCCGTGAGCGTGCAGTCGCCATCGTTCAGCGGCTTCACCAATCCCGTTGATCCAACGCCGGCGGAGCTACGCGCCTGGGCCTACGATCCGGACTCGGTGCCGTTGCACACGATGCCGCAGGACTGGGACCTGCTCGTCTCCGGCGACCATCTGGTCACCACGCTCTTCGAGCTGGCGATGGACCGATCCTGTCCGGCCCGCCGGTTCGCGCTGCACTGCCTCTACATCTACGCCGCCGACGGCATCCGCACGAAGTTCCGCGCCCACCCCAAGCGGCGGTTGCGCAAGCTGGTGCAACAGGCCGAGTCGCTGGGCGACGACCAGATGCGCACCTGGGCACACAACAGCCGGGTGCTGCTGGCCAAACCGGAGCTCTTCGACTATCGCGACTGGTGCGAGGGCGGCCTGGTGCGCCACCCGCGGCGGATCAGCTGAAACGCAAGGCGGGCGACGCCTTGCGACACCGCCCGCCTGCAACCACACCCCTGCACGTCCGCTTCCGGTCAGCCTCCGGTCGCGTCCGCACCATTCCCGTATTGATGTAGTGCCCGGCTGCGGGCCGTTGAAACGAAAAATCTTGATGCTCAAGCGCCTCGACGCGGGCGCCACACGACCAGGGCCGTCTGGGCCTGGGTCGTCGGCACCAGGTCGCGCCCGGGGAACGTGGCCGCCTCGACGTGTGCGAGCCGCTGGCGGGTGCGGGCCAGCTCGTCCTCCAGGTCGGCCACCCGCTGCTGCAGGTCGGCGACCAACTGCTCGAGGCCGATGATGCGCTTGATGCCGGCGAGGTTGACGCCCTCTTCCTGGCTGAGCCGCTGCACCTCGCGCAGCAGCGCGACGTCGCGCTCGCTGTAGCGCCGGCCGCCGCCCTGGGTGCGGCCCGGCTGCACGAGCCCCATGCGGTCGTATTGCCGCAGGGTCTGCGGGTGCATGCCGGAGAGCTCCGCCGCCACCGAGATCACGTACACCGGGGTGTCGTCGGATATCTCATAAGGGTTGCTCATCGTGTCACCTCCCGCCGCCTGCCGCCAGGCCGGTAAAGACTGCTGGCCATTCCGGTCTCATCACGCCTGCTTCGCCCGCTGCAGCAGCTCTTCCCGCGGGTCCTCACCCGCGGTCGCGTCGCGGAAGCTGTACAGCGCTTCCCGGGCCGGCCCGGTCAGCTTCTGCGGCACCTGGACGGAGACGGTCACGAGCAGGTCCCCGTTGGTCCCGTCCGAGCGCCGCACGCCCTTCCCGCGCACCCGGAACGTGCGGCCGTTCGGGGTGCCGGCCGGGATGCGCACGCTGACCGGCGCACCCCGCAGGGCCGGCACCTTGACTTCTGCGCCGAGCGCCGCCTCGGGGAAGGTGACGGGAACGGTCACGGTCAGGTTGTGGCCGGTCCGCCCGAACACCGGGTGCGGGGTGACGTGGATCTTCACGTACAGGTCGCCGGCCGGCCCGCCGCGCTCGCCCGGGGCGCCCTTGCCCTTGAGCTTGATCCGCTGCCCGTCGGCGACCCCGGCCGGGATCCGCGCCTGGATCGTGCGGCTGCTCATGGCGCGCCCGCTGCCCGCGCATTCCGGGCACGGGTCGTCGACCACCAGGCCGCGGCCCCGGCACTCCTTGCACGGCTCGGAGAACGCGAAGCTGCCCAGGTTCTGGCTGGTCTGCCCGGTGCCCTGGCAGGTCGGGCAGACCCGGGGCACCGTTCCCGACTTGGCCCCGGTGCCGTGGCAGGTCGGGCAGGGTGCCTCGCCGGTCAGCCGCAGGCTGACGGTGACGCCGTCGATCGAGTCGCCGAACCCCAGCGTGGTTTCCGTTTCCACGTCCGCGCCGCGGCGCGGTCGCGGCTGGGTTCCCCGGGTGCTGCCGCCGAACATCCCGCCGAGCAGGTCGCCCAGTCGGCCGCCGCCGGCGTTGGTCCCGGTTTCGGTGCCGCCGAACAGGTCACCGAGGTCGAACCCGCCGAAGCCGCCGCCCGCGCCACCGGGGCCCGGCCTGCGGAAGCCGCCGCCGCCGAAGAGCGAGCGCGCGTCGTCGTACTCCTTGCGCCGCTTCTCATCGGACAGGGTGTTGTACGCCTCGGAGATCTCCTTGAACCGCTCCTCGGCCTTCGGGTCACCCTTGTTGGCGTCGGGATGGTACTTGCGGGCGAGCTTGCGGTACGACTTCTTGATCTCGTCCGCTTTAGCGTTCTTGGAGACACCGAGGGTCTTGTAGTAGTCCTTCTCCAAGAAGTCCTTGGTGCTCACTGGCCTCTCCGGGCATCAGTCTTGGTCACGTGTTTCCTGTCGGCTGGCCGCGTCTCCCGCGCTTCCGCCGGGCCCGTCCGGCCCATCGGTGCTGTCCGGCCGCTCCGGCCCTTCCGCTCCCGCTGCGCCGTCCGGCGCGCCGGGCTCGTCCGGTTCCGCGGGCTCTGCCACGGCCACCCGCGCTGGGCGCAGGATCCGCTCCCCCACCCGGTATCCCGGCTGGAGGATCTGGACGCAGGTTGGCTCGGTCACGTCGCTGGAGTAGGAGTGCATCAGCGCCTCGTGCACGTTCGGGTCGAACGGCTCGCCGTTCTCCCCGAAGCTTTCGAGGCCGAGCTTGGCGACGGTGGTTTCCAGCGAGTCGGCCACCGACTTGAAGCCGCCGACCAGCTCCCCGTGTTCGCGGGCGCGGCCGATGTCGTCCAGCACCGGCAGCAGCCCGTAGAGCACGTTCGCCAGTGCCTGCTCGCGCACCGCCACCCGGTCCCGCTCGACACGCTTGCGGTAGTTGGCGTATTCCGCGCTCAGCCGCTGAAGGTCGGCCGTACGCTCGGCGAGCTGCTCCCCTGCCTCCTGTCCGGCGGCCGGTCGCGCGGCGGCGTCCTTAGGGTCGCCGCCCGCGCGGCCCTGTCCCTGGTGGGGAGCAGGGCCGGCGGCCGTGGCCGAGTGCCTGCCCGGCCTGGGCTTGCCGGGCCCGCGGGAGGAGCCTGGCTGGGCTGAACCTCCCTGGCCCGGGTCCCTGACCTGGCCGGTCGCCGGATCGATGCGTCTGAGATCGCGGATCACCGGTCCCCCATTGCTTTCCTCCGGTGAGTTCATCAGGCGGCGCCACCTTCTGCGGGCTTGTCCTCGTCGACGATCTCCGCGTCAACGACGTCATCGTCGCCCTGGCCGCCATCGGAGCTGCCCTCGGACGTGGTTCCGCCTTCGGAGGCGCTGGCCTGCGCCTGGGCGTACATGGCGGTCCCCATCTTCTGGCTGACCTGGGCGGCCTTCTCGGTGGCCTCCTTGATCGCCTCGATGTCGGAGCCCTCGAGCGCCTTCTTGACGTCGGCGAGCGCGGACTCGACCTCGGTCTTGATGTCCGCGGGGACCTTGTCGGCGTTCTCGGCGAGGAACTTCTCGGTGGTGTAGACGAGCGTGTCCGCGCGGTTGCGGGTCTCCGCCTCGTCGCGCCGCCGGGCGTCCTCCTCGGCGAACTTCTCCGCCTCGTCGACCATCCGCTGGATGTCGTCCTTGCCCAGCGCGGACCCGCCGGTGATGGTCACCGACTGCTGCTTGCCCGTGCCGAGGTCCTTGGCGGAGACGTTGACGATCCCGTTCGCGTCGATGTCGAAGGTGACCTCGATCTGCGGGACGCCGCGCGGCGCGGGGGCGATGCCGGCCAGCTCGAACATGCCGAGCTTCTTGTTGTAGGCAGCGATCTCCCGCTCGCCCTGGAAGACCTGGATCTGCACCGACGGCTGGTTGTCGTCCGCGGTGGTGAAGATCTCCGAACGCTTGGTCGGGATGGTGGTGTTGCGCTCGATGAGCTTGGTGAAGATGCCGCCCTTGGTCTCGATGCCCAGCGACAGCGGGGTCACATCGAGCAGCAGGACGTCCTTGACCTCGCCCTTGAGCACACCACCCTGCAGGGCAGCGCCGACGGCGACGACCTCGTCCGGGTTGACGCCCTTGTTCGGCTCCTTCCCGCCGGTCAGGTCCTTGACCAGGTCGACCACCGCGGGCATCCGGGTTGCGCCACCGACGAGCACCACGTGGTGGATGTCGCTGAGCTTGACGCTGGTGTCGCTCAGGACCTGCTTGAACGGCCCCTTGCAGCGGTCGAGCAGGTCCGAGGTCATGCGCTGGAACTCGGCCCGGGTGAGCTTGCTGTCCAGGTGCAGCGGTCCCTGCTCGGAGTGGGTGATGTAGGGCAGGTTGATCGTCGTCTCGGCGGCGCCGGACAGCTCGATCTTGGCCTTCTCCGCGGACTCGCGCAGCCGCTGCAGCGCCATCTTGTCCTTGGACAGGTCGATGCCGTAGTTGTTCTTGAAGTCCTGCACCAGCCAGTCCACGATCCGCTGGTCCCAGTCGTCACCACCGAGGTGGTTGTCCCCGCTGGTGGCCTTCACCTCGACCACGCCCTCGCCAACTTCCAGCAAGGACACGTCGAACGTGCCGCCGCCCAGGTCGAAGACCAGGATCGTGGCCTCGCTCTCCTTCTCCAGGTGGTAGGCGAGCGCCGCGGATGTCGGCTCGTTGATGATGCGCAGCACGTTGAGCCCGGCGATCTGGCCGGCTTCCTTGGTGGCCTGCCGCTGCGCGTCGTTGAAGTAGGCAGGCGTGGTGATCACCGCGTCGGTGATCGTCTCGCCCAGGTAGGACTCGGCGTCCCTCTTGAGCTTCTGCAGGATGAACGCGCTGATCTGCTGGGCGGTGAACTTCTTGTTGTCAATCTTGACGTTCCAGTCGGTGCCCATCTGGCGCTTGACCGACCGGATGGTCCGGTCGACGTTGGTCACAGCCTGCCGCTTGGCGACCTCGCCGACGAGCACTTCCCCGTTCTTGGCGAAGGCGACGACGGACGGCGTGGTCCGTGAGCCCTCCGCGTTGGCGATGACCGTTGGCTCGCCGCCTTCGAGAACTGCGACGACAGAGTTGGTTGTCCCGAGGTCGATGCCTACCGCACGTGCCATGTGTTGTCCCTTGTCGAATCGTTGGTCTAGGTTGAGTCTTACCGACGCAAGTTTGCCAGGGCCGCAGAGCTTGGGCAAATTACTTGAGTCATATTGGCTCAACTTCTCTGCGCGGCGATACATTCCCGCAGCCAGGGTGGCCCGGTGATCACGGCCGGACCGCGCGGCAGCGTACGCTGGCAGCCTCAGCACGCCGAAATCCTGCGCCACACGAGGAGGCCCGCGTGGCCGTGCGCATCATCATCGGGCTGGCCCTGACCGTGGCCGCGTTCGCGATCGCGGGGCGGCGGCTGTGGTGGCTGTACCGGATCGCCCGCACCGGCCAGCCCGCTCCCGAGCGCGTCGCCGCCGTCCGGGGGCACCCCGGCCAGGACGTGAGCACACAGGCCACCGAGGTGATCGGCCAGCGCAAGCTGCTCCAGTGGTCGGTACCGGGCGCCGCCCACGCCGCGACGTTCTGGGGCTTCATCGTTTTGCTGCTGACCATCCTGGAGGCCTACGGCGACCTGTTCAGCCGGACTTTCGCGATCCCGTGGATCGGCCACTGGCCGGCGATCGGCTTCATCGAGGACCTGTTCGCGGTCGGGGTGCTGGCCGGAATCATCACGTTCGCGGTCATCCGGCTGCGCAACGACCCGAAACGGGAGGGCCGCGAGTCCCGGTTCTCCGGCTCGCACACCGGCGCCGCCTGGCTCGTCCTGCTGGGGATCTTCCTGGTGATCGCGACCCTGCTGCTCTACCGGGGCGCTCAGATCAACACGGGGGTCTTCCCCTACGCGCACGGCGCGTTCGCGTCGCAGATCGTTGCGAACTGGCTTGCCCCGCTGGGAGCGGGCGTCAACAGCGTGCTCGAGACCGTGTTCATCCTCGCCCAGCTCGCGGTCATCCTCGGCTTCCTGGTGTTCATCACCTACTCGAAGCACCTGCACATCGCCCTGGCACCGGTGAACGTGCTGTACTCCCGCCGCCCGGACGGGCTCCGCGCGCTGCAGCCGATGCGGAGCAACGGCAAGGTGCTCGACTTCGAGGAGGCGGACCCGGACACCGACGTCTTCGGCCGCGGCAAGATCGAGGACTTCACCTGGAAGGGCTTCCTCGACATGGCCACCTGCACCGAGTGCGGGCGGTGCCAGTCGCAGTGCCCGGCCTGGGCCACCGGCAAGCCGCTCTCCCCGAAGATGGTCATCCTGGACCTGCGCGACCACGCGCTCGCCAAGGCGCCCTGGCTGCTCGCGTCCACCGACGAGGAAAGGGAGAAGCTCCCCGATCACGTCAAGAAGGAGGCCGAACGACCCCTGGTGGGCGACTCCGCCGCGGGCGGCGTGATCGACCCCGACGTGATCTGGTCCTGCACCAACTGCGGTGCCTGCGTGCACGAATGCCCGGTCGACATCGAGCACATCGACCACATCGACGACATGCGGCGGTACCAGGTCCTCATCGAGTCCGCCTTCCCGGTGGAGGCCGCCGGGATGCTGAAGAACCTGGAGAACAAGGGCGATCCGTGGGGCATGGGCGCGCCGCGGCGGGCGGAGTGGATCTCCGAGCTGGACTTCGAGGTGCCGGTCGCCGACGGGAAGATTCCCGATGACGTCGAGTACCTCTTCTGGGTCGGCTGCGCCGGCGCGCTCGAGGACCGTGCGCGCAAGACCACCAAGGCGATCGCCACGCTGCTGCATACCGCGGGCGTGAAGTTCGCCGTGCTCGGGCCCGCCGAGACCTGTAGCGGCGATCCCGCCCGCCGGATGGGCAACGAGTTCGTGTATTCCATGCTCGCCCAGCAGAACGTCGAGACCCTCAACGAGGCAGGCGCGCGCACGATCGTCGCGAGCTGCCCCCACTGCTTCAACGCGCTCGCCAACGAGTACCCGCAGCTCGGCGGGAACTACCAGGTCATCCACCACACGCAACTGCTGTCCCGGCTGCTCGCCGACGGAAAGCTCACCCCGGTGAACCCGGTCGAGGAGAAGATCACCTATCACGATCCCTGCTTCCTCGGCAGGCACAACAAGGTGTTCTCCGCGCCGCGGGAGATCATGGAGCAGGTGCCAGGGGTCCAGCCGCAGGAAATGCACCGCTGCAAGGAACGCGGTTTCTGCTGCGGGGCCGGTGGCGCCCGGATGTGGATGGAGGAGCGGATCGGCAAGCGGATCAACATCGAGCGGATCGACGAAGCGCTCGGCACCGGCCCGGACACCATCTCGACCGCCTGCCCGTACTGCCTGGTCATGCTCGGCGATGCGATCAGCGCCAAGAAGAGCTCGGGCGAGGCCAGCGAGTCGCTGGAGATCGTGGATGTGGCGTCCCTGCTGGCCCGGTCGGTCGGCTCGCCCGCCGCCGCGCCGGCCCAGCAGTCTGCCCCGCCCGGCCCGCCCGAGGCCACGTCGCCTCAACCGCCTGCCGCCGGGCAGGCGCAGCAATCCGGGCCTGCCCAGCAATCCGCGCCGGCCCCGCCGGCCGCGGACGGCTGACCGACAGAAGACTGACCGGCATGGACAGCAAGCGGGCAGAGGCGTTCAGCGACGGGGTGTTCGCGGTGGCGATCACGCTCCTGGTCCTGGAGCTGCTGCCGATCGGGTCGGGCGTGCTGACGGCCCACGTGCTGCTGCACGCCTGGCCGGAGTACTTCGCCTACGTCGTCAGCTTCCTCACGATCGGGATCATGTGGCTGAACCACCACACGATCCTGGCGCACGTCAGCCGGGTGGACCGGCCCCTGCTGGTGCTCAACCTCCTGCTGCTCATGGGCATCGTGGTGGTCCCGTTCCCGACCGCGCTCGTGGCCGAACACCTGCTCGAGGAGGGCGGGACCGCGGCCACGGTGACCTACGGCATCGTCATGATCGCGATCTCCGCGGGCTTTGCCGGCGTCTGGGTGTATGTGGTCACCCACGCGCGCTCGCTCGGGGCGGCCCTGCCGTCAAGTGCGCTGCGCCAGTCCGTGCCCGGCTTCACCCTCGGCGGGGTGGCCTACGCGGCGGGCACCCTGATCGCGGCGCTCTGGTCGCCGGTCGCCGGGCTGATCATTTTCGGGCTGCTGGCCGTCTACTACCTGTTCGAGCACCTTCCCGGCCCAGCTGGCGACATCGACGACGGAGAGCCGACCGCTGGCTGACGGCAAGGACGGCGCCACCCGGGGCCGCGCCCATGTGGCGGGCATCGGCTGCGGTCGGCGCCGGTCTGGACGGTAGCGGAACGCCCGGGGTTCAGGGCCCGGGGACGGGGCTGACGACTGGCGGGGTTGCTAGGGCCGGCGGGGCTGGGCGGCTGTTGGCAGCCAGATGTGGACCCTGGTGCCCTGGCCGGGCCAGGATTCCAGGGTGGCCTGGCCGCCGTGGGCCACGGCGATGGCCTGCACGATGGACAGCCCCAGGCCGCTGCCCCCGCCGCCATGTGAGCCGTTCATCAGCGTGTCCACCCCGGCGTCGGTGCGGTCCCCGCCCCGATGGAAACGATCGAACGCGCGGGCGGCGTCTTGCCGTGGCATGCCCAGGCCGGCGTCGGCCACCTCCAGCACAACCCCGTCCTGCGCCGGTGCGAGACGGACCGCGACCGGCGTCCGGGCTGGCGTGTGCTCGCGCACGTTCGCCAGCAGGTTCGCGAGCACCTGCCGGATCCGTGGTTCGTCGACCACCGCGATCAGCCCGGCCGGTGCCTCCGCCTGAATTGGCCGGTCCGGCTCGACCGCGCGCGCGTCCGCGGCCGCGTCCCGCACCACGGCCGCCAGGTCGGCCTCGGCCAGGTCCAGGGAGGAGGTACGGTCCAGCCGCGCCAGCTCCAGCAACTCGGCCACGAGCGTGCTCATGCGCTGCGCCTCCTGCTCGATCCTTCGCATCGCGTCGGGCAGCTCGTCTGGCCCCAGCGCCCCCTGCCGGTACAGCTCGGCGTAGCCGCGGATCGTGGTGAGCGGGGTGCGCAGCTCGTGCGAGGCGTCCGCCGCGAACTGGCGCACCTTTTGCTCCGACCGCAGCCGGGCGCCGAAAGCCTGCTGGATCCGGTCCAGCATGGTGTTGATGGCCCAGCCCAGGCGCCCCACCTCGGTGCTCTCGTCCGCGTCGGGCATGCGGGCGGTGAGGTCGCCCTGCGTGGTGACGCGGTGGGCCGTGCCGGCCATCTGGCCGAGCGGGGCCAGCCCCCGGCCGATGAGCCAGCGCCCGCCCAGCGCGAGCATCAGGATCAGGATCCCGCCGGTGATCAGCTCCGCCACGATCACGCCGCCGACCTGCCTGCTCACCGCCGTGACCGGCCGTGCGACCACCAGCAGCGCCAGGCCCGGCGCGGCGGCGGCGGCGGTGTTCACCTGGCCGCCGGGGATCAGCCGTTCGACCGCCCGCAGCTTGGTGCCGTCGGGCAGCACCAGGCTGAACGGCTGATCGGCCAGGTTCCGGCCGAACTGGCCGCGGGTCATCTGGCCGAGTGCCTGGCGGAACTGGCCGCCGCTGTCGCCGGGGGTGAGCAGGACGATCTGCCCGGTGCGGCGGAATACCGCGGCGGCCAGGTACCCGCCCGTGTTGCTGGCCAGCGCCTGCGGGCCGCGGGCGGCGGCGGCCACCAGGTCGGCGTTGAACTGCCCGCCGAGCCGGCGGGTCAGCACCAGGGTGGTGACGCCGCCCATGATCAGCAGGAACGCGGTGGTGACGGCGATGAGCAGGACCAGGAGCCGGGCGCGCAGCGCGAGCCGCCCGGCCCGGCCGGAGCCGCTCATCAGCCGGGTCCGGCGGGGCGCTGGCTCTCCCTGGCCCCGTTGCCCTGCCCGGCCCCGTTGCCCTGGCCGGTGTGGTTGCCCGGCGCGGCCGGGCGGTCCTCGTCGGCCCGCAGGGTGTACCCCACGCCGCGCTGGGTGTGGATCAGTGGCGGGCCCAGCGGGTCGAGCTTGCGGCGCAGGTAGCTGACGTAGGTCTCGACGATCTGCGACTGCCCCGCGTAGTCCCAGCCCCACACGCTCTCCAGCAGCTGGGCGCGCGTGAGCACCCGGCCCCGGTGCCGCAGGAGGCAGGCGAGCAGGCGGAACTCGGTGGGCGACAGTTCCACCGGCACACCCGCGCGGAGCACGGTCCACCGTGACTCGTCCAGCTCCAGGTCGCCCACCCGCAGGGTCGTGTCGGCCTGGGCGTCCCCACCGGTGCCGGATCGCGTTGCACGGCGCAGCACCGCCCGGACCCGGGCCACCAGCGCCTCGACCGAGAACGGCTTGGTGACGTAGTCGTCGCCGCCGAGCGCCAGCCCGGTGACGGTGTCCGAGGAGGTGTCCCGCGCGGTCAGGAAGATCACGGGAACCTCGTTGCCCATGGCGCGCAGGCGGCGGCACACCTCGAACCCATCGAGGTCGGGCATCACCACATCGAGCACGATCAGGTCCGGCCGCAGCGTTTCGGCCTGCCGGATCGCGTCCATACCGCCCGCGGCGGTGCTCACCGCGCAGCCGTGGAACTTCAGCGCGACCTGCACCAGCTCACGGATGTTCGGCTCGTCGTCGACGACGAGCACCTGCGGGATCCGGTCGTTGTCTGTCATCACCGTGGCGAATTCTGCGGCGCGGCCCCAGGCGGGAAGTCGCACCGCCGATAATGCCGAACGAAGGCAGCCCACGCTACCGCCTCCCGCGGCCGAGCCGCGGGAGGCGGACAGACGGGGTGCTCGGCTCGCTCACCGGCTACCTGCCCGGGGGCCGGACGAAGATGAGCCTGGCGTTCTTGGCCCCACCGACGACCGGCCCGCCGACCCAGACCGGCTGGCCGGCGGCGAGCGTGGACGCGCTGATCTTGCCGCTGCGGTCCCGCACGACCGTGTTGCTGACCAGGTCCCAGCTCCAGGTGGTGCCGTCGGCCGCCTTAACGACGATGGAGCTGCCGCTGTTCACCGATTCGATCAGGCCCCGCTCGTAGGCGAGCGTCCGGATGGTGCCGGTGCGGGACCGGAACGAGAACTGGCCGTCGATCCCGTGCAGGAGGAAGAACCGCACGATCCGGCGGCGGATGAAGCGGCAGCGAGCGGTGGCCTTGCGGGCGGCCCTCGACAACGCGGGATGCCCGCTGAGCCGTGCCGCCCGTGCCGCCCTCGCAGCCTTCGCGCACCGCCGGACCGCCGGGGCGCCCGCCGCGCGGGTTCCGCTGCCCGGTGCGGCCGCCGAGACCGCCGCGCCGGTGGCGACAGCGGCGTTGGGCGAGCCGGCCGCGTTCAGCGTGGCGTTGAGCAGCGCCGCCTGGCTGGCCTCGCCTCCCGTGCCGCTGGCCGTCGTGCCCGCGCCGCCGCCATTGCCGCTGCCCGCGCCGCCGGTACCCGTGCCCACGCCGGCGGAGGGCGCGGCGGAAAGGGACGTGCTGGCCAGCGATATCCCGGCGATCACGCCGCCGCCGGCGAGCAGCGCGGCCAGGGCGATCCCCGCCGTCCAGTGCCAGACCCTGCGGTGGTCTTTGGGCGTGTGTGCCTGCGCCCCCCGCTGCTGCCAGGGGTAGCCGTATCCGGGACCTTGACTGTCCGGGGGCACGCCGTGGCCGGGCCAGAACTGCTGGGTGGGCTGATCGTCGCCGGGGTCGTCACCGGGGGGGCGGTGGAAGTTGTCCATGCGTGCCATGGTGCCGGCCGGGCCTGTGACAACGGGCGGCCGAAGCTGGGATTTTGCTGGGAACGAGCTGCTTGTTCGCTCCGCCCTACATCCGGTCGGGCACGGGGATCCCGAGCAGGCGGAGCCCGGTCGTCAGCGTCCGCAGCGTCACAGCGCAGAGCGCGAGCCTGCTGTCGCGCACCTCGGGCGATGGGGCATTCAGCACCGGGCATAGCTCGTAGAACGTGGTGAAGGCGCTGGCGAGTTCGAACAGGAAGGCTGCCAGCAGGTGTGGCTCGGCCCGGTCGGCGGCGCCGCTGACCGCCGGGGCGAACCCCAGGGCGGTCAGCGCAAGCGCCCGTTCGGCGTCCTCGTTCAGCCGCATCCGGCCGGCGGCCCGGTCCGGATCGAGCCCGGCCCTGCGGAAGATCGATCGGATGCGGGCGGTCGCGTACTGAAGGTAGGGGCCGGTGTTGCCGGTGAGCGCGAGCATCCGGTCGAAGTCGAATACGTAACCCGAGTCCCGGGCCACCGACAGGTCACCGTACTTGAGCGCGCCGATGCCGACGGCCTCGGCGATCTGCTGGCGCAGGACCGGGTCGTCGTACCGGTCGGCGATCACACGCCCGGCGCGCTCGACCGCCTCGCCGACCAGCGTGATCAGCTTGACCGACTCACCCGTGCGGGTCCGGATCCGTCCCCCCTCGGGGCTGCTGACCAGGCCGATGACCGCGTGTTCGGCGCGGACGTCGTCGGTCAGCCAGCCCGCCTCGCGGGCGACGGCGAACAGCATGCGGAAGTGCAGCGACTGCTCGGCCCCGACCACGTAGATGAGGCGGTTGGCCTTCAGGTCCCTGATCCTGTACCTGATCGCGGCCAGGTCGGTGGTGTCGTAGCCGTAGCCGCCGTCGCTCTTGCGCAAGATCATCGGCAGCGGCTCACCGTCCCGGCCGGTAAACCCGGGAGGGAAGGCGCACAGCGCGCCGTTGCTGATCACCGCGATGCCTTCGCGCTGGAGCTCGTCGCAGACGCTGGCAAGCATCGCGTTGTAAAAGCTCTCCGGTGCCAGGTCATCGTCGGTGAGGGTAATCCCGAGCCGCTGGTAGATCGTGTTGTAGTACTCCTTGGACTGATCGACAAGCACCCGCCACAGGCGGAGGGTCTCCTTGTCGCCGGTCTGCAGCAACACCACCCTGTGCCGCGACCGATCCGCGAAGGCCGGGTCGTTGTCGAACTTGACCCGCGCCGCCTGGTAGAAGGTGTTGATCTCGCCGGCCGAAAGCTGCCGGCGGGCGGTGTCCTCGCCGACGTCCATCAGGTGCTCGATGAGCAGGCCGAACTGCGTGCCCCAGTCGCCCAGGTGGTTGGCACGGATCACGTCATGCCCCTGGTACTCCAGGATCCTGACGATCGCGTCCCCTACCACGGTCGTGCGCAAGTGGCCGACGTGCATCTCCTTGGAGACGTTGGGGGATGAGTAATCGACGACGATCTTCTGTGCGGGGTCAGCCACCGGCACCCCGAGGCGGCGGTCCTCCAGCATGCCGGCGGCCTGGCCGGCGATCCAGTCGGTGCGCAGGGTGAAGTTGATGAACCCCGGCCCGCTCACCTCGGCCTTTTCGCATACGTCAGCGACGTCGAGGTGGCCCGCGATCTCGGCGGCCACCTCCCGTGGCGGCCGCCTGAGCCGCTTCGCCAGCGACAGGGCCACGTTGGCCTGGTAGTCGGCGAACGCGGATGGCCGGATGACCGGGTCGGCGTCGGCATACTCCGCGCCGAACGCGGCGGCGAGCGCCATGCGCACCCGCGCCGCTAGAACCTCCTGGGGATCGGCCATGCATTCCAGCTTAGTGGCCGGCCGAAGCAGCTCGATGATCACCGAGCCCATGGCCGTGGAAGTGTGATCATGACTTGGCTGTCGTCAGGTGCACACCAAAGTCATGATCACGTTTGGCCAGGCCGGGCGCGGAGCGTCAGGGGCCGGCGCCTGGCGTGTGCTGGCCCGGCAGGCGGTGCGTGAGCGCGAGGAACACGGTCAGCACGACTCCCGCAGCGGCCGCGATACCCAGGCCGATGAGGTCGGAGGCCAGGTCGTTCCCGCGCAGCTGGAAGAACGTGCGGGATGCTGGGATGGTCAGGGCGAGCACGATCCCGCCGGCCATCGCCGCCACGAGCATGATCCGCCACCAGGTGTAGGGGCGGGCGACCAGGGCGAGCACCCAGAGCGCGGTGGCCGACAATGTGATCACAGCGGTGGTCCGGTCGGCGATCAGGTTGCTGCCCGGGGTGAGCCGGGCGATCAGGTAGGCGGAGAACGTGGCCGCCGCGCAGGCGATGCCGGACGGGATCGCGAAGCGCAGCACGCGCGACACGAAACCGGGTGCCACCCGCTGGGTGCTCGGCGCGAGCGCCAGGACGAAGGCTGGCACACCGATGGTCAGCGTCGAGATCAGCGTCAGGTGGCGGGGCAGGAACGGGAAGCGCAGCCCTCGCAATTCGGCGACGGCCGCCAGCCCCACGACCGCCGTCGCCACGGACAGCAGCACCGCGTACGCGGTCTTGGTGAGGAAAAGGCTCGCCACCCGCTCGATGTTGCCCAGAACACGGCGGCCCTCCGCCACGACGTGCGGCAGGGTCGCGAAGCTGTCATCCAGGAGGACGATCTTGGCGGCGGCGCGGGTGGCCCCGCTGCCGGAGCCCATCGCCACGCCCAGGTCCGCGCGGATGAGCGCGAGCACGTCATTGATGCCGTCGCCGGTCATCGCCACGGTGTGGCCGCGGGACTGGAGCGCGGTCACGAAGATCTGCTTCTGGCGCGGGGTCACCCTCCCGAAGATCGAGTTGCCCTCCAGCGCGTCGGCCACGGCTGCCAGTTCCGCCGCCGGCAGCGCGTCCAGGGCGGCCGCGGCCCCGTCGCCTCCGGCGGTCTTGACGCGAACGGGCCCGTCCGCGGGTGTTGCGTTCCCCTGACCGGCCCGGCTCACCTCTTCTTCCCCGGTGGGCAGCGTACGGGCATCGACCGGGTGATCGGCTCCGCCGATCCTCAGCTGCTTCGCGATGGCGCCGACCGACACCGCGCTGTCCCCGGAGATCACCTTGACGGCGACATCCTGCTCCGCGAAGTAGGCCAGCGTGCGCGGCGCCTCGGCGCGCAACCGCTGCCGCAGGACGAACAGCGCGGCCGCCTCCACCCGCAGTCCGTCCGCGCCGCGGCGGCCGGAATCGTTGACGTCGGCCGGGTCGGCCCGGCCGAGCACGAGCACGCGCAGCCCGTCCGCGGCCTTCGCGTTGGCCTGCTCGCGGGCGGGATCTCCGGGAGGCAGCAGCACGTCGGGGGCGCCGAGCACCCATCCGCCGCTCGCGGGACCGGCGTCGGCGAACACCACACCGCTCCATTTCCGCGCCGAGGAGAAAGGCACGATGTGCACCGGCCGCCAGCGCGTCTCGCCGCCGGGGGCACCGGCCAGCACGGGTGTCCTCTCGGCGGCGGGCGTCTCGGCGGTAACCTCCTGGCCGGCCGAGCCCTCGGCGGACGCGTCCCCGGCCGGAACGTTCTTCGCGGCCCGCCCGTCCGCGGACGCGCCCCCGGCGGGAACGTCCTGGCCGGCCGAGCCCCCGGTGGACGCGCCGCCGGCGGGCAGACCTGCGAGCCCGCTCGCGATCGCCTGCATGGTCGCGTTCGGCCTCTCCTCGGCCCCGACCATGCTGGCGAGGACCGTGCGGACGGGCACGCCGGGCACCAGCTCGATGGTCTGGTCAAGCTCCATCCCCGGCTCGGTCAGGGTCCCGGTCTTATCGAGGCACAGCACGTCGACGCGGGCGAGGACCTCGATGGCGGGCAGCTCCTGGACCAGGCACTGCCGCCTGCCCAGCCTGATCACCCCGACCGCGAAGGCCACGCTCGTGAGGAGCACGAGCCCTTCCGGGATCATCGTGATGATGCCGGCCACCGCCCCGGCCACCGCATCGGAGAAGGCCCCGTTCGCGTACGCGAGCTGGCTCGCCGTGAGCAGCACGGCCACGGGCACGATCACCCACGTGATGATGCGGAGGAAGCGGTTGATGCCGGCCATGAGGTCGGACCGTGCCAGGCTGAATACGCTGGCCTCTTCCTCCAGCCGGGCCGCGTACGAGCGGCGGCCCACCCGGGTCGCCATGAACGCGCCCGAACCGCTCACGACGAAGCTGCCCGAGAGCACCTCGTCGCCGGGTTTCTTCGTGACCGGGTCGGTCTCGCCGGTGAGCAGCGACTCGTCGACCTCCATGCCGGGCTCGCCCGGCCCTTCGGTGACCTCGCCGTCCACCATGACCCGGTCGCCGGGGCCAAGGAGGATCAGGTCATCCAGGACTATGTCCTGCGGGCGCACCTTGGTCTCCACCCCGTCCCGCATCACGCGAACCGGCTCTTCCCCGAGCACCGCGAGGCGGTCCAGCGTCCGCTTCGCCCGCAGCTCCTGGACTACGCCGATGCCGGTGTTCGCGACGATGACCAGGCCGAACAGGGCGTCCTGCGGATGCCCGGTGACCAGCACCACCGCGGCCAGGGCGCCGACGATCGCGTTGAACCTGGTCAGCACGTTCGCGCGAATGATCTCCGACACCGGCCGGCTCGTCCGGCGCGCGGTGTCGTTCGTCTCGCCCTTCGCGACGCGCTGCGCCACCTGCGCGCTGGTCAACCCGCTCTGCCGCGGGTGGGTCTCCACGGATCCCCCTATCGGGCACGTTGCCTGATGCCATCCTCGCAGGCTCGGTGCGGCCGCCTTATGGGCGGCGCAGGAAATGGCCGCCCCGGTGTCCGGGGCCGAGTCGTTCCCTGATCTTTTCGGTGATGTGCCCGCGCGCCAGGTCCGCCGCGAGCTGACAGGCGGACGCGATCCCCTTGGCGGTCGAGCTCCCGTGAGCGATGACCACCGTGCCCTCGAGGCCGAGCAGTGCGCCCCCGCCGTAGGTCTCCGCGTCCATCCGCCCGGCGAGCTCGCGCAGTGCCTGCCGCTGGAAGAGGGCGCCGAACCGGGCCGTCCCGGAGCTCTGGAGCGCGGCCCGCACCTGCTGGGTGGCGAAAAGACCTGCACCTTCGATGGTCTTGAGTGCGACGTTGCCGGTGAAGCCGTCGGTCACCACCACGTCCACATTGCCGGTCATCAGGTCGCTGCCCTCGATGTTGCCGGCGAAGCGGATCGCCAGGCCCCCGTGTGGGGATGTTGTGAGCAGCTCGTGTGCCCGCCGGGCGAGCTTGTTGCCCTTCACCGGCTCGGCGCCGATCGTGAGCAGGCCCACTCGCGGATCCTCCTCCCCGAAGGCCACCTGCGCGTAGGCGACACCGAGCTGGGCGAACTGGAGCAGCATCTCCGGCTTTGGGTCGGCGATCGCGCCGGCGTCCACCAGAAGCGTCGGTTTCGGCGCGGTGGGCAGGACCACGGCCAGGCCGGGCTGCAACAGCCCGGGCAGCGATCTCAGCCGCAGCCGCGCGGTCGCGACGATCGCCGCGGTGGAGCCGGCGGAAACCACCGCCGCGGCCTGGCCGCGCCTGACCAGCTGACAGGCGACGGCGACACTTGACCGGGGACGCCGCCGGCTCGCCAGCGCCCCCTCGTCCATGGCGATCGAGTCCTCGGCGGGCACGACCCTGATGTCGCCGCCCGGCGGGCGCGTGCCCAGCAGGGGCCGCAGCTGGCTCGGCCGGCCGGTGAGCACGATGGACATGCCACGCGAGGCCGTGGCGGTGATCGCGCCCGCGACGACCTCGGCGGGCGCGTGATCGCCTCCCATCGCGTCCACGGCGATGGTGGGCGGCTGTGAGCCGGCGGGCGGCGGCGGGTCGTCTGCCACGGGCGCGATCCTGCGCCAGTCAGGCGTCTGTCAGCTGGGCCAGGGCGTCGCGCATGCTCTCAAGCTACTCACTCCGCGCAGGCTCTGCTGGCCAGCGTAAATGCTCGGCGCCCGGGGGCCGTCCCAGGCCGCGGCCTGAAGCGCCGCCGCCGGGCCCAACTAGGCGACGAGGGCTCAGGCCGCCCGGGTGGGCGCCGCCTTCTCCGCTTCCTCCGGGACCGGCGGCTGGGCAGGCTTGCCGCCCTTGAGCGCCAGGCAGCTGAGCGCGCCGATACCGAGCAGGATGATCGGCAGCACCAGCGTCTGGCGCATGGCGGTCACGTAGGCGAAGGTGAAGACCTCGTGGGCGATCCGCCCGATCTCGGCGGCGACGCCCGGGGCGGTGCCGGCGGCCTGATGGGTGGTGCCACCCGTCTGCCCGGCTCCCACCTGGATGCCGTTGCTCGCGGAGTTGTGAACCTGGCTCACGAAGCGGCTGCGCACGCCGGGCGGCAGCGCGGCCGAACGGACGGTGGCCTCGCTTGTGATAGAGGAGACGAGCCTGTTCTGCAGCAGCGCGCCCACCGCCGCGGTGCCGATCACAAGGCCGACCTGCCTGACGGTGTTGAGCACACCGGAAGCGGCCCCGGCCATCCGCGGGTCGATGTTCCGCATGGCCGTGGTGACCAGCGGGGCGAAGATGCAGCCCATGCCCACCCCGGCGATGATCAGCGGAGCCAGGAACACCGGCCAGTTGGAGTTCGGCTGAGCGATCAGCGCGATCCAGCCCATGCCGGCTCCGAAGAGGATCAGCCCGGACATCAGGATGTACTTGCCGCCGATCCTGTCGGTCAGCTTGCCCGCGGCCGGGGCGACGAACACCGAGATGAGCGAGGCGGGCGCCAGCGCGAGCCCGGCCTTCAGTGCCGAGAACCCAAGGACGGACTGGAGGTAGATGGTGAGCGGCAGGAAGATCCCCGTCAGGCCGATGGCCAGCACGCCCGATATCCAGTTCGTCACCGAGTAGTTCCGGTCACGGAACAGGGCGAAGGGCACCAGTGGCTCCCGCGCCTGCGTCAGCCGCTGCTGAACCAGGAAGACGATCAGGAGCACGACACCTGCGCCGAGCACGAGCGGGATGGTGATGAACCCGGTGATCGTGCCCCAGTTGTACTTCTGGCCCTCCACCAGGCCGTAGCAGATGGCCAGCAGCGCCGCGCTGGCCAGCAGCACGCCGGGAATGTCGAACCGGTGCCGGCGGCCCGGCTTGACGTCCGGGATGATGAGCGGCGCCAGCGCCAGCACGAGCACGCCGAACGGCAGGTTGACGAAGAAGATCCACCGCCAGTCGAACGCGGTCACGAGCAGCCCGCCCAGCGTCGGCCCGGCGATGGTCGCCACCCCGGCCACGGCCCCCCAGACGCCGAACGCCGCGCCGCGCCGCTCGGGCGGGAAGGTGTTCGTGATGATCGTCAGGGTCTGGGGGATGAGCATGGCCGCGCCGAGGCCCTGGAGCGCGCGGAAACCGATCAGCCAGCCGGCGCTCGGCGCAAGACCGCATGCGGCCGACGCGACCGTGAAGACCGCGATGCCCGCGGTGAACATGGGCCGCGGCCCGACCAGGTCACCCAGCCTGCCCGCGGTGATGACCAGGACGGCCAGCACGAGAGCGTAGGCGTTGATGACCCAGAGGATGTCGTCGAGCGACGCGTGCAACCTCGTCAGCATGTCGGGGATCGCGATGTTGACGATCGTCAGGTCGAGCAGGGTCATGAAGAACCCGAGCGAGACGACGAGCAGCACGGCCCATGGGTTGCCACGGAACTTTTTCACGGTCTCTCCCCGGCGTGTCCTGCCTGAGCGGCCTACCTCCGATTACAGGCTTACCAGAAGGCGGGGGCTACTTTCAAGATATATCTTGATATGGCTACCGCGCCTCCCGTGGCGGCGGCCGTTCAACCCCGATCGTAGAGGCGGGCACCGACATTGACCCCCGGTGATCCGCCTTCCGGCGGCCGGCCGGGCCTGGCGGCGGACGGCCCACTATGCTCCCGCCCATGGAACTGAGCGGAACCGCAGCGATCATCTCCGGTGGCGCCAGTGGTCTCGGTGAGGCGACCGCGCGCGAGCTCGCCGCGGCCGGGAGCGCCGTTGTCATCGCCGACCTGAACGAGGAACGCGGCAAGAAGGTCGCCGACGAGACGGGCGGGGAGTTCGTCAGGACCGATGTGTCGGACGAGGCCGCGGTCGCGGCGGCCGTGGATGCGGCGACCGCCAAGGGCGTCCCGCTGCGCGCGGTCGTGAGCTGCGCGGGCATCGGCTGGGCGGAACGCACCGTCAACCGGGAAGGGGCCCCGCACAGCCTGGCGACGTTCCGGAAGGTCCTCGACATCAACCTGGTCGGCACGTTCAACCTGATGCGTATCGCCGCGGCGGCGATCGCCCGGACCGCCCCGGTGGACGAGGACGGCCAGCGCGGGGTGGTCATCAACACCGCGTCGGTCGCCGGGATCGAGGGCCAGACCGGCCAGCTCGCCTACTCCGCGTCCAAGGGCGGGATCATCGGCATGACCGTCCCGGCCGCACGGGATCTCTCCGTTATCGGCCTGCGGGTGAACACCATCTGCCCGGGCATCCTCGACACCCCGATCTACGGAACCGGGCCCGCGAGCGAGGAGTTCAGGGCCAGGCTCACGGCACCGGTTGTCTTCCCCAAGCGGATGGGGACCGCGGCCGAGTTCGCGGCCCTGGCGCGGTCGCTGATCGAGAACGACTACATGAACGCCGAGGTCATCCGCTTGGACGGCGGCATCAGGTTCCAGCCGAAGTAACGGGGAACCGGCCGTGCGAAGCATGATCATGACATGGGTGCGGCCATGACCCCCCCAAAGTCATGATCATGGTTCGGGAGCCTGCGTGTATGCGGGCCAGTGGAGCCCGTCGAGGAAGGTGGGAGGCGCGACGATGCCCGATGCCGTGATGGTCGAGGTCGACGGCGGGGTCGCCGTCATCACGATCAACCGCCCGCAGGCCCGCAACGCGGTCAACGAGGCGGTCGCCCGTGGCATCGCGGCGGCCATCGACGAACTCGACCCGCGGCCGGACGTGGCGGCGATGGTGCTGACCGGCGCCGGGAGGACGTTCTGCGCCGGTATGGACCTGAAGGGCTTCCTGGCCGGTGAGAACGCGGCGGCGGGAGGCCGCGGCTTCGCCGGCATCACCCAGCGGCCGCCCGTCACGCCCGTCGTCGCGGCGGTCGAGGGGTACGCCGTGGCGGGCGGCTTCGAGATCGCGCTCGCGTGCGACCTGATCGTCGCCAGTGAGGAGTCGACGTTCGGTCTCCCGGAGGTGACGCGAGGGCTGGTCGCCGGCGCGGGCGGCCTGCTCCGGCTGCCGCGCCGGATCCCCTACCACCTCGCGATGGAGATCGCGCTGACCGGCGGGCACGTCCTGGCGGGCCGCCTGCATGAGGCGGGCCTGATCAACCGGCTGGTGCCCGTGGGTGAGTCGCTCGCGGTGGCCCGGGCCCTGGCCGCCCAGGTGGCCGCCAACGCCCCGCTCGCCCTGATGGCGACCAAACGGATCATCGTGGAATCGGCCGACTGGCCGAGCGACGAGGCGTTCGCGCGCCAGAACGCGATCTTGGGGCCGGTGTTCGCGTCGGCTGACGCGAGGGAGGGCGCAGTGGCCTTCGCGGAGAAGCGCCCGCCGGTCTGGCGGGGGCAGTGAGGCGGTTCGGATGGGACAGCGCTCCGGCCAGGCGGGACAGCGCGACGAACTGTGCGGGGCGGTGAGGCGGCCCCGGGCGACGAGGGAGCCAGCCCAGGCCACGGACCGCTCTTGCGAGCCTGACCACGCGGGCGCCGACCCCACCGTAGGATCGATGCCCATATACCTTATGGACACCGTTGGGGATGTGCATGTGCGGAATCGTCGGCTGCCTGGCGCTGGCCCTTGAGGCCGAGCCGGACCGGGCCTGGGTGGCGGCCGCGACACAGCGGATCAGCCACCGCGGCCCCGATGATGAGGGGTTCTACTCCGACCACGATGTCGCTCTCGGCTACAAACGGCTGGCCATCATCGACCTCTCGCTTGCTGGTCACCAGCCGATGCGGTCCGCCGACGGGCGCTACTGGATGGTCTTCAACGGTGAGATCTACAACTACGTGGAGCTGGGGCAGGAGCTGCGCGAGCAAGGGGTGGTCCTGCGGTCCAGCTGCGACTCCGAGGTCCTGCTCGAGACCTACGCCAAGGTCGGCAAGGACGTCGTGCACCGGCTCCGCGGCATGTTCGCCTTCGCCATCTGGGACAGCTGGACGCACGAGCTGTTCTGCGCCAGGGACCAGTTCGGCATCAAGCCGTTCTACTACCGCCTTGACCGGTTGCCGCCGCCGCCGCTGAGCCGTACCGCGGTCGGCGGGCGGCACGCGGCCCGGGAACCTGATGCCGGCGCGGCGGGACCCGAACGGTCCCGCGAGCCGGACGACTGGTTCACCCCCCGGCCCACGCGGCGCGAGCCGGGCCGGCACGCGGCCGAGCCCATTCACGACCCCGGCCCGACCGGCCGGTTTCCGCGGTCATCGCCGGTGGCCGTCCCCGATCTCGGCGCGGCCCCCGCGAGGCTGGGCGGGGTCGCCGGAGAGGACGGCGGCGGTGGTCCGCCAGGGCGCGAGCGGCTGCTGCGGTTCGCCTCCGAGCGCAAGGCGCTCGCCGAGCCCGGCGAACTGCAGGCACTAGATCGCGGTGCGCTGCGCAGGTACCTGTCCTTCCAGTACGTCCCGCCGCCGGGCACCCTGACCCCGCCGGTGCAGGTACTGCCGCCCGGGCACGCCATGATCGCCCGGCCCGGCGGGGCCGTGGACGTCTACCGCTACTGGCGGGCGGACCTGCAGCCAGCCCGTGCTCCCAGCGACGCCACGCCACGCGCCATCCTGGACGTCATGCGCGACTCGATCGCCGTTCACCTGCGCAGCGACGCTCCGCTCGGGGCCTTCCTGTCCGGCGGCATCGATTCGGCGGCCATCTGCGCCCTCGCCGCGGAGCACCGGCCCGACCTGCTCACGTTCACGGTCGGGTTCGAGCGCGAGGGTTACAGCGAGATCGACCGGGCGCAGGAGACGGCGGCGGCGATCGGGGTGAAGTCGATCCCCTACGTGATCGGCCCGGAAGAGTTCTTCTATCACCTGCCGCAGATCATCTGGCACCTTGATGACCCCATGGCGGACGCGGCGGCGGTGCCGCTGTGGTTCGTCGCCCGCGAGGCCAGCAAGCAGGTCAAGGTGGTGCTCTCGGGTGAGGGCTCGGATGAGCTCTTCGGCGGCTATGCGATCTACCACCAGCCGGGCGTGGTCCGGGCGGGCGAGCATCTCCCCGACTGGGGCCGCGCCCCGCTGAGGCGCGCCGCCGCGCTCATCCCGCCCGGCGTCAAGGGGAAGGGCCTGCTCGAGCGCACGTCCGTCCCGCTGCGCTGCCGCTACATCGGCAACGCACACGTTTTCGCCAGCGACCAGGTCGACGACGTCACCGGTCCCAGCGCGGTCAGTCCCTACGACGTGACGAGCCCGATCTACGACCAGGCCGAGGAGACGGGCCTTGACGACGTTTCCACCATGCAGCTGGTGGATATCAACACCTGGCTCGTCGGTGACATCCTGGTGAAGGCCGACCGGATGACCATGGCGCACAGCCTTGAGCTGCGAGTTCCCTTCCTCGACCGGGAGGTGATGGCGGTCGCGGCCCGGCTGGCGCGGGAGGAGAAGATCGGCGCCGGCACCACGAAGGCGGCGTTGCGCACGGCGATGAGCGAGGTCCTCCCCAAGGCGGCCGCCCAGCGTGCGAAGCTTGGCTTCCCGGTCCCGATCGGTCACTGGCTGAAGGGCGACGCTTACGGTTTCGCCGACCAGCTGCTGCACGACGCTCAGACCGACGAGTGGGTGAACCGGGAGGCGGCACGCAGGATGCTGGAGCGTTTCCGGACCGGCGACCCGGGAGTGAGCTGGCGCCACATCTGGGTGCTGATCGTCTTTTCCCTATGGCACCGGATCTACGTCGAGCGGGCATACGACCCGATCGGGCTCGGCTGGGAGCGCGCGCAGGGAGCCGCTAACTAAGTCGTCCGCGCGGGTGAGCGGTCGGCGGCTCAACGGGTGAGCGGTCAACCGGTCGGCCGTGGCCGGTCAGCCGGTCATCGGGCTGAGCCCGTGGCCGGGCGCGTAGGACGCCAGCTTGTCCCGCAGACGGCCCCGGCCCCGGTGCAGCCGGGACATGACCGTCCCGATCGGAGTTCCCATGATCGCGGCGATCTCCTTGTACGGGTACCCCTCGATATCCGCGAGGTAGACCGCCACCCGGAACTCCTCTGGCAGATCGCGGAGCGCCCGCAGGATCTCCGAGTCGGCCAGCCTGTCCAGCGCCTCCGCCTCAGCCGACCGGACCGCCGGAGCCAGCGGGTCGGTGGGCAGATGCCAGTCCTGGAAGTCTCCGCCGGTGGCCTGGCGCGGCTCCCTGCGGCGCTTGCGGTACCCATTGATGAAGGTGTTCGCCAGAATGCGGTGCAGCCAGGCCTTGAGGTTGGTGCCCGGGCGGAACTGGTGGAAAGCCGCAAACGCCTTGGCCGAGGTCTCCTGGACGAGGTCCTCGGCGTCGGTGGGGTTGCGTGTCATGCGAAGGGCGGCCGGGTACAGCTGGCCGAGAAACGGCACGACATCACGCTCGAACCGCTCGTCGCGGTCCGGCGGCTGCTGCGACTTTGCCATGGCGACTCTCCGCTTCTCATTGACCCTTACCCTATAGACGTCCGCAAGCCCTCATCTGGCTCGGTTTTCGTGGCCTTATCTTCGGGTACTGGTCAGGATTCTCTTGTACCCGCGAATCCTGAGTGTTACCTGAATGCCAGCTAGGAAACCGTCCACGGTATCCGTGCCGGCCGGATGCCCGGCGGTTGGTCCCGGCCGTGCCCTAATCGTCCGACGCCTCGGTGCCGACCTGGCGTCCCCGTGCTGACCCCGCGCCCCGTGCTGACCTCACGCGTCCCCGTGCTGACCTCACGCGTCCCCGTGCTGAACTGGCGCGCGCCGTGCCGTCACAATGGGCTTCGTGTTCACCTTTGAGGCGGAAGAGGCGCTTGCCGACGCGGCGGTGCGGCTGGGAGCCGGCCGGGTGACTGGATGGTCCGGCGCGGAGCAGCGCCTCGCTGACGCCGCTTCTCACGCCGGGGCAGACGGTTCCCCGAGGGTCGGCACGGATGAGGTCACGCGGGTCATGAACCGGATCCTGGCTGGCGAGGACCCGCTGGGGGACGCGTTCTGCCGTATCCGCGGGCCGGCGCAGCGGCGGCGATCCGGTCAGACCTTTACCCCGCGGCCGGTGGTGCGGAGCATGGTCGGCTGGGCCGCCCGCGCCCTCACGCCGGCCCGGATAGTCGATCCGGGAACCGGCTCGGCACGGTTCCTCGTCGCGGCCGGGCGCCGCTGGCCGCACGCCGCCCTGATCGGCGTGGAGACCGATCCGCTTGCCGCGATGATCGGCAGGGCGACCCTCGCCGCGGCAGGCATGGCCGGCCGGGCGAGCATCACGCTCGGCGACTACCGGTCGCTGCGGCCGCCACCGGCGGCCGGCCCCACACTCTTCCTGGGCAATCCGCCGTACGTGCGCCACCACCAGATCCCGGCGGACTGGAAGAGTTGGCTGCGGTCGGCCGCCGCCGGCCTGGGCCTCACCGCGAGTGGCCTGGCCGGGCTGCACGTTCACTTCTTCCTGGCCACGGCGCTGTACGCGGTGCCCGGCGATGCGGGGGCGCTGGTCACGGCCGCCGAGTGGCTGGATGTGAACTACGGCTCGCTGGTCCGCTCGCTGCTGCTCGGCCCGCTCGGTGGCCAGTCGGTTCACCTGCTCGATCCGGCCGTCCCGGCCTTCACCGACGCGGCGGCGACCGCCGCCATCACGTGCTTCCTGCCGGGCAGCCGGCCGAGCAGCCTGCGGTTGCGCCGGGTCGACCGGCTCGCCGGCCTGCGCGAGCTGTCGGGCGGCGCCGTGCTGCCCGCACGGGTCCTGCACGCCGCGTCCCGCTGGTCGCCGCTGGCGGGCCGGGCGACCGCGCCCGCCGTGCGGCGCGCTCCGCTGCCCGACGGCTACGTCGAGCTCGGGGAGCTCTGCCGGGTCCACCGCGGCCAGGTGACGGGCGCCAACAAGGTCTGGGTCACGGCCGGAAACCCGGGCTGCCTGCCGGGCCGGTTTCTCTTTCCCGCGGTCACCCGCGCCAGCGAGCTGTTCCGGGCACACGGCACGCTGGCAACGACCTCGTCTCTGCGGTTCGTCATCGATCTCCCGGCGGACCTGGCGGTGCTGGCACCCGCCGAGCTCGTGCCGGTGACCCGGTTCCTGGCGCGGGCCGAGGCGGCGGGGGCGGCGCGCTCCTACACCGCCTGCCACCGCAGGCCCTGGTGGCGGGTGGGGGTGCGCCCGCCCGCGCCCCTCCTCGCCACCTCCATGGCA
>Ga0081540_1000947_pt1 | contig 26159 bp, 20 predicted proteins | sample TabmetS2T1R1_FD_71024 | JGI IMG/M metagenome (GOLD analysis project Ga0081540, IMG submission 71024) | Tabebuia heterophylla rhizosphere microbial communities from the University of Puerto Rico - S2T1R1 | ecosystem: Host-associated > Plants > Roots > Rhizosphere ...
CTCGCGGGCGCCGGGAGCCCCGCCCCGATGCCGCCGCGGCCGGACGCCGGCGAGATCCGCGCCGTCCCCGCGAGTGCGTCCCGGATCGACCCGTAGCCGGTGCAGCGGCAGATGTTGCCGCGCATCAGGGGTTCGAGATCGCCCTCGGGCGCGGCCTCCAGCGCCGCCGCCGTCATGATCATGCCCGGCGTGCAGAAGCCGCACTGGAAGCCCTGCGCCGCCACGAACCGCTCCTGCAGGTCGTGGTCGGCGAGACCGTGGATCGTCGTCACCGACCGGCCCTGCGCGCGGACCGCCGGGTACAGGCAGCTGTGCACGGGCATCCCGTCGAGGTGCACGGTGCAGGCGCCGCAGTCGCCGGTGTCGCAGCCCTTCTTGACACCGACGGCGCCGGCCTGGCGCAGGTACGTCCGCAGGCACTGCCCCGGCCGGGGTGGGGTCTCGACGAGACGGCCGTCGACGCGGACGGGCGAGCCGGGCCGGCTCGCCGCCCGCCGATCGGGACCGTGGTGGTGATCAGGTCCGGGACGGAGCAAGACGCTCATCGCGCCACCTCCAGGAGCTGCAGCGCCTCGACGACGAGCTGCCGCGTCCTCGCCTCGCGCCACGGCGCCGACCCGTGGACGTCGTCGAGGTAGAGGCCGGCCACCGCGGCGTCGAGCGCCTCGACGGCCTGCGTCGCCGGCGGCGGCCCGGCGAAGCGCAGCTCGACCGGGCGCGGCGTCGACGCCGTGACCGTGACGGCCACCTCGTCGTCGCCGGTGCGGCGGGCCAGCACCGTCGCGGCGGACCTGCCGTAGTCGGACAACGACGCCCGGCCCACGACGGCTCGGCTACGCAGCGCGACCGGAGGGAGCCGGATCGACCGGAGCAGCTCGCCCGGCATCAGCGCGGTGTCCCGAGGGCCGAGGACGAGGTCCCGAGCGGGCAGGTCGCGGGCGTGCGGCCCGTCGCCGGATCCGACCGCGCCGGGCGACCAGATCGTGCACGCGCCGTCCAGCCCTGTCGCCAGCGCGGCGATCGGTGCCGCCGGGAGCGCGAGGCACAGGTTGCCGCCGACCGTCGCGACGTTCATCACCTTGAACGACCCGAGCAGCGCGTCGACGCACGGCGGCACGACCTCCCAGGCGGTCCACTCCGGCGGCGGTCGGAACGCCCTGAGCTCGGCCAGCGTGCACGTGGCGGCGATCTCGAGCCCGCCGTCGTCCGTCATCGACAGCGGCGGCCAGCCGAAGGCGTGCAGGTCGAGCAGCCGGCGCAGCTCTGGCTGCGGCTCGGAGAAGAGCCACGTACCGCCGGCCAGCCATGCGTCGCCCGGCCGCCAGTCGGCCTCCGAGGCCGGGAGGACGGCGCTGATCGTGTCGAGGTCCGTCGCGCTCACCGCCCCGCGATCCGCCGGCTCGCCGTGGCCGCGGTCGCGGCCAGCTCCCTCGTGTCGCCGGTGCGGAGCTCGCCGCCCGCGACCACGAACCGGCCGCCGACCAGCAGATGCTCCAGCGGCGGCGCGCCGAGGACGAGGGTCGCGACGGGGTCCTCGACGCCGGCGCCGGCGAGCCCGTCGAGCCGCCAGACGGCGAGGTCGGCCAGCTTGCCCACCTCGACGGACCCCAGCTCCCGTTCCCGGCCGAGGCACCGTGCGCCGCCGACCGTCGCCATCCGCAGCGCCTGGCGCGCCGTCAGCGCGAGCGGTCCGCCCGTCGCCCTGGCCACGAGCACGGCCTGGTGGAGCTCGTCGGCCATCCGGCCGGACTCGTTCGACGCGGCGCCGTCCACGCCGAGCCCGACGACGGCGCCCGCGTCGAGCAGGCGCCGCACCGGGGCGACGCCTGCGCCGAGCCGACCGTTGGACGTGGGGCAGTGCGCGACAGCCGTGCCGGTGGCGGCGAACCGCGCGACCGCGGCGTCCGAGAGGTGGACGCCGTGGGCGATCCACACGTCCGGGCCGAGCCAGCCGAGGTCCTCGGCGTACTCCGCCGGCGTCCGCCCGGACGTGGTCACACAGAAGTCTTCCTCGTCGAGTGTCTCGGCCAGGTGGGTGTGCAGTCGGACCCCGCGGGAGCGGGCGAGCTCGGCGCTGTCCCGCATGAGCTCGGGCGTCACCGAGAACGGGGAGCAGGGTGCCACGCCGACCCGCACCATGGCGTCCTCGTCCGGGTCGTGCCAGCGGTCGATCGCGGCCGCGGTCTCGGCGAGAATCCGGTCGTGCTCCTCGACGACACTGTCCGGCGGAAGCCCACCGGCGGAGGCGCCGAGGTTCATCGACCCACGGGTCGGGTGGAACCGTAGCCCGACCTCGTGCGCGGCGTGGATCTCGGCCTCGAGCAGGTCGCCGGCGCCCGTCGGGAAGACGTAGTGGTGGTCCATGGTGGTCGTGCAGCCCGAGAGGGCCAGCCAGGCGAGGTTGGCGGCCGCGGCGTCGTGCACCAGGTCGGCGTTCAGTCGCGCCCAGACCGGATACAGCGTCGTGAGCCAGCCGAACAGGGTGTCGTCGGTCGCGTGGCCCCTGGTGATCCACTGGTAGAGGTGATGGTGGCTGTTGACCAGGCCCGGCGTGACGAGCAGTCCCGAGCCGTCGAGCCGAGTCCACCTGTCGAGGTCCTCCGGCGGCCTGCCGGGGCCGAGGGCGGCGATCCGGCCATCCGCCACCGCGACGTAGCCGTCGGCGTGCACCGTGCCGGCGTCGTCGACAGTCGCCACGGCGCAGCCGCTGATCACGACGCCGTCCGTGCCCGGGCTCATCGACCCTCGTCTCCCTCGTCAGGCAGCCGCGCCATCGGAGCAACCCTTCATGTCCCTCCAGTCTCCGCGGGAACCCACGCAGGGAACGTCGCCCGGACGGCCGAGCGGGCTCTCAGGAGCCCCGGTAGGTCGTGTACGAGTAGGCGCTGAGCAGCACCGGGACGTGACAGGAGGCGGCGCCGGCCGTGATCCGGAACACGACGACCACCTCGGGGTAGAAGGCCTGCGGGCCCAGGTAGGCCTCGGTGTCGAGGGTCAGCCGATGGTCGCCGGCAGAAGCCTCGGCGCACAGGTCGGCGACCCGGCCATCGGCGTCGGTGACCCGCCGGGCCACCTCTTCCCACCCGCCCGAGCTCCGCCGTTCGAGCCGGACGCCCAGCCCGGCCGCCGGCCGGCCGCGGACGGCGTCGAGCACGTGCGTCGAGATCCCCATCGGACACTCCTCAGCCGAACGCCTTGGCCAGGCGCGTCCGCACGATCTCAGCGAGCTCGCGGCGGACCACGTGCTGCTCGGTCACCGGGTCGTGGCCCAGGCGTTCCTGCAGGTGGGCGAGCATCTCTTCGCCGGATCGCCCACTCGCCCGGATGAGGAAGACGTGGCCGAAGCGCCGCTCGTACGCGTGGTTGCCGGCGACGAGCTCCCCGGCCGTGGAGGGGTCCGTCGTGGCGGCGGCGGATTGCTCCTGCCGTGACCAGGCCGCCTCGCGGCCGCCCGTCCCTTCGCGGTCCCCGGCCTCGGCGGCCGGAGCGCGCTCGCCGATCCGGGGGTGAGCCGCGAGCGCTTCCTCGACGTCCGGCCAGGCCAGCGCCTCGAGCGCGCGGTCCGCGGCGGACGAGAGGGCGTCGAGGGTGCGGTACGGCCGGCCCGCCACCATTGCCGCAAGCCACGTCTGGCTGGCGCAGCACGGGCGCAGCTCCGCCCGCGCCTCGGCGGCGTCGGCGACGTCGAGGTCGGCCACGGGAATGGTGTCCGAGCCGATCATCGCGTTCAGGGTACGTCCGGATGCAACACGGTGGCCGCTGCCAGCGCGATCAGCGCGAGATCGCTTCCGCGCGGCCCGACCAGACCCAGCCCGACGGGCGCGTCGTCCACCTGCATCGCCGGCACCGACACGCCGGGCCGGCCGGTGATCCCGGCGAGACACGTCAGCCGCAGAGTGCCCGCTCGGATCTTCTCGCGGGCCGTCGCCGCCATCTGCAGCGGCGGGGCGGGCCCGGTGGCCGAGGGAACCAGCAGCGTGCTGGCCCCCAGCGCCGCTTCGAGGGCAGCACGCGCGGAGATGAGCACCGCGCGCGCCTCGGCGTCCTGCGCGCGAGTGATCTGTGCCGCCACCTGGAACCGTTGCCGGACCTCGCCGGCCAGCGCCTCCGGATGCTCGGTGATCCACGGGCCGTGCACCTGCCAGGCCTGCCAGGCCTGGTGCACCCGGAACGCCTCCGCCAGCTCCCGTGGATCGGGCAGGCGTACCTCGCGCACCTCCCGCACCTCGTCGATCGCCGTGATCGCCGCCACGAACGCGCTCGTCACGCCCTCGCCGAGGCCCTCGAGGAGCTGCGGCGCGACCACGAATCGCGGCGGCGCGTGCTCGCGGCCCGCCCCCTCGTCGAGCAGGACCGACGCCGCACCACGCAGTGTGGCGGCATCGCGGGTGACCAGGCCGACCGTGTCGAAGTCCCGGGCCAGCGGCAGCACTCCCGCGGAGGTCACGGCGCCGTACGTCGTCCGCAGCCCCCAGAGCCCCTGGTACGAGGCGGGCACCCGGATCGAGCCTGCCGTGTCGGTGCCGAGCCCGATGTCGGCCTCCCGCAGCGCCACCGCCGCTGCGCTGCCGCTGGACGACCCGCCGGGTATCGCACCGAGAACGGCGGCGTTCGGCGGCGGCCCGTAGTGCTCGTTGGTCCCGGCCAGGCTGTAGGCGAGCTGATCGGTCCGGGCGATCCCGCGGACGGATGCCCCCGCGTCCAGCAGCCGCGCCAGCGCGGGGGCATGCCGCGGCTGTGGGTGACCCGCCTCCAGCAGGGCCGGGACGCCGGCGCCCAGGCGGTGGCCCTGGACGGCCACGACGTCCTTGACGGCGACGGTCAGACCCACCAGCCGCCCCACGGGGGCGCCGGCGACGAGCGGGTCCCCGACGACACGCCATACCCGGGGATCGGTCACGACCGACCAGTGTCTCAGCCGTGAGACAGTCCTGACGTGCCTCGCCGCGCTGCCGCACCGGAAGAGTTCGGCGCCGTCCGGACCGATCCGGCGTCCGTCGGGCCGGTGGACCCCCCGCCCCGGCTGCTCATGGGCCCGGGGCCGGGCTCCGCGGACCCCCGCGTGCTGCGGGCCATGTCCGCGCCCCTGGTCGGGCAGTTCGACCCGGCGATGACCGGCTTCATGGCCGAGACGATGGCCCTGTACCGGGACGTCTTCCGTACCCGGAACGAGGCGACGCTCCTCGTGGACGGCACGTCGCGCGCCGGCATCGAGGCGGCGCTGGTGTCCCTCGTCGAGCCCGGCGACCGCGTGCTCGTGCCCGTCTTCGGCCGGTTCGGGCACCTGCTCGTCGAGATCGCGCGACGCTGCGGCGCGTGGGTGGACACGATCGAGACGGCCTGGGGAACGGTGTTCGATCCGCGGGAGGTCGAGCGTGCCGTCGCCCGCACCGACCCGAAGATCGTGGCGGTGGTGCAGGGCGACACCTCGACGACGATGTGCCAGCCGCTGGCCGACATCGGCCGGATCTGCCGCGAGCGCGGCGTGCTGCTGTACGCCGACGTCACCGCCACGCTCGGCGGCAATGCCTTCGAGATGGACGCCTGGGGCGTCGACGTCGCGACCGCGGGGCTGCAGAAGTGCCTCGGCGGACCCTCGGGCAGTGCACCGATCAGCCTCTCGCCGCACGCCGTCGAGGCCGTTACGCGGAGGCGGCACGTCGAAGCGGGCATGCGGGACGCCGCGGACGAGCTCGAGGCCGCCGCGGGGGGCCGGATCGCCTCCAACTACTTCGACCTGGCGATGATCCTGGACTACTGGGGGCCGCGGCGGCTGAACCATCACACCGAGGCGACCTCGATGCTCTACTGCGCCCACGAGTGCGCGCGGCTGGTGCTCGCCGAGGGCCTCCGCGCCCGGATCGAGCGGCACCGCCTCCACGGCTGCGCGATGCTTGCCGGGCTCGCCGCGCTCGGCCTGCAGGTCTTCGGCGACCGGGAGCACCGGATGACGAACGTGGTCGGTGTCGAGATCCCGGCCGGTGTCGACGGCGATGCGGTCCGGGCCGCGATGCTCGCGGACTTCGGCATCGAGATCGGCACGTCGTTCGGTCCGTTGCGTGGCCGGATCTGGCGGATCGGGGTGATGGGTTACAACGCCCGGCGTGACGCGGTGCTGATCACTCTCGCCGCCCTGGAGCAGGTGCTGCGCGCGTCGGGTGCGTCGGCCACCTCGGGTGCCGGGGTCGGCGCCGCGAAGGAGGTCTACCAGCAGGCGCGGGCGGCATGACGGTCGCCGTGGGCCTGGCGGACGCCGCGACGGCGCTCGCCCGCTGCGACGAGCTCGCTGCGCTCTCGGCCCGGCCGGGCCGCATCGACCGCTTCTCCTGGACGACGGAGCACGCTGCCGCGAACCGCCTCGTCGGGGCCTGGTTGGACGCCGCCGGCATGGCCGCCTGGCAGGACGCTGCGGGCAACGTGTGCGGCCGGCTGGAGGGGGCGAGACCCGGCCTGCCCGCCCTGGTGCTGGGCTCGCATCTGGACACGGTCCCGGACGCCGGACGCTACGACGGGCCCCTCGGTGTCGTCGTCGCCCTCGCCGTGGCCGCGCGGCTGCGGGCCTTCGCCCCGCAGCTGCCGTTCGCGCTGGAGGTCGTCGGCTTCACCGACGAGGAGGGCACCCGGTTCGGCACCGCCCTGACCGGCAGCCGAGCCTTCGCCGGTGCCTGGGACGACGCCCTGCTCGAGGTCGCCGACGGAGACGGGATCACCATGCGCGCGGCCTGCGAGGCGTTCGGCCTCGACCCCGGGCAGATCAACCGGGCGGCGCGTCCGGCCGGATCACTGATCGGGTACCTGGAGGTGCACATCGAGCAGGGTGTCCGGCTCGAGGAGGCGGGCCGCCCGCTCGGCGTCGTCCGGTCGATCGCCGGCGCACGGCGGCTCCACCTCGCGGTTCTCGGTGAGGCGCGGCACGCCGGCGGCACCCCGTACGACCGCCGCCGGGACGCCCTGGTCGGGGCCAGCCACGCCGTCCTGGACGTCGCCCGGCTCGCCTCCGTCGCCGGCTGCATCGCCACCGTCGGGCAGCTCACGGCGCACCCGGGGGCGTTCAACGTGGTGCCGGGTCGGGTCGAGATGAGCCTCGATCTGCGGGCCGAACGGAACGAGGCGCGCGACCGGCTCTGGGAGGACGTCCGGGACGCGGTCGTCGCCCGCTGCACCGGGCTGGGGCTGCGGCTCGTCGTCGAGGAGGTGCACATCGCCTCGGCGCAGGAGTGCGCGCCGGAACTGCGGGAGCTCCTGGCCCGTGGGGTGCAGGCCGCCACCCGTTCCAGCGAGGAACCGCCCGAGCTGCTCAGCTGGGCCGGGCACGACGCCATGGCGGTCGCGCGGATCGCGCCGGTCGGCATGCTCTTCGTCCGCTGCGCCGACGGCATCTCCCATGCGCCCGCCGAGCACGTCACCGGCTCCGACGTCGCCCTCGCGATCGACGCGCTCGAGGCCGCCGTGCTCGACCTCGCGGAGCGCCGGGCGCGATGAGCGGGCCCCCGCCGTCGAACGCCGAGACCGTCGTCCGGGCCGCGTCGGCCCTGGTGGCGGGCCGGCTGCAACCGGCGGTGCTCACGATCCGCGGCGGCCGGTTCGCGACTGTCGCGCCCGGCCCGTTCGAGGGACCTGCCGATGTGCCGCCGGGCGTGCACCTGTTGCCCGGCATCGTCGACAGCCACGTGCACGTCAACGAGCCTGGCCGCACCTCCTGGGAGGGCTTCGCCACCGCCACGGAGGCTGCCGCGCGCGGCGGGATCACCTGCATCGTCGACATGCCGCTGAACAGCGTTCCGGCGACGGTCGACCGCGCCGCTCTGGACGCCAAGCGCGCGGCGGCCACCGCGGCCCGGCCGCTCGTCGACGTCGGCTTCTGGGGCGGCGCGATCCCCGGCAATCTCGGCGCGCTGCGGCCGCTCTGGGACGCGGGGGTGTTCGGCTTCAAGTGCTTCCTCTGCGACTCCGGCGTCCCGGAGTTCCCGTCCCTGGACGCCGAGCAGCTGGGGGCCGCGATGCGGGAGATCGCCCGGTTCGGCGGCCTCCTGCTCGTGCACGCCGAGGACCCGTCCGTGCTGGCCGCGGCGCCGACGGGGGCGAGCCCGAGGTTCCGGGACTTCGCCGCGTCCCGGCCCGACGAGGCCGAGGTGGCAGCGATCAAGCGGGTGCTCGACGGCGTCCGGTCGTTCGGGACCCGCACCCATGTGGTGCACCTGTCGACCGCGCGGGCGCTGGACGACCTCGCCGCAGCTCGCGCCGAGGGCCTGCCGGTCACCGTCGAGACCTGCCCGCACTACCTCGTCTTCGACGTCGACGGGCTGCCCGACGGTGCGCCGGAGTTCAAGTGCTGCCCCCCGATCCGTGACCGCGGCAATCAGGCAGCGCTGTGGCAGGCGCTCCGCGACGGGATCATCGACTGCATCGTCAGCGATCATTCGCCCGCTCCGGAGCAGGAGAAACGGCGCGGTGGTGGCGACCTGCAGCAGGCGTGGGGGGGTATCGCGGGCCTGCAGATGAGCTTCCTGGCGGTGGCGGACGCCGCCGCACGCCGGGGGCTCGACGTGGCGGACGTGAGCCGCTGGATGGCCGCGGGCCCCGCCCGGGTGATCGGGCTGCCGTCCAAAGGTGCGATCGAGCCCGGCCGGGACGCCGACCTCGTCTGGTACGACCCGCACGGCTCGACGGCGGTGACCGAGGGTGTCGTTGCCCACCGCCACGCACTGTCCGCGTACACCGGGCGGGTGTTCGATGGCAGCGTGCGCCGAACGCTGGTGCGTGGCGCGACAGTCGTCGACGGCGAACGCGTGTCTGGGTGCACCGCCACCCTCGTTGCCCGCCCGGGCGCCGCACTGGCAGCCTGCCCCAGGTGACGCGCGGCGTGCCGGACAGCGAACCGACGGTCGAGCAGCTGAGCCCCGACGACTGGGAGGCCCTGCGCTCGGTCCGGCTCGCGGCTCTGGCCGACGCGCCGTACGCCTTCGCGTCCGCGCTCGACCAGGAGCGCGGCTACGACGAACGCCAGTGGCGGTCCTTTCTGGCGGCCGCCACCTGGTTCGTGACGCGCCGCCGGGGGGAGATCGTCGGGGTGGTCGCACTCCTGCTCGAGGCCGGCGAGGAACCCGAGCGCCACCTCGTGTCGATGTGGGTCGCGCGGCAGCTGCGGGGCACAGGGATCGCGCGGACGCTGCTGGACGCGGCGCTGTCGGACGCCGCCGACGGCGGAACGAAGATCGTCAGCCTGTGGGTGGCCGACGGGAATGCCCGAGCCAGGAGGTTCTACGAGCGGTCGGGCTTCTCGTCGACAGGGCGGCGGCAGCCGCTGCCGAGCGCCCCCGAGCTGGGCGAGGAGTTGCTCGCCCTCCGGCTGGACGCACGCCCCGGCTGACCGGCCGGCTCGGACCCGGGGACTGGCTCATGACCGGACCCGATGTCATCCTCTGGTAAGGCGCGACCGGTGGAGACCTGAATGGACGACCTGCGAGGAGTGTCCGCCGCGGTGGTCCGGTCAGCCGTGCGTCACCGCACCACCGGCCACGCGGCGGAGATGTCGTTCTTCGCCATGCTCGCGCTCGTCCCTGCCACGGTCACCGTCGGCGCGGCCATGCACCTCGTCGGCCGGGTCGCCGGCGAGCAGACGGAGCTGCGCGAGCGGGCCGGGGCCATCACCTCCATCCGCGTGATCATCGGACCTGGCCTGGGCGAGTCCGTCATCGTGCCGTTCGTCCGGGCGCAGCTCACCCAGCAGCACGGTGGCGTCGCCATCGGCGGGATCCTGGTGACCTGGTGGCTGTTCAGCCACCTCTTCAACTCCACCTCGCACTCTCTGGACGCGGTGTACGAGGTGGACGACCGGCGTCGCTCGCCCGTGCGCCGGGCCATCTCGCTGGCGTACGCCCTCGCGTCCGTGGTCGGTGTGACCGTGACGCTCGCCGTGATGTCCGCCGTCCCGCTGGGGATCAACGACAAGCACAGCTCCATCCTCGGGAACGCGCTGCAAGGTCTGTGGACGGTCGCGCGGTGGCCGCTGCTGGTGGCCGTCGTCGTCCTGACCTTCCTCGGCCTCTATCGCTACAGCCCGGATGTGCGCCACTCCTTCCGCGACTGCCTGCCGGGCGCGCTGCTGGCGGCGGCGCTCTGGACCGCCCTCATCCTGTGCTTCCGGTACTACTTGGCTCTCGGCTTCGGCGCTCCCACCGGGGTCATCAGCACCGACCCGCGGATCCAGCTGATCGGCCACGCGGTGGCGGCGGTGGTCGCCACCGCCTTCCTCTTCTACTTCGCCAGCAGCGCCGTGCTCATCGGCGCGGAGCTGAACGCCGAGCTGATCAAGCGGACCCGGGGATCGGCGGCCCTCCTCGACCCGGCCCGTGCGACCGGGCAGTCGACCGGCCAGCTGACCGAGCAGCCGACCGGCCAGCTGACCGGGCCGGGGGCAGGCCCGCCGGCAGGGCGGTCGAGCGTGCAGTGGGCGGAGTGGCCCGGGATCCCCGCGCTGATGTCGCTCGCGGAGCGGCTGCCCAGTCGCAGGTCGCCGAACGGGCACGCTGCCGAGGTGCCCGCCCCGTCGCCCGGTCGCCGGGTCCGCGTCGTCCCGATCGCGGACGAGTCGGCCGACGACTCCGCCGCCGACCCCATCTCCCCTCGCTGATCAAGGAAAGCTCATCAAGGAATAAAAGACCATCGCGGGCCGCCGCTGCCGCGCAGCAGTTGAGTCCGACGACGGACGTCCAGTAGGCCTGTCGCCGTGACCGAGCCCGAAGGCGAGTACGTCGAGCCCTCCTCCCCTGGGCGCTATCGTCCCGGGCGCCTGCTGACACTCGTAGACGGCGTGTTCGCCATCTCGATGACGCTGCTGGCCCTGGAGGTCCGGATACCGGACGAGGTCCCGGACACCATTGCCGGGTTCAACGGCGCGGTGGGCTCGTTCCTCCTCCAGTTCGGGGTCTTCGTCGGCGCCTTCCTCATTACGAGCCGGTTCTGGCTCCTCAATCATCGCCAGATGGGCCGGTTGCGCGTGGTGGACCGAGGCTTGGCCGTCCGCACGATCGTGTTCCTGGCAGGGATCACGTCGCTGCCCGTCGCCACCGGCGTGCTGTTCCGCTTCGGCTCCGCGCCCGGCGCGGTGTCGTTCGGTGCGGCAGTCCTCGCTGCCACCGGCGCACTGTCGGCCCGAGTGTGGTGGTACGCCTCATCTCCACAGCGGGACCTGATGGACGTCGGCGCCGACGAGCGTCGGTTGACGATGATCCGGAACATGCTCGTGGTGGTCACCTTCCTGACGGCGATACCTGTGGCCTATCTCCTGCCCCCCGGGAAGGCCGGGTACGCGACGTGGATCTGGTTCATGCTGATCGTGGTGGATCGGGTGACCGCCTGGCTGCACCGACTCATCACGCGGATCACGCGTCGTTCCCCTGCCCGACAGGCCTGACGTTCGCGCCACGGCTCGAACCGACGCACCGCCCCTTGCGTGAGGCCGGTGATGGGCGTGCTCCTGCGGCGACGGCACCGGCGACACGGTCCTGACCGGGGCCAGCGCGCTGACCTCCGGCGAGGTGTGGGCCGCGGGGTTCTACCTCGCGCCGAGCTACACGACGCTGATCCTGCATCGCACGGCGTAAGGACCGGCGAGGTCCACGGGCCGGCACCCGTGGACCTCGCCATCAGCGTCGTGTCCGTCATCGACTCCGCTCGATCGACTGCAGGATCGCCTGGCCCAACTCGCGTGGCCTGGTGAACTGCGGCCAGTGCCCCGTGGGGAGGTCGACGAGCTCCGCATCGCGCATGGCCGCCAGCTCACGGACGAACGGATGACCTTGCGCGATCCACTCCTCGAGCTGCTCACTCGGGAACTCGCAGGCGATGACCGTGGCCGGGACGTCGTACCGGCGCTGGTCGCTCAGCACGAACGGGTCGTAGGCGACGCCGACGGGCTCGGGCACGGCTCTGGCCCGGAAGGCAGCGCGCAGCTCCTCGTCCAGGTCGCGCAAGTCAGCCTCGTCGAATGCGGACCAGTCCGGGAGCGGGATCTCGTCCCCGACGACCGGCAGCTCGTCGTTGATCACCGCTCCGTTCCCGACTGGCCCCGAGTCGACGAAGACGACCCGCGCGACCCGATCCGGCCTGGCGTCGGCTGCCGCGTACGCGATCGACCCGCCGCCGGAGTGGCCGACGAGGACCACCGGCGTCTCGGTCTGGTCGATCGCCGCGACCACCGCGTCGACGTGGTCGCGCAGGCCGATGCCGTGGCGGTCGGCGTCCGCCGACTCCAGCCCGGGCAGGGTCAGGGCGCGGACTCGGTGGCCGGCTCGGTCGAGGGGAGGCCGGACGTCGTCCCACGACGAGGCGTCGAGCCAGAAGCCCGGGATCAGCAGAATGTCCATGGCCCGACGTTAGGGGGCGGCACCGACAGGCGCCGCCCGACCATGATCAGGGGAGCAGCACCAGCTTCCCGCGGACGTGTCCGCTCTCACTGATGCGGTAGGCCTCGTCCGCGCGCTCGATCGGGAACGTCTGCACCTTGATCACTACCGCGTTCTGAGCGAGCTGGTCGGCCACCTGGGCGAGCGCCTCCATCGGCCGGCTGTCCGCCCCGCCCCCGGTGACCCGCGCTCCCGCCTGAGTGGCCGTGAAGTTGGCGATGCTCAGCACCTGCGACGGTTCCGCGACGAGGGTGATCAGCTCCTCCACGGGCGTCCGGCCGGCGACGTCGAAGACGGCGTCGACCTGCCCACCCGCGGCGTCCTGGACGCGGGCGGCCACGCCCTCGCCGTACACCACGGGGATCGCGCGGATCTCGCGCAGGTAGTCCTGGTTGTCCTCGCTCCCGGAAGCGATCACCCTGGCTCCCCGCGCGACCGCCATCTGCACGGCGACCGATCCCACGCCTCCGGCGCCACCGTCGATGAAGATCGTCTCGCCGTCCTTGATCCCGAGGAGGCGAAGAGCTCGTTCGCTCGTCTCGCCGGCCACGCCGGCCCCCGCCGCCACGGCCCAGTCGACGGACGCTGGCTTCCTGGCCCACGAATCGAGGACCGCGTGCTCCGCGAGCGTGCCTTGGCCGCGGCCGAACACCTCATCACCCACGGACACGCCGGAGACACCGTCGCCGACCTCGTCCACCACGCCGGCCGCGTCGTATCCCACGCGTCCTGTGCCCTCGAGCGCCTTGCCGTCCGAATAGTCTCCGGTGAACGTCTTCCAGTCGATGGGGTTCACGCTCGCCGCGCGGACGGCGATGCGCACCTTTCCGGCCCCCGCGTGCGGTTCCGGAACGTCCGCCCACTGCAGGACCTCCGGACCCCCGTACTCCGTGAACTGAAGTGCCTTCATCCCTCGACTCCTCCACGGTGAGTGCGCATCGCTCGGTCGACGAGCCCTTCAGGCCGTCAGCCTAGGCGGACGGTCGGGCCTTCGCCCTCGGTCGGTTCGCACCCGCCGCTGACCGCGGTTCCCGGCCGTGTCTGGTCCAGTCCGTCCAGCTAGCGAAGTGACCGGAATGCGGCGCGCATCTCCTCGACGAACAACTGCGGCTCTTCCCAGGCGGCGAAGTGTCCACCGCGGTCGGCGTCGTGGAAGTAGATGACGTTGGGGTAGGCCTTCTCGACCCAGCTGCGCGGAGCCCGGAAGATCTCGTCCGGGAAGGCGGTGAAGCCGACCGGGAGGTTCACCTCCGGGTGAGCCTGGCCCGGGGCGGGCATGCTCGCGTGCGCACTCTCCCAGTAGGACCGGGCTGCTGACGCCCCGCTGCTCGTGACCCAGTACAACGTGACGTTGTCGAGAATGTGATCGCGGGTCAGATTGCCCGCGGGCTGCCCCTCGGTGAACGCGCGTGAGATCTTGTAGTAACTGTCCGTGTCATGGTCGAGGATCCACGCCGCCAAGGCGACAGGCGAGTCCAGCAGGGCATATCCGATCGTCTGCGGCCGCGTAGCCTGTTCGATGAAGTAGCCGAAGCCGGTGGCCCTGAACGTGCTGAGCGCGGCGGTGGCAGCGCGTTCCTGCTGGGTCTCCGCCGCGGGTGTCGCGGCCAGCGCCGGGACGAGCAGGTTCAGGTGTATGCCGATCAACCCCTGCGGTGCTTGCCGGCCCATCGCATCGGTGACGGCGGCGCCCTGGTCGCCGCCCTGGGCGACGTAGCGGGTGTAGCCGAGGCGGGCCATCAGCTCCGCCCACGCTTGCGCCACCCTCCCGGAGTACCAGCCGATCTCGGTCGGTTCGGCGGAGAAGCCGTATCCGGCGATGGACGGCAGCACGACGTGGAAGGCATCGTCGGCGCGGCCGCCGTGCTTGGTCGGGTCGGTGAGCGGGCCGACCGTCTCCAGCAGTTCGATCACAGAACCCGGCCAGCCGTGCGTCATGATCAGCGGCAAGGCGTCCTCGTGCGGTGACCGCACATGGATGAAGTGAATGACGACGCCGCCGATCTCGGTCGTGAACTGCGGCAGGGCATTGAGCCGCGTCTCGCACCGGCGCCAGTCGTACTCGCTCGTCCAATAGCGGGCAAGCGCCTGGGTCGTCGCCAGCTGCACGCCCTGCGACCGGTCCTCGACCAACTCCTTGCTCGGCCAGCGAGTTGCGGCGATCCGACGGCGCAGCTCAGCCAGCTTCTCGTCGGGGACATCGACCCGGAACGGACGGACGGCCGTTGCCCCTGCTGATCTCTCGCGCGTGACAGACATGCGCGCCTCCCAGGCTTGTGACGCTTCCAGCCTGGTTGCCTCGGTCCGCTCGTCGCGTCCGTGAGACCCCCTGGTCTGGCTCCCTGGTCGCGTCCCCCTGAGGTGGTCGCGGCGCGATCCCGCACCATCGTCGTCCAGCCCGACGCCCGCGCCGTCCGGGACCAGCGCCTGCCGGCGCTCGGCGCCGACGGCCGTGCGCGCGCAAGGTCAGGGAACCGAAGCGGTCAAGAAAGGAAAAAGGAGAGGACCGCCCTCTCCAGTTTCAACGTATAGCGCACCGGGGGGCTTGCGGCAAGGCCCCGGTTCCGTCGCAGAATCGTCCGGCGAGGTCACGACCTGCAGAAGCGGACCTCACCCGCCGACCTGTGGGCGCACCGACGCCGATGCACCTCCTCCTGGACGCCAGACGACGTCCGGTGCCGGCGTCCGACGTCCCTCGCCGCGGTCCCGATCGACGCGCCAAGGGAGCGGATCGACAGAACGAACCCCGATGTGTCGACCTTCTACCAGACGGACTCGGACACGACCACGAACGTCGACCGAAACGAACTCAGACAGGCGAATTCCTACCGGAGCTGATGCCGTGCACGCCTCGACCACCAGCGTCTTCGACCTCCCCGACCGGCTCGCTGCCAAGGCCGATCCGGCGCTGATCGCGGACGACGAGAAGCATTTCGCCGCCCTCGCGAGGACCCTCGAACAATCGATCGCCGACCTGTCCGACCGCCTGGACGCCGAGCGCAGGGCTCCCGGCGGAACGGGCCAACGGGCGTTGGATCGCGACCTGGAGGTGCATCGGCTGACCGCTCGCCTGCGCATGCTGCGTCGCTTCGGTCTGGACCTGTGCCTCGGACGGATGGTCGGCGTGGACGGCTCAACGCCGGTGTACGTCGGCCGCCTGGGCCTCACGGATCGCGCTGGTCGCCGCCTGCTCGTCGACTGGCGCTCTCCGGTGGCCGAGCCCTTCTTCGGTGCGACGCACGCCAATTCCATGGGTCTGGCCAGTCGCCGCAGGTATCGGTGGACCCGTGGCCGGATCAGCGACTACTGGGACGAGGTCTTCACCCTGGACGGGCTCGACGGGCGCGCCGCCCTCGACGATCAATCGGCCTTCATCGCCAGCCTGGGCACCAGTCGCTCGCCTCGGATGCGCGATGTGCTCGCCACGATCCAGGCCGACCAGGACGCCATCATCCGCGCCGGGTCCCGCGGCGCTCTCGTCGTCGACGGCGGTCCCGGTACGGGGAAGACCGTCGTCGCGCTGCACCGCGCCGCCTACCTGCTCTACGCGGATCCTCGCCTCGGTTTCCGCCGCGGCGGCGTCCTGTTCGTCGGTCCGCACCGGCCCTACCTGGCCTACGTCTCGGACGTGCTTCCCAGCCTCGGCGAGGATGGCGTCCAGACGTGCACGCTGCGGGACCTCGTCCCCGAGGGAGACGCGGCGGCCGTCGACACCGACCCCCACGTGGCTCTCCTGAAGTCGTCGGCCCAGCTCGTCGCAGCGATCGAGCCGGCCGTCGGGTTGTACGAGGCGCCGCCGGTCACGGGGATGACGGTCGAGACGCCGTGGGCCGACGTGGAGGTCAGCGCCGACGACTGGGCCGCGGCGTTCGAGGCACCGGACCCGGGGACGCCGCACAACGAGGCGCGTGCACAGATCTGGGAGGAGCTACTCGCGATCCTGATCGACAAGCTGGACGACGTCGACACCTCATCCGACCTGCTCCGCAGGTCCCTGGAGCAGAACCGGGAGCTGCGCACCACCCTCAACCGGGCGTGGCCACTGCTCGAGGCCACCGACCTCGTCGCCGACCTGTGGTCGGTCCCCGCCTACCTGCGCAGGTGCGCCCCGTGGCTCGGTTCCGACGACGTTCGAGCGCTCCAGCGCGCGGATCCCCAGGCGTGGACGACGTCCGACCTGCCGCTGCTGGACGCCTCCCGGCACCGGCTCGGCGACCCGGAGTCGGCGCGGCGTCGGCGGCGCCGGGACGCCGACATCGCCGCCGAGCGCGAGCGCATGGCAACGGTGATCGACGATCTGATCGCCGCGGACGACTCCGAGATGCTCGTGATGTCGATGCTGCGCGGGCGCGACATGCAGGACGCCCTGGCCGACCAGGACGGGACGCCCAGCGCCGACCCGGACCTGCTCGCCGGCCCGTTCGCACACGTCATCGTGGACGAGGCCCAGGAGCTCACCGACGCGGAGTGGCAGATGCTGCTGCGCCGCTGCCCGTCCCGGAGCTTCACGGTCGTGGGGGACCGCGCCCAGGCTCGGCACGGATTTGCCGAGTCGTGGCTGGACCGGCTCGAACGCGTCGGGCTCGACCGCATCACCCTCGCGTCCTTGTCCATCAACTACAGGACGCCGATAGAGGTCATGGCCGAAGCCGAGCCCGTCATCCGGGCCGTGCTGCCGGACGCCAACGTGCCGACGTCCATTCGCAGTACCGGGGTTCCCGTCCTCCACGGCGCTACGGCCGACCTCGGCTCGATCCTGGAGGGCTGGCTCGCCGCGCATGCCGACGGCATCGCCTGCGTCATCGGCGATCCCACGTTCCGGGCGACGCCCCGGGTCCGGTCATCGACCCCGGAGCTCGTCAAGGGGCTCGAATTCGACCTGGTCGTCGTCGTCGACCCTCAGCTCCTCGACGACGGCCCTGAAGGAGGCGGCATCGAGACAGCAGTGGATCGCTACGTCGCGATGACCCGGGCCACCCAGCAGCTCGTCGTTCTCACAACAGTGCCCCCCGCTGCTCCCGGCCCGCCGGTCCCATCAGGCAGCTGACCGGCCCGCCGCATCCTCGAACCCCAGGTACCACGCTCTGCCGCGATGCCCCGTCCCTTGGGGGACTCAGGCGTCGGCAACCGGTTGCCGGAGGATGGTCCGAAGCTTGGCGGGCTCGACTCTCCGTGGATCGCTGAGATAGATCTCGTGGTGTTTGCCGACCATCGTGAGCCCGTGCCCGGGGATGAACTCCTCGTGCATGGATCGGAGCAGCGCTGTCTCGTCGTCGTAGGGTCCGACGTGGAGAGCCTGAACGCAGCGTCCCTCCGACAGGGTGGCTAGGCGGACGTCGTCGAGACGCTCCGGCCGCTTCGACCCGAACTGGTCGACGGTGTCATCGAACATCGCAGGTGTGATCCAGTCGGGCACCATCATGATGAGCGTCCAGTCCCATCGCGCCTTGTCCCGGGATGTCGTGTAGGTAGTCATGTCATCGGCCCACCAGAGTCCCTCGAGAGGCATCACGACGTAGTCCCGGTCAAGTTCCCTCTTGCTCGCGAACTTGAGCGCGTAAGCAACCGGGTAGAGGGAGGAGACGGCGACCTCGTAGGTGCGCGTGCTCGGATCGCCGTGGCCGTCGAGCATGATGTACCGGAGGTCCGGCACGTCCGTGAGCTGCGGCAGGTTGTGCTTCGCGGTGTAGCAGGGCAGCTCGCGCTTGAAGTCAGTTCTGGCGGTCACGGTTCTCGGCCTCCGACGAGAGTCCCGACGGCGGAGTTCACGAACCTTGCCTGCCCACGCATGGAGGTAGACAACCGAAACGGGGCTACCACGACGGGCCCGGTGATGAATCGGTGGACGGTGCCGGCGAGCAGGTTTCTCCATCGGCGCCGACGGGGGCCATGAGATCTGGGTGAAGGGCCTGCCTGGCCGCCGCCGGGGCCAGCCGGGTCGCCAGCCACGTCTCGATCCCGTCCAGCGCGGCCTCGGCCATCGAGGTCGGGTGGGACGTGAAGCCGTGCATCGATTCGGGAAAGACCCGGAGGTCGACATCATTACCGGCCGCTGACAGCCGGGCTGCCATGGCGAGGTTGTCCTCCAGCAGTACGTCCAACGTGCCCACGAGGATCAAGGTGGGTGGTAGGCCGCCAAGGTCACCGTAGAGGGGAGAGATGTCAGGATCAGTGCGATCGGGCACGTGCCCGGCGTAGGCCTGGATGAACCACTCGTCGGCGTACAGCCGGCCTCCTGGAGACTGCCCGCTGAGGTCGTACGCGCCGTACTGCAGCACGGCGCCGACGATCGGGTGGACGAGATGCCGGTCCCGCAGCCTGAGCAGTGCCGCCATCGCCAGCGTGGCGCCGGCCGATGCTCCACCGATCACCATCCGCTCCGTGCCGAAGAGCTCGCGGCCCTTCTCGACAAGCCAGACAGCAGCGGTCTCACAGTCGTCGGGGGCAGCAGGCCACGGCCACTCGGGCGCCAGCCGGTAGTCGACGCTCACCACCGTGACCCCGAGCGCATCGGCCAGCCGCGCATTACGGGCGTCGCTTCGGGCGGCCGAATCCATGAGGAAGCCGCCGCCGTGGATGTCGAGATAGGCAGCTCCGGACTCGCCTGAGCGTGGCCTCGTGACCCTCACCGGGACCCGACCCTGGCCGGCATGGGCGACGTGCTCGCCGGCACGGCCGTGGCCCGCCCCGGTAGACAGGCTGCTACGGGCCTTGCGCAACTCTTCGAGGTTGGTCGGCCCCTGCTGGCCACCGGCCGCTCGTTTGGCGGCATGGAACGCTCGGCTGTCTTCGACAAGGTGAATCGCCGCCCTATCGAAGAGATGAGCGAGACTGATATCCATGATCCCTCCTGCTTCCGAGGATGGCAGCTCTGTGGAAACTGGAGCGCTATGGACGCGGCAGCCGTGCGCACGGTCGCGGTCCCGGAAGTGATCCTTCCCGACCTTGGGCTGCAGATGGCGAGGGAGGAGCCGGGTCCGGATGAGCGCGTGGATCACCGGGCCGAGCGACGTCGGGTTCGGGCCACCACGGCACGGGAAGCCAGGTCCGGGCACGGGAAGCGGATCAGATTCCGGACACGCCGCCTCTGCGCTTGTCCCCGGGAGGGACGGGTGAGCGCTCGGCGAGCGCGACACTCGCTGGGCCGCCTTCGTGTTCGTGACCGCCGAAGCCGGCTCCGGTTGGGTACGGGCCAGATTGCTGTCCGCCTCGTCCGGCCCGGCCGTCGTCCAGCAGGCCCGAGTCGTCCTCGCCGCCGTCGGCCCGGGGGCAGGGTCCTGACCTGGGCCTTCGTCCGGGAGCGGGTGACGGGAATCGAACCCGCATGACCAGCTTGGAAGGCTGGGGCTCTGCCATTGAGCTACACCCGCGCGACTGTGTGTCGACTCCTCGGAGCCGCCTGCTCGCCGCACGTCCAGGTCGCCGCTCGGAGCGCACAGCCGGCTCCGAGGGTATCAGCAGCCGTGTGAGGCTCCTTGCTGAAGATCCAGTGCGCGAAATGGACAGATGTTGATCTCCGAGAGGGGGTATGAGTGTCCATTTCGTGCACTGGATCTTGAGCCGCCGAGTTGCCCGCCGAGTGCTTCCTCCAGTGACGCCGACCGGTGAGATGACGTCGTTCACGCGCCGGAAACCCGGGCGCGCCGAGCGTGTCTTACCCTCAGATCATCCTTGCCGATGTTGATCCGTTCATCGGGACCGCCGCGACGTGCCTGCCGCCCGCGCGCGGTCTCGCAGCCACGTGGTGGTGGCCGAAGCCGCAGGTCGGGAACACCCATCCCGGCGCCACGTCGCCGTTCGGCATGGTCTCGGCCTGTGCCTACTCAGGTGCGTACCCCACCGGATACGGCCGCTACGGCAAGACCACCGAAGGTGTCCCCGACGAGATCTTCGACCAGCTCCAGGCCTCCGGGTTCACGCACTTCCAGCAGTCCGGCACCGGCGCGATCCGCAAGTATTACAACTACGTGCGCGTGACGCCGATGATCCAGCCGCTGGACGCGCTCGGCGACGCGTGGCGCCTCGACGACGAGACCGCCGAGGCCGGCTACTACGCCGCGACTCTCGACAACGGCATCCGGTGCGAGGTCACGGTGGGCGAGAAGATCGCCGTCCACCGCTACACGTTCCCGGAGAGCCGCAGCTCGCGGATCGTCGTCGACCTCTCCTGCGGCGGTCTCGCCATCCCGCACGGTCGCACGGTGCCGCTGCGCGCGTCGGTCGAGAACCTCGGCCGAGGCAGGGCCCAAGGCACGGTGGTGCTCGAAGGCGTACCGTTGTCGGTCCACCTCGAGGTCCGCTGCTCCAGCTGGCGCCTGATGCGGCAGATGCTGTGGCACGACCGACGGCTCATCGAGGGCGGCACCCAGCTCGCGTTCGACAGCATCCGGCCGACCACCCTGCGTCCCTTCGGACTCCTGTTTCTCGGCCCGACCCGCGCCGGGCAGACGGTCGAGGTCCGGCTCGGGTTCTCCCTGCGCGGGTGCGAGCAGGCGCGGGAGAACCTCGAGGGCGAATGCCCGGACGGCGAGCCCGCGTTCGACGCCGTCCGGATCCGCACCCGCGAGCGCTGGGCCGACCACCTCGGCCGGGTCCAGGTGGACGGCGGGAGCCCGGCCCGCCGCACGATCATGGCAACCGCGCTGTACCACTCGCTGATCAAGCCCTGCGTCGCCGAGGACGAGAGCCCCTTCTGGCCGGCGTCCGGGCCGTTCGTGTTCGACGTCTGCACGATGTGGGACATCTACAAGACGCAGATCCCGCTGCTCGCGACGATCGTTCCCGACCGGGCCGTCGAGGTGGTGGAGTCGCTGATCAGGGTCTGCGAGGAGGAGGGCAACTTCCCGATCGGCTACCGGATGGCCCGCGGCGCGGACCGGTTCTTCCGCCAGGGCAGCGCGCTCGCGCACACCGCCCTCGCCGACGTGCACGCGCTCGGCCTCGGCGCACTGGACTGGACCTGGGCGCTCGTGCACATGGAGGACGACCTGCGCCGCCTCTACGGCGAGGACTTCTTCGAGCACGGCCTCGTGCACCCGATCACCCACACCCTCGACCTTGCCTATGCGTGTTACTGCACGGCACAGGTCGCGCGAGCGCTGGGCGACACCAGGCTCGCCGACGAGCTCCTCGGGCGCAGCCGGCAGTGGCGCAACGCGTTCGAGCCGGACACCGGCCTGCTGCGCAGGTCGGAGTTCTACGAAGGGAGCCGGTGGAACTACTCCTTCCGACTCCTTCACGACATGGCCGGACGGATCGCCCTGGCGGGCGGGGACGACGCCTTCGTCGCGACGTTGGACACCTTCTTCGGCGTCGGCGCGGAGCCCGTGACCCAGCCGGGCCGGGACCCCTCGCCCGAACAGATGGCGGCCGGGTACGCGCTCAGCAGGTTCGAGGGGCTCAACAACGAGCCCGACATGGAGGCGCCCTGGGCGTATCACTACGCTGGCCGGCCGGACCGGACGGCCGACGTCGTCCACGCCGCCCTCACCTGGCAATGGGGCACCGGGCGGGGAGGACTGCCGGGGAACGACGACTCCGGCGGGCTGAGCTCCTGGTACGTCTGGGCGTCCCTCGGTCTGTTCCCGATCGCGGGCCAGGGGGTGTTCCTCGTCAATGCCCCCGCGTTCGACCGGGCCGCGGTACGCGCCGGCGACAGCGAGTTCATCATCGAGACGAGCGGCCACCGCGAGTCGCCCGTCGGTGCCGACGGCATCGACGACACACCCCCCGTCCAGTACGTGCAGGCTGCGACCTTGAACGGGAGACCCATGGACGAGGCCCACCTGAGCGCGGTAGAGCTGCACCGCGGCGGCGTCCTGCAGCTCGAGCTCGGCCCCGAACCGTCGACGTGGGGCTCGAAGCTGCGCCCGCCGTCGCTGTCGGACACCCCGCTAGCGGGCGCTGCCGACCGATGACGCCTCCACGCCGCCGCCTGGTCATCGTGGTCCGCGCGGATCCCGTGATCTGCGGGCACTCCGGGGAGGCGCGCAACCTCGCCGAGGTCGCGCTGACCCGCGGGTTCGACGACGTCCGCATCGTGACCTGGCCGATGCCGGCGCTGGTGGCGGCCGGCCTGCCGTTGAAGCCCGTGGACCGGCTGCTGCCCTATACCGAGGGCATCACGGTGGAGCGCCCCGAGCCGGTCGGTGACTACCGAGTCCCCGACGGCCGCTACCTGGCGGGCCTGGTCGGGCGGCTGGTCGAGCTGCTGGCCGAGCCCGTTCCGACGATCTGCCTGTCGATGTACCTGGCCCCGCACGCCAACGTCGTGGTCGACGCCGTCGCCGCGGTGCGAGCCGCCGGCCTCGTCCCCGACGTGCACACGGTGGCGAAGGCGGTGGGGTCGGACGTCACCAACGTCATCCGGTCATGCGTCCGCGAAGGCCGGTTCGGCGCCGCCGTCGCCACGTTCACCACCTACCTCGGCCATGACGAGGTGGTCGCGGTCTCCCAGTACACCCGCGATCAGATCACCGCCTCGGCGGAGGCGGTTGATCGGCACTGCGGCACGCGCTTCGCCCAGCAGTGCCGGGAGCGCGTGACGGTCAGCTACCCGCCGATCGACACGTCCGCCTTCACCGACCTGGACCCGGTCGCCGTGGACGCCGCCCTCGCCCGGCGAGGGCTAATCCGCGACGGGTACGTCCTCTTCCTGTCCCGGGTCGCCCGGGCCAAGGGCGTGCACGATCTGCTGGCGGCCTACGCGCGGTCGCGGGCCCGAGACGCCGTCGGGTTGGTGATCGCCGGAACGGGACCGGCGCTGCCGGAGATCCGGGAGCTCGTGGCCAGCACGGAGGGCATGGCCGCCAGCATCGTCCTTCTCGACGACGTGGACGACGACGAGAAGCCGCTGCTCATGCGGGGCTGCGCCGCCTACGCGCTGCCGACCAAGCCCGAGCCCGACTTCGTCGAGACCTTCGGCATCGCGCTGGCAGAGAAGATGCTCGCCGGAGGCGGGCCGGTCATCACCACGCCGACCGGCGGCACCGGAGAAGCCGTCGGGGACGCGGCCCTGATCGTGGCAGCAGGCGACGTCGGCGGGCTGGCAGACGCGATCGACCACGCGGTCCTGCGGATGTCCGAGGCCGAACGGAACGCCCTCGCCCGGCGGGCCCGCGACCACGCCCTGGCGTTCGACCGCGGCAGGGTGTTCGACCAGCTCTTCCACCGGGATCAGGCACGTTCCGGGCAGGTGGTGCTCCCGTCGACATCCCTGGGGATGACGAGGGTCTGACGCCGCGCCGGCCAACCCTTAGCCTGGTGGCTGCCGCCGTCGGCCTGCGGGGACGATCCCGCGGCGCTGCGATGGCGACGGGGTATGGCGCAGTTTGGTAGCGCGTCCGCTTTGGGAGCGGAAGGCCCCCGGTTCAAATCCGGGTACCCCGACGCCGCTGCTGGGGTTGAGCCCGGGCGTCGCCCGACGAGGCCGCTCCCGCCGCACGGGCTACGATGGCAGGCGGCCTGCTGCCGTGCGCTCGCATTCCGTGCGTTACGCAGCGAGCGCCCGACCCCGAGCAGACCCCGCAGGAGAGCACCGCTGTGAAGAGCGACGTCGAGACCCTGAACCCGACCAGGGTCAAGCTGAGCGTCGAGGTGCCGTTCGACGAGCTGAAGCCGAGCCTCGACGCCGCCTACACGTCGATCGGCAAGCAGGTGAACATCCCCGGGTTCCGCAAGGGGCACGTGCCGCCGCGCATCATCGACCAACGCATCGGTCGGGGGGCCGTCATCGAGGAGGCGGTGAACGAGGCGCTCCCGCGGTTCTACGCGCAGGCTGTCGAGGAGAGCGACGTCCGCCCGCTCGGCCAGCCCAGCGTCGACGTCACCGAGGTCCCCGACCCGGCCAAGGGCGGCGAGCTCAAGTTCACTGCCGAGGTGGACGTCAGGCCCGAGCTGGACCTCCCCGATCTGGAGGGGATAGCGGTCACCGTCGACGACCTGGAGATCACGGACGCCGACGTCGACGAGCGGCTGGAGACGCTGCGCCAGCGGTTCGGCACCCTCGTCGGAGTCGACCGCCCCGCGGAGGAAGGCGACTTCGTCACGCTGGACCTCACCGCCGCGATCGTCGGCGAGGAGATCGACAGCGTCAGCGGCGTCTCCTACGAGGTCGGCTCGGGGACGATGCTGCAGGGCCTGGACGAGGCGATCGTCGGCCTCCAGGCCGGCGAGACGACGACGTTCACGGCCCCGCTCGCCGGCGGCGACCGCGCCGGCGAGGAGGCCGAGGTCACCATCACCGTCCAGTCGGTCAAGGTGCGGGAGCTGCCTCCGCCGGACGACGACTTCGCGCAGCTCGCCAGCGAGTTCGACACGCTCGACGAGCTGCGCGACGACTTGCGGTCCCAGGTGGCGCAGACCAAGCGGCTGGAGCAGGGCCTGCAGGCCCGGGAGCGCCTGCTGGAGCACCTGGTCGAGGCCGTCGACGTCCCCGTGCCGGCCGGGATCGTGGCGGACGAGGTGCACCGTCACCTCGAGGGCGAGGATCGCCTCGAGGACGAGGAGCACCGCGCCGAGGTCGAGCTCGACGCCCGGCGGTCGTTCACGACCCAGCTGCTGCTGGATGCCGTCGCCGAGAAGCTCAACGTGTCGGTCGGCCAGCAGGAGCTCGTCGACTACGTCGTGACGAGCGCTCAGCAATACGGCATGGACCCCAACGCGTTCGCCACGGCGGTCGACGAGGCGGGGCAGATTCCCGCCATGGTCGCCGAGGTGGCACGTCGGAAGGCTCTTGCCACGCTGCTCGAGCAGGCGAAGGTCACGGACGCCTCCGGCAACGAGGTCGACCTGACGAGCCTGTTCGCCGCCGATGCCGACGACGAGGTCGCCGAGGGCGTCCCGGGCTCCGACGCCGCAGGAGTCGCCAGCGGCACCGGCGAGATCGACGAGGGGGAAGGCGGCGAGGCCACGCACGTTGCGACGGCGCGTCCTCCCGGCGCGGCGGCCCCGGCGCCGTCGGCGTCCGACCCCACCGCCGTCCCGACCCTGGCCGTCACCGACTTCGAGGCGGACGACGCCAAGGCCTAGTGGTTGCGGCGCCTCCCCGGCGCCCGCGCGGTGTCCCGAGGCTCCGGCCGTTTCCGTCCCTGGCGGCGCGTGTTCGCCGCGTGTCCGAACGGGCCTGCGCCGTGAGCGAACACGGCTGTGCAGGGGAGCAAGAGGCGCCCGTGGTCGCGTTACTGTCGGCATCAGCCGGGTGGCCCGACCACCCGACCCGCCGCAGTGAGGCGGGTCCAACCAGGACATCGGGAGCGACATCGTGAGCGAGTTGATCCTGCCGCCGACGGCCCGCGGCCCACAGCCCGGGGCCATGGGGCTCGACGACCACATCTACAACCGGCTCCTCAAGGACCGCATCCTGTTCCTCGGGTCCGAGGTCCGCGACGAGAACGCGAACGCGATCTGCGCGCAGCTGCTGCTGTTGGCGGCCGAGGATCCGGTGAAGGACATCTACCTGTACATCAACTCCCCCGGTGGTTCGGTGACGGCCGGGATGGCGATCTACGACACGATGCAGTTCGTCCAGCCCGACGTCGCGACCGTCGCGATGGGGCTGGCGGCCTCCATGGGCCAGTTCCTCCTGTCGTCGGGCGCGAAGGCCAAGCGGTACGCGCTGCCGCACGCGCGGGTGATGATGCATCAGCCGCTGGGCGGCATCGGCGGTACGGCGTCCGACATCAAGATCCAGGCCGAGCTCATCTTGCACATGAAGCGGCAGATGGCCGAGCTGACGGCGGAGCAGACGGGCCA
>Ga0081540_1000948_pt1 | contig 26149 bp, 31 predicted proteins | sample TabmetS2T1R1_FD_71024 | JGI IMG/M metagenome (GOLD analysis project Ga0081540, IMG submission 71024) | Tabebuia heterophylla rhizosphere microbial communities from the University of Puerto Rico - S2T1R1 | ecosystem: Host-associated > Plants > Roots > Rhizosphere ...
AAGACGACATCGTCGGCCGTGAACGGCATGCCGTCATGCCATTTGACGCCGCGTTTCAGCTTCCAGATCACCGAGCGGCCGTCCTCGGACAATCCATCATTCTCCTTGCTCGGAATTTCGGCAGCGAGCACCGGGACCAGATTGCCGTCGCCATCCCATCCCGCCAGCGGCTCGTAAAAGATGCGGGAGCCCTCCTGGTCCTTGGTGCCGACGGCGAAATGCGGATTGAGCAGGGTCACGGCCTGCCAATACATCAGCTTCAAGACACCGCCGCCGCCGGCCCTGGTCGGCTTGTAGGGAAGTGCGGTCGCGGCCATCGCGACCCCGGACTGGCTCAGCATCATCCCGGCCATCGGCGCCGAAAGGCCTAGCGCGATCATTCGCTGGACAAAGGCCCGCCGCGACAACCGGCCGGTCTTGACGTCTGCAATCAGGCCGCGAAGTTCCCGCTCTTTCATGGGGCCAACTCCTTCACCGGTGCCGAAAGTATCGTCTTGCTCGCTACTGGAAATGGATCAGGTCAGCGGGAACCTGTCAAAGCAGGATTCAGGCCATTCCGTCGCACCTGCTCCATTCATTGCGGTGACTGCGAACTCGATGGACGGGTCGCGCTGCGCGCGCCTTGCGAATTTGAGTGCACTGTCATCGCAAATGGCAATTTCGACTCGAATGATGAGCATTACGAACTCGTCCAGTAGAATCACGGATTAGAAAACACAGCCCTGCCGCAGTTCATCCGCGAAATCTCCACATCCAGTTTTTATCCGGCCGCCAAAATCTCCGAACGGATGGAACTTGATGCGATATCTTTTCGCCGCTCTGACCGCTGTGTTTGGCTTCGCCGCAGATTTCGAAAGTTCTCACCACCAGTCGATCTTCACGGAACCGTCTTTCGTCGTTGCCATGGCGGAACCGGAAGCCGCGACCGTCAATCGCGATCCTCACGATGAAAACGTGACTGCGCCGGTTGAACCTTCGGAACAGACCGCACCGAATGCCGATGCGGCGCGCGACGCGCAGGCAAACGAAGACGTTGCCGCAAAACCTGCCGTCTCGACCGAGAACGCTGCGCCGGCTGATCCGCTCTGCGAAGCCATCAGGAGCGCCGCGGCCGAGCACGACATCCCGATCGGATTTCTCGCGCGCCTGCTTTGGCAGGAAAGCAGATTTCGCGCCCGAGAGGTCAGTTCGGCTGGCGCGCAGGGCATCGCGCAATTCATGCCGGAAACCGCCGTCGAAATGGGACTGAAAGACCCCTTCGATCCGTTTGAGGCCATCCCGGCTTCAGCGAGATTTCTTCGCAAGCTTTTCGATCAGTTCGGAAATCTCGGGCTTGCCGCCGCGGCGTACAACGCCGGCGAAGGACGGATTGAAAAGTGGCTGTCGCGCCGGGCGTCGCTGCCCAGGGAGACGCGCGCCTACGTCAAAATCATCACCGGCAACAAGGCGGAAGAGTGGACCGACGCCGAGAATACCATCCTCATGCCGACCGACCTGCCCGAGAAGGCGCCATGCGAGGGTGTCGGCGGCCTGTCGAGGAACAACCAGCTCGCCGAAGTGCCGGTCGATCTCGCGCCATCCGTGGACGCGATAATGCGAAAGGCGGAAGCCGATGATGCCGAAGAAAAGCAGGCTGCGGCGCTGAGGAAGCTGCGGCTGGTTGCAGGTAACGCGCGGGCGGCGATGCGGACGGCCGCATCCCGAAAGGCGGACAAACGGATTGTTCTGCATGCGGGAAGGACGCAGGCGCAGAAGCGCGGGAAGCAATCGGCCGTGCGTCTCGCATCGGCGAGCAGGACCGCATCGCGCAACTAGATGCGGGAAGGAGCCTCGTCGCGAGACTCCGGCGGCTCCCTGCCCTGGTTTCGGAATTGGCTGGGCGACACGCCGGTCCAGCGGCCGAACGCATGCGTAAAAGAACTGATCTCGCTATAACCCAGCAGCCATGCAACCTGCGAGATCGGCAGCTCTTCCTCTTTTATGTAGCGCTCGGCCAGGGCTGCGCGCAGTTGATCGAGAATTTCCGAAAAGGTCGTGCCCTCGGCTGACAGCGCGCGCGACAGCGAACGCCGGCTCGTGCCGAGGCGACGGGCGACTTCGGACGCGTTGGCCCTGCCATGAGGCAGCAACTGCGTCACCACGTCTTCGACGCGTGATCGAACGGTGTTGCGCTGTGCCGGCGTGCGCTCCAGCGCCTGGTCGGCGTAATGCATCAACAGCTTGTTCAGGTGGACATCGGCTCCGACGATCGGCAATGTCGAAAACAACAACGGAAACTCGATCACGTCGGCATCTGCGGCGAACTGGACGTCACAGCCGAGAAAGGCACGGAATTCAGGCTGCGCGCCGGGCCGCGCGTGCCTTAACTTGACCTGCCGGGGCGCCAATCGATTGCCAGTCACGGCCCGGCAAACACGAACCAGTGCAACCAGCCAGAATTCGATCTGATGCCGATCCGAATCACGGTCGACATTTTCGTAAGCGAGCGCGATCTCGGTCGAGCCCTTCAGCGACAGCCGAAGACGAACGCCTTCATTCATGACCCCGCTGTAGCGCGCGGCATTGCGCAGCGCGTCGGCGAGGCGGTCCGATGAAGCGAGGACGTAGTAGAGCAGCCCGATTTCACCGAGCTCGAAACCGCTGCCCAAATGAAATCCAAGGTATTCGTCGCGCAACTCCTTCGCCGCAAGCTCCAGCACCTTGATCTGCGCGCCGACGCCAATGCGCCGGGCCTTGTCGTCGATATCTTCGACGGTCAGCCCCGCCGCCGCGACCAGCGGGCCGATGTCTTTTCCGGCCACACGGAGCCGGTCACATGCAAGGCGGGCTATTCCGCCCGTCGCGCTCGGTATCGAACTGAAACGGTTGGTGCTTACCGGCTCCATCGGGTGCCTCGAAAGTGTCTCAAATTGCCTTGGCTCAAAAGCTCAAATAGCTGGCGGACGATAACAACGACTGCACTGATCACTTCTGTTAAGACGCCCGTTGCTCGCGCCGTGCGCTCTCATCCGATTCTTACTTATCCGATTGATGCAGCAGGGATCCGTTTCATTGATCTGGATCAACGAAAGCCAATTGCGATGTCATCCAGCACACCAAGACTGGCCGTATTTATCGATGGCATAAGCCTTTACGCGGCGGCCAAGGCGCTCGGGTTCGACGTCGACTACCGGCGCCTGTTGACCGAGTTTCAACGTCGCGGAGCCCTGTTGCGGGCGCTCTATTACAACGTCGTCATCGAAGAGCAGGAATACACGGCGATCCGGCCGCTGATCGATTGGCTCGACTACAACGGCTACACGGTGGTCACCAAGGTAGCGAAGGACGGCACCGCTCCGGATGCCGGGCGCAGGCCCAGGGGCAGCCTCGAGGTTGAGCTTGCCGTCGATGCAATGCAGCTCGCTGTCCGTATCGACGAAATGATTCTGGTCTCGGGCAACGGCGATTTCCGCGCCCTTGTCGCAGCGATGCAGCGCCGTGGCGTCAAGGTTCACGTGATGTCGACGATTGCGACGCATTCCCCGATGATTGGCGGTGAATTGCGCCGGCAGGCCGATCTCTTTACCGACCTGAACGACCTGAAAGGCGCGATCGCACGCGTTCAGCCGAACTGAGGCGCTTGGCTGATAACCGATAAAGTGCTCGGATGGAGGCATTGACGAATGCACCCTCCAGGAGGTCCCGATGCGCGCGCTGGTCTGGACAATGCTGGCAATCGGACTGGCGCTGGCCACCGCGGCGCAGGCGCAGACTTATGACCCCAATTACCCGATTTGCCTGCAAACCTTTGGCAGGGACGGTGGCTTCATCTCGTGCCGGTACACCTCGATGAGCGCGTGCAGGCTGACCGCGTCGGGCCGCGCGGCCCAATGCATCGGCAACCCGTATTTCGCCGGCGGCACCCATCGCAGGAAACGGCACTGAACAATTGATCTGTGACGAGGCTTTTTGGCGGGCCGTCCTTCGGCACCGGATTCGTGACAGCAATCCTGCCGCTCTGTCGCCACGCAAATTTGTGTGGCGCGCGATCGATTTAGGGGGCAGATTGTACGCATCGTCGAATCCCGTGGCAGTTGCCGATGACGAGCACGCCGGTTGCGCTTCCACCAGCCCTGCAATGACTGGAACAGCGCAGAGAGAAGCGTCGCCGTTTCGCAATGCATCGAATCCTTTGGGAAATCCGCACCCGGCAAGGCTGAACCGCTTCGCGAGCAGGCGCGGACCAACGCTGCTCTCCGGGCGGAGGGGCTTGCAGAGAAGGGCCGTCAGTTCACCCCGTGCAAATGGAGGTGACCATGGACATGAAGGAACAGCTTGAAAAGCTCCGGATCGACGCGGAGGACTGCGCGTTGATCAGCAGGTTGTCGACCGAACCCCGCAAGGCCGAATTGTTCGCGCGGCTCGCCGATCATCTGGCGTCGCTTGCGAGCGAAGTGGAGCAGGCGATGGCCGACACGAGCGCGGCTGCCGAGTAGATCGCAAAGTCACCGTGCAACGAAAAAGCCCGCATCGCTGCGGGCTTTTTTTTTATCGGCCGGGCTTACCAGCCGCGGTAGCCGCCGGTGCCAAAGCTGAAGGTCACGCCGGGGCCGCCGCCGTAATAGCGAGGACCGCCATAGTAGCCGTAGGAGCGCGGCGCGTAGTAGCCGTAGCTCCGGTAATACGGCCGGTAGTGACGGTAGCTATAGTGCCGCGGGCCATAATACCCGTGGCGCCAGTACCGGCGTTGCGAGCTGATGTCGGTCGACGATGATGACGCGACGTTTGTCGAGGCATTCGCCTTCACCGCATTGTCGGCGGCGTAGGCCGCGGAACCACCCGTCAGCGCAGCAGCACCAACAGCGAATACGATAGCTAGCTTTTTCATCAGCGAACTCCAGTGAACGTGTCGGGAGTAAATCGCCTGATGCGCGGCACGTTCCGGCGTGCGACATTAAGACCGCGACATCTGCTTGAATGAATGTTCAGGAAGATTAACCGGAGTTCATGCTGCGAGCGATCTATTGCGCCAGGCTGATTGCAGCGACGATCGTGTCAGTCGAAACGCCAGAGAGCTGCAGCGTGAATGCGCTCGCGTCGAGATCGAGCCGCAGGCTCTTGCGCACGCCCGGGCAATCGCTGCGCCCGGTGCTACCGACGGAGCGCGCATAGCGTCCGTTCTGGATGACGTCGATCCAGGCCTCTTCCGACAGCGTGATCTGGTAGATGCCGGATTTCGGCAGCGCGGGAAATTGCAGCCAGCCGCCGTGCCACTGCTCGGTTCGCGGCTTTCGCTCCGGCGGCATTACGAAGGATATTTCAGCCGCCGGCTGCAGACGGATCACGAGCGGACCCGCTGGAATTGCCGCGAGCGTCGCGCCCGATGCGATGGCGGGCTTGTCCGGCGCGGCGAACGCCGTGCGTTCGCGCGCCACGGACCAGGCGAACCTTTCGCATCCATCATCGGCCGCGCTTGCCGGATCGAGCGAGGCGATCAGTGCGACGGCGGCAAGAATCATGCGACGCATGACAATCTCCTATTGCGGCAGAGCCGGAGCCGCAAAGCCGTGCCGTGCGAGCGTGCGCTGACCTTCGCCGGAGAGGATGAATAGCGCGAATTGATATGCCGCCGCCGAGGCGCCGTTCATCACCGTCAGGCCGTAGTCGGCGCCGACCGCGAGCGTATCAGGCAGTTGCACGACCTGCAGCGCGGGATTTTCCCGCTGCGCGGCCTGCGCATTGGTGCAGTAGGTCAGGAACATATCGGCGGCGCCTTGCGCGATCAGTTCGGCATAGACCGAACGATCTTGCGGCGCGGGCGGACTGGCCGGACCGCCGGTGAGTTGCAGCGCCTTGTTCTCGAGCGTGGCGAAGCTGCCGGGCCTGAGCTTCTCGGCTTTCCGGAAAACCTCCCAGGCGTAGTCGCCTGACGGATCAGCCTTCGGCGTCGAAGTACCGAGCTTCACTTGTGGGTCGAGCATGCGATCGAGAAGCGATGCAGCCGTAACCTCCAGGCCGGGCCGCACCAGCGCGCAGAGCCGGTTGCGCGCGAACAGCACCACCGGTCCGCTACGCTTCTCCGCTGCCAGAGCTTGCGGATGCTCCATGTTGGCGGAGGCGAACACTTCTGCTTTTGCGCCGCCAGCGATCTCGCTTTTCAACAGACCGGATGCACCGAACTTCGCCTGCACCTTGCCGAGGCCGCCTGCTTCGAACCCCCTTGCCACATCGCTGAGCGCGCCGCGCAGGCTGCCGGCGGCATGGAGCAACACCACTTCATCCGCCATGGCGGACCCCGTCATGACCGCGAGCACCGCAAGCGCAACCGTGAACCGCACGGCCATCACGCGCCGGAATCATTTGCATTGGGATAGAAAAGTTGCTCGCCATTGATCTTGTAGTCGGCGATCGCCTTCTGCCCCTCCGGCGACACCAGCCAGTCGATGAACTGCTGGCCGAGATCCTTCTTCACGCTCGGATGCTTTTCAGGGTTCACCAGCATGACGCCGTACTGGTTGAACAACCGCTTGTCGCCCTCAACCGCAATTGTGAGCTCGCCGCGGTTCTTGAACGACAACCAGGTGCCGCGGTCGGCGACCACATAGGCGTTTGAGGCCGAGGCGGTGTTTAGCGCCGCGCCCATGCCCTGCCCGATCTCCTTGTACCAGGGGCCCTTGTCCTTTGCGATGTCGATGCCGGCCACCTTCCAGAGATTGAGTTCGGCCTGGTGGGTGCCGGACTTGTCGCCGCGCGAAATGAAGTCGGCGCCCTTGGCCTTGATCGCGGAAAGCGCCGCGACGATGTCCTTTGACCCCTTAATGCCGGCCGGATCGGCGCTCGGGCCGATCAGGATGAAGTCGTTGTACATCACGGGAAAGCGCTTGACGCCAAAGCCTTCGGCCAGAAATTTTTCTTCCGCAGGCTTGGCGTGGACGAACACCACATCGGCGTCGCCGCGGCGCGCGGTGTCGAGCGCCTGGCCGGTGCCTTGCGCCACCACCTTGACGTCGATGCCGGTCTTGGCCTTGAACATCGGCAGGATGTGGCCGAACAGGCCGGAATCCTGGGTCGAGGTGGTCGAGGCCACCAGGATCGATTTGTCCTGCGCCAGCGCGCTGCCGGCGATTATCAGGTTCGCGGCGACTGCGATCAGCAGGCGGCGGGTGAGCATGTTCATCTGTTTCCTCCTCAAATCAATAGTTCGCCGGCGAGGAACGCCCTCGCCTCGCTGGTCTGCGGCGTATCGAAGAATGATGCGGCGGCCCCGCGCTCCACGATGCGGCCGCGGTGGAGCATCACGACGTCGCCGGCCAGCCGGCGCGCCTCGCCGAGGTCGTGGGTCGCCATCACGACCTTGATGTTGCGCTCGCTCACCGCGCGGATGATGTCCTCGACCGCCTTGGTGGCCGTGGGATCGAGGCTCGCGGTCGGCTCGTCAAGAAAAAGCACCGCCGGATCACACGCCAGCGCGCGCGCCAACGCCAGGCGCTGCTGCTCGCCGCCGGACATACGGCGCGCGGCGCGGGCGGCCAGCGCTTCGAGGCCGACCAGTTCGAGCAATTCGCTGGTCCGGCGCGCATGTTCGGCGTGCGGAACTTTGGCCGCGCGTAGCGCGAAGCGAATGTTGGCGCTGGCGCTGCGGCGGAGCATCGCCGGCCGCTGAAACACGATCGCGCGCTTCAGCGGCGGGACGTTTTCGCGACCGCCCCAGGTAACGCGCCCGCGTGAAGGCGTCACCAGGCCCATCGCGACCCGCAACAGCGTGGTCTTTCCCGAACCATTGGGACCGATCAGCACCGTCGGCGCGCCCGGCCTCAATTGCAGCGTGATATTGTCGAGGATCGTGACGGCGCCGACCATGACGGTGACGCCATCGAACACGACAGGCAGTTCATCGCCGGGCGCGCGCATGGTCACCCCGCCAACCGCTCGCCGGCGCGGCGTGCAGTCCAGGCCAGCGCATTCACCGCAATGATGATCGCGATCAGCACGAGCCCGAGGCCGATGGCGAGCGGCAGATCGCCCTTGGAGGTTTCAAGCGCAATCGCTGTCGTCATCGTGCGGGTGAAGCCATCGATATTGCCGCCGACAATGATGATCGCGCCGACCTCGGCGGCCGCGCGGCCGAAGCCCGCGAGCAGCGCGGTGACGAGGCTGAAGCGCGCGTCCCAGATCAGCGCAGCGACGCGTCCGAGCGGGCCGACATTCATCGCGGTGAGTTCGTCGCGGTATTCGAGCCAGAGATCCTCGATGGTCTGCCGCGTCAACGCCGCGATGATCGGCGTCACCAGCACGGTCTGGGCGACGATCATCGCTGCCGGAGTGAACAGCAGGCCGAACGCGCCGAACGGCCCGGAGCGCGAAAGCATCAGATAGACCGCAAGGCCGACGACGACCGGCGGCAACCCCATCAACGCGTTGAGCATGACGATCACGCTCTGGCGGCCGGGGAAGCGCGTCAGCGCGATGAAGGCGCCAAACGGAATGCCGATCAGCGCCGCGAGCAACACCGCCGACAGGCTGACGAACAGCGACAGCCGCACGATCGCAAACAGCGTGGGGTCGCCGCTGAGTACGAGCTGGAGTGCGGATACGTCGTTTGGCATGGCGGCTTCCGGTTTGGTGCATCTTGCGCAGACCGTACGATTATGGTCAATTTGCGTAACAAGTGCATTCTTATGCATGTTGGTTCCTATGTCAGAACTGCTCACCACCGACGAGGCGGCCGAGTACCTGCGGCTCTCGGAGCGCAAGCTCTACGAACTGGTGGCAAACCGCGCCGTGCCCTGCAGCAAGGTGACCGGGCGCTGGCTGTTTCCGCGCGCAGCCCTCGACCGCTGGGTCTCGGCCGGCCTGCTGGCGCCCTCGGGACTTTCGCAGATCGCCGCCCCGCCGATCGTCGGCGGCAGTCACGACCCGCTGCTGGAATGGGGCTTGCGCGAAAGTAATTCCGGCCTCGCCAGCCTGCCCGAAGGCAGCGAGGAAGGCCTGCGGCGGCTGACGCGCGGCGAGGTGATGGTCGCAGCCATCCATCTGCACCGCCTCGATGGCGACGACGAAGCCGCAAATCTCGCAGCCGTCGCCCATGCGCCGGGATTGCACGATGCCGTCGTGCTCGGCTTTGCGCGACGCGAACAGGGCATTCTGGTCGCGCCGGGCAATCCGCTTGGCCTGCACGACATAGCCTCGATCGCAACGTCGCGCGCACGCATGGCGCAACGGCCTCCAGGCGCGGGCGCGCAATTGCTGCTGTTCGCGCTGTTGGCGCGCGCCGGTACCGCGCTGGAGGAATTGAGACTGGCAAAGCCCGCCTTTCCAACCGGACCTGACATTGCACAGGCCGTGCGCGCGGGGCGTGTCGATTGCGGCATCGCCACCCGCAGCGTGGCCCGCTCCGCCGGACTGGATTTCCTGCCGCTCACCTGGGAGCGTTTCGACCTCGTGCTGCGGCAGCGCGACTACTTCATGCCGGGGCCGCAGGCGCTGTTCGACTTCATGCGCGCTTCGGTACTCCGCGACCGCGCCGCCGAACTCGGCGGCTACGACGTCAGCGACGCCGGCACCGTGCGGCTGGTGAACTAGAACGCACCCAGCGAGCCAATAGGTCAGCTGCGCTGCCATGGTGCGACCAGCATTCCGGCAAAGCCGCGAAAGCCCTATAGTGGAGTCCGTCTAGACCAATCCATTTCATTCGCTGGCAGAGGGAGACAGTCCATGCGGAAGTCCCTGTTCTCGGTCATCGTCGCGGGTGTCACCCTTTCAGCGCCACCGGCGCTGGTCGCGCAAAACGATGTGGATCAGCAGCTTGGCAGCGTAAACTTCAAGACTTCCTGCAACGAAGTGGCCCAGCGTCGTTTCGATCGCGGGATGCGCTATCAGCACTCCTACTGGTACCTCAACGCCAGGGAAATCTTCGAGGAGGCCTTCAAGGCTGATCCGACATGCGCGATCGCGTATTGGGGCATCGCGCTCACGCTGATGGACAACCCCCACGCTGCAATACCGCAACCGAATCTAGCGCCTGGTCTCGCCGCCATCACCAAGGCAAAGGAAATCGGAGCAGCGACCGAGCGCGAACGCGACTACATCGACGCGCTGATGGTGATGTACGCCGATTACGACAAGGTCCCCCACGCCCAGCGGATGCGCGCGCTACGCGACGCTCAGGCCAAAGTCGCAGCGAAATATCCTGACGACGACGAAGCCCAGATTGCCTACGCCATCACGCTCAACACTTCCGCCGATCTGAACGACAAGACTTACGCGCAACAGGCCAAGGGCGCCGCGATCCTGGAGCCAATCTCCAAGCGGCTGCCGCAGCATCCGGGCGTGACGCATTATCTGATTCACCTCTACGACTATCCGGCGACTGCGTATAAGGGGCTCGAGGCAGCCAACCGCTACGCCAAGATCGCACCGGCGGCGCCGCACGCCCAGCATATGCCTTCGCACATCTACACCCGTGTGGGCTATTGGAAGGAATCGATCGATTCAAACACGGCTTCCGTAGAAGCCGCGCGGGCTGAAAAGTCGGTCGGCAATTACCTGCACGCGCAGGATTACATGGTCTACGCCCACCTGCAGCTCGGCCAGGACAAGCATGCGCGTGCCGTCATCGACGATATGACGAAGCAGACCGACTTCAAGGCGACGGTCGCGGCGGCGGATTACGCACTCGCGGCTTCGCCTGCTCGTTACGCGATTGAGCGCGGCGACTGGGACAGTGCTTCACAGCTAGCAGTGCGGCCGAGCTCCCTGAACTTTGCGATGGCAATATCACACTTCGCCCGCGCGCTCGGCGCAGCCCACTCGGGCAAACCCGAAGCCGCGAAGGCGGACGTGCAGAAGCTCGCGGAATTACGCGACAAGCTGAAGGCCGCCAATGACAATTACTGGGCAGGGATCGTCGACATCCAGCGTCAGGTAGCCGCTGCCTGGGTACTCTACGCCGAAGGCAAGTATGATGAGGCGCTGAGCGCCATGAGCGCTGCGGCGGATGCCGAGGACAAGACAGAAAAGCATGTGATCACGCCGGGGCCACTGGCGCCGGCGCGCGAGCTCTACGGCTTCATGCTGCTCGATCGCGGCATGGCCAAGGAGGCGCTTGCGGCCTTCGAAGCCACCAAGGCGAAGGAGCCGAACCGTTTCCAGAGCCTTGCGGGAGCTGCAAAGGCAGCCGAAACGCTCGGCGACAAGGAAGCGGCACGACAGAACTATCAGCAACTCGTAACGCTGACAGCGAGTGCCGATTCGGAGCGGCCGGAGGTTGCGGCCGCGAAAAAATATCTCGCCAGCGACTAGCTCGGGAGCAGCGACGGTGAAGCGATGAGAAGAGCAGCCGGCATCGCCGTCGCGTTGGCCTCGCTGGCGGGCGCGCTGGCGATAGCGTTGCTGTGGTTCGAGGTGCCGCGGCATGCCGCCGCAACCGCGACCGCACCAGTATGGAACGAGGTGGCCTGGCCTTTCCCCATGGACCCGTGGGGTAAGGGAAAGGCGTTCCGATGCAAGGCCGCAGACTGCGGCGCTGAGGTTAGCCTCTACGTGCGTGCCAAGCTGGGCTTTTGCAATTGCACGAAGGGGGTCGCCGATGATGACGATCTCGATCGCATGGGCGATCTTGTTCTCATCGGCGACGTTTCCCCGCTCGGTTCCGGCCATCCCATCAGCGTCGCGTGGATGAAAGGTCGCAGCCGCGCTTACAAGTTCAATACAGGCGGCCCGCCCGGCAAAACGGCAATATCGGTCGTCTACAACGAGCGCTGCGATATGATCGCAGCGACTGCTGTGCTTGGCCGCGACCGCCCCGAAACCGCCGAGATCAGCGTGGTCGAGTTTCTCAACAGCAGCACGGTGATGCGCTGGGCCGAAGTCACGCTCGGTCTTTAATCAAATCACAATTGCGCGAGTCAATTGCCGCATGGGTGCGGCCCAAGCGGATTTGCCTCGCTGCTTGCCCCTCGTCCCGCATCTGGAACCGAAACAATTTCCCGTCTGAACGGTTTACCTCCGGGCTGCGCAATGAAGATGGGAGGCATTCATGAACCCTCTCTCGCCGAGCGACGTGTTCCTGACGGTCACAATCATGAGCGTCGCGTTCCTGACCGAGGTCGGGGTTTTCATCCTGGTGGGAATGCTTTGAACGGAGCGCATGATCCTTGAACGCGCAGTTGGGTGCCGAGTCTACGGCTCCGCAAGCTTGATGGTTGAGGCCGGCCATTTTCCGTAATGACCTCTGATGGAAATCCGAAGCCCGTGTATTTCATCCAGCCACACGTTCTCGACCGTGCCGGCCTTTCCGTCGGTAAGCACGACCGCTTTCCCGATTAATTCGTATTGCGCCGCACCGTACTCGCTCAAGATTATTGACGCACGACGCTTCACCGATGGCATTGCTCATCCATGCTCGGTCTGATCGACTGTGCTGTGTGGCCCGATGGAGACGCAGGTCTCAAAGCTCGGTTTCTGGAATGTTTGATGGCGATTGCTCCCTGCAATTTGCCGAACCCGATCGAGTTGCGCTCCAAGGCGCCCGGGGAGTTTCGGCTTCTTTTCCGGCTCTTTTTTCAGGAACGCATCGTCCCTGCCGGATATGTTGAACGATTGCTTGGCGACGTTTGGAGTCCATGTCAATGCAGCGCGGACTCGCACTTCAAAGAGTCTTGACGGAACTCTCCCGGTTCCGCGACCAGTTTCAACCAGCGCTCCGGAACCAATTCGGCGAGAGTCCGGTTAATCTGGCCATGGAGGAACCATGCCCATGAGGATCGAATATCTCGCTGCAATTGCGATAGCTGCCATGGCCGCTGGTACTGCGCTGGCGATCGGCGCGCTGCCACACGACAAGCAATCCGCGCCTGCCGCCACCCAATTGGCGACGCTATTAGCTGCCTCCGTAGATCCGTTCTGGTCGCAGTCCGATCACTAACGCGCAGCCCTTCTCACACGTTATGCGAATCCGGCTTTAGTGCGGATGATCGCAAGAACATCCTGGCCTGCGCAACTACAGGCGAGCGAGGCGCAATCAGCCAAAGCCGGCAAATCACGGCTAGCAAATTTAAGGCTCGCTGCTGCGACGTGACCGCGCGCCGATCAGGATTGTCATCGCGGGTTGCGCGATAAGCCACCCGACGATTGACGCTCGCCAAATTCGAACAAAGTCGCTCCTCTTACCCCGCGGCGATCTCACAATCGCCCCAGGACTGCTGCGCTCCCGCCTCGCTTCTGTCAAACCAGGCTGACCTCCTCCATCAACAAGAACGGCGGGGTGGAGTTACCAAATGCTATATTCGCAAAGCCCACCACTCGCGGAGAGGCAGTGGCCGGGCGACGAAGAGATTTCGTCGGGCGAACTGGCGCGCGGTGGCAGACGGCGCACGAAACCGTCGGCCGATTCTTATTCCTACCGCTTCGGGGAAGGGCAGGCGCCGGGCAGCCGGCCGTCGCTTGGCCGGCGGATAGTCCGCAGCCTTATCCGGTTTTCCATTGCGGTTCTGATCGGTGTCGGCGCCACGCTTGGCTGGCAGTCCTATGGTGACGTGGCAAAGGAGATGGCGGTAGCACGGGTTCCGACGCTAGCCTGGGTGTTACCGACTCCGGCGGCGAAGTCCCCGGTCGTGGCGGCAACTTCCCCTGCCCCGGTGCAACAGCTTGAGCCACTTGCGTCCAATCTCGATGCCGTGCGGCGCAGCGTCGAACAACTCGCTTACAAGCAGGAACAGATCGCCCAGAACATTGCGGCGTTGCAGGCTGTTCAAGAGGACGTCAGACAGAAGCTGTCGGCTACGCCTCCTGCCCCGTCGCCACCGCCAGCCCCGCAGGCGGCTGCCGCACCGCAGCCTAAGCCCCCGAAGGCGCAGTCATCGTCGGCATCTCGCCCCTCGCCTTCGACAGGACCAGCCTCGCGCTGATGGCGCGGATCGCGGCCGACGAAATTACGAACGCGTTCGTCTGCTGTTGGACCCGGAGCAGACATCGGCAGCAGGCCAACTAGGCAGGAACGTAGGTCAGCCTGATCGCGTCTTCGCCGATCAAATCGCTGGCTGCAAGACGGAGCGGCGGCCGGGGGCCGGCGAAGAATGGCATGCCGCGACCGAGCACGACGGGGCGGAGATAAAGTTGATACTCATCAATCAGACCGAGGTCGGTCAGGCTTCGTGCCAGCTCGGGTCCGCCCACGTCAATCTCCCCGGGGAGCCGAGTCTTCAGCCCGCGTATCACCGCCTCGACATCATCCGCGACAAGCGTGGCGTTGGGGCCGACTGACTTCAGCGAACGTGAAACGACCCATTTCGGCTGGTTGCGCCATGCCGTTGCGAAGTCGCGGAACTCCGGTGTCCACTCCGGATCGTCCTCGTCCCAATAACGCATTACCTCGTACAAGCTGCGACCATACACGCTGCCGGTCAGGCCACGCACTTGCTCGATGAAGTGACGGAAAAGCACGGGGCCCGGCGGCGCAAATTCCTGGTGGTCGACATAGCCATCCAGGGATTGGTTCATTCCGAAAACAAGCTTCGCCATGTCATCGCTTCCTGTCGCTGAAATCGCAAGACTAACGCCGTCCCGGCAGCCACGCTGTAAAGCCGGCCTCGCCGAGCCGCTTCATCACCTCGTCGAGGTGGGCGCGGTCACGCGTCTCGATCACGACTTCGAGCAAGGTGCCCTTGGCGGGCAGATCCGAAAACGTGCGCTGGTGCGAGACCTCGATGATGTTGGCGCCGGCTTCGGCGAGCAGCGCCGACACCGCAGCCAGTTGCCCGGGCCGGTCGACGATGTCGATGGCGATCTGCGTCAGCCTTCCCTCGCGCGCGAGTTCGCGAGTCAGCACCGAGGCGATCAATCTCGTGTCGATATTGCCGCCGGTCAGGACCAGGCCGACATTGCGTCCGGCAAAACGCTCGGGCGCAGCCAGCACCGCGGCAAGGCTCGCGGCGCCGGCGCCCTCGACCACGGTCTTTTCGATCCCGATCAGCATCGCGACCGCGCGCTCGATCTGGTCTTCGGTGACGAGGACGATGTCGTCGACGAGGCTGCGGATGATTTCGGTGGCGATCCGGCCCGGCGATTTGACCGCGATGCCTTCGGCGAGCGTGTCGCCGCGCATCGGCAACTGCTCGCCCTTGATGGCGTTGTACATCGAGGGATAGAGCTTCGCCTCCACGCCGATGATCTGCACGGCCGGCTTGAGCGCCTTGGCCGCGACCGCGATGCCGGAGATCAGCCCGCCGCCGCCGATCGGAACCACCAGCGTGTCGAGTTGCGGCGCGGATGCAAGCATTTCCAGCGCGATCGTGCCCTGCCCCGCGATGATCAGCGGGTCGTCATAGGGATGGATCATGATCATGTCGTGCGCGTCGCCATGCGCACGGGCGAACTCGCCGGCCTCTTCCACCGTGCTGCCGGTGATGATGATCTCGGCGCCGTGACGCCTAGTGTTCTCGATCTTCACCATCGGCGTTCCGACCGGCATGACGATGGTGGCGCGAATGCCGAGCCGGTTGGCGTGATAGGCCACGCCCTGCGCGTGATTGCCGGCCGACATCGCGATCACGCCGCGCCGCCGCTCTTCCCGCGACAGCGCCATCAGGCGATTGAGCGCGCCGCGCTCCTTGAAGGTGGAGGTGAACTGCAGGTTCTCGAACTTGAGCCAGAGATTGCAGCCGCAGATCTCGCTCAGCGTCCGGCTCTGCTCGCATTTGGTGACGAGAACCGAACCGCGGATCGCTGCGGCCGCGGCACTGACGTCATTGAGCGTAACGGGAAAGCGGCCCGGGGCGTGAGAATCCGGCGGCGTGGTCTTGGGAGCATTCGACATCGACATAGCCTCGTTGAGAGGCAATCATATAGGCCGATTTCGTGCCCCGCGCTTGCCTAAATCGGGTTCACGGCTCTGCCGACTTACCGGGCGCGAGCCGCATCATGCTGCATCACGGAGCCGGCGCTTAGTTCTGGAATGGAATCGTTCGGCCGGGCTGCTGCGCCTGCGCCTTGGTATAGGACACGCCGTGAACCTTGATGCCCCGCTGGTCCAGCAAAGTGATGATCCCGCCCTTGTTTGACAGGGCCACTGGCGCGACGATCGGAACGACGAGCGTCGCCCCGGCCGCGATTGATCCGGATAACGGCATCTTGTTCTTTTGCTTGTCGGCAATCTTCCAGCCTTCAAGACTTACTGAATTATCCGAGGTGTTAAGCAGCGTCACCGTTTCGCGCTCGGGCGAGCGGATATCGTTGACGTAAGCCGCAATGATGCGGACCAAACCGTCCGGCACGTCGTGCGTCGGAATCTCGTTCGGATCGATCGGATGGTGAGGCTCATCGGGGAAGTCCGGATCGCCGGGAAGCGTCGGATTGCCGGTTTCGTCGTCGGTGTGCCAGGCTTGGCTGCGGAATTTCAGGAAGATCGCGACCCACTGGGCTTGTTCCGGAAATTCAAAGATCAGCCCGCCATCCTGCCAGGTCCCGTTGTCGTCGAAGAAGGAACCGCGCGGATTGCCTTGATTCATGTGAATGTCGTGAATGCCGTTGCCCGGCAGGAAGCCAAAATAATCATCGGCCTTGTTCGTCTCGGGACCCCACGGCTCGCCGAAGGCGTAAACCATGGCGGATTCATCGGCCATTGCGCGCTGGACGTAAGCGTCGAGTTTTTCATTGAGGTCGTTGTCAAGTCCCGGCGCCGACATCGGAAGCGGCACGAACTCCCACGGCTGGGCCAGGTTGGCCCTGATGAAGTCGAGCGCGTTGCCGCCGGGCCTGGATGGGACGAGGGTTCGTCCCGGAGCAAGCTCGGCGAGAGAATCCGTGATGGGATGCACGAAACGCGATCGCACGAGATATTGAACCTCGCTTCCATCGCTCGACTGAACATTGACTGCGATCCGGTAGTGAACGCCGTTTGCCGAAATATGCACCTGATAGTGCGGCTTTCTCCCGGTCGCGACGCGGTTTCCGATCGGACGCCCCTTGAGGCATGCGTAACCTTTTGAAAGCGGCATCGACCGTTACTCCGTCAAGAGAAGCACAGGACGAGAACATTGCACATCATTGCGACAGATATCAGTCGGAGTCCCTGGATGCGGGCCTCAGCGGATAGAGCGACAACGAATTCATGCCACGCCAGAAAATTGGCAAACGCATCCGGTCAAAAAGGCCGGGTATTTCTTCGATAGTGCATGCTTGACTGTTCAATCTAAGGTGATGTCAACTATCCTGCGAATTTCGAGCGGCGGCAAGCCGATTCTTGGATGCGTCGTTGAAGCTCTGATCTGAATCAACGTTGAGCGGGTTCAAGGTTTAGATCGAGGGCGTGGCGATCGGCGCATGGTTGCAAGGTAACGTCTTGATAGCCTTGTCGGAAAAGCCTTGCTCCATGAAACTGCCCCATGAATATGGGTCTCGTAAATCGCGATTGCGGCGTTACACTTGGCCGCGCCGCAGGGACAGGCGGGCGGAGTGGTCTCGATGAATTTGCAGGGCGATGAGGCGGAGGCGATCTCGGTCGTACTGCTGGAAGACGACGCGCCGACGCTTTGGCGGCTGCAGGATGCTCTCGTCAAGGCCGGTTACCAGGTGAAGGCCGCAGGCACGCTCGCCGAGGCCCGCGTGTGCCTTGCCGAAGGCGCGCCCAAGGTATTGTTGACCGACCTCCAACTGCCGGACGGACATGGCGTCGATCTGATCCGCGAAACACGGCAGCGCTATCCCGACACCGAGATCATGGTGATTTCGATTCTCGGCGACGAGGAGAGCGTGATCTCCGCGATCACGGTCGGCGCGACGGGCTATCTGCTCAAGGACGCGTTCCCGAACGATATCGCGGCGACCGTGCGCGACCTCGTCGCTGGACATTCGCCGATCTCGGCCTCGATCGCGCGCTTCATCGTGCGGCGGACCCAGAAAGCGCCGGAGCCGCCGCCCGGCCCCGCGCTCAACACCACGAAATTGACGCCGCGCGAGATCGACATCCTCTGGGGTATCGCCAAGGGCTTCAGCTATGCCGAGATCGCAAGCCATCTCGGCCTGTCGCGCCAGACCGTGCCCGGGCACATCAAGAGCATCTATCGCAAGCTCGAGGTCCATACCCGTGGCGAAGCGGTGTTCGAGGCGGTCCAGCAAGGCCTGATCCGGCTGTGATCCAAGAGGATGACGCGCAAACGGACGTGCCCGGCCGCGAGCGGCGGCGGCTGCAAGCGTCGCAGCTCGTGCAGTATCTCCTGCTGCAGGTGCTGATCGCCGCCGTGTGCATCTTCGCGCTCCGGCAGTCACTACCGGGACCACCGGCCGAGTATGAGATCACGGCATTCAAGCTCTCCGAGGACGGTGTCGAGCGCGCGGTGACGCTGCCGCATTTCCTGGCCACGCGTTACGCAATGGACGACCCGCCGCGCTTCACCGCGCAATTCGTGCGGCCCGCAGCCGAGGCCGGACGCGCCTGGTCGGTGTTCCTGCCGCGCTTCACCAACGGCGTCGAGGTTTCGATCAACGACGTCGTGATTCATGACAGCCGCCGCGATCCCGCTGCCAACCGCTCCGACCGCAATACGCCGCAGATCGCCGTCATCCCGGCGTCGGTGCTGCGCGACGGCGACAACACGGTTGCGATCCGGCTGTTCGTGTGGGGCCCGATCACAGGCTTTCTCGATCGTATCTGGGTCGGCCCGGACGAGTTGTTGCGCCCGAGCTATAATCTGAGAACGCTGATATTCGTCACCCTGCCGGTGGTGTTCTCGTCCTGGCAGGCGATCCTCGCGGTGATCCTCGGCATCATGTGGGTGATGCGGCGGCACGAGCCGGCCTACGGCGTGCTGGCGGCAGCGATGGCGTTCGGCGTCGCCCAGGCCTTTCTGCAAACGCCGATGGGGGAGACGCCGTTTTCCAGGCTCAACGTGGTGCTGATTTCGTCGGCGCCGATAGAAACCGGGCTGGTGCTGACATTCGCGCTGCTGTTCTCGGGGTGGAAATGGCAGCGCTACGGCTGGATCATCTTCCTTCCCGGCATCGCGCTGGCGCTGGGCGGCCTGTTCGGAAACCAGGCGCTGGTACGCACGCTGTTCCTGATCCTGGCTGTGCCGATGGTCGGCATTTCGCTCGCTATCATGGCGGTCGTGACGGCGCGGTCAGCGATGCAACGGCAGAACGTCGCGAGCCTGCTGCTCGGCTGCGCGGTCACGATCATGCTGAGCTGCTGGATCGTCGACCTGCTCTCGGTGTTTCAGCTGGTGCCCAACCGCATCTTCACCTCGCGACTGTCCTACTCCTTTATGCTGGTCGCGATCGGCGCGGGGCTGACCTGGCGGTTCGCCCGCGCGCTGAACCAGGTCGACGGCTTTGCCGGACGCCTCGTCGCCCAGGTGCGCGAGGCGGAAGAAAAACTGAAGGCCAGCTTCGCCCGCGAGGAAGAGCGCGCTCGCGCCGCGGCGCTGGCGCGCGAGCGGACGCGGCTGATGCGCGACCTGCACGACGGGCTCGGCGGCCAGCTCGTCAGCATCGTGGCGTTGAGCGAGCGCGGCAACGGCAGCGCTGACATCGGCGACGCGGCGCGCGCGGCGCTGAAGGATCTGCGCCTCGTGATCGATTCCATGGACGACATCGGCGGCGACCTGATGCTGGCGCTCGGCTCGTGGCGCGAGCGCGCGATGGCGCAGTTGCGTCCGCATGACATCGCGCTCGACTGGCGCGCGGTCACCCCGCAGGGCCTGCCGGTGCATCCGGAATTACGGCCGTGGCACGTGATCCAGATCGTACGGCTGCTCGATGAAGCGCTGACCAATGCGATCAAGCACGCCAATGCACGACAAATCACGGTGAGGATCGCGACCCTGGCCGGCGCTGACGGGCTCGATCGCGGCTGCATCACCGTCGAGGACGATGGCAAGGGTTTTGAAATCGCGGCCGCCGGGGCGGCGAAGACGGCGCGCGGCCTGCACAACATGCGCAGTCGCGCCGCACGCTGTGGCGCGGAGCTGGAATTGAACTCCTGCGCCGAGGGTACAAGCGTGAAGCTGACCCTGCCTAACCGCTTTCCTGACAGCGACGGCGCCGCCGGCTGACGCCCGCTGTTCTTGCTTGCGTCTGCTTAGCGGCGGCCGACGCGATTGACCGGACCACCACGATTCATCGGTGTGCCCGCACGAACGCCGACGCCGGGGGCGCCAACGCCGACAGCACCGACGGCCGGCGTCGCAACCACAGCCGCCGCCGGCGTCGGCCGCGCCACGCAACCCTTCGGCACGCCGACGGTCTTGCAATAGACCACGGCAGCCTCGGCCGAGCCGCTCAGCGCAGACGACGCCACGGCTACAACCGTAAGAGCAGCGCTCAGCCAACCTGTCTTCTTCAACATGTCATCTCTCCCGTTCGACGTGCAGCCTTGCGATGTACCGATCGCCCATCGCAGCCGACGCGAGATCTACATGATCGATAGCGGCGCGCGGCAACATCCCATGAAGATGGTGAGATTGGCGCGGGCGCTGTTTGCAGGAGGATTCCCGATGCCATGATCATGGCATGGACCGCGCACACGGCCTCGACGAGTTTCCGCGGGCGCTTGAAGTCAAGCCCGCAAATCAATTCTCAGAGGCGATCGATGAAAAAGATCCAAGTCGCGTCCGCCATTGTCTCGCTGACGTTCGTGTTTGCCGCCGGTTCGTCGGCGTCGGCGCAATCCGGCCCCACCCCGCAGGAACAGATGGCCTGTCGTTCGGACGCCGGCAAATATTGCGCTGAACATGTCGGCAAGCCGCCGCAGATGAATGCCTGCCTGCGCGAGAACAAGGCCAAGCTCTCAGAGCCTTGCCGCAAGGTGATCGAATCCCACGGCGGCTGAATTGCCGCCTCATCGTCAATCCTGGTCGAAAAACCTGATGCGCGGTGATTCCATCCTCACCGGCTCGACCGCGAAGACCTGCCGCTGATCGGTTTCTTCACGGACCTTCTGCTCGACCGCCTCCAGCTCCTGTTCACGTGGTTGCCGGAGGCGGCGCTTTTCAGCCCAGCGCTGGTGGCGCTCCGCGCGCCGCTGTTCGGCCGCCTCCCGCTTGAGGTCGGCCTTACGCGCTTTGGCGAAGGCTTCCTGCGGCGCGGCCTTTTCGCTGGCCTGTTCGGCCGGCTTTGCAGGTGACGGCGCAGGTTGCGCCGCCGCTGGATTGCTTGCTGTCTTGTCCTGCGCAGGCGCCGCGGCACTCATCTGCTGCGGCGTCGCTGGGTCCGATGTGGCTGATGTCTGCGTTGCTGGTGTCTGCTGCTGCGCCTGTTGGGGCGTGGCAGCCGGGGCAACATACTGCACGGGTTCCGACGGCGCCGCCGTTACGTTCGTATGCGACGCCATTCGCCGCTCGAGCCGCGTTTCGTTGCCAAATTTCGGTTCATGCGGGCTGATAACATTCGCGGCCAGATATCCTCCGCCCAGACCGGCGGCGATCGCTATGGCTACTGTTCCCACGCCGGCAAAATAGGCGGTCGATATGCGCATCGCTAAGCTCCCTCAATCCACGCGGGCAACGCGTGGAATCGGGCGATGTTCCGGCATACCGATGGACGTGAATCGTCTGGAACCCGCGGCGTTGAAACCGCGTACCGCCGCTCAAATCATCGAGGCGACTTTGTCCAGGCCAATGATGCGGGCGAGCGAGCGCACTTCGCTCTTCTGGTCTTCACGCAGCTGGAACAAGAGCGGCATCGCCGCCGACTTCAACTGCTGGACTTCGGCCGAGTCGGGATCGATCGGCACGCCGGTCGCGTTCGGATTGGCCTGCCGGCCCGCATGGATCTTGCGGGCGACTGCACGCAGCGCGGTCTCCACCGGCGGCCAGTAGGATTCCTGCGCGGCCGAGAGTTTGAGGCGCTCCTTGATGCCAGCGATCTGCATGTCGCTCAGCAGCGCGTAGGTTTTCTGCGGCGCCGGCTTGGCGACGGCCTTCGGCTTGGCGGCGGGCTGCATCTGCGTCGTTGCCGGCGCGGACGGAGCCGCGATTTCCCGAGGCATCCCGAGATCGGAAGGCGACGTCGAGGCGTAGGCGCGGCGCAGCGATTCGCTCAGCGCGGCATCGATCGGCTGGGCCTCGGAAGCCGCCGGCGTGTACGCGTAGTTGACCTCAAGCCGGTCCTGCTTGTTTTCCTTGTTCGAAACCGGGCCCTGCACCTGCGCTGCCGGGACGGACGCAGACGCCAATTCGAACCCCGCGGCTGGGATGCTGTCCCGGCCAATGATTGCGGTTGCGGCGGCGCCAGCGAGCAGAAGGCAGGCCAGCGCTATGATCGTCGTCGCTTTGGTCAAAAAGGTCTCCATTCCCGCCGACGTTTGGTCCCTTTGTCGACCAACTGCATGATAATTAAGGCTTTACCATGCCGACGAAGCCTTGGGTGTACACCAAAAATGGTAAATTCGGACCAAAATAACCTAAAATCAGGCCCTTGCGGCCAGTTCGTAGGCGTCCTGGATGTCGGCAACGATCTCGGAAGCCTCCCAGAGGGCGGTGGGAGCAATCGACCGCAGCGTGACCGTCCAGTTGCTGTTCCTCGTCGGGGGCATGCTGACGATGTCGAATTCGACGTTGCGACACAGCGGATGCCGGTGGAGCGCAAAGGCGACCCGCCGCCTGAGATCATCGAGGGTTGCCGGAGTCTTGGCGGAATACCGATCGAAGTCCATCTGGCGCCCCTTTTCGCCTTGCCGGCCCGGCCGTGGCAACGGACCATCCTCAGCGGTCAATGTTGGGGTCGGTATGGTTAACGGCGCGTTAAGGCCAGAGAGCATCACCAGGGCATGATTGAAGGCCAAACGGCGGAACGCAAACAGCAGGGCATACCCGGCGCGGCACCCATGACGGTGGCGGCGGCGACCCGCCCGTCGATCGGCGCCGCGCTGATCGCGGCCACCGTCATTTCAGCCGCCGCGCTTGCCATCGCGACCTTCGAATTGTCGATGGCGGACTGGCCTTCCGGTTTGGTCCTGCTTGTCATCGTGCCGCTGGTGGCGCTATCGTTCTTCGGCTGCATCGTGTGGTCGGCGACGCAGCTGCTGCGGGTCCGCGCCGATGGCGTGAAGTTCGCCCTGCCCTTTCTGGTCTGCGCGCTGACGCTCGCCGCCCTCACCTTCGCACCGTTGCACCAGGTGGCCCTGCAGCAGAATTTCTACTGGCACCGGCAGGATCGCGAACGGATCGTGGCCCGCGTCGAAGCCGGCGAGCTGAAGCCCAATGTCAGCCATAACGAGAACCTGATCGCGCTCGGCAGCAGCGGTGCGAATGTTTCCGTAGGCAACGACATCGTCGCCGACGAGACGGATCAGGGCACCTATGTGCTGTTCCTGACTTCGCGCGGCCTGAAACACTATTTCACCGGCTTCCTGCACGTGCCGCCGGGCGGCGACCCGAAAGACTTCTTCGAGTTCGAGGACAAGCCGCCGAGCCAGCTCGTCCGCTATGACGAGCATTGGTACTTCGTGGCGAATTAGGCTGTTTTTGCGCGAAGCGCGCCGCCGGCGACAGTACCGAGCGCAATGCCGCCGATAATCAACGTCATCGCCAGAAACAGCGAGGGTTCGAGCGGCTCGTTCAGTATCGCGATCGCGCTGACGATCCCGAGTAAAGGCGTCGCCAGCAGGCACAGCGAGGTGGTGACGGCCGGCAGGCTCCGGTTCACCATGGTCATCGCCCAATTGGCGAAGGCCGTGCAGACAATGCCGCTATAGAGCAGCAGCGCGGAAAGACGCCAGGTCCACGCGACATGCGGCGGACCATCTGCGCACCAGGCGATGATCGACAGCAGCGCTGCCGCCAGCAGCACCTGCCAGAAGACGAGCTGAAATGGCGTCGAAATCCACTTGTGCGCCCTCACATAGACAATGTTGCCCGCCCAGCAGAACGCCGCAAGCAGGATCAGGCCGCTGCCGAACAGCGCCTGACGATCGCTCCAGTCCAGCGTCTGCGGGTTGAATATCACCGCAAGGCCCGCCAACCCGAAGCCGATGCCGATCGCGCGCCGGCGCGTGATCTCCTCCGACAGGAACACGGCTGCCCCGATCGCAACCCACAGCGGCGTCGTGTAGCCGAGCACGATCGCCCTGCCCGCCGGCACGAACTGAATCCCGGCGGCGACGAGTGCGGAAAACGCCGTCAGATGCAGGATGGAAGTGCAGAACACGACCGGCAGGTCGCCGCGCCGGGGGATGATGAAATCGCCCTGCGCCCATAGCAACGGCGCGAGCACCGCGGCGGCAATCATGCAGCGCAAGGCGGTCGCCCATAGCGGCGACACGTCCTGCACGATGATCTTCGTCACCGGCCAGTTCGTTCCCCAAGCAAGCACGACGCCGGCGAGCAGCGCCGCCGCGCCGCGGGTCGAAAGTCCACCAGCCATGTCGAATGCGCCCCGTGATGCCTGCGATCCGGATTGAATAGGCTTCAAACTGGCTCTAATGAAAGAACCAGTTCTGACAGATTTATGGGTCCAGTTATGGACGACCTGTTGCCCGGAATGCTGCATCTCAAGCGCGACGGCCGCGAGCCGCTGACGCGCCAGCTTACCGACCGGTTGCGGCGGCTGATCACGGACGGACGCATCGCGCCCGGCCAGCGGCTGCCGTCAAGCCGCCATCTGGCGCAATCGCTCGCGGTGTCGCGCAACACGGTCTCGTTCGCGATCGAGCAGCTTGCCGCGGAGGGCTATCTGAGCTTGTCGGCCGGCCGCCGCCCTTCGGTCGCCGAGGGCCTCTCGCTCGAGGGCGGCAAGCTGCCGTCACGGACCGCCCGGGCGGCGGCCGATCGCCTAAAACTGTCCGCCTGGGCCCACGGCCTGCTGCGGTCGAAATGGCCGCCTATCCATAAAGGGCGACCGCGGCCGTTTCAGTCGGGACTCGCGGATGAAAGGGAATTTCCGCACGACCTCTGGAGCCGCTGCCTGCGGCGCGCATCACGAAACGCGCTCTCGCGCCGTCACTGGTCCATCAATCATCCGCCGCTACAGGAAGCGCTGTTGCGGCACTTGTCCGAGCATCGCGGCGTCAAGGCGAAACCCGGCCAGATCCTGTTCGTGCCGACGGCGCAATCCGGCCTGACGCTGATCGCCAGCGCGCTCGTCGAACGCGGCGATCGCGCCTGGATCGAAAGCCCCGGCTATGGCGGCGCTTACGTCGCGCTGCAGGCGGCCGGCGCCGTTGTCTCGGCCGTTCCGCTCGACGCGCAGGGCATGGTGATCGGCGCGCGCAAGGAAGCGCCGCGGCTGATTTTCATCACGCCCTCGCATCAATATCCGACCGGCCGCCTGATGCCGATCGGCCGCCGCCTCGAACTGCTTCGCTACGCCGCCGCCTCTGGCGCCTGCATCATCGAGGACGATTATGACGGCGAGTTTCACTATGAGGCGCGGCCGGTCGCAGCCCTGCAGGGGCTTACGCCGTCGCCGCGCATCTTCTATCTCGGCACGTTCTCGAAATCGACCTATGCCGACATCCGGATCGGCTATGTCATCGTGCCCGAGGCGCATATCGAGACCCTTGAACTGGCGCAGCGGCACACGGGAATGCTGACCTCGATCGCCATGCAGGATGCGCTCGCCGAATTCATCAGTTCCGGCGCTTACCTGGGCCATGTCAGAAGGATGACGCGCCTTTACAAGGCACGGCGCGACCGCATGCTGCAGGCCCTGGCCACTGAAGCCGGCGACCGCCTCACCATCGAAGCTCCGGCGGGCGGCATGCAATTGCTGGCGCGCTGCCGCGCCTCGACCGACGATCAGCAATTGTCGGCGCGGCTGCTCGAAGCCGGCGTCGCCAGCCGGCCGCTATCGAACATGCTGTATCACAGGAGCAGCGAGCGCGGATTGTTTCTCGGCTTCGCCGCGTGGAACGAGAAAGAGATCGACCAGGCCGCGCGCATTCTCGGCCGGATCATGCGCTGAAGAGCGCTATCGCTGGCGCAGATCGACGGCTTCATATTCCGCGATCGTACGCGCGATCATCTCGTCGACAGACAGCACCTCGCTTACCCCTGAAACGGCGTGGCCCGCGCTCCAGATGTCCTTCCAGCGTTTCGGGCGGCTTTCGCGCGCGCCGATGTCGATGTCCTTGCCGATATCGATCGCGCCGCGCGCCGGCAGGTTGTCGGGATCGAGGCCGGCGGCTTCGATCGAGGGCCGCAGCATGTTGGTCTGCAGTCCCGTGAATGCCCTGGTA
>Ga0081540_1000949_pt1 | contig 26138 bp, 28 predicted proteins | sample TabmetS2T1R1_FD_71024 | JGI IMG/M metagenome (GOLD analysis project Ga0081540, IMG submission 71024) | Tabebuia heterophylla rhizosphere microbial communities from the University of Puerto Rico - S2T1R1 | ecosystem: Host-associated > Plants > Roots > Rhizosphere ...
GCCTGCGCGGCTCCTCGTCGGGCGCCGGCAGCTGCTCGTCGGGCACGGGGAGCTCCCCGTCGAGGATCCGCTTGGCGAGCTCGAGCGCCTGCGACCACATCGCGTCGATGGCGCGGGCGACGTCCGGGTCGTCCGACGTGTCGCCGGCGCGAAAGGCTGCCGGCGCGCCCTCGCCCGAGGGATCGATCATGAGGTAGCGCCGACCGCCCGGCCACGACACCGACAGCAGGACGCGCTGATCCGAGCGCACCGCGCTCATCAGCCTGACCTCCTCCCCCGCGTCGATCAGCTGCTCGTCGCTGAGGTCGAAGTCCTCCACCCACGCGGGCGGCCACAACGGGATGAAGAGGTCGTCCATGCCGACGTAGTCTGGCGCGTCAGGTCGGCGATGTCCCCGGGATGGCCGGCGCCTGGTCGGCGCCCGCGCCGGACTCGGCGATCGCGTCGTCGAGCGCGTGCAGCATCTCGCCCGACAGCTGGATGCCGGCGGCGCCGATCCAGCCGTCGAGCTGGTCGGGCCGGCGGGCCCCGACGATCGCGGCGGTGACCCCTTGCTGCGCCAGCGCCCAGGCGATCGCGAGCTCGGCGACCGAGCACCCGAGCTCCTGGGCGATCGCGCGCAGGCGCTCGACCAGCGCGAGGTTCCTCGTCAGCGCCGGCTCGTTGAACTCGGCGCGCCGCAGGCGCATGTCGTCGTGAGGCAGGCGCTCGAGCCGGGCGCGGTCGAAGGTCCCGGTCAGCAGTCCCGAGGCCATCGGCGAGTAGACGATCACGCCCGTCCCGTGCTCGGCCGCCCACGGTATGACGGTCCGCAACGCGCTGCGCTGCAGCATCGACAGCGGTGGCTGCAGGGAGTCGACGTGGCGGATCGCCTCGCAGCGCTCGAGCTGGTCGACGTCGAAGTTCGAGACGCCGAGCCAGCGGACCTTGCCTTCATCGACCAGCTCGGCCATCGCCGACCAGGACTCCTCGAGCGGCGTGCCGCTGTCCGGATCGGGCCAATGGATCTGGTAGAGGTCGATGCGCTCGACGCCGAGGCGGCGCAGGCTCGCCTCGCACTCCTCGCGGATCGACTGCGGCCTGAGGTCGCCGTACGGGCTCCCGTCGGGCCGCGTCTTGCGGCCGCACTTCGTGCAGACGAAGACCTCCGCCGCCGCCGCGTACCCGGCCAGCGCACGCCCGACGATCTCCTCGGCGTGCCCGATGCCGTAGACCGCGGCCGTGTCGATCCAGTTGATGCCCTCGTCGACGCCTCGGCGGATGGCGGCGACCGACTGGTCGTCGTCGACGGGACCCCAGCCGAACAGCCAGGGCCCGCCGATCGCCCAGGTGCCGAGCCCCAGTCGCGTGAACGCGGCGTTCGAACGGCCCAGCGGTGCGGTCGGGATCATCGGCCAGATCATCCTCCGTGTGGAAGCGTCAGCGCAGCGGTCGCGCGATCCGCAGCTCGGCCCGATACGGATAGGCCAGGGGCCCCACCGCGTCGATCGCCTCGCGCACCGCCCGCACCAGGCGCCGCAGCTGCTCGGGAGGCAGCATGCGGTGATCGGACTGCGTCTGGATGAGCTCGGAGTAGCCGGCGCCGTCGTAGGCGCGCTCCCACTCGAAGCTCGTTCGCGTCCACGCCGAGAAGCCGGGCAGCGTTCGCGGCTCCTCGTACTCGAGCTCGCCGGTCCCCAGCAGCGCGATCTCCGGCGCGAGCGACGGCGCCTCGCGCCGGTACGCCTCCTCGACGGCGTCGAAGACCGCCCCGCCGAGCGCACGCGGCCAGTTGCCCATCACGGCAAGCGCGCCGCCCGTGCGCAGCGCGCGGGCCGCGATCGCCGCGCCGCGCTGGTCGTCGATCCAGTGCCACGCCTGCGCGCTGACGACGAGGTCGAACGCGCCCGGCGCGCCGTCCCAGCTCTCGAATCGCATCTCGTGCACGCGGACGGGCAGGCCGCCCGTCCGCTGCCGAGCGATCTCGGCCATGGCGGGGTCCGGCTCGACCGCGTCGATCTCCAGGCCGCGCCGCGCGAGCGCGACCGTCGCCTTGCCGGTGCCCGCGCCCGCCTCCAGGGCGCGCCGAGGACCCGCGACGGCAGCCAGCAGGCCATCGACGACCGCGTCCGGGTAGTCGGGACGGCGCCGCTCGTAGAGCTCGGCGACCTCCCCGAAGACGCGGGCCTGCTCGCGCTGCACCGGCTGGACGTTACCTCCGGGCGCTCAGTAGCCGTGCCCGCTGTGGACCGGCGCGCGGGCGGCGCGGCCGGCGCTGCGCGCGCGCAGGTCGGCGATCGCCGCGTGGTAGTCGTCGGCGAGCGCGTCGGCGAGCTCGCGGGTCTGGTTGACCTTGACCAGCATGCGCAGGATCTGCTGGTCCTCGTTGGCCGGCGGCAGGTGGTAGGCGGGCACCAGCCAGCCGCGGCGCTTGGCCAGCTCGCCGACGAGGTCGGAGCCCGAGAACCCCTCCTCGGCGCGGACGCGCGCGATGACCAGGGGCAGCCGCGGCGAGCCGTCGATGAGCTCGAGCGCGTCCTCGTCGGCGAGCCGGCGCGCGAGGGCTCTCGCGTTGGAATCCATCGCCCGGATGAGCGACGTGTAGCCCGCCCGCCCGTGGCGGATGAAGTTGTAGTACTGGGCCAGGATGAAGGCCGAGCTGCCCGAGAAGTTCAGCGTGAACGTGGCATCGCGCTCGCCGAGGTAGTCCTCGTAGAAGACCAGATCCTCCGGAAGCTGCTGATCGTCGCGGAAGACGAGCCACCCGACGCCGGGGTAGACGAGCCCGAACTTGTGGCCCGAGACGTTGATCGACTTCACCGACGGCAGGCGGAAGTCCCACGTGAAGTCCGGGTCCGAGAACGGGAAGACGAACCCACCGCTGGCCGCGTCGATGTGCAGCGGCACCTCGAGCCCGCGTCCCGCGAGCTCCTGGAGCATCGCGTCGATGCCGATGACGTCGTCGCAGTCGCCGGTGAACGTCGTCCCGACCACCGCGACGACCCCGATCGTGTTCTCGTCGACGTGCGGCGCCAGCTCGTCGGGTCCGACGGTGAAGCGCCCGCGCGCCAGCGGGACCTGGCGCGGCTCGACGTCGAAGTAGCGGCAGAACTTGTCCCAGACGACGTGGACGTCGGCGCCGTAGACGAGGTTCGGGCGGTCGACGGGCTTGCCGGCGGCCTCGCGCGCGCCCTTCCAGCGCCACTTCATCGCCAGCGCGCCGAGCATCACCGCTTCCGACGATCCCGCGCACGCCGTGCCGGGCGCGTCGGGCTCGCCGTCGCCGTGGAAGAGGCAGTGCAGCATCCGCACGCAGCGCTTGGCGATCTCGGCGGTGCGCGGGTACTCGGCGTGGTCGATGTAGTTGCGGTGCAGGTTGGCGGCGATGACCCTGATCGCGTCGGGCTCCATGAACGTGGTCACGAAGGTGGCCAGGTTCTTCATGGGGTCGCCGTCGAGCAGCACCTCGGACTCGAGCAGCGCCAGCGCGGTCGCCGGCTCGCGGCTGTGCTCGGGCATGTGTCGCACGATCGCCGGGCGCGTGAAGTAGCGCTCGGCGATGTGGACGTCGTAGCCGACGTCGACGTCGGCGGGCGGGCGCTCGTATCCGGGCGGGTCGGACTGCGGTCGATCGCGAAGCATGCCCCGACTCTCCCGCAGGCCCCCGCGAGCGGTCGAGGGCGCGTGCCAGCGTGTCCGACGCATGCGGGCACGACCGCCGAGCCATCAGAATCGGCCCGATGTCGTCGTCTTCCGTGGCAGATCGAGCTCATCACCGGCGCCGGTTCCAGGGCCGCGACCCCAACGAGGCGCACCGGGCGGCGACGCCCCTGGAGCTGCTCTACGACCTGACGATCGTCGTCGCGTTCGGCACCGCGGCCGACCAACTGGCCCATTACGTCGCCGAGGACCACGTCGGCGCAGGCGTCGCCGGGTTCGTCTTCGCCGCCTTCGCGGTGAGCTGGGCGTGGCTGAACTACTCGTGGTTCGCCTCGGCCTACGACACCGACGACTGGGTCTTCCGCCTGGCGACGATGGTGCAGATGGCCGGCGTGATCGTGCTCTCGCTCGGGCTCCCGCAGATGTTCGCCTCGATCGACCACGGCGAGACGCTCGACACCAAGGTCATGGTCGCGGGATACGTCGTTATGCGCGTGGCGCTGCTGTTCCTGTGGTGCCAGGTCTTTCGCCACGACCCACCGCGCCGGCCGGCCGCGCGCGTCTACATCGTCACGATCGGCGCCGTCCAGGTCGGCTGGGTGGCGCTGGCCTTCGCCGACCTGCCGATCGGCGCGACGTTCGCGCTGTTCGGCGTCCTGCTCGCGATCGAGCTCACCGGCCCGTTCATCGCCGAGCACAGGGTGACGACGCCGTGGCACGCCCACCACATCGCCGAGCGCTACGGGCTGCTCATCATCATCACCCTGGGCGAGGTGATCATCGGGACCGTCGCCTCGCTCAACGCCGTCGTGCACGGCGAGGCGGGATGGACGGTCGACGCGGTGCTGCTCACCATCGCCGGCGTCGGCCTGACCTTCGGCTGCTGGTGGGTGTACTTCGCGCTCCCCTGGGCAGAGCCCCTCGTCCGCCACCGCATGCGCGGCTTCCCGTTCGGCTACGGGCACCTCTACCTGTTCGGCGCGCTGGCGGCGATGGGCGGCGGGCTGGAAGTCGCCGCGATCTACCTGGAGGGCGAGGCGAAGATCGGCGCGACCGCCGTCGTGCTCTCGGTGGCGATCCCGGTCGCCGTCTACATCGGCGTGCTGTACGCCCTCTACTCGATCCTCATGCGCGCGCGCGACCCCTTCCACCTCTGGCTGCTGGCGGGGACGGCGGCGGTCATCGTCCTCTCGGTCGTGCTCGTCGAGGCGGGCGCGAGCATGGCGCTGTGCCTGGTCGTGCTGGCGTTCGCGCCGGCCGTGACCGTCGTCGGCTACGAGACGCTGGGGCACCGGCACGTCAGCGAGGCGCTCGACCGCCTCTAGGGACGGGGGTGACGCGCAGACTGATAGCCAGCCGCGCCGGCTGGCCCGTGGCGGCCGTGGCGGTGGGCGCGCTGTCGCTCGTCGTGCCCGCGACCATGGGCTACGACGCGTGGGCGTGGATGGTGTGGGCGCGCGAGCTGGCCCACTTGGACCTCGACAGCACGAGCGGCCCGTCGTTCAAGCCGCTGCCGGTGATCGTCGTCGCGCCGCTGACCGTCCTGGGCGGCGCCGCGCCCGCGATCTGGCTGACGGCGATGCGCGCGTGCGCTGTCGGCTCGCTCGTGCTCGCCTACCGGCTGGCGTCGCGGCTGGCCGGGCCCGCGGCCGGCGCGGTCGCCGCGCTCGGGCTGGCGCTGAGCGCCGACCTCTACCGCACCGCGCTGCTCGGCTCGGCGGAGCCGGCGCTCATCGCACTGACCCTCGGCGCGGTCGATCGCCACTTCGCGGGCCGGCGCGACTGGGCGCTCGTCCTGCTCGCGGTCGCCGGGCTCATCCGGCCCGAGGCGTGGGTGGTCATCGCCGCCTACGGCCTGTATGTCTGGATCCGCGAGCCCCGGCTGCGCCCGCTGGCGGTCGCGGCCGTCGTGCTTCCGCCGGCGCTGTGGCTCGGCCTTGACTGGGCCGGCTCGGGCGATCCGCTGCACGCGAGCTCGACGGCCACCGAGGCGACCGAGGGCAGCGCGGCGAACGCGAGCGTGCCCGCGCTGGAGGTGGTCCGGCGCGCGGCCGACGCGGTGATCGTCCCGACCCTGGTGCTCGCAGCGTTCGGCCTCGTCGAGGCCGCGCGGCGCCGCGACCGGCGCGTGCTGGCGCTCGCCGTGCTGGCGCTGGCGTGGATCGCGATCGTGGCCGTGATGGCCGAGGCGGGCTTCACCGGCACCCGCCGCTACCTCGCCGCGCCGGCGGCGGCGATCTGCGTGGTGTCCGGGGTCGGGTTCGCCTGGCTGCTGGCGATGGTGCCCGGCCCGCGCGCCCGGCTCGCGGCGGCGTGCGCGATCCTCGCCCTCTCGCTCGCGCCGGCGCTGCTGCGCGCCCGCGAGGAGGCAAGGACGCTGAGCGTCGCGCGCAGCCAGTCCCACCAGCTGGACGAGCTGCGGGCCGCGGTCGCCGGCCTCGGCGGCCGCGACGCCGTGCGCGCGGTCGGCCGCCCGGCGATCAACCCGTGGCTGCAGACCGCCCTGGCCTGGCAGCTTCACACCAGGCTGCGCGACGTGCAGGCGACCTGGGCGTCCTCGAGGCGCAACCCGCACTGGTCGCCGCCGGCCTTCGTCTTCCGCGCCCCCGCGCGCCTGGCCGGCCCGCGGCCGGCGCTGCGGCGCGGCGTGCCGGCGCGGCTCGTCGCGCGGTCCGGCCGCTGGCGGGTGCTGCGCGCCGGGGCATGACCGGCTGCGGCCGCTACCGTGAGCGTCGATGCAGCTCGTCGAGGACCGCCCGAACGTCGAGCTGCGCCGGGGAGACGACGGCGGGCTGATCGTCGTCCTGGCCTTTCCCTACGACCCGCACATCGTCGCTGTCGTGCGCGGCATCCCGCAGCGGCGCTTCGACTGGGACCGCCGCGAATGGTGGGCGCCGGTCGACGACTGGGCGGGCGTCCACGTCGCCGAGGTGCTCGACCGCTTCCCCGAGCTCACCACGAGCGCGCAGGTCGACGCGTGGCTGGCCGCGGTCGAGCGCCGCTGGGTCGGCCGCGTCTCGACCACCGTCCACGACGGGCGCGGCTGGTTCGTCCTGCGCACGCGCGCGGGCACCGTGCCCGAGGCCCTGCGGGAGGGCTCGATCGAGCTCGAGGGCGCGCAGCTGGCGCCGTTCACCGCCGCCGGCGCCGACGCGCTGGCCGAGCAGGACGGCGCCCGGCTCGACGGCGCGGCCCGGCGCTGCCTGGCAGCGCTCGAGCGCGGCGAGGACCCGCCGCCGGCGCGCCTGGCCGTCAGCGAGACCATCGAGGGCACCTTCCTGCGCCTCGACGTCCTCTGGGACCACGATGCGGGCGCCGCGTTCGACGCGCTCCCCGGCGCCGGCGACGTCGGGCGCACGCTCCCGGTCGACCCCTGGATCGTCGAGCAGCTCGACGCGTTCATGGCCACCCACGGCGTCGCCGTCGACGGCACCGCGGCCGAGTTGCTGGCCGAGCTGCGCGTCGAGCACGACGAGGCGACGGCCGAGATCCGCGCCTCGCGCACGACGACGGGCGAGCCGATCGCGTCGACCGCCGCCGTCCTCGGCGGCGAGCTCGCTCCCTACCAGTGGGGCGCGGTCCGCTACGCGCTGCGGGCGCGGCGGACCTTCCTCGCCGACGAGCAGGGGCTGGGCAAGACGGTCGAGGCGCTGGCGACCATCGAGGCCGACGACGCCTATCCGGCCGTCGTCGTCTGCCCGGCCTCGCTGAAGCTCAACTGGGAGCGCGAGATCGAGCGCTGGCTGCCGCACCGCTCGGTCGCGATCATCCACGGCCGCCAGCCCGTCCCGCCCACCGCCGAGATCACCATCCTCAACTACGAGATCGTGGCCGCCCACCGCGAGACTCTCGCCCGGCTGCGCCCGCGCGCGCTCGTCGTCGACGAGTCGCACCTGGCCAAGAACCCGCAGGCCAAACGCACCCAGGCGGTGCGCCGGCTGGCCGAGTCGGTCGCACCCGACGGGCTGCGGCTGGCGCTCACCGGCACGCCGGTGCTCAACCACGCCGAGGAGCTCATCAGCCAGCTGCGGGTCATCGGCCGCCTCGAGGACTTCGGCTCGGGCGCGCGCTTCGCCCGCCAGTTCCGCGGGCGGCTCTCCGAGGAGCGCCTTCACTGGCACCTGCGCCGGCGCTGCTTCGTGCGGCGGCTGAAGTCCGAGGTCCTCCCTCAGCTGCCCGCGAAGCGACAGGTCGTGGTGCCCGTCGAGCTCAGCAACGAGCGCGACTACCGGCTGGCCGAGAACGACGTGATCGACTGGCTGCGCGAGCAGCCCATGGACCTGCGCGAGCTCAACGCCCGCATCGCCGCGACGCTGCGCGCCGAGCGCCTGGCCCAGCTCACCGCGCTGCAGCGGCTCGCCGCACGCGGCAAGCTGGACTCGGCGCTCGCGTGGATCCACGACTTCCTCGCCTCGGGCGAGCCGCTCGTCGTCTTCGCGCGCCACGTCGAGGTCCAGGACGCCGTCCTCGAGCGCTTCCCCGACGCCGCGCACATCCTGGGCCGAGACTCGCTCGCCGACCGCGAGGCGGCCGTGCGCGCCTTCCAGGAGCCCGAAGGCCCTCAGCTCATCGTCTGCGCCACGCGCGTCGCGGCCCAGGGCATCACGCTCACGCGCGCGTCGAACGTCGCGTTCCTCGAGCTCGAATGGACGCCCGCGCTGCACGACCAGGCCGAGGACCGCTGCCACCGCATCGGCCAGCGCGACGCGGTCACCGCCTGGTACCTGCTGGCCGCAGACACGATCGACGAGACGATGGCCAGGCTCATCCAACGCAAGCGGGGACTCATCGCCGCCGTCACCGACGGCCGCGTGCTCGACGGCGACGGCCTGGTCGACGGCGTCGTGCGCGAGCTGCGCAGCGGGACGCCGTTCCGCCACCTGCGCCGGGTGGAGTGAGGCGCGTCTAGCGCGCGGGCGCCGTGCGGCGTGGCCGCTCGCGGCCGCGCAGCGCGCCGCCGGTCCGCCGCCCGTCGCGCTCGGGCATCATCGGCGTGCCCTCGAACATGAGGTTGATCAGCCCGACGTCGATCGACGGCGCGTCGGGACCCGCGTCCTCCAGGCGCTTCTCGGCATCGCGCTCGATCTTCGCGGCATCCTCGAGCAGCTTGTGGCACGCCTTCGACAGGTCTCTCCAGCCCTTGTCGTCGAGCTTCATGCGCGTTCGCGTGATGTGCGCGTCGGAGCGATCGAACCCGCCCGACGCCGCCGAGGCGTTGGCGTAGTCCTGCATCTGGCGCAGCATCGAGCCGACCATCGCCTGCTTGGCGATCGGGGTCGCCTCGCTCCACGCCTTGTCGCTCACCGACGGGCGCTCCTTGGCGCGGTAGTGGTGCTCGATCGCGCCGCGGCGCCGCGTCTCCTTCTTGAGCTCGATCAACCCGAGCCGGTGCAGGTTGCGCACGTGGTAGGAGACGCTTCCCAGCGAGACGCCGAGGACCTCGGCGAGCTCCACCGGGCTGGCCATCCGCTCCTCGAGCAGCGCGAGGACGCGCACGCGGATGGGATGGCTCAGCGCCTTGACGTAACGGGGGTCATCGATGCTCTTGATCGGCTTCACGCAGGCTCCCTGAGGACCGTTCTCAGGTGGTTGTGCAGACGGTGGAGACGAACCCTAACCGTTGCCTCGGTCATTCCAAGCCGGTGGGCTGTCTCGGCGTGTGGCAACTCCTCCCAGTAGCGCGCGAGGAGGAGTCGGCGGTCGCGCTCGTCGATCGCACGCAATGCGCTGCGTATGGCGACCGCTTCGACGCATCCGGCGTGGGGGTCCTCACTGGCCGATGAGTCTAGCTCACTGGTGAGCGTCTCACGCCGGGCGCGACCCGCGATTCGATACGCCTCATGGCGGGCGATGGTGCGCACCCAGGCGCCCACGGCGTCGGAGTGCGACCGGCGGTCCCAGTACCGCCACGCCCGGATGGTCGCCTCCTGCGCGGCGTCGTCGGCCCGCGCGCCGGGTCCGAGTATCCGGCGGGTCTCCTGCAGGCAGAGGCGGAGGACGGACCCCCATTCGGGCGGGTTGAAAGAGAGCGTTGGCGCCTTCATGCGCCAACGCTCCCATCGTTGAAACCTACTCAGTAAACCTGTCTGCTGAGTAAGTACGATTCGGCCGCATTTTCGGCTCAGCGGCGTCGTCCGCACGCCGAGCGGAGTGCATCTACGGACGCGCGATCATTCGTCTCCTCCTCTCAGGCAGGCGCGGCGACGTAAAGCGCTTTAGCGTGGTCGAGCTCGTCGAAGCCGTCGTCGAGCACCGCGCCGGGCAGTTGCCCGAGCCGCGCGCGCAGCGCCAGGCCGGCGGCCTCCAGGGCGCGCTCGAGACGGTCGGAGGGGTGATGGAACTGGCGGTGCACCGCGCGGCGGCGCGACCATTCCGCCGCGCCGCCCGGGCGCACGAAGGCGTCGAGGACGAGCTCGGCACAGCCGCCTGGTCCGAGGTCGGGCTCGGTGCGCCCGCGCCAGGCGACGAGGCAGTCGTCGCCGTCGACCACCCAATCGCCCGCGAAGGCGCCGCGGTAGGTCCGCAGCGCGTTGACGTCGAAGACGACCACGCCGCGCGGCGTCAGGTTGGCGCGCATGCCGGCGAGGGCGTCGACGAGCGCCCGCTCGTCGGGCAGGTAGTTCAGCGAGTCGTCCAGGCACGTGATGAGGTCGAAGCGCCCGAGCGCGGGGAGCTCGCGCATGTCGAGCCGCAGCAGGATCGCGCGCGTCCCGACCTTCGCGCGGGCGACGCGCAGCATCGCGTCGGAGATGTCGCAGGCGGTGACGTCGTAGCCGCGCTCGAGCAAGGGCAGGAAGCTCTTGCCGGTCCCGCAGGCGACGTCGAGCACGCGCCGGCCGGCGAGCCCGTGGCGCACCGCGACGCGCTCGATCGCGCCCAGCCACGCGTCGTAGTCGTAGTCGGCGGTGAGGACGTCGTACGCCGGCGCGAGCGCGTCGTAGGCGGCCTCGGCGGGGTCCAGGATCGCTGTGGTCACGGCGGCGGAACCCGGCCGGCGGGCCGCGGCGTTTCATCGTCCAACGACCTGGCGCGTTGGCGCTCATCCACAGCACTCGTTGGGCGCGTACCCACGCAGGAGATGACGCGGCGACGTGACCGAGCCCACAGGACACCCGGCCGAGATGTGAGACGATGAGAGTCCTGCGGTCGAAGCGTCCCACCCTCGAAGTTGACGACTCTGCGACGGCGTTCTGGCCCGAGTGGACGCGTTGGCCTTCCGAGCCGCTGGTCTCCGAATGGAGCGTCGGCGCCGAGGAGGAGGTCATGCTGCTCGACCCGGACGGGTGGCAGCTTGCGCAGGCGATCGACGACGTCCTCCCCGCGCTCTCGCCGCAGCTCTCGGCCAGCGTGAGCGCCGAGACGCACGCCGGCGCCTTGGAGCTGGCGACCGGCGCGCACCGCACGTCGGGCGGGGTGGCCACCGAGCTGGCGCTGCTGCGCACGCGGCTCGCCGCCGAGCTCGAGCCGCTGGGTCTGCGGGCCGGCGTCGCGGGCACGCACCCGATGGCCGAGTGGGAGGAGATGCGGGTCTCGGGCGGCGCGCGCTACCAGCTGCTGCGCGGCACGCTGCGCGACCTCGTCCACCGCGAGCCGACCTTCGCGCTGCACGTCCACGTCGCCGTTCGCGACCCCGAGGTCGCCGTCGATGTCGCCAACCGCCTGCGCGCCCATCTGCCGCTCCTGCTCGCGCTCTCGGCGAACTCGCCGTTCTGGCGCGGGCGCGACAGCGGCTTTGCCTCGATGCGCTCGCCGCAGTTCCAGGCCTTTCCGCGCTCGGGCGTCCCACGGCGCTTCGAGTCCTACGCCGACTGGGTCGAGAGCGTCCGCGCGCTGATCGACGCCGGCGCGTTCCCCGAGCCGACCTTCCTGTGGTGGGACGTGCGGCTGCAGCCGCGCTTCGGCACGATCGAGGTGCGGATCATGGACGCGCAGACCACCTTGCGGGACGTCGGCGCGCTCGTCGCCCTCACCCAGGCCGTCGCGCGCCTGGAGGCCCACGAGCGTTACGCCTCGGAGGCCCTCCTCGACGCGCCCGAGGCGATCGCCGAGAACCGCTTCATCGCCGCGCGCGACGGCGCGCGCGCCGAGCTCATCGAACCCGGCTCGCGACGGCGCACGCCGATCGCCGTCGCCGCCCGCGAGCTGCTCGATGCCGCGCGCCCGCACGCGCGCGCCCTCGGCGGCCTGCCCGAGCTCGACGCGATGCACGACCTGCTCGACGCGCCGCCGGCCGAGCGCCAGCGCGCGCTGGCCCGGCGCGAGGGCGGCCTGCCGCGCCTCGTCGAGACGCTGAGCGCCGAGTTCGCCGCGGGCTGAGCCCTAGAACCAGCCGCCCGCCGCGCTCGTTGTTCCGACGGGGCGTAGGCGCGTACGGTCGGCGCGTGGAGGGGGCCACGGAGCTGCTGTTGCTACTGCCGGCGTTCCATCGCCGGGGCGTCGAGGCCGAGCTGCGGCGCAGCTGCGCCGCGGCCGGATTCGCATGCGAGATCCGTCGCGGTACAGCCACGAGCTCGAAGAAGCAAGTCGCAGTGCTCACGGCGAGCGGGCCCGTCGACGAACACGCGCTCGCGCGCCTCAGCAGGTGGACCTACGCGCACCTCGGCACCCGTCCGTACGACCCGGCGGAAGTGCCGGAAGGCGAGCGCGCCCCGCCCGACACGACGTGGACCGCCCCCGAGCTCAAGCTGGGGATCGGGCGACTCGTCAAGACCGAGTTCGTGCGGGGCGTCGAGAGGATCTGCGAGGCGCACGGGGTCCGCTGCGACTGGCGTGTGGATCGCAGTTTCGTCACTCTCGGCATCGTCATCGTCATCGCGGGCCCGGCCAACCTGGTCAAGGCGGCGGCCGCCGACGTCGGCCATTGGCAGATGCGGTTCGCGGACGGCACGAGCTGAGGCGCCGGCGCCTGAGCCGAACGGTCTCAGACCATCCGTGCGCCTAGAACCAGCCGCCGAACCAGCCGCTGACGCCGGTCCGGTTGCTGTGGTCGACTGCGTCGCGATCCTCGCCGCGCAGCGCGTAGATGCACGCGAAGATGAACTCAAGCAGCGCCGCGAAGAGGACGACTCCAGCAGCGATGCCGTGGAGCACGAAGAGGCCGAGCACCGCCATGATCGCGAAGATCGCGAACCCGACCCAGGCGTGCCGGCGTCTCGGGCGCATGGTGGCCGGTGCGAGCATCCCACCGCGGAGCGCGGCGAGCAACGTCAGACGCCCCTCATCAGCCGCAGCGCCTCGAGGGCGAGGAGCCCATCGCTGCTGACACCCGCCAGCTTCCGGCGCTTGGTGAGCTTGTAAGGGACGAGGTTCAACAGCAGCGAGAACACGCCGGCGAAGGTGGCCGCCCAGAGCGCGTCGTGCGCCCGGCCCGGGGGCAGCAGGCTCATCGCGCAGCCGGTGAGGGCGGCGCAGGCGAGTGACGCCGTGGGCCCCGCGAGCGCGATGAGCAGCACATCGCGCGCGGTGGCTCGGTGAACATCGAACGTCGCCGTGCCGGCGGCCGCGCGGGGATCGGCGAGGGCGTTGATCGATATCCGGATCCGCGCCAGCTGGAGCTCGGCGATCTTCCCGACCGTGCCGACCACGATCTCGACCTCGCCGCCGAGCCGCCTGCGCGCGACCAGCGCGTGACCCAGCTCATGGACGAAGGTGATCGGGATCGACGCGGCCACGAAGAAGACAAGCCACAGCACGCCGCTCGGGGCCGACTCGAGGAACGCGGTCACGCGGCCCGGCCGAGCGAGCGGCCCGCCACCGGCAGGCGGACGTGGAAGGTCGTCCCGCGGCCGGCCCTGGTCTCGAAGGTGAGGCTGCCGCCGTGGCGCTCGACGACGATGCGGCGGGCGAGGGCGAGGCCCTGCCCGGTCCCGCGGCCGACGTCCTTGGTGGTGAAGAACGGGTCGTAGATGCGGTCGGCGATGTCGGGGGCGATGCCCGTGCCGGTGTCGCCGACGCTCACGACCACCTCGTCGCCGTCGCAGGCCGAGGAGACCCGGATCGTGCCGCGGCGGCCCGTCGTGCGGTTGGCGTCGGCGATCGCGTGCGCGGCGTTGACCACCAGGTTGAGGAAGACCTGGTTCATGTCGCCGCCGTTGCACATCACCGCGGGCAGGTCGCCGAGGTCGGTCTCCACGTCGGCGACGTACTTGTACTCGCTGGTCGCGACCACGAGCGTGCTGCGCAGCGCATGGTTGATGTCCACCGGCGAGCGCTCGGCCGTCGGCGGGTGGGCGAAGTCACCCATCGCGCGGACGATCGTCGCCATCCGATCGACGCCCTCGTGCGCGCGCTCGACCGCGCCCGGCACGCGCGCGCGCAGGTAGTCGAGGTCGGCGCGGTCCTCGGCCGCGCGGACGCGGGCGAGGACCGCGCTGGGGACCGGCCCGCGTTCGGCCGCGTGCAGCAGCTCGTCGTAGGCCGCCAGCAGCTCGCCCAGGTCGCCGAAGGCGTCGCCGAGGAAGCGCACCGTGTCGCCGACGAACTGCGTCGGCGTGTTGATCTCGTGGGCGATGCCCGCTGCGAGCTGGCCGACCGCCTCGAGCTTCTGGGCCAGCCGCAGGTCGAGCTCCATGCGATCGCGCTCGGCCTCGGCGCGCTTGTTCGCGGTGACCTCGAAGAGCAGACCCTGCAGCAGCCGGCGATCGCCGTGCTGCACGATCACCGCGCGCGAGTCGCGCAGCCAGATCACCTCGCCGTCGGCGCGCACGCAGCGGAACTCCGTGGTCGACGGCTGGCCGCCCTCGCGCAGCGCCTGCAGCGCCTGCATCACCACACGGCGATCGTCCGGGTGCACGAGCGCGAGCATCCGCTCGACCCCGCTGATCCACTCCGCCACGGGCAACCCGACGATCTCCTCCAGGCGCGGGCTGACGTAGACCGGCCGGACCGGCTCGGCGCCCTCGCCGAGCTCGATGAGGTACAGCACGCCGGGGATCTGCTCGACGAGTCCGCGGTAGCGCGACCGCGACAGCTCGAGCTCGGCGGCCATCGCGTTGGCCCGCCGCACCAGGCGCAGGCAGTGCACGACGATGAGCGTCACGAACGCGACGGCCAGCAGCGCCAGCGCGATGAGCATCGCTCAGTCCTCGAGCAGATCGTCGATCACGCGCAGCGGCTCGCGCACGTCGCCGCGCGGGAGGTGGTCGAGGCGATCGATGAGCGCCGCGGTGACCGTGTACCCGCGCGCGATGAGCAGGCTGCCGTTGCGGTGGCGCACGTCGTCGGCGAGCGTCATCCCCGGTCGCAGCTCGGCGAGGCCGATCTCGACGACCTCGTCGACCGGCTCGCTGGCCCCGCGCGAGAGCGCGTACGCGTCGAGCAGCTTGGGGTCGTACACGCCCTCGCGGGAGCGCATCGTCGCCAGCGCCGCCGGGCGGCTCGTGCCGCGCGACTCGAGCTCGTCGTAGTCGGCGACGATCCGCAGCATCCGCCCGCCGAGCGAAGGTGGCGCCCCCTCGCCGCGGAACGGCCGCGCGACGTCGGAGAGGATCTCCTGCACGCCCTCCAGGCGCGGGACGTGGCCGATGATCCGCTGCGTCGCCGCCGGCACGACGGCGACCATCAGCCGCTCCTCCTCGCTGAGCACCGCGCCGGCGTAGAGCCGCTCGACCGTGGCGTCGGGCAGCGTCACCGCGCCGAGCTGCAGCAGCATCGCGGCGATCTCGATCTCCCAGGCGTCGGTCGTGCCCAGCCGCTCGGCGAGCACCTGCACGCCCGACCGCAGCCGCATGGAGCGCCCGAACGCCGCCGGGTTGGTGAGCGCGAGGACGTCGACCAGGGCGCTGATGCTGCCGCGCAGCGTCTGCTCGAGCAGCACGCGCTCGGCCATGAGCAGCCGGTGCTGGCCGAGCGCCGCCGCGCACGCGCGCAGCAGCTCGTCGCGCGGGCACGGCTTGGTCAGGAAGCGGAAGAGCTGGCCGTCGTTGACCGCCGCGATGGCGGTGTCGAGGTCGGCGTGGCCGGTGAGCAGCACGCGCACTGCGTTGGGCGCCACGCGCCGCGCCTGGGCGAGGAAGGCGGCGCCCGACATGCCGGGCATCCGCATGTCGGAGATCACGACCGCGAAGCCGTCGCGGTCCGCCTCGAGCATCGCGAGCGCCTGGGCGCCCGAGGGCGCGACATGGACGTCGAAGCTGCGGCGCAGGCTGTCGCGCAGTCCCTCGAGGACGTGCGGCTCGTCGTCCACGCACAGCACGCGCGCGACGTCGGCCGCCTGCGTGCGGCGCTCGGCCGCGAAGGCAACGGCGCTCATCACACCGGATCATCGACAGTCAGCGCGCTGCCCTTGAGAGCGCGCGCCGATCAGCGGATCGAACGCCTGCTGAGGTCGATCGCCTTGGCCGCGTCGGCCGCGGTGACGAAGTTCGGGCCGGTGGGCACGAGGTCGCCGCGCGCGGGGAACAGCCCGTAGCGGGCGCGCTGGGTCAGCAGGACGATCGGCAGGTAGCCCTGCAGGTAGGCCTGCTGGTCGACGGCGAACAGCAGCTGGTGGTCCTGCACCGCCTTGAGCACGTCGGGCCCGAGGTCGAAGGTGGCGACCTTCACGTCGGGCGAGACCTCGTGCGCCCCCTTGACCGCGAGCATCCCGCCGGTCGAGTTGAGGGCCAGGACGCCGTCGATGCGCCCGCTGCGCACCGCGTCGGCGATCCGCCGCGGCGTCGCCGTGCTCTGGTCGTCGATCCCGAAGACCCGCGATCGCCCGCCGCGGGCCCGCAGCGCGCGCGCCGCCCCGCGGCAGCGCGCGTCCAGGCCGGTGTTGCCGATCTGCTGGTTGACGCACAGCACGCGCCGCGCGCCCGCCTGCGCGAGCCGGCGGCCGGCGTCGAACCCGGCCCGCTCCTCCGGCTGGCCGACGTGGGCCAGCACGCCGAGCTTGCGATAGACGTCGCTGCCCGAGTTGATCGAGACCACCGGGATCCCCGCCCGCACCGCGCGGCGGATCGCCGGCGCGACGCCGGGCTCGGGGATCGAGACGACCAGGCCGTCGGGCCGGTTCGCGACCGCCTCGTCGATGAGCGCCTCCATGCGCGGCAGGCTGTAGACGTCGGGCGCGCGGTAGTCGACGACGACGTCCATCTGGCGTGCCGCGGCCTCGACGCCGTTGCGCACGATCGCCCAGAACGGGCTCGAAGCCTGGCCGTGGGTGACCACGGCGATGCGAACCCCGCCCGCCGCCCGCGACGGCGCGCCGGCGACGGGCGCCCCGTCGTTGACCGTCATCGTCTGCTCGCGGATGACCGTCGTCCCGCCGCAGCCGGCGAGAAGGAGCAGCGCGAGGAGCGCGGGAAGGGCGAGCAGCCGCCTCATCCGCGCACCGGGATCCGCCCGGTCAGCCGCGTCCCGTGGCCGGGCGGGCTGTCGATCTCCATCCTGCCGTCGACCGTGGCCAGGCGATCCTCCAGGCCGCGCAGCCCACTCCCCGCGGCGACGTCGACGCCGCCGATGCCGTCATCGCTCACGCACACCACCAGGTCGCTCCCGTTCATCTGCATGGTCACACGCGCGCCCGAGGCGCGCGCGTAACGGGCGACGTTGGTCAGCGCCTCGGCGACGAGGAAGTAGGCCGCCGACTCGACCGGCGCCGGGAGCCGGCGATCGACCTCGATCTCCATCTCGACGGGCAGCGTCGCGCGCTCGGCCAGCGCGCCGACGGCGGCGTTCAGCCCGCTCTGCGTGAGGATCGCGGGGTGGATGCCCCGGGCCAGCTCACGCAGTTCGCCCAGTGCCACGTCGAGGCGCTTGGCGATCCCGTCGATGAGCGGCTCCACGTCGGAGTCGCCGATGCGCGAGCGCAGCACGCGCAGCTCGAGCGCCAGCGCCAGCAGCTCCTGCTGGGCGCCGTCGTGGAGGTCGCGCTCGATGCGCCGCCGGGCGTCGTCGGCGGCCTCGACGATGCGCAGGCGCGAGACGCGCAGCTCCTCCAGGCGGGCGCGCAGGTCGGCCTTCAGGCGCTCGTTGTCGATCGCCAGCAGGGACGCTGCCGCAGCCGCCTCGACGAGCTCGCGGCTGGTGTCGAGCGCCGCGTCGTGGACGATCGCCGCCATCGGCACACCGTTGCTCTCGACCGTCGTCCACGTGCGCCCCGAGCCCGGCGCCGGCAGCTCGACGGGGCGGCCCGACTCGTCGACGAACTCCTCGCGGTCGGGCAGCCAGTAGGCGACCGAGACCGACCGGTCGCCGAGGCTCACCGCGAGCGCCTCGCGCACCGGGCCGCCGGGCGGCAGCCGCTGGGCGACCAGCGCCCGCCCGATCGTGCACAGCAGGGTGTGTAGCGCGTCGAGCGTCGCGATCACCAGCACCGCGGCGAACGGCGCGAGCAGGAGGAGGATCAGCCCGAGCCAGACGTCCAGGCTCCACGGCCCGAGGTAGTCGATCGAGCCCAGGCCGGCGACCCCCTGCACGCCGAGGTCGAGCGTCTCGAAGAGCAGCACGGTCGGGACCAGGGCGACCGCCACGAGGACGCCGATGAGCAGCGGCTTGGCGGCGAGGATCGCTGCGGCGCGCAGCAGCATCCGGTCCGAGAGGATGGCCAGCGAGCGCTGCCACCAGCTCCCGCTCGTGCGCGGCGCGGCGGGCAGCGGCGGGATCTGCATGCCCAGGAAGCGGTTGGCCACACGCCGGTCGGCGGCCAGGATCCACCGGCACCCGGCGGCGGCGGCCAGCAGCACCGGCAGCCCGATCCGGATGACGCTCAGCGCTGCCCCCAGCGCGATGCCGAGGACCGCGAAGATCGCGAGCACGGCCAGAACCACGTTGACGGCCAGGTAGGCGACCGCACCACCGGCGCGCTCCATCCGGCGATCGAGCTCCAGCGTGGCGATCACCGACGGCCCTCCACGGCCACGTCGCCCGAGCTGCTCAGCGCCTGGATCGAGAACGGCGCGTCGGCGACCGCCGCCACCCCGCTGATCCGCTCGTCGCCGTTCGTGCTCTCCGCCTCGACCTGGTAGCGGCCGGGCGGGACGGTCGCGTCGATCGATCCGTCCGTCGAGCGCAGCGCCAGGCGCTGCGGGGCGCAGGCCGCGCTCGTGGTGATGTCGCCGCTCTCGGCGCGCGCCTGCAGCGAGAACCCGCAGAAGCCGGACACGTCGATGTCACCGCTGCGGGTCGTCAGCCGCGCCGATCCGCGGTAGCCGCGCAGGCTCACCGTCCCGCCGGTGGCGCGCACGTCGACCGGGACGTTGTCGGGCACGACGAGCCGGTAGCGCGACGAGCACGTGTGCGGCACCGCCTTCGGGCAGCGCGACCGCAGCCGCAGCTCGCCCATCGTCACCGTCCGGTCGGCGATCGCGTCGTGGCCGAAGGCGTAGCGGTCGGTGCGCTGCACCTGCAGCAGCGCGCGCCGGCCCCCGCCGGCGATCTCCACGTCGGCGTCTCCTACGTCGAGGCTCACGCCGCTCAGCGAGCCGCGCACCGCGAAGCGGACCTCGCGCTCGTGGCTGCTGGCCACCGTCGCGATCAGCAGCGCGGCGGCAGCACCCACGACCAGGACGGCGCTGATCGCCACCAGTGCTCCCCACGGCGAGATCCGCCGTACCGGTGCCGGACCATCCATGGCGGCACTCTACGCGCGGATCACAGCGCGCGCAGGCCCGCGGTCACCGCGACGGCGACGAAGACGCACGCGATGATCGAGCCGAAGCGCCAGGCGACGAGACCGCCCGCGACGACGCCCGCGGTCTGGCTGCCGATGTGGACGTGGTGGCCGTGGGCGAGCGCCTGCGTGACGACGAGCGCGGTCAGCAGCGCCGGCGCGAGGAGCACGACCACGCCGGTGAACCACCCCGGCAGCTCGCGGCCGCCGAGCGCCACCGGACCGGCCGCCTTGATCACGAAGGTCACGATCGCGCAGCCGCCGATGAGCGCCGCGCTGGCCGTCACAGCCGCTCGCGCGCCGCCGCGCGGGCCGAGCTGGTCAGTCCGAGCAGCGCGGCGAGGCTCGCGGCCAGCACCGGGACGCCGGGAGGGGCGATCGGCACGAGCGCCAGCGCGATCGCGCCGCCGAGCGCCGCCACGATGCGCGAGCGGCGGTCGCGCAGCTCGTGCAGCAGCAGCGCGACGAAGAAGGCCGGGTAGGCCGCGTCGAGCCCGTACCTGCCGGGGTCGCCGAGCGCATGGCACGCCGGCGCGCAGGCCGGCGCGCAGGCGCGCGTTGCGGCTCGCGGGCTCCACGGCGCTCACGTCCCCAGCGTTGCATACCGCTGCTCACGCTTCGGGCGCCGAAACGACAGCGTGGCCATCCTCATCGTCACCTCATCCGCGGCGTGGGACGATCCGCAGGCGTGCGCGTTCTGGTCGTGGAAGACGATCCGAAGATGGCCGCGCTCATCGGCCGCGGCCTGCGCGAGGACGGCGTCGCCACGGACGTCGCGGGCAGCGGCGAGGACGCGCTGTGGATGGCCGGCTCGACCGACTACGACGCGCTCGTCCTCGACGTCCTCCTCCCCGGGATCGACGGCTTCGAGACCTGCCGGCGGCTGCGCGAGGACGGCGTCTGGACGCCGGTGCTGCTGCTGACCGCGCGCGACGCGGTCGAGGACCGGATCGCCGGCCTCGACGGCGGCGCCGACGACTACCTGATCAAGCCCTTCTCGTTCGGCGAGCTGCACGCGCGGCTGCGGGCCCTGGCCCGGCGCGGCAAGGCGCCGCGGCCCGCGGTTCTGCGCGCCGGTGACCTGCGCCTGGACCCCGCGACCCAGCGCGTGTGGCGCGGCGAGGCCGAGATCGGGCTGTCTGCGCGCGAGCTCGGGCTGCTCGAGGTGTTCATGCGCCGGCCCGGCGAGGTGCTCTCGCGGCTGACCCTCCTCGACGGCGCCTGGGACCAGGCGTACGAGAACCGATCGAACGTCATCGACGTCTACGTCGGCTACCTGCGCGAGAAGATCGACCGGCCGTTCGGCCTGGCGAGCCTCGAGACGGTGCGCGGCCGGGGCTACCGCCTGCGCGAGGACGGAGGACGGTGAGCCGGCTTCCCCTCAGGGTGCGGCTGACGCTGGCCTTCGCAGTGGTGATGGCGGTGGTGCTCGGGGTCACGGGCCTGCTCGTCTACACCCGCTTCGCCTCCGACCTCGACGGGACGATCGCGGGCTCGCTGAGCTCGCGCTCGGACGCGGTGTTCTCGCTCGTGCGCTCCTCCAGCGTGCACCTGGACGACGCGCTGGCGCGCGCGGGCGGCGACGACGAAGTGGCGCAGGTGCTCGACGCGCGCGGCGCGGTGCTCGGGGCCACCCCGCTCGCGCGCGCCCGGCCGCTCGTCGCCGGCGACGCGCTGCGGCGCGCGCGGCGTTCGGCGGTCACCACCGACCTGGACCGCTACCCCGGCTTCGACGGTCCGCTGCGCCTGCTCGCGCGGCCGGTCGTCCACGCGGGCGCACCGGTCGTGGTGATCGTCGGCACCGGCCTCGACGACCGCCACGACGCGCTGCGCTCGCTGCTTGCCCTGCTGCTGGCCGGCGGCACAGCCGCGCTCGTGCTCGCCTCGATCGCCGGCTATGCGGTGGCAGCCGCCGCGCTGCGCCCGGTCGAGGCGATGCGCAGGCGCGCCGCCGCGATCGCGCCGGCCACCACCGGCCAGCGGCTGCCGGTCCCGCCCGCACGCGACGAGATCGGCCGGCTGGGCGAGACGCTCAACGACATGCTCGCGCGCCTCGAGGCCGCCTTCGTGCGCGAGCGCACCTTCGTCTCGGACGCCAGCCACGAGCTGCGCACCCCGCTGAGCATCCTCAAGGCCGAGCTCGAGCTGGCCGTGCGCGAGGGGCGCTCGCCCGAGGAGCTGCGCGCGGCGCTCGAGTCGGCCGCCGAGGAGACCGAGCGGCTCGTGCGGCTGACCGAGGACCTGCTGGTCATCGCCCGCCTCGACGAGGGCACGCTGCCGCTGCGCCCGGCCGATCTCGAGGTCGCCGAGCTGCTGTCGGCGGTCGCGGCGCGCTTCGAGCGGCCCGCCCGCGCGGCGGGACGGTCGCTTCGGGTCGCCGACGGCGAGGCCATCGTCGTGCGCGGCGATCGCGAACGCCTCGAACAGGCGCTCGGCGACCTCGTGGACAACGCGCTGCGCCACGGCGCGGGCGACGTCGTGCTCGCCGCGCGGGCCGGCGCCGGCGTCGCCGAGCTGCACGTGACCGATGCGGGGCCGGGGCTGGCGCCCGGATTCATCGAGCGCGCCTTCGAGCGCTTCGCCAGGGCCGACGGCGCCCGCTCGCGCGGCGGGGCGGGGCTCGGGTTGGCGATCGTCGAGGCGATCGCGACCTCGCACGGCGGCGGCGCCCGCGCCGCCAACCTCCCCGGCGGCGGCGCGGACGTGTGGATCGAGCTGCCCGGCGGCGATCAGTCGTCGGAGGCCCATCCCACGACCTCGCCGGTTGCGGCGTCCACCTTGACGTCCTTGGAGCCGACGTCGACGTTGAAGACGAGCCGGCCGCTGTAGCGCTCGAGGTCGATCTCGCCGATCGTCCCCGAGGCCGCCGTCTGCGCCTTCGCCACGGCGCCGGCGACGCCGATCCTGGCGTGCGCGAGCAGGTCGCGGCCGTCGTCGATCCTCCCTGGGCCGCCCGAGCTGCCGCTTGCCGCGGCGATCGCGCCGCCCCCGGTCGCCGCCAGTGCGAGCGCCGCGGCCCCGGCTGTGAGCGTTCGTTTCATGCGGCGACCGTCGCAGGCGCCGATGAGCCGACCATGAGAGCCAAGCGCCGCGTGCGGTCGCCGACTACGGACGTGGCGATGGCGGTCGTCGCAGCGCGAACTGCGGGCTAGCATCCCGCGCCATGCCGGAGGCACGCGAGCTGCAGGTCGGCGAGTCGCACCGAGCGGCCGTCGCGCTGCTCGAGCTGCGCCCGCGGCTGGAGTCGGTCGAGCGGATCACCTCGCAGATCGACGCGCAGCGATCGACGGGGTACCGCATCGCGGCGTCGTTCGAGGACGGCGACGAGGACGCGGCGGCAGTGGCCGGCTTCCGCGTCAGCCACAACCTCGCCTGGGGTCGCTTCCTCTACGTCGACGATCTCGTCACGCGCGCACGCCTGCGCGGGCGCGGCCACGCCGACGCGGTCATGGACTGGGTCGAGCGCGAGGCGCGCCGGCAGGGCTGCGGTGAGCTGCATCTCGACTCGGGCGTCGGCGCCGAGCGCGAGGACGCCCACCGCTTCTACTTCCGCCACGGGATGCGCATCGCCTCCTACCACTTCGGCCGCTCGCTGAACGTCGAGCGGTAGGCCGCCGCGGCGGCCAGCATCGCGGCGGTCGCCAGCGCGGCCGCGACGACCGCGAAGGCGTGCGAGGCGCCGTCGCCGGCGAGGTCGAAGTACAGCGTGCCGAACGCGGCGACGCCGAGCGTGCCGCCGAGCTGCATGAGCGTCGTGCTGACGCCACTGATGTCGGGTGCGTAGCGCGGCGGCACGGCGTTCGACACGTGCGCGATGAGCGAGCTGAACTGCAGGCCCAGCCCCAACCCGCCGGCGGCGAGGACGACGAGCAGCAGCGCCTCACCGTGACGGCCGCCGAACACCGCGATGCTGATCGCAATGTATGCGGCCGCGAGCAGTGCACAGCCGACGGCCGGGACGAGCGGGCGCGCGCGGTCGGGAAGGCGCCTGACGACCTGGCCGGCGACACCGAACGCGGCGACCCAGGGCACGAGGGTCAGGCCGGAGACGAAGGGGCCCCGGCCCAGGCCGCGCTGCAGGTACTGGGCGAGGGTGAACAGCAGCGCGTAGTAGGTCCCGGTCGCCAGCAGCAGCGCCACAAGGCTCCACGAGACCGCCGGGCGCGCGATCGCGCCGAGGTTCATGAGCGGTGCGCCGCCGCGCCGTGCGACCCGCCGCTCGATCGCGACGAACGCCGCCAGCGCGGGCAGGCTCGCGGCGAGCGAGATCCACGTCCACGCCGGCCAGCCCTCGGTGCGCCCGAGGACGAGCGGCGCGACGACGAGGACGATCGCTGCCGATAGTGCAACCACGCCGGGCACGTCGACCCCGCGCACGGCGCGCTGCTCGTCGGCGGGCAGGTGGCGCAGCGCAGCGATGACGACCGCCGCTCCGATCGGCGCGTTGACGAGGAAGATCGTCCGCCAGCCCGCCCCGAGGAGGTCGAGGGAGATGAGCCCGCCGCCGAGGATCTGGCCGGCGACTGCGCCGCAGGACAGCGCGATCGCGTAGAGGCCGATCGCGCGTGCGCGCTCGGCGCCCTCGAAGGCCAGCTGGATCCCGGTCAGGGTCTGGGGGAACATCAGCGCCGCGCCCGCGCCCTGCACGACGCGGGCGGCGACGAGCAGCCCGGGCGTCGGGGCCAGGCCGCAGGCGACCGAAGCCAGCGTGAAGGTCGCAACGCCGGCGATGAAGATCCTGCGGTAGCCGTGGCTCTGGCCAAGCCGCGCGCCGGTGATGAGCAGGACGGCGAACGCGATCATGTACCCGCCGACCACGAGCTCGAGGGCGGCGCCCGAGGCGCCGAGCTCGTCGCGGATCGACGGGGTCGCGACGTTGGCGATGGTCGCGTCGGCCTGGGCCATCAGCGGGCCCATGAGCAGGACCGCGAGGAGCCGGCCCTTGTGGGGAAGGCGTTCCGGGGCCATGTCGATGAAACGCCCGCGCCGCGCCGGACGTGAGAATGTCCGAATGCGCTACATGCTGCTGATCTACAACAACCCGGCGATGTACGAGGCGTTCTCCGAGGAGGAGCGCGACGCGCTGTTCGGCGATGTCGACCGGCTCTTGAAGGAGCTGACCGAGTCGGGCGAGTGGGTCGGGGGCGAAGGGCTGGCCGACGCGTCGACCGCCAAGACCGTGCGCGTGCGCGGCGGCGCGCCGGCGGTCACCGACGGGCCGTTCGTGGAGGCCAAGGAGCAGCTGGCCGGCTACTGCATCGTCGAGTGCGAGACCACCGAGCGGGCGGTGCAGATCGCCGCCGCCTGGCCGGACGCCAGGTACTTCGCGATGGAGGTTCGGGCGCTCATGAGCGAGTCGGGCCCCGAGATGTGACGGCGCAGGTCGAGGACCTCCTGCACCGGCTTGCGCCGCAGGTCCTCGGAGCGCTCATGCGCCGCTACGGGCGATTCGACGCCTGCGAGGACGCCGTGCAGGAGGCGCTGCTGGCGGCGGCGCTGCAGTGGCCCGATGAAGGCGTGCCCGAGAGCCCGCAGGGCTGGCTTTTGACCGTCGCCTCCCGGCGCCTGGTCGACGAGGTCCGCAGCGAGAGCGCGCGGCGCCGGCGCGAGGAGGCGATCGCGGCCGAGGTGCAGCCGGGCGAGGCGCTCGACGAGGACGACACGCTGACCCTCCTGTTCATGTGCTGCCATCCGGCGCTGTCGCCCCCGTCGCAGCTGGCGCTCACCCTGCGCGCGGTCGGCGGGCTGACCACGGGGCAGATCGCCAGCGCGTTCCTCGTGCCCGAGGCGACGATGGCCCAGCGCATCAGCCGCGCCAAGCAGCGCATCCGGGCGACCGGGATACCGTTCCGGATGCCGCCGCCGGAGGAGCGCGACGAGCGCCTGCGAGTGGTGCTCCACGTCCTCTACCTCATCTTCAACGAGGGCTACACGGCGACGTCGGGGCCGGACCTGCAGCGCCGCGAGCTCACGCGCGAGGCGATCCGGCTGACCCGCGACGTGCGGCGGCTGCTGCCCGACGACGGCGAGGTCGCGGGGCTGCTCGCGCTGATGCTCCTGACCGATGCCCGGCGCGCCGCGCGCAGCCGCGCCGGATCGGTATCGAAGCCAACGACGTTGTACCCACCCGCCGCCAGGTTCTTGGCGAAGGCGCCGCCCATGGTGCCGAGCCCGATGACGCCGACCGTTTGCTTGCCCCTGCGCATCCAATTTCCTCCGTAAACCGGCAGCCTTTCTCGCCGCCTTGAGATCGCCTATCGTGCGCCGCCGGAGAGAGAACAATGTCGATCACGCTCGCTCAAGCCAGCACTATTGTCGACGTCGCGCTCAAGAAGGGGCGCGAGCTCAATCTGCGCCCGCTGGTCGTCGCCGTATTGGACGCCGGAGGCCACCTTGTCGCCTACAAGCGGGAGGATCGGTCCGCGATTCTGCGCTTTGAGATCGCGACAGGCAAAGCCTACGGCGCGCTTGGCATGGGATTTGGCTCGCGCGGGCTGTTCGAGCGCGCCCAGAAAAATCCCATGTTCATCACGACGCTGGGCATGGTGAGCCAGGGCAGGGTCATGGCGGTGCCGGGGGGCGTGCTGATCCAAAACGGGGAGGGCGACACCATCGGGGCGGTCGGAATTTCGGGCGACACATCGGACAAGGATGAAGTGTGCGCCGTCGCTGGCATCGAGGCGGCCGGGTTGAAGGCGGTGGTGGGGGCGTAGCGACCCACACTCCGCTCATGCCCGCGAAAGCGGGCATCCAGTTCTTGGCCCCTGGGTCCCCGCTTTCGCGGGGACGAGCGGAGAATGCCTCATTTCACATCGAACGGCGGCTTTTCGCCCTCGGGCAACGGAATCTCGAATGCGTTCAGCGTCACCGAGACCAGGCTGTAATAGCCGATGATGCCCACCAGATC
>Ga0081540_1000950_pt1 | contig 26119 bp, 18 predicted proteins | sample TabmetS2T1R1_FD_71024 | JGI IMG/M metagenome (GOLD analysis project Ga0081540, IMG submission 71024) | Tabebuia heterophylla rhizosphere microbial communities from the University of Puerto Rico - S2T1R1 | ecosystem: Host-associated > Plants > Roots > Rhizosphere ...
CGCAGGCCCGTCGGCCAGCGCCCGGCGGGCGGCACCGGCGGCCGCGACGGCCGACAGGCGGCCGGCCGAAGCACTGAACCGAGCCGCCGCTCGGAAGCCGCCGAGGCTGCGCAGTCCGCAGTACCTGACCAACCGGGCGCCGCCCAGTCCAGCGGCCATCAGAATGTGGCGAGAAGGCATGCACCCAGAGTCGAACCACGCCGGCAGGCAGGCATCCGTACGGATACTCAACCTGCTGGTGACGAGTACTCAGCCGCCAGACCCGGTGCCCGCCGGCGCGACCCACGTCACCGCCTCCGTCATCGTCCCGCCCGAGTAGGCCCGCCAGCAATCGATGGTGGTCTCATCCCGAATGACTGACAGATGTCCCTCGTGGACGGTTGCTGCGCGGTGATCGACCGAGCCGGTACAGTGGGCGCCAATCGATGCGACAGGGGGCACCGTGTCAACACCGACGGCCGGAAGCGAACGACCAGCGGTTACGGTGCTGCACCTGGCTGGTTTGCCGACTTTCCCACGGCCCGACGGTGACGCTGCCCCGCAGGTGGATGTCGCTGACCAACCCGACCACGTGCTGCGGCTTCTGCGCGAGGACCCGCAGCTTAGGCCGGACCTTGTCGTGGTAGCGGGAAACGTCGCCGCGCGGGGTCGCAAATGGGAGTACGACCAGGCCGCTCGCTATCTTTCCGCCCTTGCGCAGTTGTACGAGCTGACCCCACAGCGCGTCGTGCTGGTGCCCGGCGAAGGCGACATCAACCGGGAAGCCGCCGCGTCCTACTTCATGCAGCGCGCCGCCGACGACGAAGAGGCCGAGCCCCCGTTCTGGCCGAAGTGGGCGCAGTTCGCCACCATGTTCGGGCGCTTCTACCAGGACGTCCCCGACGTCGCCTTCGCGCCCGGGGAGCCGTGGTCGCTGTTCGAGATCCCGGACCTGCGGGTCGTGGTGGCCGGTATCAACTCGACCATGGCGCACAGCCACCGTGACGAGGACAACTACGGTCTGGTCGGCGAACAGCAGGCGCAGTGGTACCAGTCCCGTCTGCCGCGCTACGAAAGCCTCGGGTGGCTGCGCATCGGCGTGCTCCGCCACGCCCTCACCCCGAGCGGCACACCGGGCGACGAGCAGCTGCGCGACGTCGAGCAGCTCGAGGCGCTGGTGGCGCCGCACCTGAACCTGGTCGTGCACGGCTCGCCCGCCGGCCCGGGACGCGAGGACCGGTCCGGTCTACCGGTGCTCGCTGCCGCCCAGGCCACGCTGGTGACAGGAGCGACCGCCGCGGGGCCGAGGTTCGAGGTCGTGCGGATCGCCCCCGACGGGCTGACCCGGTGGACACCGCGAGCCGACGTGACGTTGTCGGCGCGGCCGGGCCCGGCAGACAGCTGGCTGAGGCGCGAGGACGCTCGCGTCGTGTTCGAGGGCGTGCACACGACGTTCCCGTCGGCCGAGCGCGCGAGCACCCAGGTCGAGACGATCCAGCCCGGAGGCAAGGCCCGCCGGGTGGAGGACTTCGCCGACCGGGTCAAGGAGATCTGCGCGCTGCGGCACGGCGGCGCCACGATCGTGACCGTGCCGGAGACGGCCAAGGCGCCGATGTACCTGCGGGTCAGCTCAGTCGAGGACTCCTTCGTGACGCAGCGACCCGTCGGGCTGGCCGAAGGCGGCGTCACGGAGCAGGTCATCGACCAGTTCGTGCAGCACGTCCACCAGGACTTCGCCGCGGCCGACCCGTACCTGGTCTCCGAGTTCGTCTACAGTGGCGCGCCCGCCGACGAGCAGCTCGTGGCGCTCGCGCGCAAGCGAGGGGTCAGCCTGCGCAGCTTCGTGGAGTACCAGGGGCTGATGGACCTGCGCGGATATCTCGCCCGGCAGACCGAGCGGCTGACCAACAGCCGGCTCTACCCTCCCGCGACGTACGTCCCGCAGCGGTACCGGCTGATCGGGTCGCCGGGCGAGGTGCGCGAGGACCTGCTGGAGCAGGTATTCAGCTGGATGGAGACCGACGACCAGCAGTTCGCCCTGGTGCTCGGTGACTTCGGTCTCGGCAAGACGTTTCTGCTTCAGGAGCTCGCCCGGCGCATGCCGCAGCGGCTGCCCCACCTCGTTCCGATGCTGCTGGAGCTGCGGACGCTGGAGAAGGCACGCAGCGTCGACGAGCTGGTCGCCCAGCACCTCGCGTTCGCCGGCGAGAAGCGCATCAACCTCGACGCCTTCCGGTACATGCTGCGCAGCGGCCGGATCGTGCTGATGTTCGACGGCTTCGACGAACTGGCCCTGCGCGTGTCCTACGACCGCGCGGCCGACCGGCTGCAGACGCTGCTGCAAGGGCTGGAGGGCCGGGCGAAGCTGGTGATCAGCAGCCGCTCGCAGCATTTCATGTCCACCCAGCAGGTGCTCACCGCGCTGGGCGAGCGGGTCGAGCGGGTACGCAGCTCGCACCTGGTCGAACTGGTCGACTTCACCGACGAGCAGGTCCGCGACTACCTCATCCGGCTCTTCGGCGGGGACCACCACAAGGCGGACGCCAGGATGGACCTCATCCGCGAGATCCGCGACCTGCTCGGGCTCTCGCGCAACCCCCGCATGCTGGGTTTCATCGCCAACCTCGACGAGGCCCGGTTGCGCAGGGTGCAGGCGCGCGAGGGTGGCATCAGCTCCGCCGACCTCTACCGCGAGCTGCTGGACCACTGGTTCCGCCACGAGGACTGGCGGGCAAGCCCTCGGGGCGCCACCCCCGCCCTGACGACAGAGGACCGGTGGCAGGCGGTGCGCGCCCTCGCGATCCGGTTGTGGCGGTCCGTCGAGTGGAGCGTCGCCCTTGCCGAACTGGAGGAGGAGACCGCGCAGGCGCTCGGGCCGCTGGCCGACCGGTTCCTCGACCAGGACCAGGCGGTCCAACTGGTCGGCTCCGGCACGCTGCTCGTGCGCGACGACGAGGGCCGCTTCGGCTTCGTCCACCAGTCGGTTCTCGAGTGGCTGGTCGCGGACGAGGCCGCCCGGCAGCTGCAGGGTCCGGACCGCAACCCGGTGGTTCTTGGCCACCGGCCGATCTCCGCGCTGATGGCGGACTTCTTCGCAGGGCTCGTCGGCCGGGGACCGGCCGGCGAGTGGGCGCGCCAGGTGCTCGACAGCGACGACGCCCGCGACGTGGCGAAGAAGAACGCGCTGCTCGTGCAGGACCGGGTCGGCGTCCAGCACGCCACGCAGGCGCGGCTGTCCGGGCAGAACCTGCGCGGCAGCCTCATCACGGGCAACGACTTCAGCGAAGCCGACCTGGCCGGCGCGGACCTGACCTCGGCCCGGCTCGTGCAGACCAACCTCACCGCGGCGTCGCTGCGCGACGCGCAGTTCGTCGGCGCGGCCCTCGACCGCGTGGCGCTGGTCAACGCCGACCTCGCCGGTGCGGACTTCAGCGAGGCCCGGCTGCTGTCGACCGACCTTTCCGGCGCGGTCCTGACCGGCAGCCGCTGGACCGGCGCGTCGCTGCTCAGCGTGACCGGCGACCCGACCGCGATGTCGGGGCCGGAGCTCGCCGAGGCGGCGGTCGCCGGGCGCGATCCCGCCGTTGTTGAGCGACCGCCGGCCGTCGCCCCAGCCCGAGGCGTCGCTTTCAGCCCGCAGAGCCGGCTGGTCGCCTACGGCATGGGCCACACCGTCGTCATCGCCGGCCCGCACGGTGGCAGGATCCACCGCAGCCTGTCCGGGCACGGCGACGACGTCACCGCGGTCGCCTTCAGCCCCGACGGTGGGCTGCTGGCCAGCGCTGGCCTCGACGGAGCGGTCCGGGTCTGGCGGATCGAGGACGTCACGCCGCGCGAGACCTTCGAGGACCCGGCCGGGCCCGTGCACAGCGTGGCGTTCAGCCCCGACGGCGCGCTGCTTGCCGCCGGCTCCGAGGACGGGTGCGTCTACCTGTGGCGCGTGGCCAACGGCACGCTGCACCGCGTGCTCGGACCGGACGGGCCGGCCGTCAGCGCGGTCGCGTTCAGTCCCGACGGAACGCTGCTGGCCGCGGCTGGCGGCGACGGCCAGGTGCGGCTGTGGAGTGTCGCGGACGGCACGACGGGACGGACGCTGCAGGCCTCGTCGCGGCCGGTGCTCGCACTGGCGTTCAACGGCGACGGCACGCTGCTGGCCACCGGCGGTGGCGACGGCAAGGCGCGGTTGTGGCGAGTAGGCGACGGCGCGCTGCGTGACGAGATCTCCGCGCACATCCGTGTCGTGCTCGGCGTGGCCCTCAGCCCCGACGGGACAGAGCTCGCGACCTGCGGCGGCGACGGCAACGCGCGGCTGTGGAACGTGGGCGACGGCTCGGTGGTCGCGACGCTGTCCGGGCACGACGACGAGGTCAACGCAGTCGCCTACAGCCCGGACGGCGAGCTGGTCGCCACCGCGGGTACCGACGGGACCGTCCGGATCTGGACGGCACCCTCGCACGGTTGCCGGTTCACGTTCACCGGCCGCCAATCCGACATCAACGACCTCGCGGTCGACGGCAACGGCCGGCTGCTGGCCACGGGTGCCGACGACGGCCGGGTCCGACTGTGGCGCCTGTCCGACGGTACCTGCCGTGTCCTGCACCGCGACCACAGCGACGGCGTCTTCGGGGTCGGGTTCAGCCCGGACGGCACGCTCGTCGCCGTGGGTGGCGTGAAGGGGACGGTGCAGCTGGTGCGACTGTCCGACGGCGCAGCGCACGCGTCGCCGGCCGGCGCGCCGCACAGCGGGCCGGTCAGGAAGCTGGTCTTCAGTCACGACGGCAGCCTGCTCGCCACCGCCGCCGGAGAGGGCAGGATCCGGCTGTGGCGCGTGACCGACGCGGCCCGCATCAACACGTTGGCCAGCCCGACGCGCACCGTCGCCGGGCTCGCGTTCACCCGGGACGACCGGATGCTTGTCACGGCGGGCGGCGACGAGACCATCCAGCTGTGGAACCTCGAGGACGGCACGTGGGACGAGCCACTGCTGACCGGGCGCACCCGGGTCGTGTCGGCGCTGGCGTTCAACGTCGCGGGCAGCCTGCTGGCCAGCGGCGGCAGCGACGGGACCCTGCAGCTGTGGCGCTTCGCCGACCGGGCGCGGACCGAGACGCTGCAGGCGCACCGCGGCTGGGTGCACAGCGTGGCCTTCAGCCCGGACGGCACCACGTTCGCCACCGCGGGCCAGGACGAGACCGTGCGGGTGTGGCGCGTGTCCGACGGCGCCGCGATCGCAACCCTGACCGGGCACGCCGGCGCCGTCTACGACGTGGCCTACTGCGGCGGCGGCCTGATCGCCAGCTCCGGCGGCGACGGGGTGGTCCTGCTGTGGCGGCCGTTCAGCCCGACTCCGGTCGCCACGCTGGTGCCATTCGACACGGACGGCTGGGCCGCGGTGCTGCCGGACGGCCGCTACAAGATCGAAGGCGAGCCCGGCGAGGCGATGTGGTGGGCGATCAAGCTCTGCCGCTTCTCCCCCGGCCAGCTCGACGCGCCAGTCGACGGCACCATCCGCCGGCTGCCCGCGGAGGTACCGCTGGCCTTCTGACTCGGGCGCCTCAGCGATCCACGCTCGCGGCCGCCGGCCGGTTCACCGCTGCCGTGGAGCGGCCGGCCGTCCCGCGGTGGCAGGCAACTCGGGGACCGGCGGCAACGCCTGCGCGAACTCCGGTTGGCTGCGGCGGTAGGCCGTCAGGGCCTCGATGGTCTCGCGCAGGAAGCCGATCAACACTTTGCGCAGGTCGGTTGCCTGGCGGTCGACCGCGTACGCCCGGTCCTCGTCCCTATCACTCAGCCGTTCCTGCTGCATCACCGCGCGTTCGCGGTCCTCGATGGCGCTGCCGAACTTGTCCAGCGCCGCTCGTGCCCGCTCCGGGAGCTCGGCGAACGCCGTCGGCAGCAGTACCGGCGCGTGCAGGTCGACGGCGGTCTGCAGCTCGCTCACGATCGCCGACATGGCCTCGGCGCGGGAAGCCCGCGTTCGGGGCACGGTGTGGTCGGAGAGCTGGTTGAGTCGCCGCAGCGCCTGCAACAGTGCCTCCGTGAGCCGCTGCGCGGCGGCGAAGGACAGGTCCTCCCGCCGGATCTCGCGGTCGGTGCGCTGCGAACGCCTGATCGCGTACAGGGCCACGAGCACCGAGAGGATCGAGCCCAGGAACGCTCCGATGAAGCCGTCGGCAAGCGTCTGCGCCCAGCTGTTCTGCACCGCCAGACCCCCGTCTCGAGACACCGCGTCCAACACCGCCGACCGTCACTGCCTACGCTGTCCGGACCAGGCCGTCTCGACCGACGCACGGGGCCGTGGCCACCGCATCTGTCGGACTGCGGCCGGAGCGCCGCCTGGCTGTGCTGAAGTCCACTGCCTGCCTCAGGCTACCGGACGTTCTGTCCGTTGTGGACGGCCAGGTCGGCAGGAGGACAGCAGTGGCCAGTTGCGGGAAGGTGACCCGTGCGACGCGTCAGCCACGACGCTGCCGGGCACTGGGCTTCGACGGTCGGGCGCTGCCGCCGGCTGTTGGCGAACCGGGCCCGAGCCGGTGGCCTCCCTGCGCCTGACCGGGCGTGCACGCGTCCGAGATACTGGTCGCTGTGAGCGTCCCCCTTGGCAACCCGCCACCGTCCGAAGCGACCGACCGGCAGGTGTCCGACGCGGACACCGTGCTCGAGGCGTCGGGCCCCTCGATCGGGGGCAGGCGACGCAGGCTGGACGCGCTGACCTGGATCGCCATCGCCGTCAGCGTTCTCGGCATTGCCGCGGTGGTGTTCGGCCCGCTCGATGTCAGCGACGCCGCCGCGACCCTCAAGCGGGTCCTGCCCCTGCTGGTCTTCCTCGGCTTCGTCGTGATCCTCGCCGAGCTGACCGCCAAGGCTGAGGTGTTCGACGTCGTTGCGGGGCGCATCGCCATCATCGGTCGCGGCAACTACCTCGCGCTGTTCGTGCTGTGCGTGCTGCTGGCCTCGGCCACGACGACGTTCCTCAACCTCGACACCACCGCGGTGCTGCTCACCCCGGTCATGCTCGCCGTGGCGAAGGCGATGCGCATCCATCCGCTGCCCCTGGCGATGACCACCGTCTGGTTGTCGAACACCGCGAGCCTGCTGCTGCCGGTCTCCAACCTCACCAACCTGCTGGCCTACAACCGCGTGGGGCTGACGCCGGCCGAATTCGCCGGGCGGATGCTGCTGCCCCAGATCGCCTCGGTCCTGGCGACCATGGCCTGCCTCTGGCTGTTCTACTGGCGGCGCGGGCGGCGCGGCGCCGACCGGTACACCCCGCCCACCCCGCACCTGCCACACGACCGGGTGCTGTTCGTCCTGGCCTCCGTCGCCTGCGTCAGCTTCGTCGTGCTCATCCTCACCGGCGTCCCGCTGGCCTGGACCACCGGCGCCTGCGCCGCAGCGGTACTCGTCGGCTTCCTGGTCCGCGACCGGCGCAGCCTCCATTGGCGGCTCGTGCCGATCCGCCTGCTGTGCTTCGTCACCGGCCTGTTCCTGGTCATGCAGGCAGTCGGGCGCCTGGGCCTCAACCACGTCCTGCGGGCCATCATGAGCGCGGATCCCGGTGTGCAGGGCACGATCCGGGCCGCCGCGACCGGCGCCGGACTGTCCAACCTCATCAACAACCTGCCGTCGTACGTCGCAGCCGAGGCCGCCGTGCCGGTGGCCAACCACACCCAGCTGCTCGGCCTGCTCCTCGGAACCGACATCGGCCCGATCGTCGTCCCCTGGGCGTCCCTGGCCACGCTGCTGTGGTACGAACGGTGCCGGGCGCAGGGCGTGAGCATCTCCTGGGGCAGATTCATCCTCACCGGCGCCGTGACCGCCGCGGCGGCGCTCGCCGTCTCAACCGCCGCCCTGCTGATCGAGGCGAGGATCCTTCATTGGTAGGTCGGCGCTCAGGCCGCGCGCCGGGTCTCCAGGGCAGTGCCGGATCATGTCGTCGAACGTTTCCAGTGCTGCGTGATCCTTTTCAGGGCCCCGACTCCGGGTCAGGCCAGTTCCGCGAATCCTGCGCAGAGTCCGCCTCCGGACAGCCCTCTTCATTGGCATCTGCTCGTCCACCGGGATGGCCGCCTCTTCCAGTCGTCCGCGCCCTGCAGGGCACAGTCGGCGGCACGTTGGCGTGTCGGGTTCAGCTGTTGTTCGACCAGGGCTTCCACAACCCGCCCGCTGCCCGGAAGAGCCGGTCGTAGATCGCGCGATCTGTAGCGTTACGACGCAGGCCGGCCCCAACCTCCCGCGCATGCGTCGTCGCGGAGCTGGCGTTCGCCGACAAGATGCGATCCCGGCATGACACCATCAGAGATGTTCGCATGCGTGCCGCGATTTTCGGGCTGCCGGCGCCACTGCATCCAACGACGGCCGACCGAGGGCCCGCAACTCGAACGGCCCGTGTCGCCCGGGGTGCGCGGGCGTGGTTCGGATTTGGCCCGTCCGCGCGCGACCGGCGCCAAGGACGTCCGGCCACAGCTGGAGAATGCCAATGACCAGTATCGAAAGTCGCAGGCTCATTCGCGCCCTTGCTGGTCTTGCGCCGGTACGCAGCATCACCTCGACGATGACCTTCCTTCGCCGGCCAGTGCGGAGAGCAACGCCGTCGGATCGACCGATCCCCTGGTGGGTCCTGACCTGCGCCGGTCTCTGCTCGACGGTACTGACCTCGGCATGGCTGATCGCCGACGCGCTGCAACCAGCCGCCTACAGTCCCGTCCACCAGACCATCAGTATCCTCGCCGGTCACGCGGGAGCGCATCGGTGGATCGTCACCACCGCCCTGCTACTCGTTGGAGCCTGCTACGTCGTGACCGCAGCCGGGATGACGGTGCTCCGGTTGTCAGCCCGGGTTGGTCTGGTCGTCTCGGGCGCGGCCGCCACAGGCGTCGCACTGTGCCCCGAACCGGTCAAGGGCACGACCACCCAACACATGGCCTTCACGACGGTCGGCGCGGCAGCCATCGCTGTTTGGCCCGCGCTCACCGTTCGGCGCGGCCCCGGCGTCAGCCCCGTCGTGAGCGTGCCCGTCACGGCGGCAACCACCGCAGTGTTCATGGGCCTGCTCGCCTGGCTCTTCTTCGAAGCTCAAACCGACGGTCGGGTGGGCCTTGCCGAACGGGTCGACTCGTCGACACAAGCGTGCTGGCCGTTCGTCGTGGCGGTAGCGCTGCGGTCGCTGCCGACCCGCCCGACCCGGTCGGAGCAACCTGCCTCGCAACGACCGTCGCTGACCACGTCGAATCCTGGATCCACACGTCGTACAACCGGAGGCACTGCCACAGACGCCGAACCTCCGGGCCACTCCCACCCGGCGGCAGGTCTACTTGCCGGCCGACCGCAGCCGGTTGACCATGTCGGGATGCGCCGCCGCGAAACGGTCCAATGAGTCTGCGCGCATCGCCTGCCACAGGTCATGGGCGTCCTGGTCGGCGACGACGTAGGACACGTCGTCCATGTTCTCGGGATGTGAGGGCGTCTTGAGTCCGACGACCGACCCCGACCGGATGCCGTGCAGCAGGAGCACCAGGTGGGTGACTGACACGCCGTTGGTGTCTACGGTCAGCCCCTGACCGATGTCGTGCACCACCCGGTCCAGCTTGACCGGATCGCTCAACTGTCCGGTCGACGCCGTCTGGTTGAGCACCGCCAGCATCAACTGTTGCTGGTGGCGCTGCCGGTCGTAGTCCCCGCCAGGCAGGAGTTCACGCTGCCGCACGTAGTCCAACGCCTGCCATGGCGCCAGATGCTGGCAGCCCGGGTGATAGACCTGCGGGGTCACCCCGGGGACCGGTACCGGATCGGAGTCGATGTCCGTGAACGGCGCGGCGAACTTGCCCGACGCGTCGTGTCCAATGTGGACCGAGACTGTCTCCTCGTCCACACACATGTCAACCCCGCCCAGCGTCGCCACCGCCTTTTGGAACCCGGCGAAGCGGGCCACCACAGCGCCGTTGAACTTCAGCCCGGTCAGATCGGCAACCGTCTGCGACATCAGCGGCATTCCGCCGAAGTTGAGCGCTGCGTCGACCTTTTCGGTGCTACCCGTGAAGCCCGTCGGCGGATACGGCTTGATGGTGAAGTACAGGTCCCTGGGGATCGAGACGAGATAGGCGCGGTCATGAGCGGCGGCAATGTGAACCACCATGATCGAATCGGCGCGCTCACCGTTGCCGGGAGCCTGCTCCCGCCAGTTCGACCCGATCAGCAGGAAGTTCAGCGGACCGTTCTCCACCCCAGGCGTGGCCCGGGCTTTGCCGAGCAGACTGCCGACCGTGACCGCGTGGTCAACCCGATCGCGGACCAGCAGAGCGCCCACCCCGACCACCGCGCCGAGGACACCGAGCACCAATGCGAACACAGCGAGCACCCGGGCGGCGCGGGTGCGTGGCAGCAACCTGAACCGGCGACGCTCCTGGCGGCCGGCGCCGGCCGCCGGACCCCGCGGCGACCTGGGCGGTGTGAGGCGCGGGTCCGGACCGGACACCGCGCGCCTCGTGCCAGCCTTACGGCGCCGCTTGTACCGCCCCATCCACCCAGAGCCCCCGAACCCGATCGTCCAGCGTTTCACCAGGCAGCCGCCAACAACGGCCAGTCCGCCACCGATCGTCTACCCGGCTGGCTCAGATCCAATCGCGCGGCACCCGGTCTGGTGCCGTCACCGGTCACCGGATCCGCCGGAGGACATCATCGGGCGAGCCCGGGGCTCGGGTGAATGATGTAAAGCGCGTCGGCAGGGCTGGCAGCTATCGGGCTGACGTCAGTCGTCGGGATGGTCGGGCAGGCGCTCAGGCGGCCGCGGGGCGGGACGGCCGGATGCTTGCGCGGCCCGCGCCCGGGCATGTAGGTCGGCAAGCGTGAGCGGGTGAGCCGGCGGCGGCAGGATGCCGATTCGGCTGGTGATGACCGGACCTGGCGCCACGTGTACCAGCTCGCCGGGGGCAAGCGGCTGCCATGCCGGGTCCTCGTCCATCCGCTCCGTCGCCACCACCACCGAGGGCGACCGGGCCAGGTCGGCGGAGCGCACCCGGACGGTACCGGCGGCGCTGGCGTGGTCGAGGTGCCGGTCGCCGTGACCACCACCGGCGGCGCGGTGCAGCACGTACAGGTCGTGGGTGTCCGGGTACCGCAGTGCCCACAGGTCGGTCGATGTCGTGAGGATCAGGTTGATGGCGAACACCGGTAGGTGCGCGCCGATCCAAATGACCGCCTCGACCAGCGCGTCGCCGACCTCCCGGCCCTGGCGGGCGTACGCCGTGATCAGCCCGAAGATCCGTTCCGAGTCGGTCTCGCCGTGTACCAGCTCGCTTGGGGGCAGGGGCGCCGTTGGCACGCCGCTCAGCTCGGCCGCGATCTTCTCGTCGAGCCGGTCGAGCCCCTCAACCACCCCGTTATGCGCGAGCAGCCGGCCGTCCTGTTCGAAGGGGTGCGTGTTGGGCGCCGTCAGCGCCCCTGTCGTCGCGTACCGGATGTGTGCGATGAATGTCGCGGACGACAACTCCTTGGCCTCACGGGCGAAGCCGCCGTCCTCGTAAGCGGCGATCGGTCGCTTGTAGACGAACGGGGCGCCGTCCGGGGCGAAGGTACCCAGGCCCACCCCATCGGGCTCGTCCCGGCTCTGCCGGGCGAGGCTGTCCGGCGCGTCCACGAGCCAGAAGGTCGCGTTGACCCGTTCAGGTGCGGCGGACAGTCCGAACAGCCGGCACACCGCGCCTCCTTCAGTGGTGGAATCCGCTGCTACACGCGACGGGGTGCAGCGGCCCGGGCTGGGCGGCCAGCTCCGGCAGGAGCCGGCCCAGGTCTGCGAGGAACAGGTCGGCCATGTCGTGCGAGAAACCGTTGCGTACCACGATCCGCAGCGCGGCCAGATCGGTACGATCGGCCGGGAAGGTGTACGCCGGTACCAGCCAGCCCCGCTCGCGCAGCCGCCGCGACACGTCGAAGGGGTTGAACGCGGTGACGTCGTCGGTGACGGTGAACGCGAACACCGGCAGCTCGTCCCCGCGGGTGAGCATCCGGAACGGTCCCAGCTCGGCGATCCGCGCGGACAACGAGGTGGCCACGTCGCGGCAGTTGCCCTGCACTGCGTGGTACCCGCTTCGGCCGAGCCGGAAGAAGGTGTAGTACTGCGCGACAACCTGGGCGCCGGGCCGGGAGAAGTTGAGCGCGAACGTGGGCATGTCCCCACCGAGATAGTTGACCTTGAAGATCAGCTCCTCGGGCAGCGCTTCCCGCGTCCGCCACAGCACCCACCCCACGCCCGGGTACACCAGACCGTACTTGTGGCCAGAGGTGTTGATGGAGGCCACCCTGGGCAGCCGGAAGTCCCACACCAGATCAGGGTCGAGGAACGGCGCGACCATCGCGCCGGACGCTCCGTCGACGTGGATCGGGATGTCCAGGCCGGTGCGCGCCTGGAGGTCGTCCAGCGCCGCGGACAGTTCCGCGACCGGCTCGTAGCTACCGTCCAATGTGGACCCGAGGATGCCGACGACGCCGATCGTGTTCTCGTCGCAGCGGGCCACCGCCTCCTGCGCGGACAGGTGCAGCCGGTCGCCGGAAAGCGGTACCTGCCGGGACTCGACCTCCCAGTAGTTGCAGAACTTGTCCCAACACACCTGGGCGTTGATGCCCATCACCAGGTTGGGCCGCCCGCCGGTGCGCCCGCGGTCGGAGTTCGACCAGCGACGCTTGAGTGCCAGGCCGGCGAGCATGCATGCCTCGCTGGATCCGGTGGTGGAGCAGCCGATGACGTCGCTCGGATCGGGCGCGTGCCACAGGTCGGCAAGGATGCTCACGCAACGCCGCTCGAATTCGGCGGTCTGCGGGTACTCGTCCTTGTCGATCATGTTCTTGGCGACCGACTCCGTCATCAGTAGCTGGGCCTTCGGCTCCATCCAGGTGCTGACGAACGTCGCCAGGTTCAGCCGTTCATTGCCGTCGAGCATCAACTCGTCGTGAATGAGCTGCCACGCGGTGTCCGCCGGTACCGGATCGTCGGCCAGCGCGTGTAGCGGGGGCGCGACGTCCTGCGCCACCGCCGGATTCGCCACGGTCAGGAACGGGTTGGCCCCGCGCGCCGCGGCGGACGCGCCCGGCGTCTGTCCCGAGTGCAACGCCACGCCGCTCAGCATCACACACCGGTACCGATCGAGGAACTAGGCAGCCCATCCCGGGCGGCACCGCGGTCCCACAGTGGGATGCGCCCCTGGCCGGCGTCAGCCCGGTATCGGCGCTGTGCGGGCTCGGCGATGCGGTGATGGCTGGCCCGAGCGAGCTTGAGGGCACGGCGGACGTGCGCGAGCGCGGCCGCCTAACGGCCGGCGCGGCGGTGAACCTCGGCCAGGCCGACCAGGGCTTCCTGGATCTCCATCTGGTAGCCGGTGGCGGTGGCCAGTTCGAGGGCCTGCCCGTGCCACTGGGAGGCCGCGTCGAGCTGGCCGTGGAGTGCCTCGATCGTGCCGAGGATGTTGAGGGCTTCGCTGCTGCTGCGCCGGTCCCCGCTGTCCTCGGTGATGGCCAGCGCCGCGGTCGCCGCTGTCAGCGCGTCACCGTACCGGCCCGCGTCGGCATGCACGTCAGCCATGCAGCACAGCGCCTGGGCGTGGCCAGTGCGCGAGCCGACCAGCAGGTCCCGCTGAAAAGGTCGTCGCCGACGAAGTGGTCCGCAGTCCTGCCGTCCCGGCTTCCTTGACGGCAAGACATCGGGGTATTGACAAGTTTCTTTTCAGTGGGCGACGATCAAGCGAGAGCGCTCTCCCATCCGTTCCGCAGGGCCGGCAGTTCCTGCGACCGGCCCTGCTGCACCGCGCGCCTGCGTCCCGTTCGCAGCGACGGAGTCCCCACCCGACCCTGCACATCCTCAGCGAGGAGGAAATCGTGCGACCCTCCCGAGCAGTCTCCTGGGTGGCACTCGCCGCCACGTCCGCGACCGCCACCGCCGTCGCCGTGACCGGCCTGCCCACCCCCGCCCTGGCCGCGTTGAGCGGCAACTGGTACGGCGCGGCGCCCTACGTCATGCCGTTGGACAACAACCCGCCGGACCTGAGTCAGGTGATGGCGGCCACCGGCCAGAAGTCGTTCGAGCTGGCGTTCGTCCTGGCCCCCAACGGCGGCGGCTGCAGCCCGACCTGGGACGGCACCACGCCGTTGTCCTCCGACGGCGCCGTCGTCTCAGCCATCAACACCGTTCGGGCCGCCGGCGGCGACGTGTCCGTCTCCGCCGGCGGGTACGGCGGTACGAAACTGGGCCAGACCTGCGGCAGCCCGCAGGCCACCGCCGACGCGTACCAGCAGGTGGTCAACCGGTACGGACTACGCGCGATCGACTTCGACCTGGAGGAGCCGGAGTACGAAAACGCTACCGCGATCGCCAACGAACTGGGCGCCGCACAGATCCTGCAGCGCAACAACCCCGGCCTGTACGTGTCGGTCACCACCGCGGGCACCGCGTCCGGCACCGGTTGGTTCGGCCAGCAGCTTCTGAACAACGCCAGGAGTCTCGGCTTCACCCCGAACAACTACTCCATCATGCCGTTCGACGGCGGGTTCAACGGCTCGGCCAGCCAGATCAGCGCGCTGGAGGCATTCCACTCCATCCTGATGAGCACCTTCGGCTGGGACAGCGCGACCGCCTATGCCCACGAGGGGTTCTCCGGCATGAACGGCCGCAGCGACAGCGGCGAGTATTTCTACCAGTCCGACTTCCAGAACGTGCTCAACTACGCCACCGGCCACGGCCTCAACCGGTTCACCTTCTGGTCGGTCAACCGGGACCGGCAGTGCAGCCCGCCGGACAACAACGGCACCACCTCCGGCGGCTGCAGCAGCGTGCCGCAGGCCGCGTGGGACTTCACCCGGTACACGGCCCAGTTCGCCGGCTCCGCCCCGCCGCCCCCGCCACCCCCGCCGCCGGCCACGACCGGGTACAACGTGATCGGCCCGGGCGGCAAGTGCGTGGACGTGTCCGGCGACGACACCGGCGGCAACGGTACCCCGGTGCAGCTGTGGGACTGCCAGTCCTGGGCCGTGGATCAGCACTGGCTGCTGAAGAACGGCGAGCTGCAGACGCTGGGCCGGTGCCTGGACGTGATCAATGGCGGCAACACCGCCGGCTCGAAGCTCCAACTGTGGGACTGCTGGGGTGGACCCAACCAGAAATGGGTCACCAGACCCAATGGGACGCTGGTCAACGTAGGCTCCGGGCTGTGCCTGGATTCCCCGTACGGGAACACGGCGAACGGCACGCAGCTGCAGATCTGGGACTGCAACGGTACCGGCGCGCAGACGTTCTCCTACAACGGTGGCGCGTCGAACATCATCGGGCCGGCCGGCAAATGCGTCGATGTCGCCGGTGACGACATCGGCGGCGACGGTGCCGCGGTTCAGTTGTGGGACTGCCAGGACTGGGCCCGGGACCAGAACTGGGCGTGGAACGGCTCCTCGTTGACCACGATGGGTATGTGCCTGGACATCGCCGGTGGCGGTACCGGGAACGGTACGGTGCTGCAGCTGCACAACTGTACGGGCAATCCGGCCCAGGTGTGGATCGCCAATGCCAACGGGACACTGTCGAACCCGCAGTCGGGCAGGTGCATCGACTCGCCCGGTGGCAACACCGCAAACGGTACGAGGCTGCAGATCTGGGACTGCAACGGTACCGGAGCGCAGACCTTCGCCAAGGCCTGAACAACAAGCCGCCCGGCGGTGTCCACAATGGACACCGCCGGGGGGCGCGCGCGACCGTCGTCCACGCTGCGCCTCTGTCGGAATCAGGCACGCGTGGCGCGATGCCGGATGCGGCTCAGCCCGCCGGGGGCGAGGTACACCAGCAGAATGAAGCCGGTACCGAGCAGCAGCAACGGTTGGCCGGCGATCCGTCGCACCCAGTCGGGCAGGTCGGCGGTCGTGGCGCCGGAGGCGAGGTCGGTGAGGCGCTGATCCAGATAGACGTAGACGACGGCGCCCAGTACCGGCCCCCAGCGGGTACCGGTGCCGCCCAGTACGACCATGATCAGCAGGGACAGCGTGAGGTCGGTCGAGGCTGCGCGCGGTGAGGCACCGCCGACGGCCACGGCGTACACGACGCCGCCACCGGCCGCGAGGATCGCGGCGAGGACGAAGACAGCGAGCTTGTGGTACCTGGTGTCAACCCCGAGCACGCGCACGCGCGGTTCGTTGTCGCGGATCGCGGTCAGCACGCGCCCACCCGGAGAGGCCAGCACCCGGCCGACCACGGCCATGACGAGCACCAAGTAGGCCAGCGCGAGCCAGTACAGGTTCACGGTGTTCGCGACACCGACGAGCGCGGCGGGTACCCGCGCCGGGTCGAGCGACAGGCCGTCGCTGCCGCCCGTCACGCCGCCGGGGTTTCGGCTGATCGCGATCGCCCCCGCCTGAGCGAACGCCAGGGTGACCATGGCGAACGCGACACCCGTGGTGCGCAGCGCGATGGCACCCACGGCGGCGGCGAGCGCGCCGGCGGACAGGATGGCGACCGGCGCGGCCGCCCACAGGCTCCACCCGGCCCTGGTGACGAGGATGGTGGTGAGGTACGTGCCGGTGGCGAAGAACAGCGCGTGCCCGAAGGACAGCATGCCGGTCCGGCCGAACAGCAGGTCGTATCCGGTAGCGAGGCCGGCGAAGATGAGGCACAAGGTGAGGGTCTGCAGGGTGCCGGCCGAGTTGAACGGCGAGTCGAACACGCCGGGTAGCGTGAGCGCGCAGTAGGGCAGCGCGACGGCGAGCAGGATGGCCGCGGCGGGCACTACCCGGCTGACGCGGTTCACGCCAGTACCCTTCCGGCGACCCGCTCGCGGCGGGCCAGCAGTACCGCGGCGAGAACCGCGATGACGCAGACGTCGCCGAGGCCCAGGGCGTAATAGTTGACGTACTGCTGGAACAGGCCGATCGCGGCGGCGGCGACGGCGGTACCCGTGATCGACCCGAGGCCGCCGACCACGACGACGATGATGGCGAAGATGAGCAGCGCGCTGCCCTGGTCGGGGCTCACCGCCCCGAAGTAGATGCCGCCGAGTCCGCCGGCAAGACCGGCAGCGGCGCCCGCCAGGGCGAAGACGAGCGTGAACGAGGTGCGCACGTCGATGCCCAGCGCGGTGACCATCTCCCGGTCGTGCACACCGGCGCGGACGACAAGCCCGAAACGGCTGTACCGCAGCAGCGCGGCTAGCGCGGCCAGGACGATGCCGGCGCAAGCGATCAGGACGAGGCGGTTGGCCGGTACCGCGGCGCCGGCGATGTGCCAGACGTTCCGGGTCGAGGCCGGCTGCCGGAACGACCGGGCGTCGGTACCCCAGGCGGCCTGCACCGCGGCGACCCCGGCGAGCGACAGTCCGACGGTGGCGAGGATCTGGTGGGCCGGCCGCCCGTACAGCGGCCGGATCATGATGCGTTCGACGGCGACGGCGGCGGCCGTGCCCGCGGCCGCCCCGAACGCGAGCGCCACGGCGAGACCGGACACCGTGGTGCCGCCCGAGCGCCCGGTGGCCCACCAGGCGGCATAGGCCCCGACCGAGAGGAACAGCCCGTGAGCGAAGTTGAGCACGTCGGCGAGGCCGAACACCAGGGACAGCCCCGAGGCGACGAGGAAGTACAGCGCGCCGAGGCCCAGGCCGGTGACCGTGAGCAGAACCAGGGTGCTCATGACGGGGCGCCGGTGGCGGTGGCGGAGGTGGCCACGCCGAGCAGTGAACGGGTCAAGCCGGGCTCCTGAAGAAGTTGGGTGGTGGTGCCGGTGTAGGCGAGGTGTCCGTCGGTGAGCACGATGACGTCGCCAGCGAGTCGCCGTACCACGGCGAGGTTCTGTTCGACCAGCAGGATCGGCACGCTCGTGGCAATCCGTTCGAGGGCCGCGGCGACCTGCGTCACCACGCGCGGCGCGAGCCCCTTGGTGGGTTCGTCGATGAGCAGGAGCCGGTTGTCGCGCAGCAGCGCCCGGCCGATGGCGACCATCTGCTGCTGGCCGCCCGAGAGCGTGCCGGCGCGTTGCCCGGCCCTGGCCGAAAGCTCCGGGAACAGGTCGTACACGAGGTCGTACCGGGGGCGGATGCCGGACTGCTCGGCCAGCCGCAGGTTCTCCGCGACGGTCAGTGCCGGGAACACGCGGCGGTCCTCGGGCACGTACCCCAGGCCGCGCCGGATGCGCGCGTGGGTCGGCAGGTGGTGGATGGGTTCGCCGTCCAGGGTGACCGCGCCGGTGACCGCGCCGGCCGTCGGCGCCAGGCCGAGGATGGCTCGCATCGTGGTGGTCTTTCCGGCACCGTTGCGTCCTAACAGGACGGTCGTACCGGCGGCGGCGACGTCGAACGTGACCGCGTCGATGAGGGTACGGTCCGCGGCGCGCGCGGTCAGGCCGGCCACGCACAGTAGCTGGCCGGTCGGGCCGCTCATGCCTGCTCCCCCAGGTACGCCTCCTGGACGGTGCGGTCGGCCATGACCGCCTCCGGCGTGTCGAAGGCGAGCAGCGACCCGTGGTGCAGTACCGCTATGCGGTCGGCAAGGTGGAGCACCGCCTCCATGTGGTGCTCCACCATGAGTACCGTGCGGTCCGGGTTGTCGCGAGTCAGGCCACGGATCACGGTGATCAGGTCGGGGATGTCGGGCGCGGCGACACCGGCGAACGGCTCGTCGAGCAGCACGACGGTGGGCTCGCCCGCCAGCAGCAGGGCGATCTCCAGCTTGCGGCGGTCACCGTGGGAGAGCTGCCCGGCCGGTCGATCGGCGTACCGCGCGAGCCCCACGTCGGCCAGGTACCGGTCCGCCTCGTCGTTGACCCGCGGGTCCTGCCGCGCACCGCGCCACAGGTCCAGTCCGGTACGGCGGGCGCGCCTGGCCAGCCGCACGTGGTCGACCACCGACATCGTGGTGAACACCGCCGAGGACTGGAACGTGCGGCCCAGACCCAGCCGGGTACGGCGGTGTACCGGCAGGCCGGTGATGTCGTGCCGGTGCAGCAGGATCCGGCCCGCCGACGGCCGGTAGAGGCCGGATACCGCGTTGAACAGGGAGGTCTTGCCCGCTCCGTTGGGGCCGATGACGCCGATGAACTCGCCCGGCGCGGCGGTCAGGCTGACCTGTTCGAGGATCGGAACACCGCCGATTCGCCAGGTGAGCCCGTCGCACCGCAGTGCGGCGCCGGGAGCGCCCGCGGTGGCGGGCGCTCCCGAGCGGGCCGGACCGGTGCCGGTACTGGTCCGCCACACAGCTCAGGCCTTCATCGCCGCCGGTGGCGGCGCGCACTCAGCGGCCGTCACGGTACGGGTGATCGCGACGGTGTAGTCCGGTCCGGTACCGCTGAGCCGTACCTGGAACATCGGCTGCAGCAGAGCGTGGTCGGCGGCACGGATGGTCGTCGTGCCCTTGACGCCCTCGAACGACCAACCCTCCAGCGCGCCGATCATCTTGTCGGCGTCCTCGCCGCCGCCGGCCTCGGCCGCGTGTACCAGCATCTGGGCGAGGTTGAACCCGTCGGGGCCGAACGTGTCGACCGGTCCGCCGGGCGCCTGGGCGCGCAGGGCACGCTCGGCCGGGTTGTCGGTGGCGCCGTCGACGTAGTGGGCGGCGAAGGTCACCTTCGTGGCGGCGTCGCCGAACGATGACCAGGTGGCCCGCTGGTCCAGCCCGGTGATCACCCGCGTGGCGGCGAGCACGCCCTGCTGATTGAGCGCCTGCCACATCGCGGTACCCGTGCTGCCGGCCCAGGCCACGTACAGCATGTCGGCGCCGGACTGCTTTGCCTGCAGGGCGAACGGGGTGATGTCGGTGGTGTCGGCCGGCACGAGGATCGAGGACACCTTCGCCCCGGACGGGCCGGCGACCGCGGCGACGGCAGCGGCGTTGCCCTGCCCGAACGTGTTGTCCTGGGCGAACACGACCACCTTCTTGCCGGCCGCGTCACCCATGATGGACTTGATGTTCAGCACGTCCTGCAGGGTCTGCCGGCCGGCCCGGAAGGTGTACCGGTTCGCACCGGTCACGGCGTCGCTGGCGGCCGGGCCGTCGATGTAGAGCACCTTGTTCCCGGCAGCCAACGGTGCGAGCGCAACGGCGACCGTGGACGACCCGGTACCGCCGATGATCTTCGCGCCCTTGCCGATGAGGTCCTTTGCCGCGGCGACGGCCTTGGCCGCGTCGCCGCCGTCGTCGGCCTTGATGACCTCGATCGGCCGGCCGTTCACCTTGCCGGTACCGTGCGTCGCGTAGGCCAGGCCCGCGTCGAAGCCGCGTAGGTACGGCGGCGCATATCCGGCGAGCAGGCCGGTCTGGGAGTAGATGAAGCCGAACCTGATCGGGCTGTTGTCGCTCGGCTTGCCCGACTGGTGCGGGTTCGCGCAGCCGGCGGCCAGCGCGAGAGCCGCCAGCGCCAGTACGCCGAACCCTACGGCGGTTCGTCGCGGGTATCTCATCATCGGGGTGTGCTCCTTCATTGTCGGGTTGGGCGTGGAGCTGGGCGTCACGCGTGCACCGGCGGGAGGACAATGGAGCGCTTGAGGATCTTCCCTGTCGAGCCCCTCGGCAGTGCGTCGACGACCCACACGTGGCGCGGGTACTTGTACGCGGCGAGCTGGGACCGGACGTGCTCGCGCACTTCCTCGGAGGTGGCTTCGGCGCCGGGACGAAGCACGACGAGGGCGACCACCTCCTCGCCGAGGGTGCGGTGCGGCATGCCGAGCACCGCGGCCTCGGCGACGGCGGGGTGCTCGTAGAGCACCTCCTCCACCTCGCGCGGGTAGACGTTCAATCCGCCGCGGATCACCATGTCCTTGGTCCGGTCGACGATCGTGAAGTAGCCGTCCGGGTCGCGCCGGCCGAGGTCGCCGGTGCGGAACCAGCCGTCCACAATGGCCTCCGCCGTGGCCTCCGGGCGTCCCCAGTAGCCCTTCATCACGTTGTGACCGCGGATCGCGATCTCGCCCACCTCGCCGTCGGCGACGTCGCGGCCGTCGGTGTCGATGATCCGCAGCTGCACGCCCTCGATCGGGGTACCGATCGTGCCCGGCTTGCGTGGCCGGTCGGGATGGTTGAAGCAGGCGACCGGCGAGGTCTCGGACAGGCCGTACCCCTCCAGGATCGGCACGCCGAACCGGGTCTCGAACCGGTGCAGCAGTTCGACGGGCAGCGCGGCGCCGCCGGACACGCACAACCGCAATGCGGGGTAGTGCGCGTCGGTCGTCTGCGCCGCGTTGAGCAGCTCGCCGTACATCGTGGGTACGCCCGCGAAGACGGTGACGTCGTCGCGGGTCAGCGTCTCCAGCGCGTCCGCGGCCGTGAAGCGGGGCATCAGGGCCAGGCAGGCGCCGACCGCTACCGCACAGTTGAGGGCGACGGTCTGCCCGAACGAATGGAACATCGGAAGCGCACCGAAGACCACGTCCTGCGGCGTGAGCCGCAGCAGCGTCGATGCGGTCACCGCCACGTTGGTCAGCAGGTTGTGGTGGGTGAGCTCGGCGCCCTTGGGCTGGCCGGTGGTGCCCGAGGTGTAGAGGATGACGGCGGTGTCGGTTGCGTCGCGCTGCACCACACCGGGGGTCGGTTCGTAGGTGGACAGCGCGGTGGAGAACCGGGCGGGCTCGACGATGAGACTCACGCTCTCGGCGCGGCGGGCGCCCTCGGCTGCCTCGTCGACCGCGCCGTGCCAGGTGAGCATCCCGGCGGCCTGCGAGTCGTCCAGGTAGAAGTCCACCTCGCGCGCCTTGAGCAACGGGTTCATCGGCACGACGACCGCACCGGCGCGCAGGATGCCGAAGTAGACCACCGCGAACTGCGGCACGTTCGGCAGCATGACGCCGACCCGGTCGCCCGGTGCGACACCGCACAGCCGCAGGTACGTCGCGAACCGCGCGGACAGATCGTCGAGCTGCCCGTACGTGGTCGTATCGGAGCCGAGCCGCAGGGCCGGGCGGGTCGGATCGCGGCGCGCGGTCTGGATGAGGTTGCCGGCGATGTTTGCCATGCCGCCTACCAATCGATTGTTCAGCTGGCAAGAGTGTTGGGGACGTTAGTGGCTCGCTATAACCGTGTCAACCAATCGATTGGTTGTGAGCAAACTGATCAGGCCGGGAGCGGGCGCGCGGAGGCGGCCCGGCTGCCGGCCTGAGCGGGGCAGTCCCGGGTGGTTCGACGTCGGTCAGGCGGCGAGGCGCGCCGCCACCGTGGTGGCCGGACCCTCCCCCATCAGGATCGTGTAGTGGTTGCTGTCCGGTACCAGCTCGGCGGTCAACAACGTGGCGGCGGTCCACGCGTCGACCAGTGGCTGCGGCACCATCCCGGGCTCCTGGCCGAGCATGCCGCGCGGCGCGTAGAGCAGCAGCGCGGGGATCTTCAGGGCGCGCAGGTCGTCGCCGAACGCGTCCCTACCCAGGATGAGGTCGCGGCCGTCCGCGGAGACCGCCTCACCGTTGACGCGGGAGCGTACCCCGCCGGGTTCGCCGATCGCGTCGTACCGCACGTAGGCGTCCATGTCCTCGGTCCACTGTGGACCGAGGGCCGGATGCGCGCGGAAGAGCGCGACGTAGTCCTCGACCGACGGGTACGTCTCGGTCAGCCGGGCCAGGGCCGGGCCGACGGTGGCCCGCAGGACCTGATCCGGATCGACACCCACCGGTACCGGCAGCGGCAGCCCGCCGTCGATCAGCACCAGCCGGCTGAACAGCTCGGGACGGGTGGCGGCCGCGCGCAGCGCCGCGTAGGCGCCCATCGACTGCCCGGTCAGTACCACCGGTGGGCCGACCAGTTCCGCCGCTGCGCAGAGGTCGGCGGCGTGCGCGGACATGCCGTACGGGCCGGTCACGTCACGGCTGCCACCGCGACCGCGCAGGTCGAGCGCGACGAGGCTCCGGTCCGGCGGCAGGTGCCGGGCGACGGTACAGAACGACATCGCCGAAGCGGTGATGCCATGCGCCGCGAGGATGCTCTGCGGTCCGTCGCCGAAGCGCAGCGCGCGAAGAGTACCGCCGTTGACCGGGATGTCCAGGGTGCGCACAGTGGGCAAGGGTCAGCCTCTCGGATCGTTGGACGGCGGGTCGGCACCGACGACCTTCAGCGCGTACTCGGCGAACGCGTCGGCGACCTGGTCACGGTTGTAGGGCTGGTCCGGTCCGAACCAGCTGGCCACGCGCACACCCATGCTGCCGATGGCGAGGCCGGCCAGCGCCGGATCGGCGACGTGGAACACGCCGCGCCGCACCCCCGACGCGATCACCCCGGCACCGATCTCGCGGGACTGCTCCCGCAACGCCAGCGCGGGCGCCGCATGCTCCGGTGACAACGCGTGCAGCTCCTGGTTTGCCACCAACGCCAGCAGTGGGAACTCGGCGTGCACGAGCACCTGGGCGCGGACCAGCGCGACCAGTTGCGTCGCCGGATCGCCGCCCGCCTCGATGAGCGCCTCCTGAAGCCGGCTGTGCAGCTCCTGGTGCCCGATCAGCACCAGGTCCGCCAGCACGTGCTCCTTGGACCGGTAGTGCGCGTAGAGGGTAGCTGAGTTGATGCCCACCTCCGCGGCGATGTCGCGGATCGACGTGCCGTGGAACCCGAACTCGGCGAACAGCTTCAGCGCGGCGTGCAGCAGCCGGCCACGGGTACCGGGCGGGGTCACCCCCTCGGGCAGCGCGACCGCGACCGCGTTGAGTCGTCTCGGATCCCACCTGGCCTGTGTCACGGTCGCCTTTCCTCCAGCAACGAACTACCAATCGATTGGTTGACACCATACGCCGCCCGGCGCATAGTGACCAGCACCACTCCCCACCAACCAAGCGCCCCAACCAACCAATTGGAGCGCGACAGGAAGGAGAGCAGCGGCATGCCCCCATCCCCCCGCGTCCGGGGCGGCACCCGCCTGCGTCGGGCTGTCACCGCCGGGCTGCTGGTCCTCGCCAGCGTCGCGGCGACCGAGATCACCGCACCCGCGGCCCAGGCGTCGTTCGCCCGCGGCCTGCCCCATCTCACCATCACCGGTACCTACATCACCGGCATCTCCTCCGGCGGCTTCATGGCGACCCAGCTCCAGGTCGCCTACTCCGCCACGTTCAAGGGCGCCGGCATCTTCGCCGCCGGACCGTACTACTGCGGCAACGGCAACGTGCTCGCGCTGGCCACCCAGTGCGGCACCGACCTGACCGGGCTGGACGTCGCCGCGCTCGAGCACACCGCCGCGACCTTCGCCGCCCAAGGAAAGATCGACCCGCTGAGCAACCTGGTCGGCAAACCCGTCTACACCTACCACGGCCGGCTCGACCCGCTGGTGTCCACATCGGTCAGTGACGACGGCGTGCGGTTCTACCGCGACCTCGGCGCGAACACCCGCTACCACGACGGTGACCCGGCGGGCCACGGCTGGCCCACGCCCACCGGCATCCTGCCCTGCCCGGTCACCGCGTACCCGTTCCTCATCAACTGCGGGGACGACCCTGAGGGCGAGATGCTCGGCTTCTGGTTCGGGACCCTCAACCCGCCGAACACCGGCACACCGGCCGGCCGGCTCGGCTGGTACGACCAGGACCGCTACGTGCCCGGCGGCTGGGGCCAGTTCTACAGCATGGCCGCCGAAAACCTGCTGTACACGCCGCCCGCCTGCGCCGCGGGCGCGCCATGCCGGCTGATCGTCGCCCTCCACGGCTGCGCCAGCGACACTATTTTCACCGGCGACGAGTTTCCGGAGCACTCCTACCTCGACAACTACGCCGACACCAACAACCTCGTGGTGCTGTACCCGCAGACCTCGGTCAGCGCGGTCCGGCTCAACCCGTCGGGTTGCTGGGATTGGTGGGGGTACGACGGCAGCGACTTCGCCACCAGGTCCGGACCACAGATGCGGGCGATCATGAACATGGTCCACGCGCTCGGCGGCTGACCTGAGCCTCTTTCCCGATCGGGGTGGGCCGCGCGGCGGGGCCCACCCCGACGCGGAGCATGCCAGCGCGGCCTGGCAGTCGCCGACGTTGCCGGTACCGATCAACCCCGACGGACCTGGGTGACGGCCTGAGCTCAGGATTATCTGGGAACCTTCCTTACAAAACCGGTCACCTTTCGATAGGCTTCGATGACCTTGTCCACATCGAACCCGAGAGAGGCTTAGTTGATCAAGAAGCTCCTAGGCGGCACCAGGCGCAAGGTCGCGCTGGTCTTCGCGATTGCATGCGTCGCCGCCGGCATCGTCACCGTCCCAGCGATCGGAGCGCAGACGGCCACCTCGTTCAAGGTGCTCGCCTTCTACAGCGGAACCTACGACGCGGCACACATCGACTTCGACAAGGAGGCGAACGTCTGGTTCCCGCAGACCGCGGCGGAGTACGGCTTCCAGTGGGAGTCGACCACGGACTGGAGCCGGCTCAATTCGATCACCCCGTCGCAGTACCAGGTCGTCATGTTCCTCGACGACGTACCGCCGGCCAACACCCACGCGGCGTTCCAGCAGTACATGCAGAGCGGCGGCGCGTGGATGGGCTTCCACGTCAGCGTGTTCAACACCGACCCGTCGACCTGGAACTGGTACTTCAACACCTTCCTGGGTACCGGCGCGTTCGTCTCCAACTCCTGGGGACCGACGAGCGAGACGCTGAAGATCGAGGATCGTAACCACCCGACCACGCAGGGCCTCGGCGCGACGATCACCTCGTCGGTCAGCGAGTGGTACTCGTGGAGCAGGGACCTGCGCACCAATCAGGACATCGACATCCTCGCCTCGATCGACCAGTCCAGCTTCCCTGTGGGTACCGACCCGAACCAGACGTGGTACAGCGGCTACTACCCGATCATGTGGACCAACAGGAACTACAAGATGGTCTACGCGAACTTCGGGCACAACGCGATGAACTACAACACCAACACCCGGCTCTCCTCGACCTTCGCCAGCCCGGACCAGAACCGGTTCCTCATCAACAGCCTGCTCTGGCTGGGGGGCGCGACGCCGGTCTCCCCGTCGCCGTCGGCCTCGGTGTCGCCGTCCGCGCCGGCCTCGACCGGGCCGATCTCGCCGACGGCGTGGTACGGCGTGGTGAACAAGAACAGCGCCAAGTGCGTGGACGCCCGCGCGGCCGGCTCGGCGAACGGGACGCCGATCCAGCAGTACACGTGCAACGGCACCAACGCGCAGCAGTACCAGTTCCAGCCGACCAGCGGCGGCTACGTGCGGATC
>Ga0081540_1000951_pt1 | contig 26106 bp, 26 predicted proteins | sample TabmetS2T1R1_FD_71024 | JGI IMG/M metagenome (GOLD analysis project Ga0081540, IMG submission 71024) | Tabebuia heterophylla rhizosphere microbial communities from the University of Puerto Rico - S2T1R1 | ecosystem: Host-associated > Plants > Roots > Rhizosphere ...
CACCCCGGGGGGGGGAAGAGGGCCCGCCCCCCCGGGCGCAAGGCGGGCCGGGCGGGGCCCCGCCACCCCGCCCCCCTGCCGTGCCAAAGCTCAAGGTGCCGCCAGCAGCCACAAACCGCGCACGAGATAGCTCAACGCCACGCCGATGGTGATGCGGCGGCTCCAGACCCGAAAACCGCTTTCGGTCATGCGCAGCAAGACGAAACCGGCGAGCGACGTGCCGGCGCAGGCAAGTACGATCGCCGCAACGTAGGCCCAGAAGGGAACGTGGGTGTCGACGGCGATCTCGAAGGACCCGAAGTAGAGGATGCGGTAGACGTGGCCGGTGACCTGGGTGACGGCCTTGGTGCCGACAATGGTGCGCCGGTCGAGTGGGCTTTTTTGAAAGAAAATGTCGAGGATGTGTCCGGCGGCCCCGGCCAGGAGCTGCAGGACGATAATGAAGGCGCCGCAAAGATAGGGCGCACCGGGCCGGGTGATGTCCGGCGTCAGCCGCCGGGGTAGTGCGTAGGCGGCAAACGGGATCAGTCCGAGACCGAGGTAGAGCGCGGCCTTGCTGGGCAGGATGGCGACCGTGCGCATCAGAAGGAACATCGCCGTCGATCCCACCAGGAAGCGCCAAACGATGCTCCAGGCGACGTGGCGCCACCACAGGGCGGCGCGCCAACCGTTGGCCGCCAGCTGGATGATGCCGAATAGGACCATGGCCGGGGCCACGTCCATGAACAGCAGCAGCAGCCCGAGCAGCAGCATGCCCCCGGCCATGCCAAAAATGCCGGAAATAAACGAGGTGACGACGATCGCGACGGCGACCACGGCCAGCAGGTAGGGGGCAAGCATCTAATGGCTGCCCAGCCGCGGGTTGCCGGCGCACCGTTCGGCCGCCCGGTGGCCACCGGCCGCATCGCGCTCAACAGGCAACCACCGCGCCGTCGCTGTCATGGGCCACTCGTTCAATGCCGTCGCTGCCATCAAGGGTTGGTGTTCGCGGAGCGCGACGTTAACCCTGCACCCGCCGCGCCACAACGGCTCTCAACGCTCGCCTGTGGCGTTTCCGGCGCGGGCCCGGCGCAAAGGCCCAGCCGTGCCATGCCGGTTGCACCCGGTGGGGGAGCTGGCGTAGGTGAGGCAAAGTCGAACGCGGGACGAACCGACATGCCGACCCTCACCCCGACGACCATCCGGGCGGCGACGCCCAACGACGCGGCGGCGCTTGCGGATTTTGTGCATTTCGCCAGCGAAGGCCTGGCGCTGCGGGTATGGAGCAAGCTCGCCGGTCCGGGCGGGGACCCCTGGGCGATCGGTCGCGAGCGCGCACGGCGCGAGACGGGCAGCTTTTCCTATCGCAACGCCTATGTGCTCGAGGCCGATGGCGCTGCCGCCGCCGGGCTCATTGGCTACCCCCTGCCCGATGTACCCCTCGCCATTGCACCGGATCTGCCGGCCACCTTTGTGCCCTTGCAGGAGCTCGAAAACCTCGCCGCGGGCAGCTGGTATGTGAACGTGCTGGCCGCCTACCCCGAGCACCGCGGCAAGGGCCTGGGCAGGGCCCTGCTCGATCTAGCCCACACCAAAGCCCTCAAGCTCGGGCGGCCCGGCCTCAGCATTATCGTGTCAGACGGCAATCGGGGCGCGCGCCGGCTCTACGAGCGCTGCGGCTACCGTGAGGCGGGGCGGCGCCCCATGCTGAAAGAGGATTGGATCAATCCGGGGACCCACTGGGTTTTGCTGACCAGGGACGCCAAACAGTAGCCGCCCCGAAGCCCCGAGCGTATGGTTGAGCCATGAGCGATATCCTCACCCGCATCATTGCCTATAAGCGCGCAGAAATTGCCGCCGCCCTGGCGCGCCGTCCCCTGCACGAGGTCGAGGTCGCCGCCCGCGCGGCGCCGCCGGCGCGTGGCTTTGCCGAGGCCATCGAGCGCGAGATCGCCGGCGGCGGCTTCGCCCTGATCGCCGAAATCAAGAAGGCGAGCCCCTCGAAGGGCCTCATTCGCGCCGATTTCGATCCCCCCACCCTGGCCAAGGCCTATGCAGCCGGCGGCGCCACCTGCCTGTCGGTCCTGACCGACCAGCCCTCCTTTCAGGGTGCGCCGGAGCATCTAAGCCAGGCGCGCGCTGCCGCGGGGCTGCCGGCCCTGCGCAAGGATTTCATGCTCGACCGCTATCAGGTGGCCGAGGCGCGTGCCCTCGGCGCCGATTGCATCCTGATCATCATGGCCGCGGTCGACGATGTGGTTGCCGGCACGCTTTGCGCCTACGCCAAGGCCTGGAACATGGATGCCATCGCCGAGGTGCACGACCGCGGCGAGCTCGACCGGGCCCTGCGGCTCGACTGCCGCATGATCGGCATCAACAATCGCGACCTGATGACCTTCAAGACGACGCTCGAAACCACCGAGCGGTTGGCGGCCGGCGTTCCCGATGACCGCATCGTCGTGTCCGAGAGCGGCATCGCCGCTCACGCCGATCTTGTGCGCCTGGCCAAGTCCGGCGTGCATGCGTTTCTGGTCGGCGAAACTTTGATGCGTGCGCCGGACGTGGCCGCGGCCACGCGCAGCCTGCTGGGTGCCGCATGAGCCGGGCCGCGCCAGCGCCGGTGCGGCCGCTCGCGCCATCGCCGAGCCGGACCACCGGGCCGCGGCTTCTTGCGAGGCTGGCTCGGCGCAAGCGGCCGGCCGGCCGGCTGGCTTGCGCGGCGGGCCCAGGCGGGCACAAGGATCGGGGCGCGCGGTAAATGGCGAGGCTTTCCCATCTCAATGACAAGGGCGAGGCGCGCATGGTCGACGTCTCGGCCAAGACCAGCACGCAGCGTTCCGCGCGGGCCGAGGGCTTCGTGGCCATGGCACCCACCACGCTGGCGCTGGTGGAAGCCGGCACGGCGAAAAAGGGCGACGTGCTCGCCACCGCGCGTCTGGCCGGCATCATGGCCGCCAAGAAAACGCACGAGCTCATTCCGCTTTGCCACCCGCTGGCCATCACCAGCGCCGGCGTCGACTTTCAGGTCAGCCGCAAGCCGTGCGGGCTCTACGTCAGGGCCGAAGTCAAAGTCGCCGGCCAAACGGGGGTCGAAATGGAAGCCCTGACCGCCGTCAGCATCGCCTGTCTCACCATCTACGACATGTTGAAGGCGGCCGACAAGGCCATGACCGTGTCCGATATCCGTCTCATCGAAAAGACCGGTGGGCGCTCGGGCAACTTTCGCGCCGAGCGCAGGAGTGAGCGTTGATGGTGGCGCCGCTGTCCGTTGCCGAAGCCCGCAGCAAGGTTCTCCACGATGTGGTGCCGACGCCGGCCGAGCTGATCGCCGTCGAGGTCGCACACGGGCGCGTTCTCGCTGATGGCTTGGTCGCCCGGCTGACGCAGCCGCCCTTCGATGCCTCGGCCATGGACGGCTATGCCGTGCGCAGCGCCGATCTGAGCCAGCTCCCGACCACCCTTGAGCTGATCGGCGCGGCGGCGGCGGGTCACCCCTTCGGCGGCAGGCTGGGACCGGGGCAGGCCGTGCGCATCTTTACCGGAGCACCGGTGCCCGCCGGGGCCGATGCCATCGTCATCCAGGAGGACGTCGAACGCGACGGGGGCAGGGTTACGATCCGCAAAGGCGACATCGACCGCACGCACATCAGGCCGCGCGGCCTCGATTTCAGGGCCGGGGCGGCCTTGCTCGCGAGCGGCCGGCGTCTGGGTCCACGCGAAGTCTCCTTGGCCGCCGCCATGGGCTATGGCCAGCTCAGCGTGCGGCGCCGACCGCGGCTGGCGCTGATCTCGACCGGCGATGAACTGGTCGCTCCCGGTGAGACCCCCGGCCGGGCGCAGATCGTCTCCTCCAACCATCTGGGCGTTGCGGCGATGGCGGAAGCGATCGGCGCCGAAGTGGCGTTCCTCGGCATCGCCCGTGACCTGCCAGAGAGCCTTGCCGCCCACTTCGAAAAGGCCGGCGACGCGGACGTGCTCGTCACCATCGGTGGAGCCTCGGTCGGCGATCACGACCTGGTCGCCCCGGTGCTGAGGGGGAAGGGTATGGTGTTGTCGTTCTGGAAGATTGCCATGCGGCCGGGCAAGCCCTTGATGTTCGGACGGCTCAAGCAGACGCGGATTTTGGGCCTGCCCGGCAATCCCGTCTCAGCCCTCGTCTGCGCCCGCCTGTTTCTGGTCCCCTTGCTGCGCGCGCTCGTGGGGCTGTCGCCGGAAGCCGACGGGACGCAGCTCACGGCCCGCAGCGCCGTGGCGCTCGAGGCCAATGGGGCGCGCGAGCACTATATGCGCGCCACCCAGCGCCGCGGCGATGATGGGCTTTGCCTGGTCACGCCCGTGCGCTCGCAGGATAGCTCCCTGCTGTCGCCTCTCGCCGAGGCCGACTGCTTGCTGGTTCGACCCGCGGGCGCCCCGGCCGTGCCGGCGGGCGGCCTGGTCCCGATCCTGCCCCTCGACTTCTGAGGCAACGGCGCCTCGAGCGCGATAAAGGTTGCACTTGCAGAACATCACAGGAACACCTATGGTGTTCCTGGTTTGTACGGTGCGCCGGCCGAGTCGCTGAGGGGTCATTCGACAGGATCGTGGATAGCCATGCTCACGGAAAAGCAGAAAGAGCTGCTCGTCTTTATAAATGCGCGCCTACAGGAAACCGGGGTGCCGCCGTCCTTCGACGAAATGAAAGACGCGCTCGAGCTGCAGTCCAAATCCGGCGTGCACCGATTGATCATCGCCTTGGAGGAGCGGGGGTTTATTCGCCGCCTGCCCCACCGCGCCCGCGCCATCGAGATCATCAAGCTCCCCGAGGCGATGACGGAGGTGAGCGGCCAGCGTCGCGGTGGGTTCAGTCCGAGCGTGATTGAGGGTAGCGGCCGCCGCCAGCCGCAACTGGCACCTCCCCCGATGGCCTACGCGCAAACGGCGGCGACCGTTCCCCTGATGGGTCGCATCGCCGCCGGCGTACCGATCAGCGCCATTCAGGATCATACCCAGGACATTGGGGTGCCGCCCGATTTGGTGGCGGGTGGGGAGCATTTCGCCCTGGAAGTGAAGGGCGATTCCATGATCGAGGCCGGCATCAACGAGGGCGACATCATCATCGTCAAGCGCTGCGACACCGCCGACAATGGCGACATTGTGGTGGCCCTGGTCGAGAAGGAAGAGGCAACCCTCAAGCGCCTGCGCAAAAAGGGCGCCTCCATCGCGCTCGAGGCCGCCAATCCCAATTACGAGACGCGGATCTTTGGTCCCGACCAGGTCGACATTCAGGGTCGGCTGGTGGGCCTGATCCGCCGCTTCTGAGCCGGCAAAGTTCGCCACGGCAAGCGCGGCCTAACGCCCACCGGCTTGGATTTTGGCCCAGGTGTCGCGCAGGCCGACCGTTCGATTGAACACCGGACGGCCGGGCGCTGAGTCCGGGTCGCGGCAGAAGTAACCCAACCGCTCGAACTGGACCGCCTCGGGCGCATTGTCGGCCACGGCCGCCGACTCAAGCTTGCAGTCGCTCACCACCTCCAACGAGTTGGCGTTGATCTCGCCGGCGAAGGCCGCAGCGTTGGGCGCAGCATTTAAGAACAATGGGTTGTAGAGGCGCACCTCCGCCGTCACGGCGTCGACCGCCGAAACCCAGTGCAGGGTCGCCTGCACCTTGCGACCGTCGGGCGGTGTGTTGCCGCCGCGGGTCAAGGGGTCATAGCTGCAGCGCAGCTCGACCACGTCACCGGCGGCGTTTTTTCGAACCTCACGGCAGGTGACGAAGTAGGCATAGCGCAGGCGCACTTCTTTGCCTGGGGCCAGCCGGAAGAACTTTTTCGGCGGCACCTCCATAAAGTCGTCCTGCTCGACATAAAGCTCGCGGCCGAACCGGATTTTGCGGCTTCCCGCGGCAGGGTCTTCGGGATTGTTGATCGCCTCCAGTTCCTCGATTTTTCCTTCGGGATAATTCTCGATCACCACCTTGAGGGGCCGCAGCACCGCCATGCGGCGCAGCGCGGTGCGGTTCAAGATCTCACGCACGGAAAAATCGAACATGCCCGCGTCGACCACGCTGTGGGCCTTGGCAACGCCGATGCGCTTGACGAAATCACGAATGGCAGCAGGCGGCACGCCTCGGCGGCGCAGACCCGCCAAGGTGGGCATGCGCGGATCATCCCAAGCGCTGACGTGGCCGCCGCGCACCAGTTCGGTTAGGACGCGCTTCGACAGGATGGTATGGCTCAGATTGAGCCGCGCGAACTCGTACTGGCGCGGCCGGGACGGCACCGGCAGATTGTCGAGAAACCAATCGTAGAGCGGGCGATGGTCCTCGAATTCAAGCGTACAGAGCGAATGCGTGACGTGCTCGATGGCGTCCGACTGGCCGTGCGCAAAATCGTAGCTTGGATAAATGCACCATTTGCTGCCGGTACGGGGGTGGGAGGCGTGTAGGATGCGATAGAGCGCCGGATCGCGCAAATTGATGTTGCCGGAGCTCATGTCTATTTTGGCGCGCAACACCCGCCGCCCATTGGCAAATTCGCCGGCCCGCATGCGCCGAAAGAGATCGAGGTTTTCCGCGACGCTGCGACCACGGTCGGGACTGTCCTTGCCGGGCTCCGTCAGCGTGCCGCGGTTGGCGCGCATCTCTTCCTGGCTCTGATCATCAACATAGGCCTTGCCGGCCTTGATCAGGTGCTCGGCCCAAGCGTAGAGCTGCTCGAAGTAGTCCGAGGCATGATAAAGGTGCTGGCCCCAATCGAAGCCGAGCCAGCGCACGTCCCGCTCGATCGCGTCGATGTATTCCTGCTCCTCCTTGGTCGGGTTGGTGTCATCGAAGCGCAGATGGCAACGGCCGCCGGACTCCGCCGCGATGCCGAAGTTGAGGCAGATCGATTTGGCATGGCCGATGTGCAGATAGCCGTTGGGCTCGGGCGGGAAGCGCGTCACGATCGTTTGCTGCCGCCCGGCCTCGATGTCGGCTTTGACAATGTCGCGAATAAAGTCCTGCCCCGCCTCGCGGGCCGCTGCCTCGACTGCCGTCATGGTATTGCTCCTGGTCGACCCCTTGTCTGGGATGCCGCCAGGCGCGCCCTAGCAAATCCCCAGCCCGGCGCCAAGCCGCCCTAGACCCTGATGGCACTTTTGTGCCGCTGCCAGCGCCAGGCGGCAGCCCCGCGCCGGTTGCCCATCTAGCCAGCGCCCTGACCGCCTTGGGCGCGCGGCGCAAAGGCGAAATTGGCGGTCTCGGCAGGGCTGAAGAATTCAGCGAAATCAATTAGTTGTCGCAAAGCGAGAAACTTTTCCCTCCCGTTGAATTCCATAGCTTTTTGGGACAAGTCTCTCACCGGTTACCGCCTCACCAGCTTGCCCATCGCCTCGCACGCCAGCTTCTCGCGCTCGGCTGCCTGCGTGTAGCGCCCGGCCTCCTCGAAGCTCAGCCACCCGAAGATCGCCATCAGTTGCTTGGTGGTGGCACCGTTCTCGGCGGCCGTGACAGCGCCGGCCTTGCGCAGACCGTGAGCGCGGCCGGGCACGCCAGCCTCGACGCACCGGTCGGAGGGTCTCCCAACCCGCCTCCGCCTATGCATTAGGGGCACCGACTCAGGGGCCTACCTCGGCCCCGTTCCGGACGTCATCGGTCGGGTCGCGTAATAACGGCCGAGGGATGGCCTAACGCGGCGTTGACCGCTGCGATCCTACTAGCCCGGGGGAGCCGATGGAGGTGAAGGATCCCGCGGCCCATACCATCCCGGGGCGCCCCGCTCTGAGCCGATCTCTGACGCGATCGCCGGCCCCGAAATCGAAGCAACGACCGTCAACGCGAAGACTGACAACGCTAGCAACTTCTTCATGATCATCGTCCTCTGAGGTTAGTTTCAGGGCGAACATAAGCAGATACGAATGCCGTCAGGCGTCGGGAGCAGGACATCACAGGTCATTGATATAACGTGATTTTTGTTCAGTCGAACGCGGAGGAGCCCAGCGCAATGCCGGCTAAGAGGTTGAGGGCGAGGCCGCCGCGGGCTCGTTGGGTGCTAGACCTGACCCGCGAGCCTGCCGACCGGCCTCTATGAGGGGAAGGCCGCGAGCGCTCCCACCCTGCGCGGCCCAGGCAGTGCGCCGGGGTGGGCACCACCGCGATCCCGGCAGGCGCCGGCTGGGCCAACACGCTCTCGCTTCGCCGGCCCTTTTTGACGATAGAAAGCAGGATCACCACGAGAGAGACCCCAACGCGCAATCCCTAACATTGTTCGCGCTGCGGTCAATGGGACCCCGTTATCGTCAATCGTAACAGCGTTGGGTTGGCTCGGCGTTGAACGGTTTTCCGCCCAACGCCAGCACCGTCATGATGAGGCGGGCAACGGTCTCGTCGTCGTCTGGAAGTTCACTGAGCGGTTTCGATTAATCCCGCGGACTCCCCATGGGCAAACCAATCGGACAACTTGTGTTGGGCAATCTCGGCGAGGAGAACGGCCTCATCGAGACTGCGGCGGATCGGCGCCGACGTGACCTCAGCGAGGAGATCGTCGAACCGTGTTTGAAGCCGGTCGGCTCGCTGGGATGCGGTAACGTATTCGGGGAAGGTGTCGATCTCAACGCCAGTGACGATCGCGTTCGCGTCGGCATCGCATTTCGCAAGGATCGCGCGATGGGCTGTTGGTTGGAACCTGGGAGTCTGACGCTAAGGCAGAGGCGGCGTTGAGCCGTGTTGAGGGGGCGCTCGGCCTGATCAAGACCTACGATCGAATTCGCCACGAACACCTCGTTCGCGACCTTGAACGCGTGCGAGTTTGGCTGCTTCCATGCGGCTCCGGAAGCAACAAGAAGTCACTTCGGTCCTGTGAGCTCGATAGCCGGTATGTCCATGCCGAAACGTCATCGCTAGAAATGATCGCCTCAACAATCGTGCATGAAGCTACCCACGCGCGACTGATGCGTTGTGGCATTGGATACGAGTTGGAGCTACGGGCACGAGTGGAAATGGCCTGTGTGCGCAGACAGCTCGCTTTCGCCGCAAAGTTGCCGAACGCGGACCAAGTGCGTGAGTCCCCAGAGCGCAGCCTGGCATTTTGCGCTGCCGACGGACGGCTATTGGACCGATGCCGCCATCGAAGAGCGATATGTCGAAGGCGGTTTAACCACCATGCGTCATCTCGGAGTGCCAGACTGGTTAGTGCGGGTCTTTCCAACTTTTCGTTCGCTTATCGTGCGTATACGGCGCGGGATACGCGGCGTAACACGACGTTTAGTCAAGCGGTCTTAGCGTCCATGAGCTGCAATCGCAGCTCGGCTTCGCTGCGGTCCATTTCTTCTTTGGGTCAAACTCGCCGTTGGGATCGATCCGATCAGAGCGGTCAATAGTATGGGCAGACCCAACGGCCGCGACGCGGACTCCACCAGCAATTGGAGCCATAGAAGCCGGGCCCCCACCAGCCCCAACCCGAGCCCCGACCCCGACGCCGACGAAATCCACGACCACGAGCAAACCCTCGCCCGCGGAAACCGCGAGCAAATCCACGACCGCGGAAACCGCGAGCAAATCCACGACCTCGAGCAAATCCACGACCGCCACCGCGGAAACCGCGAGCAAAGCCATGCCCACCGCCACGACCACGTGCCTGTGCGGGCGAGAAGGTTGCTGCCATGGCTAGACCGAAACAATAGAAGACAATCAGGACCCCCGTCGCCAACAAGCGCGTCATGCGCTTGGGTGAAGCGCCACCTGCTCTCATCGCGACCTCCAAAAGCTTTGAGTGGACGATGCGGCGCTCGAACCCGTTCTGAAAATCGGGACAAGACCTCAGACATGGACGGGAAAACCATGGCCGCGTTTCGGGGGCTGCGCCAAGCCTGCGACGATCGCGCCCTAGGGGCGGCGCCCCCTGAAAGGCCGACCCATGTCCCCAGGACTCACAACGCTCATGGCGTGGCACCGGCACGCGCTCCCCCGGTCCCACCTCAGAAAGGCAAATCGTTGTCGAGCGGACTGTCGAAATTCCCCTTTGTCGCCGGCTTGGCCGGCTGCTCATCCTTCGGGCGGAAGGCCAGGGACATAAATTTTCGGCCGTCCTTACCTTCCTTGATCCAGGAGCTGATCCAGAATCGCTGGCCGTTGATTTCACAATCCCCGCGATAATCAGGATGCGTCGGTTTTTCCTTTTTGTCGTTCTTGAACAGCGCGCCCGTGCCTACGTCTTGCGGTCGATCTTCTTGCATCTCAGTATCCTACTGGTTGCGCGCCTGATCGGCGGCCTCGCGGCTGGCATGGAAACGCTCGTGGCAGGGCGTGCACACGGCAACCAACTGCCACAGAAATTCATTGCCGATGTCGGCATAGGTGAGGTGATGCACCTGCTGCGCCGCTCGCTCCCGGCATCCTTCGCAAATTCCGCGAGCTCGCTGGAAAACAAGCTCGCGCTTGTGCCGCCACTCTTCGGTGTTCAGGTAGGCGTCATACCGGCGCCACCATTCTTTGTTGCGGGCAACGGTGCGAACAATTAGGCGCTTGGCGACCTCGCGAAGCTCGTTCTCAAAAGCCTCTTCCTGCTGACATCGGTATTGATCAGCTTTGCTGGCGTCATGTTCTGGCGCGTCGCAATCGCCGGGCTCGCTTTTCAGGGCGTTGCCGACTAGTTCCCCGCATTGGACGCATTGATTGCGTAGATGCCGACTGCCGTTGCCGGCGCGAGCCCAGACGCGGACCCGGGTCTCGTGAACGCAACAGCTACGACGAGTGTAGGCCGCCGACCTTTCAGTCGTCTTTCCTGACCGTGGCCGTGATGTTATCGAGATCGTGCTCGATGCCGGTCTCGGGGTCGGTCCACAGTGCCGTCATCGCGCCGCCCCTTCCTCGAGTTGACGCGCAATCTCCACCGCTCCTTCGAGGGGATAGGGGCCCTCGGCTAGAACGATGGCCCAAACCGGCTCGCCCCTATTGCGCTCGCCCCGTGGGGACAATCATCACTTTCGCGTCGCCAAGCCGGCCTTGAAAGAATTGCTGACCTCGCGCGTTGCGGCGCTCGTAGCATTTCCCGACCGCGACGGCCGGCCCCTTCTTGGGATCAAAGAACCGATGCTCGCGCTCGGGCTCGTAGCCGTTGGCGTGGCCATTACTGCGCATCGCACACTCCTTCTTGAGGTGTAGGGTCCTAGAGCCGCTCATCGTTTTCATTGGTGGTTACTCCTCGTCGTCCCGCTGGATGTCGTAGCCCATGCAGGTGATGTTGAACTGGTTCATGGTCGGGTCCAGGTGCATCTCGCCAAGGAATGGTTGGCCCATGGTTTCGTGGTCCTTGAGCTTGTCGCCGTGGAGCTAGGTCGGGCCGTCAATGTTGCGCCACAGACAAAAACCGATGTCGGCCTTGTTGCCCCAATGCGCAGTGTCGGCGCCGTCGTTGAGCGTGAGAATTCCGCTCCTCTGCGTGCGCTTCTCGACGCCGTCATTGGGCGGATGCGCGCAGCAGATCACCAGCAAGCCGTAGTCGTCGGCGAGCGCCTTTAGCTCCATGATGAACCGGCCCATGTAGTCAGTTTTGGACTCGCCCTTGGGGATCACGTGATCAATCTCATTGACCGGATCGATCGCGATGACCTTCACGCCATGCACGCGCACGGCGAACTCGAGGCGGTCCCGTAAGCGGGCCAGGTCTAGGATAGTGTTGCGCTTGCGACGGAGGAACACGGCGCAGCGCTCAATCTCAGCCTCGCGGCGTTGGCGATTTCCTTAACGGACCACAGGAGCTCGCCCCGGTCGCTGTAAGCTCGCCCCGGTCGCTGTACATGGGGCGGCCGATTAGGTGCCGGCGCAGATCGCGCTGGTAGCGCGGCTTGATCTTCTCCTCGAAGCTCGTCAGCAGGAATTTCCACCCCTGGGCGCGAAAGGTTGACCAGGCCGGCCCAATGCGGCCCCACAGCTCACGAAAGAGGGGCTCGTAACACTCCTCGTTTGGGTGAAAAGTGATGATGCTGGTCATAGCGGCGCCTCCGCACGCTTCTTCGTTTCTAGGCACTCGCGCTCATCAAGGGGTCGGCCGCGCCGGCGACGGCCGCGGGCACGATGTTGGCCGGCGAGGGGCAGCAGCCGTAATGCTCCGTAATTGCCGCATCGGACAGAAATCGAACAGGGGGTCTCCCACTTTCCGGCCGGTGGGAGAAAAACGGCAAAAATATCAAGGAAAATCAACGAGAAAAAAACGAGTATGGCGGTCCCGGCAGGGCTGCGACAAGTCAGCAAAATCAATAACTTGGCCGAAAGTGGGGATAAATTCCGTCCCACTGAGTTCCATTGAATTGCAAGGATATTTTGAGGGGACATCCCCACCGGCGGGGCTGCGCCTCAACTCCCCGGGGCCCAAACCCTTCTCAGACAATCGAGTGCTCGCCAAGTTAGGCCGAGCCGGCCCAGCCTCCGGAGCCGCCGCAAGCGGGAAACCAGCGTCGTGCGGGTAATCCGAGGTCTAACTCGCAATGCCGCAGTCGGCGCACTGACATACGCAAAATCCAATGTCTGATTACGCTAATAATAGGCATCAAAAGATGCCCCGTTGCAGGATCGCAAAATAATGAAAGTCATTGAAATTCCAAGGACAGGACCACGGGGCAGATGGGCGAGCACTTGTCCAAACGGGCGATCACCGAACAACAGCACATATCCACAACGCCACCTTTACTCCGCGCCTAATTCGGATCCCTCAAATCCCGAGTCCCGCGATGTGAACGCAACATCGCCGAGATTGGACCTTGGGCCAGAGCAGCAAATTGAGGCGGAACACCAACGCCGCCATCGACTGCGCTAACGTAATGGAGAACCCAATGGTTGCCGGGCCAAAGCTAACCCGCAACATTTATGATGAAGTTGGTGGAGACGCTTCTCTGCACCACGTGGAATTGCGTCTTTGGGCCATCTGCCTCTCGGCCCAGCGCACCTTCCAGGCCGAGGTGATCTCATCACCTCGCAGAATACGGATGGTGTGAAGTGGGATGAGGTTGCCAAGTTTTTCGTGCCACGTGATCATCCCCGCATCGCTGCTCGAAGCGTATCTGGTCAAGGCTTTCCGCCGGGATCTAGACCCCTCATTACCGGAGCTAAACGGCTGGCGGGTTGACATTCGCGTACACCGGTACTCGGGTGTGGCCGGAGCTCGCGCCTTCCGATCTGCCTCCGACGCGGTCTTCGCTGCCGTCCGGCCGGCCGATGTCTCTATAGATCGGCACATCGAGATGGCATACGAATCAGGTTGCAAAGCGGCACAGCACGACTAATCAAAGGCCTCCACTAGGTCCGCAAGTCGACGCTCGCTCGGCTTCGCACCCGATACGCATGAGAGTGCTTCGAAGAAAGGAGGGATGGACGGGGGAGCTACGGGGGCTTACGGGGCGTCTACGGGGCGTACCTGAGGGCACCCACGGGGCGCTCGCTACCAGATGCCGTATTTGTGTACGGTGACCAACAGACGCTCGCCCCACAGGGGTAGCCACGAACTCTCGGGTGCCACACGCCTGCCCTCGGCGTCCTACCTTATTTCAACACCCGCACCGCCAGCGGGAGAGCATGCTTTCCATATCCACGGCTTCGTCGGCCCAAGCTCGACCAGAGGAACCGCGAGGCCCGAGGAGGCGCGATGCGGCATGAGCATTGTGATCGCCTCGCTCTTGGCGAGACGCTCGCGCAATGGAGGACGGGGTGTTTACGGGGCATCCGACCGACATGCCCGGTGACGTCCCTGCTGCCTGGTTGCGCGAAACTCGCTATGACCGACGCCGACTGGAGCGGCGTGCGCAGCAAAAGCGATGGGAATGGTCGCGGTGGCCCGCTTCGTAGCCACCACCGGAAAATAGTTTTCGGGGGCTCCGCGTTGGAGGTAGCCCAGACGTGGCGGAAATACCCCGACAGACCACAGCGGGAGCCGGACGCTAGTTAGGCTGCCAGTGGAAAAGCGGACGCCAGCGGAGCTCTCAGGGGCTTTTTTGAGGCTCTAATCGTTGCAGATGCAGCAGCAACCGTCGACGGGCGAGCCTCACTGCCTCGGCGCAATATTCGGGATAGCCCAGGGTCAAAGCGAGAGCCCTGTTGCTTTTGATGTGGGGGGCATGCTGCCGGAGGCGGGCGATGGCTTCGTCCGTCCATCGGATCTTCACGCGATCGTGGAACTTGCCTGTTGTCGTCATCAACGGAGAAGGCGATGCCTGGCACTTGGCGGCGACACGTTGGAAGGTCTCGAGGGCCCGAGCCCGAGTTTCTTCGTTTAGCCCATGCATGAAGACAGCGGCGAATTCATCCGACGTGACCTCGCGCATCAAGCGCTTCAACCCTCCCAGCCTGGCAGCCTTTCCAAGCCTGGATCGAATAGCACGAAGGTGTGTCATCGCGAGCGTATGCGCCAGTCTCTTATGGACGGCTGCAATGTAGCAGAAAATGCCTGCTGCTGTGGTGGCAATTGTGAGCACGCTCGGAACGGTCGCGCACGTTTTGAACAAAGTCTGCACACAATCGAGGAGCGTGCCGCCAAGTTGATTGGCGAACGGGGAGGATTGGGTGGTTTGCGGGGCCTGAGCGCAGGGCGCAGCGGTGGTCCTCGCGCTGGACGGTAAGGACCCAGTCCGCTTGGTCGACCGTTGACAGTCTTCGACCGGCCGATCTGGAAAGGGCAGGGAAAGTAGCAAGCCGCACGGGTAGGGTTCAGTAGACCTCCAAGATTGGGGCTACCAAGGCTCTTGCCTTTGCGCAGATAACGACGCTGCCAGACCCGAATGGGATGCAGCAAGCCGCCAGTCGGGGCCCCGCTGTCGAGGGAGGCAACCCGTTGTCGCTCGGTCGAGCGAAGCGGCACCCGCTTTCTTGCATTACCCCCGATAGGAATGCTCAAGCAAACCTAACACAAGTGCCGCGTACCTTCCTGGAGGACAAAGGGAAATGCGGAAACGAACTATCAAACTCTGGCGCCTGAACGAGGACGGCCACAAGCAGTTTGCTGGCACGATCATCATGGCGGCCTCGCCGGCCGAGTTCGTCGCCAAATGGTCGGCCTTCCTGGCGACCTCCGAGCGTGGCGTCTACTTCGCTACCTATCGCGGCAGCTTCATGGGGCCGGAGCCCGCGCTCGAGAACGACGCCGGGAGCTTGGCGGCCTAATGCATGGCCACCAAGAGCCGGACACCAGCTGTCGCGTACTTGCAGACGATCTCGGCTGCGAACGTCGGCGTCGACCGAGACTCGGAGGGCCGGCAAAGGGCCGCCATACTGGGCTTCGCCAAGCAGGCCGGCTTCGAAATCGCCGAGGATGACTGGTATTACGACGCAGCGGTAAGCGGCGCCGATCCGATCGAGGGCCGTATGGGGTTCGCACGGCTGCTCGACCGTATCGAAGGCAATGCATACGTACGGACATTATCGAGGACGCCAGCCGCTTTGCCCGCGACCTGATGGTACAGGAACTAGGTATCGCGTTGCTCGCCAGGCGCGACGTCCGGTTGGTGACCGCCTCGGGCGACGATCTGACCGATAGCGATGACCTCGGCCGCAAGATGATGCGCCAGGTCGCCGGCGCATTCATGGAATACGAGAAGGGGCGCCTGGTCGCCAAACTGCGAGGTGCCCGAGAGCGCAAGCGCAGAAGACCGGAATGAAGTCGGAGGCCGGAAGTCACACGCTGAGCTGTGGCCAGAGGTGGTTGCGAAGCGCGTCGCCTTCGGAGGGCGAAAGGCAAAGGCGGTCGCCTGAGCTACCGTGAAATCAGTGCCAGGCTGAAAGATGCAGGGTACTTCGAGCCCTTCAACCCGCAGAGTGTGCGCGCAATGATCTCGAAGGACGACAGCCGCGGCAGCGCTAAGCCCGCAACATGCATTGATTTTGCATGTCGGCTATAGCCCTGGAAGCGGGCAAGTTGACCGGCATTGGGTCAGCACTGGGCCGAGTCACTGGAGTCACACAACCTGACTCATGCATCGCGGCAACTGAGGATGCAAACGTCGAACAATCACAATCACTCAATGCGATCGGGATCGAGCTAGCATTCGGGCGGATGTCGAGAGACGTGGGTCCTCGCCTTCAGGCGAGAGCGGGAGGCCGGGCAAAGCGGCGGTGACCCGCATCCACGGACCCGGGTCCTTTTTTTTGACGCCCGATGCGGGGTAGCTCCGGCGTCAGCGGCCTCCCGCTCGGCGACTATTGATCTGCCAAAGTCTGAGCACAAGAGACGCCATCTGCGCTTGGTGCGATTTTTACACTTGGGGCGGAACCCGTGTCATTGGCGCGACATTCAGCACTTATGAGCCCCTCCGATCCAGTGCCCGCCGGTGCCCAACGCCCGTCAATCCTCATTGTCGAGGACGAGGGACTCATCCGGTCCAGCACGTCCGAAGCGTTTGAGCTTGCGGGGTGGCTCGTTTTCGAGGCCGCAAGCGGTGAGGCAGCTTTGACCCAAATCGAGCGACAGCGGCCAAGCGTAATCTTCACCGATATCAGTCTCGGCGGGCGTGTCACAGGGTGGGATGTCGGGGTTGCTGGTTTCGCGCGCAGCGCGAAAATTTTCTACACCTCTGGCGAAGCTAAAACTAAGACGCACCTGCTACCCAATGGGAGCTTCTTCTCGAAACCCTACGACATCCAGGCAGTGATCAAGACGTGTCGGAAGGCGCTCGGGCGCTAAGGGCAAACGACGCTGCACTTTCCTGCAGTGTCCGCCTGCACACGTCGTCACCGGCTTGAGCGTGTACGGTACGCTAGTTACCGACATCGGGATTGTCCGCTAGCACTATCTGAAACACCGTATTGCTGCGGGGGTGGTCTCCTTGCGGCGGGGTGAGACCAATGAGCGGTAGCGTGCAAGGCGTTACCGCTCCTTATTGCATGGGTGTTCGTTCATACCGCTGCTGTCGGCAGCGGAAGCCAAGCAACCCAGCTTCACGCGCGGATCTGGGTGTCTGATAGCGGAGGTTGCGTGGAACGAGCCCTCGTATTCCGCCCGCCCAACAACATCTCGAACTCGGCTTGCGCTGCGCCATAGAACCCGTTCGCGTTGGCAATCAGTCCATCTCTGTCGCGTACCTCGATCAGGCCACGATGGGTTGAGACCAAACCGAGGTTAACTAGTCGGCGCAGAGCAATCGTCACACCAGCGCGGCGCACGCTTAGCATGAGACCAAGCATTTCGTGGGTAAGTGCTAAGGGACCATCGACTCTATCACCGGCCATCAGCAGCCAGCGACAGAGCCGCTGTTCGACGGACCCAGCGCCATTGGCCAGCGCCGCCTCACTGGATTGCACGAGATAGACGTGGACATAGCGCAGCAAGGTGGCGCGCAGACTCTCGCTTGCATGCAGCGCGTCGAGAAACTGCGGAGCGCTGCAACGCTGGGCGCAACCCGGTATTTGCACGATGACGTCATGTCGCGAGCGTCGTGTCCCGAGCAACAGGCCGATGCCTGTCATGCCGTCATTTCCGATGAGAGCGACTTCTGCCAGGCTATCAGCCTTCCCGCGGGTGACGACCGAGGCAAGTCCAATTTCAGGGAAGTAGACGTAGCGGATAGAGCTATCCCACGATTGCAGCTTCTGGCGCGCCTTCAGTTCAATGCACGCAAGATGGGGCTGGAGCAGTGCCTGGTCGGGATCTGAGAGGGACGCGAGCAGTCTATTTTGTGCGCTTTGTGCCACGCTGAACGTCCTTGCTTGGCGCCTTCGTTGCGCGCTGGATGATGCTGGCTGGAGTTGCGCCGTAGTTGGGGAAGCCCAGCAGCTGACAGCTCTCATTGTAGGCAGCGAGCCACTCATCAAACTCTTGCTGTAGTCGCACCCGCCCGGCATGTGGAAACAGTCGCGCAAAGGGGCGGCGCAGGAACTTGGAAAGCGTTGCGCGCCGAAACCGCTCTAAAAACCCATTGGCGATCTCGGTCGTCCCGGCGTATTCGAACCCCTCGGCGTGCGCACTCTCGCGAAAGGCCGATGCGCTCATCTCGCTCAGGCGCCAAGTCAGAATTCGGCCCGGACTAATTTGCTTCGCTCGGAAAAACGGCTGCGTCTTCTCTCGCACGAGCGAGATGGAGGTCACAATGCGGTTGTCCGGCGCTAGAGTGCAGAACGTGTACGAGGAGTAGCAATCGACGAGCGCGTGAGCGTAGATCGCCCCGAGACCTTCAAACCTTCCAAGGAAAAAGATCCCATGGGCGAGTAATTCGCCCGGCCGGACCACCGTTGCTTCGCGCTCTCGGAAGCACGGGTTCATGCTCTCCAGAAACCGGATCTGCTGAGCGTTCAGAGACTGGCCGTCTGCGTAGCGCGCCTCGAGCGCTGCTGCGCGGGTCTCATAAACGCCAAGGCCTGCCTTGTGCAGGATCTTTTGGATGGTGACGCCCGATAGCTCGATCCCAGCGCGTGCGAGCGCGACCGCAATGCGGTCGCACCCCTGCGCCGGATTGGCGAGCGCCAATTTCACCACGCGGCGACTGACATCGGCGGGAGTGGTATGGGGATGTGATCGGTGAATTGGCGGCCGATTCCTCAGTCCCGCCAGCCCCTCCCGCTCGTAGCGGCGCTTCCACTGATAGAAGCTGGTGCGGTCGACGCCGGACCGCCGGCATGCTTCTGCTGCATTACCCAGCCGCTCGGCGAGCTTGAGGACCTCGAGCCTTTGGTGCCCGATGTTGTCGTTCTCGCCTGCGCGCTTTCTGACGGCCATCTTCATCTCTGCAACCAAACCTAGTTCATACGAGTTCTGGTTGCAAGGACTGAAGGTTAAGAGTAGCCTTTCTTCAACAGGCCTAGGGCCAAGGAGACAATCCATGGCCCCCGACCCGAGGGCGATCCGCAAGCAGGTTCGAAGCTCGTGCCCTGTGTAGCTCCCGGTCAAAAAACATCGTTGATCGGCTTAAATATTGATCCAGCACCTACAAGCAAGGCTCAGTTGACCAACGCCATGGAAGGAGTGAGAAGTTCCGTGGGACGCTGCGATGAGCGGCCGAGGGAATTGCATGGCCGGACGTTCGAACCTCTGTCGGACATCTTCGACAATGCCGCCCTCGCGATTCATTTGGTTGGTTCAGACGGCATAATTTTGCGTGCCAACCGCTACGAACTCCAACTCTTGGGCTATGGGTGGCACGAGTACGTCGGCCACCATATTTCTGAGTTCCACGTCAGCAAAGAAAAGATCGAAAGTATTCTGCAGCGCCTTGCGAGCGGCGATACTTTGAACAACTGGGAAGCGCAGCTGCGCTGCAAGGACGGCTCCATCCGGGACGTCCTCATCTCGTCGAATGTGCTGTGGGAAAACGGCCGCTTCGCACACACCCGCTGCTTCACGACCGATGTCACCGACCTGAGGCAGTCCCAGGAACGGCAGAAACTGCTGGTTGGCGAGATGACCCATCGGGTCAAGAACACACTAACCACCGTGCAGGCCATTGCGTCGCAAACGCTGCAGAGTGCAAGTGAGGAAGACCGCGCCGCCTTCATTGCGCGATTGCACGCGCTCGCTGAGGCGCACGATCTGCTCATGACGGCCCGATGGGACCGCGCCGCTCTCGCCGATGTCATCGGCCGTGCACTTGCCCCGTTCGAGGACGCGCATGGACGGCGACTCGCGACCAGCGGTCCAGACGCTTTCGTGGATGCGCAACAATCGTTGTTGCTGACGCTCGCGTTCCACGAGCTCGCCACCAATGCCGTGAAATACGGCGCACTCTCCAACGGAAGCGGTCACGTGCGCGTGAGCTGGGATTTTGCTCCAGACGACGCGTGCGCGGTCGATCTGCATTGGGAGGAAAGTGGTGGGCCCGCGGTGACGCCACCGGTGCATACCGGGTTCGGCTCTCGGTTGCTTGAGAAGGTGTTCGGCAATGACACGGGCAGCGCCCGACTCGAGTTCGCCCCAGCTGGACTGCGATGCTCCCTTGAGGTTCGCCTCAGCGAGGCCGCGCATAGAAAACCCCGACAGGACTAGCAGAGCATGGCAGTCCCAGATGTTATCGTCATTGGCGCTTCGCATGGGGGAATCGAGGCACTGCAGCAGCTTTGTCAACGCCTACCGCCACAGGTGCCGGCCGCAATCTTCGTTGTCGTGCACACGTCTCCCAACAGTCCAGGTCTGCTGGCGGAGATCCTTGCAAACGCTGGACCCTTGCCGGCATCGTTTGGTCGGCATGATAAACGTTTCACGGGCGGGCATATCTACGTGGCCCCTCCCGATCATCACATGCTGATTGAAGCTCCCGACCAAATTCGATTGAGCCGAGGTCCGAAAGAGAATGGGTTCCGGCCGGCGATCGACACGCTCTTCCGCTCCGCGGCCCTTGGGTTCAGTCCACGCGTCATCGGCGTTATCCTGAGTGGAAACCTCGACGACGGTACGGTGGGGCTCGCGGCCATAAAGCGTCGCGGCGGCATCGCCATGGTTCAAAATCCCAGCGAAGCTCGCGTGCCATCGATGCCCCTCAGCGCACTCCAGCACGTCAATGTCGACCATTGTCTCGACATCGCGCAGATGGCGCCGCGCATGATGAGCAGCTTGCGCGCTTTCAATGGATCGCAACCTCAACCCATGGAGATCCACACCATGGACGATACCCTGAAGTACGAGGTCCGCATGGCCGCGCTAAGCCCGGAAGCCGATCCCACTGAAATTCTGAAGTTCGGGGAGGCCTCTTTGTTCACGTGTCCCGACTGCCATGGCTCGCTCGTCGAGCTCCGCGAACAAGGCCCGCTGCGGTTTCGCTGTCATACCGGGCACGCATTCACCGCCGACAGCCTCGTAGCATCGCTTAGCGAGAGCACCGAAGAGGCGCTATGGAGCACCTTTCGTGCCTTGCAGGAAAAAATCATGCTGCTGCGCCACATGGCGACACACGCACGCGAACGCAACGACGAGGCGGAGGCGAAGAAGCTCCTGCGCCAGGCCCACCGCATTCAGACGCGAGGAAGCCTGGTGCGGCAGGCGCTGCTTTTGGATGAGGCGACTGTCTCACCCGATCCCGCCGAGCGCAGCGCCGGCTGATCAGCTCGCCTTCTCCGTCCGATCGATGACGTTGGCCACGATCAGCGGCGGATCTTCAATGCGCAACAGCCGAACTTCCACGGGATAGGTGGAACCGTCCTTGCGACGGTGTACTGTCGTGAAGGAGAGACGGTCAAGCTTTTCTTGCGCGAGACGCTCCATTTGGGCCCGATAGCTGGAGCTGGCGTTTTCCGGCTCGATGTCGGATGGCGTTAGGCCACGCAGCTCGTCCATCGAATATCCTAGATGTTCACGCGCGCGGCGGCTGACGCTTGAGAAGCGGAGCGTCTCCGCGTCGAGCACATACGTTTCGTCAAAGCCCTCCTCAATGATGTGGCTGAGCTGCTCGCTCGCTGCGCCGGCCCGACGCCGGCCCGTGATGTCAACGAATATCATGACTACGCCGTCGATGACATTGTCGATGCTGCGATACGGTCGGATGCGCATCATGTACGTCGTGCCGTCTTGCGCGCTCACCTCATGCTCGATGGAGGAAAGTGTCCGCAGCACGCGTCGCACCTCGGTATCCAGATCTCCATAGTTCAACTGTCCCGTGAGATCGCTGATTGGCCGCCCGCGGTCGCTTTCGCGAACGTTGATGAGTTCGACCATGGCGGGCGTAAAGGTCCTGATGCGCAGGTCGTTGTCGAGGAAGAGGGAGGCGACGTCCGTACTGTCAAGAAAGTTGCGCAGATCGCTGTTCACGCGCGAAAGGTCTTCGTTCTTGATGCTGAGCTCGGCATTGACTGTCTGCAGTTCCTCGTTTGTCGACTGCAGTTCTTCCTTGGCCGTCTCGAGCTCCTCATTGGTCGATTGCAGCTCCTCATTGACGGACTGATATTCCTCGTTCGAGGACTTCAGCTCTTCATTCGCCGCCTCAAGATCGGCACTTGTTGCCGTGAGCTGCTCCCGCAACGCCCGGTTTTCCAGCTCGAGCGGATTATCACTCTGACCATCCGCGCCAGGAGCCGCGACGGCCGCGCCTTGATCCTGAAAGGCAATGACCGCTGCACCATCGGCGTTACCTTCCCCCGTCACCGCTGCCACGATCAGAGTAACGCTCTGGCGCGAGCCGTTGACGGGAAGCGAGAGATGCTCGTGCGTGCGGCGTCCACCATGCTCTCGCACCTGCTGCAGCAAGATGCGCGCCGGCTGGCGCAGCTCCGGGCGCAAGACAGTAAAGACATTGAGGCTCGCGGCTCCCGGAGACGGCTCCATGTAACGCCCGGTTTGGCCGAAGTAGCGCTGGATCTCGTCGTGCTGGTTGACGACGACGCATGCCGGGGCGATTTGCGTGAGAACCTGGCGCCAGAGCCGATCGAATCCCTCTTGCGCCGGCACGCGCGGCGCCGCAGCAGTGGGCCGCGCGGGCCCTGAGATCGGCAAGGTCGGTGGCGAAGCGGAGGCATCCTTGCGCCGGTAGATGCGATGCTTCTTGTCGATTACATCAAACAGCTTGGCTTGCTGCGTCACGCCTTCCGAAGTACCGAGGAAGAGGTACTTGCCCGGCTTGAGGGCGTAGTTGAATGAGTCCAACAAGCGAACCTGCAATGCCGTGTTGAAATAGATGAAAAGGTTGCGGCAGGAAATCAGATCGAGCTTGGAGAAGGGGGGATCCTTGAGAATATCGTGCACCGAAAAGATGCACATTTCCCGGATCGACTTTTGCGGGCAGTAGTCGTTGCCATCCTGGACGAACCAGCGCTCGAAGCGTTCGCGCGTCATATCCGACGCGATCGAGCTCGGGTAACGTGCCGTGCGAGCGATGCGCACCGCATCATCGTCAAGGTCGGTGGCGAACACCTGCACGCGTCGCGTCGTCTCCTGTCTGTTTATCGCCTCCTTCAGAAGAACCGCGATCGAATACGCTTCCTCGCCGGTCGCGCAGCCCGGTACCCAAACGCGTATGGTCTCATCGACACTCGCACCATTGATGAGCTGTGGGATGACCTCTTTCTCAAGCAGCGCGAACGCCTCCTGATCGCGGAAAAATTGCGTGACACTGATCAGCAAGTCGCGAAACAAGAGCTGGCTTTCACGCGCGTCTTTGCGCAGCTGTTTGAGGTATTGCGAAACCGAGTCGATCTGCACGATCTGCATGCGCCGCTGGATGCGGCGGACCAGGGTCTTAATCTTGTATTGGCTGAAGTCGTGCCCGGTACGGTTTTTCACCAGCGCGCAGATCTCGGCCACGTGACTGGCCACATCGTCGCGCGTGCCGTCCTGTGACTTCCGCCCGTCGACATCGGCGAGGTGCTGCGCATATTGCAACAGCTTTGCAGGCATCTCCTCGACCGCCATCACGAAATCGACAAGGCCGGTTGAAGTGGCGCTGTGCGGCATGCCTTTGAGGGCATGCGCGTCGTGCTCGGCCTGCGCCAGCGTGAAGCCGCCATGCTCTTTCACGGCCTTGAGGCCCAGGGTACCATCGCTGCCGCCGCCCGATAGAATGATGCAGACGGCGCGTTCGCCCTGATCTGCCGCGAGCGAAGTGAAGAAGGCATCGACCGGCCAGCGCCTCCCCCGTGCCGGGGCCGGTCTTTCGATCTGCAAGCGGGCGTTTTTCACCGTGAGCGTTGCATTCGACGGAATGACAAATACGCGGTTGGCCTCAATGGCTATACCGTGCTCCGCCTCGACAACGTCCATTTCCGTGTGACGCCGCAGCAGATCTGCGAGCATGCTTTGCTTCTCGGGCGCAAGATGCTGGATCAGCACGAACGCCATCCCGCTATCCGGCGGCATGTGCTGAAAGAACGTCTTAAAGGCTTCAAACCCTCCGGCCGACGCCCCCAAGCCAACGATCAGGTGCTCCGATGCCATTGATGCTACCCAGCGAAGATCAACCCGTTGCCTCGGTACTCATTACCTGGTGCCGGGTCGCGTCAAGCACCTTGTCCAGCTAAAGGTCAAGCTTGGGCTGCAAGGGGGTGGATGGGGCGCCAAGGGCGTTCCTATTCGGTCCGTGGCATTAAATGCTTAAGGGCGCGGTTCATATCAGCTCAGTCGCTCGATCAGGCCGCCCAACAACTTGCTTCTCAGCAAGGCGAAAAAAGCTTTTCCCGTGCCACCAGGAGCAAGGGAAGCGCCCGGGCTACTTCAGCATAAGGTTATGGCGACGGGTTTCCCCAGACCGGGACAGTTCGTCGTAGGTGGTGGCGCCTTTTGCGCTCATCGGAAGGATGACAGATGTGGGTCTTGGCCGCGTGATAACGCGTTTTTACGCAGCCAGGGTCACGAAGAGGCATGCCGGCTATCTCGCCTGCACGGCCGAAGTACCTCAGGAAGCTGACCTAATCACTGCCCCCCGAGGTCTTCCAGGATGTTGCCTGCGCGGCGTCGCCGATGACGCAAGATGCGAGCTTCGGTCGATTCTGATCGGAACCATCGATCCGATCCTGTCGGCTGCAAACCGGTCGACGGTCAATTGAGCTTCAATGGCACGCGCCGGGGGCCGCGCACCTGGCCCGCCGACCAGGATACGGCACCGTCGAGCGTGAAGTCGGGGATACGCCTGAGCCACTCCTCAAGCGCGACCTTCAGCTCCATGCGGGCGAGGTTGGACCCAATGCAGCGGTGAATGCCGAGACCGAAAGCGGCGTGCCTGTTTTCCTTCCGGTCGATCACAATCTTGTCCGGATCGGCGATGAGGCCGGGGTCACGATTGGCGGCTGGGAACGGCAGCAGGACCATCTCGCCGGCCTTGTACTGGCAGCCCCCGACGACCGTGTCGTTCTTGATTCTGCGCGCCATCGTCACCGGCGCATAAGCACGCAGGAACTCCTCGATCGCGGCCGGGATCAGGGCCGGCTCGGTTACCAGGCGGGCGCGATCGGCGGGGACGCGGGCGAGATGCCAGAGGGCTGCGCCGATTGAACTCCAGGTCGTGTCGATGCCGGCAACCAGCAGTAGGCGCAGGGAGTTGACGACGTGGGTCGCGGTGAATTTCGTACCGTCGTCGTAACGGGCCTGCAGCAGCTGACTGACAACGTCGGTGCCCAGCTCGGCACCCGCCGTGACCCGTCGTTGCCGCTCGGCGACGAGGATCCCGAAGTATTCGGACATCTCGGCGAGACTCTGCTCCAACTCCTCGCTAGCCTCGACCCCCGACTCGAGCTGTTGAAGGATCCAATCCCGGAACCGATCGCCATCGCTGTCTGACACGCCCAACAGCAAGGCAATGACGCGGACGGGAACGTGCTGGGCGTAGTCGAGAGCCGCATCGCTGCGGCTGTCGTCTCGGGCCAGGATGGCGTCGATCAGCTCGTTGCAGATCTCGCGCGTGCGCGGCACGAGCCGATCAACGGCCGCCGGCGTGAAGGCCGGTAGAAGGGCGCGTCTCGCGTTCTGGTGGCGAGGCGGATCATTGGTGATCGGCGGCGCGCTGCCGCCGCGCGCCGGGACGAAATCACGCACGATCACCTGACGGGACGAGAAATTGTCGTGATCGAGGGCTATGGCACGCACATCCTCGTAGCGCGTCGGCAGGTAGACACCCCTATAGCGGTCCGTGTGAGCGACCGGGCACCACACCCGCAGGCGGTCCCAGATAGTATAGGGATCATCGATCCAAGCCTTATCGAGGTGATCAAAATCGCGAGCCCAGTCCGTGACTGGCCGACGCTCTGCCATGGCGATACTCCAGTCGCTTTCCCGCCGTCAGGCCCACGGGTCCCTTTCCCCATGAGCCAAACATTCCCAACTAGCGAATCAGCGTTAAGGTTAGCTGCTGCCGAACCGCGTCGCTTGCAAAGCATATCATCGCCTTCCATCTGCCGCCTGAGCTTGTGCACCGTGCCCGTGGCCTGTCAGTTTTGCCGTCTTGCAGATGTCCGTTCCTTTGGCCAGTTCCCACCGTGCCAAATCTTGCTTGTCGGCCTCGGCTCCCGGCCTGCCCAATCTCTTCCGCACCTTGCCGGCCTTGCTGACGAACTTGCCGTCGCGTTCGATCTTGGCCTTGATGACGCTGAGGCCGGCCCTGACGCGCTGGCGGATCATCGAGCGTTCGAACTCAGCGAAGGCGCCGGTCATCTGGAACAGCAGCTTGCCCGCCGGGGTGGTGGTATCGATCGATTGCTGGTCCAGGTAGAGATCGACCCCGACCGCTTCGAGATGCTGGATCGTGCCAAGTAGGTCGACCAGCGATCGGCCCAGCCGGTCAATG
>Ga0081540_1000952_pt1 | contig 26095 bp, 17 predicted proteins | sample TabmetS2T1R1_FD_71024 | JGI IMG/M metagenome (GOLD analysis project Ga0081540, IMG submission 71024) | Tabebuia heterophylla rhizosphere microbial communities from the University of Puerto Rico - S2T1R1 | ecosystem: Host-associated > Plants > Roots > Rhizosphere ...
GGCATGAATCGCGTCGCCGCTGCCACTCGCATTGGCGCTTGGAACGCCTACCTAATCAATGCGAACACGCCGACCCGCGCTCCTCCGGAGGCCTTCATGTCCTGGTCGTTCAATATCGGCAAGATCGCCGGAACGGCGATCCTCGTGCACGTCACCTTCGTTCTGTTCCTGGGCTGGATTTTCGTGGCGAGCTGGGTCGCAGGCGGGCCGGAATCGGCCTGGCAGGCGCTCGCCTTCATGCTGCTGCTGTTCGCCTGCGTGGTGGCGCACGAGTTCGGCCATATCTTCACCGCGCGCGCGTTCGGCGTGACGACGCCCGACGTGGTGCTGTTGCCGATCGGCGGCGTGGCACGGCTCGAGCGCATCCCGGAGGAGCCGTGGCAGGAGTTCCTGATCGCCATTGCCGGACCGCTGGTGAACGTGGCGATCGCCGTCGTGCTGATCCTGCTTGCCGGCGCCCAGGTGAGCCCGGTCAACCTCCATGCGGTCGAGAACCCGGCGGCCTCGATGATCGACCGGCTCGCCGCGGTCAACCTGTTCCTCGCCGTGTTCAACATGATCCCCGCCTTTCCCATGGACGGCGGGCGGGTGCTGCGCGCCGTGCTCGCCGCCCGCATGGGCTATGTGCGGGCGACCGAGATCGCCGCGTTCGTCGGCCAAGGCGTCGCTTTCGCGCTCGGCTTCATCGGGCTGCTCTACAACCCGCTGCTGATCTTCATCGCGATCTTCGTCTATCTCGCCGCCTCCTCCGAGGCGCACCTCGTCGCCATCCGCGCGATGTCGCGCGGCGTGCCGGTGAGCGCGGCGATGATGACGCAATTCGCCACGCTCACGCCCGAGGCGCACGTGGAGGAGGCGGTGCAGACGCTGCTGCGCACGAGCCAGGCGGAATTCCCCGTGGTCGACGCGGCGGGCAAGCCGGTCGGCCTGCTCGGCCGCGGCGACCTCATTCGCGCGCTCAAACAACTCGGCCCCGACGCCCGCGTCGGCGCCGCCATGACGACGACGGTGCCCACCATCGGACACCGCCGCTGCTTGGAAGAGGCGTTCCGCATGCTGCAGGAGAAATCGGCGCCGGCTGTCGCCGTCGTGGATGCGAGCGGCCGCCTCGTCGGTCTCGTCACCTCCGAGACCGTCGGCGAGATGCTGATGCTGCACGAGGCCCTGCCCGCAGGCGCGCGATTTGGGCCGTGGACGCGGCTGACCGGCGCGCAATAGCCTGTCCGGCGCGAGCCTGCCGTGCCGGACTCGGTTCGCCGGCCCTTATCCACCGTCACGAATCTGTCGCATAGCCGTCTGAATTGGCCGGCATCTTCCGCTTCTTTCGTGCAAAGAGAGGTCGTTCGTGATCGTGCGCGCCCCCTTGTCGCGTCGGCGGTTTCTTCTGAGGGCCGCCGCCTCGACCGCAATCTCCGCCGTTGGCGGTCTCGCCAAGCCTTATCTGAGCCGGGCCGCCGACCGCCCACTCATCACCCATGGCATCCAATCCGGCGATGTGTCGGTCGATTCGGCCGTGATCTGGGCGCGCGCCGACCGCCCCGCGCGCATGTTGGTTGAGGTTGCGACCTCGGACAGTTTCAAGACGGTCGAGCGGGCGCTGTTCGTCGACGCGCTGCCGGAATCCGATTTCACCGCCAAGGCGCTGATCGAAGGCCTGCCGGCCGGGCAGGACATCTTCTACCGCATTTGCTTCCAGGACCTTGCATCGCCGACGATCAGCGGCGAACCGATGGTGGGCCGCTTTCGTACCGCGCCGCGCGACCTGCGCTCGATCTCGTTCGTGTGGTCGGGCGATACCGCCGGTCAAGGCTGGGGGATCGACGAAGCGCGCGGCGGCATGCGCACGTACGCGACCATGCTGCGCACCCGTCCCGACTTCTTCCTCCACAACGGCGATACCATCTACGCCGACGGTCCGATCCTCGCCGAGCAGAAAATGCCGAACGGCGAGATCTGGAAAAACCTCGTGCTCGAGGAAAAGGCCAAGCCCGCGGAGACGCTCGCCGAGTTCCGCGGCAACTACAAGTACAACCTGCTCGACAACAACGTGCGGGCCTTTAATGCCGAGGTGCCGATCTTCGCCCAATGGGATGATCACGAGGTGACCAACAACTGGTGGCCGGGCGAGCCGCTGACCCGCGCTGAGCACCAGCGCAAGAAATATGTCGAGAAAAACGCGTTGCTGCTCGCGGCGCGCGCGAGCCGCGCGTTCCATGAATACATGCCGGTACGCTTCACCCAGGCCGAACCCGGACGCATCTATCGCAAGATTTCCTACGGGCCGCTGCTCGACGTGTTCATGCTCGACATGCGCAGCTACCGCGGGCCCAATGGCGAAGGCCTGGAGGAGAGCTATGGGCCGGCGTCGTACTTCCTGGGTCCAGCACAAGTCGCCTGGCTCAAGCGCGAACTGCTCAACTCGCAGGCAACCTGGAAGGTGATCGCCGCCGACATGCCCATCGGCCTGATCGTCGTCTACGATATCGATCGCAAGTGGGGCGTCGAGGCGATCGCCCAGGGCGACGGACCGCCGCGCGGACGTGAGCTTGAGATCGCCGATATCCTCAACTTCATCAAGCGGGCGGGGGTGCGCAACACCCTATGGCTCACCGCCGACGTGCACTACACCGCCGCGCATTATTACGATCCCAACAAGGCGGTGTTCCAGGATTTCGAGCCGTTTTGGGAATTCGTATCAGGCCCGATCCACGCCGGGAGCTTCCCACAAAACCAACTCGACAACACGTTCGGACCGCAGATCATGTACGTGAAAGCGCCGAGCGCGCCGAACCAGCCGCCGAGCGACGGCCTGCAGTTTTTCGGTCAGGTCGCAATCGACGGGGCAACGCAGGTCATGACCGTGACGCTGAAGGACTGGGACGATCGCGCCCTGTGGTCGACCACGCTCGAGCCGAAGCTGGGCTAGTTTCTTGTAAGCCACGCATTCCCGCAGCCTCGGCGCCTGATGACGGGCCCTGCGTGCCTTTAGCTAGGCCGAGTTGCGCAGCGGCGCGAGTTCCGTTGCCGGCGCGGCCGACGCCGTGCGCAGCTTGGTGGAATAATAGGACGCGTTTTGCTCGCCGCGCAGCGCCTCGCGCGTGAACTGAATGAGATGATGGGCGATGAAGCCCATGCCGAGCACGGCGTCGATCTGTCCGCGCCGCAGCGCGTAGCGCGTCGCCCGCCAGAACGGCTTGCGGTAATCCGAGAGGATGCCGACGTGCAGCACGAGACGGACGGCGAGCACGAGCGCGCTCGACAGATTTACCCAGTTCAGTCTTCCGCGTGCCGGCGGGATCGTGCGATTGACGTAGGTCGCATCCATCTGATGACGGAAGCGCGCGAACAACCGCTCCGGATCGTTCGCATGGGCGATGCAGCGCCGCCACATCGCCACCACCTCGTCGTACGGCCGCAGGAAACGCACGTTGCTTTCGAGGCCCGCATCGCTTTCCAGCCGACCGGCCGCCTTCAGCCGATCCCACAACGGCGTCTTCGGCAGCGCCTGTAACAGATTGATGGTCAGCATCGGAATTTGTGAAAGGTCGATGAAATCCTTGAGACGCGTCTCGGTGTCGTCGGAATCGGTGTCGAGCCCGAGGATGATGCCGGAGGTTACCTCCAATCCATAATCGTTGAGAGTCTTGATCGACTCCATCATCGGCACGGCGACGTTCTGGTTCTTGCGCATCGCCTTGAGCGCGTCGGCCTCTGGCGTCTCGATGCCGACGAAGACGCCCAGGAACAAGCACTCCCGCATGAGCTTGAGGATTCCCGGCTGCTTGGCGATGTTGAGCGTGGCCTCGCAAGCGAACTGCATGGGGTAGCCGTGCTGCCGCTGCCAGGCGAGCAGGTGCGGCAGCATGTCCTTCGCCGCTTTGCGATTGCCGATGAAATTATCGTCGACGAAATAGACGACCGGCGGATGCCCTTTCTGCTTGCGCATGGCATCGAGCTCGGCTGCGATCTGGGCGGGCGTCTTGAGCCGCGGCTGCCGGCCGTAAAGGTTGGGAATGTCGCAAAATTCGCAGAGATAGGGACAGCCGCTCGAGAACTGCAGCGTCAGCATCAGATAGTTCTTCAGCGGGATGAGGTCGTAGGCCGGAATCGGGAAATCACGCAGCGGCAGCCGATCCTTGGTTTCGAAACGCAGCTGCGCGGCCGGCCGAGCGACGGTCTCGTCGAGGCGCGTGATGAGCGCGTCCGTGGCATCTCCCATTTCGCCGATATGGAGATAGTCGATGTCCGCGTACATCTCCGGCGATGCCGATGCGGACGGCCCGCCCAACATCACCACCTTGCCGGCCGCATGCGCGCGCGCGGCAATGTCGTGGATCTGCAGCGCCTGGACGTGCATGCCGCTGACCAGCACGGCGTCGGCCCAGGCGAAATCGGCCTCGGTCGCCTTGCGGATGTTCTCGTCGACGAAGCGGACCGGCCACGTCTGCGGCATGTAGGCGGCGATCAGCAGCAGGCCCTGCGGCGGCATGAACGCCCGCACCCCTTTCATCAGCCGATAGGCATGATTGAAGGTGCCAAACGCGGGGGTGTAGCGCGGGAAAACACACAGTATCCGGCGCCGGTTCATGACTGGGACCGATGAGCGCACGCGGCCCTCCGCCTCCGTCGACGCCATCGTCGCTTTCCTAGTGGTAAGACGCAAGAGGGCGTCTTCCTCCGATGGGCGCCCGTCATTGCGGCTGGATGTCGAGCTCCTTCGCCAGCGCACGCCAGTGCTCCTGCAGCTGACGGATCGATTGCGCAGTGCCGTCGGGCGTGCCGGCGCCGTCGGTATCAAGACCGAACGCAATCAATCTTTGCTGGATCTCCGCACCCTTCAGATACTCCGCGATCTCCCGGTTCAGGCGCGCGATGATCTCAGAGGGCATGCCGGCGGGGCCGACCACGGCGAAAAACCCGTCGAGAACCACGCCGGGCAGGGTCTCGTTGACCGTCGGCAGGTCGGGCAAGCCGCGAAAGCGCCGCGCCGAGGTTATGGCGATGCGCCGGACCTGACCGGTCTCGACGATCGCTCGGGCGGCGGCAATAGAACTGATCATCACCTGGTTGACGCCGCTTGCGACGTCCTGAGTCATTTGTGCGGCTGAGCGATAGGGCACTTCGACCAGCCCCAGATCGGCACGCCGGTTGAACAGCTTGGCGGCGAACGCGGCTGCGCCAGCGGTCGTGTCGAAGGCCATCGATAGCTTGCCGCGATTCGCCTTCGCATGAGCGATGAGCTGCGTCAGCGATTGTACCGGCAGTTGTGTGTTCACCGACACCATCTGCGGTGCTTGGCTGCACACCATCGCCACCGCGGTGAAATCCCGCGTCGGGTCGTAGGGCAGTTGTTTGAAGGATATCAGGTTGATCGCCATGCCGGACGTGTTGGTGAACAGAAACGTGTAGCCGTCAGGCGCGGCACGGGCGACCGCCTGATGCGCCAGGATGCCCGACGCGCCCGGCAGGTTTTCAACAACCATGGACTGTCCCAGACTGCGCGAAACCCCGTCGCTCAACATCCGCGCCATCACATCGGTCGCAGCGCCCGGGCCGGTCGGAACAATGAGCTTGATTGGACGCGTGGGCCACGTTCCCTCGCCGGCAGTCGCAGCCGGCAGCAGAACTCCGTAACAAAGCAGCACGCAGAAAAGCCTTTTCATGCATCCCTCGATACTGAATGCATATCTTGCACGAATCCGGTGAGTGCGAGCTTTTTTTGCTCGGGATCAATCTGCCGCACGATACACGCTTGAGGTGGTTGAAATGCTTGTCGTATCGCCCGGAAAATGTCCGCTCTCCGTCCCAACCGCCACGCGGCCGTTGCGGGCGGTCCCCTAGGATGCAATTGAACGCCAGAGCAAACTGCGCCGCAACAGTGACCGTGCGGCACGAGCCTTATTGCCGACAGCAGTACATGACCGAAAGAGACACAGAGAGAGGGGCAAATGTTTCTGACCACCGAGTTCGTGCTGCTGCTCGGAATCGGCTTTGTCGCACAGTTGGTCGACGGCGCGCTGGGCATGGCATACGGCGTGCTGGCGAACATCGCGATGCTGAGCATGGGCCTGCCTCCGGCACAGGCAAGTGCGTTAGTCCACACCGCCGAGGTTTTTACCACGGGCGCTTCGGCTGCTTCGCACATCTATCATCGTAACGTCGATTGGCGGATGGTGATGCGCCTGGGAGTGACCGGTGTGCTGGGCGGGATCCTGGGTGCCTGGATCCTGTCGAATCTCGAGATCGCTGCCGCGCGCCGGCTGGTCTATGCCTATCTGCTGCTCATGGGACTCTACATTCTCTGGCGCTCGATGCGGATCGCGTTGACCCCCCGAACGCCCTCCGGATGGCTTATGCCGCTGGGATTTGTGGCAGCATTTCTCGACGCCACTGGCGGCGGCGGCTGGGGACCCGTAACCACCTCCACCCTGATCGGCTCAGGGCACGCGCCGCGCCAGACCGTGGGCTCGGTCAACACCACCGAATTTTTCGTGACCGTTGCGGCGGCCACCACGTTCTTTGCTGAACTTGGCGCCTCATCGCTCGAGCACCTCATTCCCCTCGTGCTGGGAGGCGTGCTGGCGGCGCCGTTCGGTGGCTGGGCGGTGAAGTACATACGGCCCAGGACGTTGATGGTCGCAGTGGGTCTGCTGATCGTGACTCTTTCCGTGTTTCAGCTCGCCCGCGCCCTCCGCTTCATCTAGTTCGGCAGCCAACCGTGCTACTGACCTAGTGATCTCAGGACCGGCAAACCCTCGGCCAACAGCTCCTGGCTGCGCCGCGCGGAAAAGAATGTGCGCTATCCCAGGATCCCGTGTCATCCCTGCGTGCGCGCCGCGGTCCGGGCAGACAGCTTGCTCTTGAGGCGGGGATAGGCGCGCAGCGCGTTGCCCTCGAAGATCTTTTTCTTCTCGTCGGCCGAAAGTTCCGGCGCCCCGTCGACGTAGCGCTTGGTGTCATCGAAATCATATCCCGTCTGCGGATCCTTGCCGCGCACCGCGCCGACCATTTCGGATGCGAACAGGATGTTGTCGATCGGCACCACCTTGGTCAGAAGATCGATCCCAGGTTGATGATAGACGCAGGTGTCGAACCACACGTTATTCTTCATCATCTCATCGAGCGGCGGCCGCTTGTTATTGATCGCCAAGCCGCGATAGCGCCCCCAATGGAATGGCACCGCCCCGCCGCCATGCGGGATGATCAGCTTCAACGTCGGAAAATCTTTGAACAGGTCGCCCATGATGAGCTGCATGAACGCGGTCGTGTCGGCATTGATGTAATGCGCGCCGGTGCCGTGGAAGGCGGGATTGCACGAGGCGCTGACGTGCACCATCGCCGGTACGTCGAGCTCGACCATCTTTTCGTACAGCTTGTACCACCAGCGATCGGTCAGCGGCGGCGCGGTCCAATGGCCGCCCGAGGGATCGGGGTTGAGATTGCAGCCGACGAAGCCGAATTCCTTCACGCACCGCTCGAGCTCCCCGATGCAGCTGTCCGGCGATACACCCGGCGACTGCGGCAACTGGCACACGCCGATGAAATTGTTGGGATAAAGCGTGCAGACGCGATGGATCATCTCGTTGCACACCTGCGACCAGGCCAGGCTCACGTTGTAATCGCCGATGTGGTGACTCATGCCCATGGCGCGCGGCGAAAAGATCGTCAGGTCGGTGCCCCGCTCGCGCTGCAACTTGAGCTGCGCGCCTTCGAGGCTCTCGCGGATCTCGTCGTCGGAAACCTTCAGTGACGACTTGGACGGCTGCTTGGCAGGCTCTTTGACGTTGTCCACCTGCTGCTTGCGCCACCGCAGAAGGTCCTTCGGCTCGGTCGTGTAATGTCCGTGGCAGTCGATGATCATGACATCGTCGCGCTGTTAGAATTCGTGCCCGATGAATGCTACGAACCGACCTTCATCATTGTCAAACCAGGATTGGCGTCTGTTAGGATGCGCGCCGACCTGACTGCAGGGGAAAAGCATGGCCGATATTCCGCGTTTGAACGGCGTGGTCCGCGCGCTGGAGGCCGGCAAGCCGGCATTCACGTCATTTTGCCAAGCCGATCCGGAGACGGCGATCGCGATGTCCACGGCCAAATACGACGGCATCGTCTACGAAATGGAGCACAATCCATGGGACATCCGGGCGCTGCGAGATAGCCTGCAATACATGCTCAACCGCGGCCAAATCGCCAAGTCCGGCTCGCTCGCGCCCTCGGTCACGCCGATGGTGCGCATTCCCCCCAACGGCGCAGAGAAGGCGCAATTTCACGCCAAACAGGCGCTCGACCTCGGCGCCTATGGCATCGTCTGGCCGCACATCTCATCGGTGGAGGAGGCCTACAACGCGGTCGCCGCCTGCCGCTATCCGCGCCTTAAAAGCGCGCCGATGTACGAGCCGGCCGGCATCCGCGGCGACGGGCCGACCGCCGCCGTGCGCTATTGGGGCCTCTCACAGCAGGACTATTACGCCCGCGCCGACGTGTGGCCGCTCAATCGCCATGGCGAAGTGTTCGTCATCCTGATGATGGAGGACACCCGCGGCATCGAGGCGCTATCCGACATCCTGACGAAGGTGCCCGGCATCGGCGCGATCCTCATCGGCGAAGGCGATCTGTCCCAGGAGCTCGGTTACCCGCGGCAATACGAGCATCCCGAAGTGCTCAAATGGATGGGGCGGGTCGTCGATACCTGCAAGCGGCACAACGTGGTGGTCGGCCACCCGCACGTCGATGCCAACAATGTGGAGCGTATCCTCGCCGAGGGGTATCGGTTCTTGATGGCGGCGCCGGTGCGCAGTTACGCCGCCCTGGACAAGGGGCTCAAGCTCGCCGGCCGGGCGTAAGCTCATCAGATGTGAGGCGACACGGGAGGGATGACGCTCCTGGACGGCTCCGGCCGTTCACGATCTGGCCTACTTCCGGCGCAATTCCTGTTAGGGGTAAAGTGCCTTGATTCGCGGGCCGCTCGGCGGAATGAGGCACTTCCGCCGCGCGATCCGCGAGCCGGCAGTCGCCCGACGCCGGGAAATGCGGCAATGGGGCAAGCGGGAATGCCGGACGCGATCCGGATCACCGTGGAGAGCTTTGGGGCTCATCCGCAGCACAAAGCGCGTGCGCGCGCATCCATAGCCCGGTGTCGGAGTGGGTTCCGTGCCGGCATCGCGGCCATATCGGTGCTGCTGCCCCGTGACGGCGTGTGCGCCGCGGCGAGCGGGGGCTACGAATTGCCCGGTTTCGACGCCTACCTCGCAGCCCTCGCGTGGCCAGACCGCGACGATATCGCCGCGCTTGCGCTCACTCTCGGCATCCTTTGCTTCGCCGTCGTCAGCGCGGTCCTTTTCCTGCGCACGCGCCGGCACTTGGCTGCGGTCGAGGCGGCAGCCGGTGACGAGGCGCTGGCATCCAAGGCCGCGATCGATCGCGCCTACGCGCTGCTCCTGTCCGAGCCCCAAGTCCTGGTCGCATGGCCCGCGGCAACGGACGAGCCTGAAATCATCGGCGATCCGGGACTGGTGACCGCAGCGCACGCCGGCGTGCTCGAGTTCGGCGCTTGGCTCGAGCCCGACGCCGCACGCGACATGGAGCATTCGGTCGATGCGTTACGCACGCACGGGCTCAGCTTCGCCAAGACGGTAGCCACGCCCGCCGGCCGAATCATCGAAGCCAAGGGCCAAGTGATAGGCGGCCGAGCGATCCTGCGGCTGCGCGAGGTCAGCGGCATCAAATCCGAGTTGGCCGAGCTCGCAGGACGGCACCAGAAGCACGTCGAAGATACCGCCGCCCTGCGCGCCTTGATCGCAGCGATCGTCGCGCCGGTGTGGGCGCGTGACGAAGCCGGCAAGCTCACCTTTGCCAACGACGCCTATGCGCGCGCCGTCGAGGTCAAGGATTCCTCCGAGGTGATCGAGCGCGGGATCGAGCTGTTCGAGCATGGCGGGCGCAGCGAGCTTCTGCGCGCGCATGAGGCAGCCGCGCCGTATTGCGGCCGCCTCGCGGCCGTCGTCGCGGGATCGCGCCGCAGCTTCGACGTGACGACGGCGCCGGCTGGGCGCGGCAGCGCCGGAATCGCCGTCGAGGCCACCGAGACGGAGCTGATGCGCGCCGAGCTTAAGCGCATGATGGAGGCCCATCGCCGCACCCTCGATCAGCTCGCGACCGGCGTGGCGATCTTTGGGTCCGATCGGCGGCTTTCTTTTTACAATGCCGCCTACCGTTCGCTGTGGGATCTCGATGTTGGTTTCCTCGACCAGGGCCCCACCGATTCAGCCGTGCTCGACCGGTTGCGCGCGGCGCGCAAGCTGCCAGACGAGCAGGACTTCCGCCAGTGGAAGAGCGCGCTATACGATGCCTATCGTGCGGTCGAGGCCAAGGAGTACATGTGGCACTTGCCGCATGGCCGCACCATGCGCGTGGTCACCACGCCGAACCCCGAAGGCGGCGTGATCTATCTGTTCGACGACGTCACCGAGCGGCTCGATCTCGAACGCCGCTACGACGCCTTGATCCGCGTGCAGGGCGAGACACTCGACAACCTGACCGAGGCGGTGGCCGTGTTCGGCAGCGACGGCCGGCTGCGTCTTTCCAACCCAGCCTTCGCACGCATGTGGCGGCTTTCACCCGACGTGCTGGCCGGCCGGCCTCACATCGAATCCGTCAGCGAGTCGACGCGGCCGCTGCACGATGACCATCCCGTGTGGCAGAGGTTGCGGGCGACGATCACGGCCATCGACAATCGCGAGGCCACGCTCGGCCGGCTCGAACGCCGCCAGGGCTCCGTCGTCGATTGCGCCACCATGCCGCTCCCCGACGGCGCGACGCTGGTGACATTCCAGGACGTCACCGATACCGTCAATGTCGAGCGCGCGCTACGCGAGCGCAACGAAGCATTGAAGGCGGCTGACAAGCTCAAGACCGATTTCGTTCACCATGTCTCCTACGAGTTGCGCTCCCCGCTCACCAACATCATCGGCTTCGCGGATTTCCTGGGCGACGCGGTCACCGGTCCGCTCACGGACAAGCAGCGCGAATACCTGAGCTACATCACGGCCTCCACCAACGCGCTTCTTGCCATCATCAACAACATCCTCGATCTCGCCAGCATCGACGCCGGGGCCATGACGCTCAACCTCGGCTCGGTCGATATCCGCAGGACCATGGAAGCCGCCGCCGAAGGCGTGCAGGACCGCCTGGTGAAGAGTGGAATCAGCCTTGAAATTCATGCTCCGCCGGAGATCGGGACCTTCATCGCCGACGAGCGGCGCGTGCGCCAATCGCTGTTCAATCTGCTGGCCAATGCCGTGGGCTTTTCCCCCGCCGGCGAGATCGTTACCTTTGCCGCGCATCGGCGGCGGGATGCCATTGTCTTTTCCGTGACCGATCGGGGGCCCGGCATACCCGCCGACGTGCAGGACAAGGTGTTCGATTGGTTCGAGACGCATTCGCTCGGCTCGCGCCACCGCGGCACGGGCCTTGGGCTTTCCCTGGTGCGCTCGTTCGTGCAGCTGCACGGCGGCTCGGTGACGCTCGAATCGGCGGTCGGCCGCGGCACCACCGTTACCTGTGTCTTCCCGCTCGCGCATACGGCCGAGCGAACCGCCGCGTGACGCGCGATCGCCAAGCCCGTGCCAGCGGGCCTCGAGCCATGCCATGACCAACTCCAGCAGCTCAAGCTTCTCGGTGGCGCTGCCGGATGAGCACGCGACGCGCCGCCTTGCGATCGATGTCGCCAATGCGCTCGAAGCAGGCGACGTCGTCACGCTCTCCGGCGATCTCGGCGCCGGCAAGACCACGCTCGCGCGCACGCTCATCCGCTATCTCGCCGGCGACCCTACGATCGAGGTGCCGAGCCCGACCTTCACGCTCATGCAGAGCTACGACCTGCCGCAATTTCCGTTGGTGCATGTGGACCTCTATCGTGTGTCCGGGCCGGCGGAACTCGCCGAACTCGGTTTCGACGACCTCCCGGAACGGGCGGTGATGCTGCTCGAATGGCCCGATCGCGCCGACGGCCTTTTGCCACCCGACCGGCTCGACGTCTCGCTCACGCTGGCGCCTAAGCTCAAGCTCGAATTCCGCCATGCCCGTGTCACCGGCTATGGCGCGCTGGGGCCGCGTGTCGACCGTATGGCAGCGACGCGCCAATTCATCGCCGAGAGCGGCTACAGCGAGGCGATGCGCGCACGGGTGCGCGGCGACGCCTCGACCCGCTCTTACGAGCGGCTGGCGCTAGGGGACAGGCGCCTCCTGCTGATGAATTCCCCGCGTCGGCCTGACGGTCCGCCGGTGCGGGGCGACAAGCCTTACAGCGCGATCGCGCATCTCGCCGACAACGTCGTGCCGTTCGTCGCCATGGCGAACGGGCTGCGGCAATGCGGGTTCTCGGCGCCCGCAGTTCATCAGGCCGATCTCAAGCAGGGATTCTTGATCATCGAAGACCTCGGCGACGAGCGTGTAGTCAGCGGCGATCCACCGGCGCCGATCGAGGAGCGCTATGAGACCGCGGTCGACGTGCTGCTCGCGCTGCACGAGCGGCAGCTGCCCGATATGCTCCCCGTCGCCCCGCAGCTCGACTATCGCGTTCCTCCTTACGATATGAACGCGTTCCTGATCGAAGCCGAGCTGCTGCTAGATTGGTTCCTGCCGCGTCTCGAGGTCACGATCGCCGACAGCGAGCGGGGCTCGTTCCGCGCGCTCTGGCGCGAGCTGTTGCAGCCTGCGATCGATGCGCAGCCGAGCTGGGTGCTGCGCGACTTCCATTCCCCCAACCTGATCTGGCTGCCGCAACGCAGCGGGCTCGCCCGCCTCGGTCTGCTCGACTTTCAAGACGCGGTGATGGGCCCCCCCGCCTACGATCTCGCCTCGCTGTTGCAGGATGCGCGCGTGGACGTCCCGGAGCAGACCGAGCTCGCGCTGCTCGGTCGCTACGTGCGGGGACGCGGCCGTCAGCAGGCCGATTTCGATGCCGCCCAATTCATTAAAATCTATGCCACGCTCGCCGCCCAGCGCGCGAGCAAGATCCTCGGCATCTTCGCCCGGCTCGACCTGCGCGACGGCAAGCCGCAATACCTGCGGCACTTACCCCGGGTCTGGGGCTATTTGCAGCGCTCACTGAGCCATCCGGCGATGGAGGCGCTCAACGCCTGGTATATTGCCCACGTGCCGTCGTTAAATACAATTTAAGCGCGAGCGGGCAGAACCCCATTGATGGCCGAACTGCGCCGAATGACGACCGCGCCGAAACACGCCATGGTGCTGGCGGCGGGGCTGGGTACGCGCATGCGGCCCCTCAACGGTCAGGTGCCTAAACCGCTCGTTCGGGTCGGCGGCAAGGCGCTCATCGATTATGTCCTGGACCGCCTCGCCGCGCAGGGGGTCGAGCGTGCGGTCGTCAACGTGCATCATCTGGCCGATCAGATCGAGCGCCACCTTGCGCAACGCCGGCAGCCGAAGATCGTCATTTCCGATGAACGAAGCGAGCTTCTCGGCACCGGCGGCGGCGTGGTCAAGGCGCTCCCCCAGCTGGGCGACGCCCCGTTCTTCCACGTCAATTCCGATACGATCTGGATCGATGGCGTAAAACCCAACCTCGCCCGGCTTGCCGAAGCCTTCGATAGCGCCCGCATGGACGCGCTCCTCCTGCTCGCGCCCGCGGCGTCCAGCATCGGCTATAGCGGGCGCGGCGATTTCTCGATGGCGGCCGACGGCGGACTTATGCGACGCGGCGAGCGCGAGGTGGTTCCGTTCGTCTACGCAGGTGCCGCAATCCTGACGCCGGCCTTCTTCGCCGGTGCGCCGCACGAAGCATTCTCGATGTCGCCCTTGTTCGACCGGGCGGCCGACGCCGGCCGGCTCTGTGGGCTGCGGCTCGAAGGCGTCTGGATGCATGTCGGCACGCCCGAGGCCATTCAAGCCGCCGAGAAGGCGCTCCTCGCCGCCGCGGTGTAGCCCCGGCTCGTCCTAAAATTCCATTGTGTCATCGTTCGCGAAGGCGGATGATCCAGTAATCTCCTCGCCCACGAATCGATCGCCAGCCTGGCGGTGACTGGATGCGCGGCGTAAGCGCATGCGCCACGCGCAGGCACGACAAAACAATTGCAGAATGGTTGCTCGTCCAAAGGTATTCACCATCCCGCCCTCGGTGCCGTTCGTGCCGACGCTTGTCCGCGCGTTGGTCGATGGAACTCTCGTGCCGGGCTTTCCTCCCGCGCACGCGGCACTCGCGCTGGCGGACGCCACGCTCTATCTGCCGACGCGGCGCGCCTGCCGGCTCGCGCGCGACCTCTTCCTCGACGCGACCAGCAAGGACGCGGCGGTCCTGCCGCGCATCATCGCGATCGGCGACGTCGACGAGGACGAGATCGCGTTCGCGGACGCGGCAACCGGAGCGCTGGCCGGCGAGGCGCTCGAGTTGCCGCCGGCGCTCGGCGGCCTCGAGCGGCGCCTGCTGCTCACGCAACTAGTGCTCAAATGGGCGACCCGCATCGCGCCCGATCGGCACGGCGAAGCGCCGCTCGTCGCCAATAATCCCGCCTCGGCACTCGCGCTTGCCGACGACCTCGCACGCCTCATGGACGATATGACCACGCGCGGCGTGCCCTGGGAGCGGTTGGATCGGCTCGTACCCGAAGCGCTCGACCGCTATTGGCAGCTCACGCTGGAATTCCTGCAGATCGCGCGTGACAAATGGCCGAAAATCCTCGCCGAGCGAGGGGCCATCGAGCCTGCCGCGCGCCGCGATGCGCTGATCAAGGCGGAAGCGGCACGGCTCGCTGCGCACGGCGACGGGCCGGTGATCGCCGCCGGCTCGACCGGCTCCATGCCGGCGACCGCCGAACTGATCGCCACAGTTGCCCAGCTCGACCATGGTGCCGTCGTGCTGCCAGGGCTCGACCTCGCGCTCGACGCGCAATCCTGGGACCTGATCGAAGGCCGCGTCGATGACGCCACCCGCGTTGCGCCGGCGGTCGAGCATCCGCAATTTGCCATGCAGGCGCTGCTGCGCCGCATCGGCATCGCCCGCGAGCAGGTCGTTTCGCTCGGCGCGCCGGCCGCGCATGACCGCGAACGCTATATCTGCGAGGCGCTGCGGCCCGCCGCCGCCACCGAGCGCTGGCAACGGCTCGCCGCTTGCGATGTTCCCCTGCCGATCGAGCGCGCGCTCGAGACCGTGGCGGTGATCGAAGCCGCCAACGCCGAGGAAGAAGCGCTGGCCATCGCCATCAGCCTGCGCGAGGCGCTCGAGACGCCGCATAAGACCGCGGCCTTGATCACGCCCGACCGCGCCTTGGCGCGCCGGGTGCTGGCGGCGCTGGAACGCTGGAAGGTCGCGGTCGACGATTCCGGCGGCGATGCACTCGCGGACACGTCCGCCGGGCGGTTCGCGCGGCTGGCGGCGGAGGCCGCGCTCGGTGGGCTTTCGCCGGTGGCGCTGCTCGCCCTCGTCAAGCATCCGCTCGCGCGGCTTGGCGCCGCCGAAGGCGCCCACGCGCGCGCGATCGCGGCGCTCGAGAGGGCGGTCCTGCGCGGCCCGCGGCCGCGGCCGGGCATCGGCGGGCTCGCGCACGCGCTCGCGGCGTTGCGCGCCGAGCTTGCAAAACTGCGGCGGGGAGAAGTTTGCGATCTGCATCCCTCCGATCCGCGCGCCAGACTCAGCGCGGCGGATCTCGATGCCGCCGCCGCCTTCATCGCGCGGCTGCGCACGGCGCTCGCACCGCTCGATGGACGCGGCTCGACGCCTTTCGCCGAATTCGCGGCGCGGCACCGGAGCGTCATCGCCGCGCTGAGCGCGGACGAGACCGGCGCGCCGGCGGCATTCCTTGGCCTCGACGGCGTCGCGCTCGATACCGCGTTCGAAGAGATCGCGCGGCGCGCAGCCGACGCCGATTTCGCCGTGGCGCCGACGGACTATGCGGACGTGTTCCGCACCGCGATTTCGGATCGCGTGGTGCGAGAGCGGGAGCTGCGGGGAGGGCGCCTTCGCATCTATGGTCGACTTGAAGCGCGGCTGCAAAGCGTCGACCGCGTCGTGCTCGGCGGCTTGGTTGAGGGTGTGTGGCCGCCGGAGATGCGCCCCGATCCGTGGCTCAGCCGGCCCATGCGCCACGCGCTCGGCCTCGATCTGCCGGAGCGGCGCATGTCGCTCTCCGCCCACGACTTCGCACAGGCGCTCGGAGCTCACGAGGTGATCCTTGCCTATCCCACCAAGCTTGCCGGCACGCCCACCGTGACCTCGCGCTTCGTCCAGCGGCTCGCCGCCGTCGCCGGCGACGAGCACTGGAACTGCGCTCGCACGCGCGGAACGAAATATCTCGCCTGGGCGCGCGCGCTCGATCGTCCCGCCGAGGTCAAACGCATCGAAAAACCCGCGCCGAGACCGCCGCGCGCCGCGCGGCCGAGCACGCTCTCCGTCACCGACATCGAGAACTGGCTGCGCGACCCTTATACGATCTATGCCAAGCACATCCTCAAGCTGCGCGAGCTCGATCCCATCGACCTGCCTCCGGGCGCGGCCGATCGCGGCATCGTCATCCATGCCGCGCTGAGCGACTTCACCAAGGCCTTTGCGGCAGCGTTGCCCGCCGATCCGGCTGGCGCGCTCATCGACATCGGCGCCAAGCATTTCGCGACGCTCGAAGACTATCCCGAGGCGCGGGCGTTCTGGTGGCCGCGTTTCCAGCGCATCGCCCGCTGGTTTGCCGGCTGGGAGACGTTGCGGCGCGGCAGCGTCGCGGCGCTGACGGCGGAGGTTTCCGGCAAGATCGACATCCCGCTCGGCGAGCGCGTGTTCACGCTGCGCGCCCGCGCCGACCGCATCGAGCGGCTCGCCGGTGGCAGCTACGCCATTCTCGACTACAAGACCGGTCAGGTGCCGAGCGAGAAGCAGGTCCGCATCGGCGTATCGCCGCAGCTCACGCTGGAAGCCGCGATCCTGCGCGGCGGCGGATTTCGCGACATCCCCGCCGGCGCGGCCATCGCCGAGTTGGTCTACGTCTCGCTCAAGGGCAACGACCCCCCGGGCGACGGCGTCCCCATCGACTTCAAGGACGGCGACGCCAACGTCCATGCCGATCGCGCGCTCGCCAAGCTCAAAGCCGTCGCCGCCCGCTTCGAGGACGAGCAGCAGCCCTATCTTCCGCTGGTGCTGTCGATGTGGAAGAGCCGCTACGGCACCTACGACCATCTCGCGCGGGTGAAGGAATGGTCCGTCGGCGGACCGGATGATGCGGAGGTCGGGGAATGACCGCCGTCGCTCGCACGATCCCTGAGGATCTGCGCCGCCTGCAGGTCGAGGCCTCTGACCCGGCGGTCTCGGTCTGGGTCACGGCCAACGCCGGCTCGGGCAAGACCCACGTGCTGGCGCAGCGCGTGATCCGCCTTCTGCTCGACGGGGTCGACCCCGCGAAAATCCTCTGCATCACCTTCACCAAGGCTGCCGCCGCCAATATGGCCAACCGCGTGTTCGACGAGCTGCGCCGCTGGACCGCGCTCGACGATACCAGGCTGGACGCGGCGATCAGGCGGATTTCGAATATCCAACCGGACTCGGCGCGGCGCACCTTGGCGCGGCGGCTGTTCGCCATGGCGCTGGAGACGCCGGGCGGATTGAAGGTGCAGACGATTCACGCTTTCTGCACCCGGCTGCTGCATCACTTTCCGTTCGAGGCCAAGGTCGCCGCGCGTTTCACCGTGCTCGAGGAGGCGGCGCAGGCGCAGCTCCTCGGCGAAATCAGTCTTACCGTGCTGCTCGACGCAGCCATGTCACCCGAGGGCGAGCTCGGCCGCGCCCTCGCGACCGCGATCGCGGCCGCCTCCGACCAGACCTTCAAGGACGTGGTCGGCGAAGCGATTCGCAAGCGCGACGCAGTGCGCGCCTGGATCGACCACGGCGGCAGCATCGAGGCGGCGATCGGCTCACTCTGCGGGGCGCTCGGCGTCAGCGCCGACGACACCATCGACCGCATCGAAAACGAGATGACGGACGGCCCGCTGTTTCCGGCCTCGCAATGGGCGGCCGCCGCCGACGTGCTCGCGCGCGGGGGCAAGAGCGATCAGGAGCAGGCCCGGCGGCTTGACGCCGCGCTCGCAGCCAGCGGGGCGGAGCGCGCCGGCATCTATCGCCAGATCTTCCTCACCGGCAAGCTCGAGCCGCGCCAGCAACTCGTCACCCGGGCGATCGAGATCGACAATCCGCGGCTGGCGGAGCGCCTCTGCGGCGAACGCAAACGCATGCTCGCGCTGGTCGAGCGCCGCAACGCCGTCGCCTGCCGCGACCGCACCGCGGCGCTCATCACCATCGCCGATGCCGTGATCTCCCGCTACCAGGCGGCCAAGGACCGGCGCGGATACCTCGACTACGACGACCTGATCGAAAAGGCCTTGGCGCTGCTGGGCGAGGAGGGGGCGGCCTGGGTGCACTACAAGCTCGATCAAGGCATCGACCACGTGCTGATCGACGAAGCGCAGGACACCAGCCCGAAGCAATGGGACATCATCCGGCGGCTCACGAGCGAATTTTTCGCCGGATCCGGCGCGCGCTTCGTCAGGCGCACGATCTTCGCCGTCGGCGATGAGAAGCAATCGATCTTCTCGTTCCAGGGCGCAGCCCCGCGGGAGTTCGAGGTCATGCATCGGGCGTTCGATAAGGCTTCGAAGGCCGTCGAACACGACTTTCGCTACGTGCGTTTCCGCCATTCCTTCCGCTCCGGCCCAAACGTGCTCGGTGCGGTCGATGCGGTGTTCGGGCGGCCCGAGGCCTTTACCGGCCTCTCCGCCGACGCGACCAAGACCGTGCATGAGCCGCTCGCCGACGCCGCGCCCGGGCTGGTGGAGATCTGGGACACGACCAAGCCCGCCGACAAACGCGAGATCGAGGCCTGGGATGCGCCTTTCGATCAACTGATCGAAACGAGCCCGCAGGTCCGGCTCGGAGCAAGGATCGCACGGAACGTCAAGCGCTGGATGAAAGGCGGCGCGCGCGCCGGCGACGTGCTGGTGCTGGTGCGCCAGCGCGGGCCGTTGTTCGAGGCGATCATCCGCGCGCTCAAGGACCTACACGTCCCGGTCGCCGGCGCCGATCGGCTGGTGCTGACCGAGCACATCGCGGTGATGGATCTGATGGTGCTCGCGGACGCGCTGCTGTTACCCGACGACGATCTCGCGCTCGCGACCGTGCTCAAGAGCCCGCTTTTCGGCTTCGACGACGAGGACCTGTTCGAGATCGCATGGCAGCGCAAGGGCTCGCTGCGCGCGGCATTGCGGGCGAAAGCGCAGAGCAACGCGCGCTTTGCCAATGCGGTGGCCAAGCTCGAGCGTTTGGCCCAATGGGCGCGCGAGGCGCCGTTCACCTTCTATGCGCGCGTGCTCGGCGCCGAAGGCGGCCGCAAGCACTTCCTCGCCCGGCTCGGTCACGAGGCCGACGACGCGCTCGACGAATTCCTCAATCTCGCGCTCGACTACGAGCGGCGCGAGACGCCGTCGCTGCAAGGCTTCATCGCCTGGCTGCGCACGGCGCAAACCGACGTGAAACGCGACATGGAGATCACCCGCGACGAGGTGCGGGTGATGACGGTGCACGGTGCCAAGGGCCTGGAAGCGCCGATCGTCGTTCTCGCCGACACCACGACGCCGCCGGCCGGGCCGCCGCAGCGCCAGCCGCGGCTGCTGGCGCTGGCGCAAGCCGCCACCCACTCGTCGAACTGCTTCGTGTGGGCCGGCGTGAAGGCGAGTGACACCGCGCCGGTGAGCGCGGCGCGCGAGCGCGCGCGGCGCGAGGCCGAAGACGAATATCGGCGACTGCTCTACGTCGCGATGACGCGCGCCATCGACCGGCTCGTCATATGCGGCGCCGATGGCGAGCGCCCGCGGCCCGAGGGCTGCTGGTGGAATCTGGTGTTTGCGGCGCTCAAGCCGCCGGTCTCGGTCGAGGAGTCCGCCGAGGATGGCGACGGCAAGGTGTGGCGCTATCGCAAGGCGCCGCCGTCGGCCGGCATAACCTTCGCCGCCACTACACCGGCGCTGTCCACGGCTGAACGCCCGCCCTGGCTCGACCGCGACGCGCGCGGCGAACCGCCGCCGGTTCGGCCCATGTCGCCGGCGCTCGCCTATGACGAGGCGGCGCCGGTGCGTGCGGCCGCCGGCATCCGCGTGCAGCGCGAGCAGGCCTTGACGCGTGGCGTGGTCGTGCACCGGTTGCTGCAATCGCTCCCCGACATTCCAAGCGCGGCACGCGCCGAGGCCGCGCGGCGCTACCTCGCCCGAACCGCCGCCGAGTTTTCCACCGAGGAGCGCGACACGATCCGCGAGCAAATCCTGTTGCTGCTAGAGGACCGCCGCTTCGCGCAGCTGTTTTTGCCGGGAAGCCGCGCCGAGGTTTCGATCGTCGGGCGCCTCAACGGCGGCACGCTTGCCGTGTCGGGCCAGGTGGACCGCCTCGCAGTGACCAGCGATTCGGTCCTCATCGCCGACTACAAGACCAACCGGCCTGCCCCCCGCTCCCTCGCCGAGGTGCCGCCGGCCTATGTCAGCCAGCTTGCGCTTTATCGCGCCGTGCTTGCGCGGCTCTATCCGGACAAGCGCGTTCGCGCCGCGCTGGTGTGGACCGATGTGCCTGATCTCATGGAGATTTCCGACGCGAGGCTCGACGCCGCGCTCGCCACCATCACGTCGCCTTGAAGCCGCCTTGACGCTTGCCGAGCGCGTTCCTAGGTTCGCCTCCCATCCGCTGTTGAGCAAACGAGGTATTTCCCATGGCCGTTAACAAGGTTTCGGACGCCACTTTCGACTCCGAGGTGCTGAAGGCGACCGAGCCGGTCGTGGTGGACTTCTGGGCCGAATGGTGCGGCCCCTGTCGCATGATCGCACCGGCGCTCGAGGAAATCGCCGGCACGCTCAACGGCAAGGTGAAGATCGTGAAGCTCAACGTCGATGAGAACCCGCAGACCGCCGCCAAGTACGGCATCCAGTCGATTCCGACGCTGATGATCTTCAAAGCGGGCCAGATGGCTTCGCGCCAGATCGGCGCGGCGCCGAAGCAGAAGCTGGAGCAGTGGATCACCGCGGCGGTCTGACGCGCCGCGCTTCCTGCGACGGCATACCTCATCAGCCCTCTCTCACAGCCAAGAACTTACGCCGCCACGCGGACATCTTGGCTATCGTTGCTGCGACGCGAAAGTAGGGGCGCGTTCCTCCTCGCCGTATGAGGTCCGCTATGCCGGCGGCGTGCCGTTCGCGCTGAGCACCGCACCCGCGAGATAGAGCGAGCCGGCAATCAGAATGCGAGGCGCGGGCTCGAGGCCGAAGCGGCCGATCGCGGCGAGCGCGGTCTCGACGTCGCCGGCGCTCTGCGCGGGAATGCCGACGGCTCGCGCCGCCTCGGCAATCGCGGCGGCGGGAAAGCTTTTCTCCTGATGCGGGACGGGCACCGTCACGACTCGGCGCGCAAGGCCCGCGAAATTTTTTAAAAAACTCTCGCAGTCCTTGGTCGAAAGCATTCCAATCACGAGCACGAGCGGGCGGGAGACTCGCTCCTCGAGATCTGCCAGCGCATTGGCCACGGCGCGGCCGCCTTCCGTATTATGGCCGCCATCGAGCCACAGTTCGCTTCCCGGCGGGCAAAGCGCGGCCAACCTCCCCTGGGCAAGCCGCTGCATGCGCGCAGGCCAATCGGCCTTGGCAATGCCCGCTTCGAACGCGCCGGGGGCGATCTTCAGTCCGCCGACCGCACGCAACGCGGCGATGGCGACGCCGGCATTCTCGAACTGATGCCGGCCATAGAGCCTGGGCGCCGGAAGATCGAGCAGCCCGGCGTCGTCCTGGTAGACGAGCCGACCGCGCTCCTCGGTTGCCGTCCAGTCCTCACCGGCAATCTTGATCGGGGCTTTGGCGCGCGCAGCCGCTCGCTCGATTGCCGCCAGTGCCTCGCGCGGCTGCGCAGCCACGATCGCCGGCACGTGCGGTTTGCAGATGCCGGCCTTCTCCGTCGCAATCTTGCCGACGGTATCCCCAAGATGCTCGGCGTGATCGAACGACACCGGCGTAATCACCGTGACAAGCGGCCGGTCGATGACGTTGGTCGCGTCGAGTCGTCCCCCCATTCCCACCTCGAGCAACAGCACGTCCGCGGGATGCCGCGCGAAAAGCAAGAATCCCGCCGCCGTCGTGATTTCGAATACGGTGATGGGTGCGTCCGCATTGACGCGCTCGCATTCGTCGAGTGCGTCAGCGAGCTCCTCGTCGGAAACGAGGCGGCCTTCGCCCTTCGCGCCCAGCCGAAAGCGCTCGTTGAAGCTCACGAGATGCGGAGAGGTATAGACGTGCACGCGCAGCCCCGCAGCCTCCAGGATCGCGCGCATGAAAGCCATGGTCGATCCCTTGCCGTTGGTGCCGGCAACATGGACGGTCGGCGGCAGCCGTCGCTGCGGATCCCCGAGCGCCGCCAGAATGCGCCACATCCGATCGAGCGACAGATCGATGCGCTTCGGATGCAACGCCGTGAGCCGCGCAACGATGGAGTCGATGGCACTCATCTTCATTTGCAGGCGAGATCTCGAATCGGCGCGTGGCGCTATGGCCCGTGCGAAATCCGACGATGGATGTTTATCCCGCGCTCGGAAGCGGCAAGTTCTCCGCGGGCGGCTTCGCCCGTGCCTTGGTCAAGAGCCTGCAGAGATTTGCAAGCGTCGGCCGCAGATGATGCCGATGGACGACCATGTCGACCATCCCATGGTCCCTGAGATATTCGGCCCGTTGAAAGCCGTCGGGCAGCTTCTCGCGGATGGTCTGCTCGATCACACGCGGTCCGGCGAAACCGATGAGCGCACCCGGTTCCGCAATATGGATGTCGCCGAGCATGGCGTAGGACGCGGTGACGCCGCCGGTGGTTGGATTGGTGAGCACGACGATGTAAGGCCGCTTTGCCTCACGCAGCATCTGCACCGCAAGCGTGGTCCGGGGCAGTTGCATCAGCGAGAAAATTCCCTCCTGCATGCGCGCGCCTCCCGAAGCTGCGAACATGATGAAGGGGGTCCCTTTGTCGACCGCGGTTTCGAGGCCCTTGATGACTGCTTCGCCCGCGGCCATGCCGAGCGAGCCGCCCATGAACTCGAAATCCTGCACCCCGATCACCACCGGCAGGCCTTCGAGCTTGCCGAAACCGAGCTTGATGGCATCGTTGGTGCCGGTCTTGGCGCGCGCATCCTTCAGGCGATCAGCATAGCGCAGCTCGTCGCGGAATTTGAGCGGATCGAGCGGCACGGCGGGGATTGCGATGTCGAACCAGGTCTCGTTGTCGAATATCGACTTGAGCCGCATCATCGCCCCCATGCGCATGTGGTAGTTGGAGCCGGGGATGACGAACTGGTTCGCCTCGACGTCTTTGTAAAACACGAGTTGGCCGGTTTCCGGACATTTGATCCAGAGATTCTCCGGCGTTTCGCGGCGAGCGAAATAATTGCGGATTTTCGGCCGGACGACGTTAGAGATCCAGTTCATGACGCGGTCCTTTCGCCCGCATATATGGATCGCCTGCTCATGGCTGGCAACTGCGAAGAAAGTCCTCGATGCCTTGCGCGGTCGCGCGCTCAGCTCCGGCTTCGCGCTTTCGGCTTCAGCGCAAAGCCGAAGGCGTCGTCGCCGTCGAACAGTGTGGGCGCATCACTCGTGCGCGCGCGTTCGATCGTGAGCAGGCGGAGCTTGGTCGCAACTCCGCCATTGGCGGAGAAGCCGCCGGACTTGCCGCCGGCCGCCAGCACGCGATGACAAGGAACAATGATCGGAAACGGATTGCGTCCGAGCGCCTGCCCGACGTCGCGCGCCAAGCCGCGTTCGCCGAGTCGCGCCGCGAGCTCTCCGTAGGAGAGCGTGTCACCCGCTGCAATGCTGCGCGCCGCTTCGTAGACTCGGCGGTCGAACTCGGGCACGCCGTCCATGTCGAGGGCGACGACGGAAAGATCCTTCGGTTCGCCCGCCAGGAGTGCGGCGATGGCGTCGATCGCATGCCGCACCTGCGGGGGAGGCGAGGTTTCTTGCGCATGCGGATAGCGCCGCATGAGACGCGCGCGGGTTCGCGCCTCGCTCGCCTCCGGCAACTGCACTCCGCAAATGCCGCGCGCACCCCACGCGATGGCGCATCGGCCGATAGGGCTATCGAAGATGGCAAAGCTCTGTCCCATCATGATCGCCATCCTAGTGTGGGCCGCCCTCGCGAGCATCTCGGATCTTGCGTCCTATTCCGCCGCCACCCGTCGCGCCCGGCGCACGCCGCGGGCGAGTTCGGCGACAAGGTTGACCACGACCGTCACGGTTTTCGCGCTTGCCCTATCGTCCGCATCGAGGCTTCCCTTGAGCGCGTTTACCAGAGCCGAGCCGACGACGACCCCGTCGGCGCCTGCGGCGATCACCGCCGCCTGCTCGGCGGTGCGCACGCCGAAGCCGACCGCCACCGGCAAGGCGGTGTGGCCCTTGATGCGCGCGACCGCGGCGGAGACCTTTGCGGGATCCGGCGTGGCCGTGCCGGTGATGCCGGTGACGGAGACGTAGTAGACGAAGCCCGACGTGTTTGCGAGCACGGCCGGCAGGCGCTTGTCGTCGGTCGTGGGCGTTGCCAGGCGGATGAAATTCAGTCCGGCCTTAAGCGCCGGGAGGCACAGCTCCGCGTCTTCCTCCGGCGGCAGGTCGACGACGATCAGGCCGTCGACGCCGGCGGATTTGGCGTCGCGGAGAAAACGGTCCACGCCGTAAACGTAAATCGGGTTGTAGTATCCCATGAGCACGAGCGGTGTCGCCTCGTGCGCTTGGCGAAAGGCGCGCACGATCTCGAGCGTCTTCGTCATGGTCTGCCCCGCCTTGAGCGCGCGCTGCGACGACATCTGGATCGCCGGTCCGTCGGCCATGGGGTCGGTGAACGGCATACCGAGTTCGACCACATCCGCGCCGGCGGCTGGAATCGCCCGCAGGATCGCAAGCGAGGTCTCGGGGTCGGGGTCGCCGGCAGTCAGGAACGTCACCAGTGCGGCGCGGCCTTGCGCCTTGAGCTCGGCGAAGCGGCGATCGATGCGCGTGGTCATGGTTCGACTCCGCCGAGCCTCAATCCGGCGACCCTTTGCGCCTGTGCTCGCGCATCGCGGCCATGCGCACGTTAATGGTGCCCAGCATGAGTATCACGATCGAGCCGATGAACTGCACCCATTCCTTCTTCTCCAGGATGGGGCCCGGTGTGAACAGCCGCACCCGCAGGAAGTAGGCGATATAGGCGACCGATACGACGATCAAAATCCAGCCGACGACCTTTTGCCTGCTGATCACACGCCGCTCCCGCCGGCGCAGGTCATCCCGCCCGCTGCTCCAGATAGGCCGCGACGCTGGCCAAATCCTTGTCGCCACGTCCGGACAAGTTGACCACCATCAAATGATCTTTCGGCTTTTGCGGCGCCAAATCCATCACCCTTGCCAACGCGTGCGCCGGCTCGAGCGCGGGGATGATGCCTTCGAGCCGCGAGCAGAGCTCGAACGCCGCCAGCGCCTCCTCATCGGTCGCCGAAAGATATGTCACGCGCTTGACGTCATTGAGCCAAGCGTGCTCCGGCCCGATGCCGGGATAATCCAGACCGGCGGAAATCGAGTGGGCCTCGTTGATCTGGCCGTCGTCGTTCATCAAGAGATAGGTGCGGTTGCCGTGCAGCACCCCCGGCCGCCCGCCCGCGATGGAGGCCGCGTGGAGACCGCTCAAGAGCCCGTGACCCGCCGCTTCCACGCCGTAGATTTCGATTTGGGGGTCGTCGAGGAAGGGATGGAACAGCCCCATCGCATTCGAGCCGCCGCCGATGCAGGCTATGAGCGAATCGGGCGAACGCCCTTCCGCTTCCAGCATCTGGGCGCGCGTTTCGTTGCCGATAATCGATTGGAAGTCGCGCACCATCATCGGATAGGGGTGCGGTCCGGCGACCGTGCCGATGCAGTAGAAGGTGTTTGCGACATTCGTGACCCAGTCGCGGAGCGCTTCGTTCATGGCGTCCTTGAGCGTTTTCGCCCCCGACTCGACCGGACGGACTTCCGCACCCAACGCCCGCATGCGCAGCACGTTCGGCTTCTGCCGCTCGAC
>Ga0081540_1000953_pt1 | contig 26065 bp, 19 predicted proteins | sample TabmetS2T1R1_FD_71024 | JGI IMG/M metagenome (GOLD analysis project Ga0081540, IMG submission 71024) | Tabebuia heterophylla rhizosphere microbial communities from the University of Puerto Rico - S2T1R1 | ecosystem: Host-associated > Plants > Roots > Rhizosphere ...
CTCGTCGATCACGCCGCCCCAGCTCGTCTCGTCGCTCTCCCGCCGGTCGCCCTAGTTCGTCGGCGAGGGGTTCGGCCCGGACGTTGGCCCCGTGGGCCGCGGCCTGCCCGACGGCGTCGGGAACGGTCGCCCGCGCAGCGTCGGCTCGGGAGTGCTGGTCGGGGTCGGGGCCTCGGTCGGCGTCGGCTGGGTCGGCGACGGGCTCGGCGCCGTCGGGGACGGTTGCGGCGCCGAGCTCGTGCTCGGAGGCTCGGACGTGGACGGCGGCGCTGCGTCGAAGGCCTGGCCGCCGAAGACCGGCTCGGGGAAGTCGGCGACGGGCACGCCGTCGAGTGCCGCACGCATGTACCGGGTCCACACCCGGGCGGGCAGGTTGCCGCCGACGACCTCGCTGCCGGCACCGGCCCACGGCAGCAGGCGCTCCTGGCCGCCGTCCTTGCCGATCCGGTACATCGCGACAGCTGTCGCGTACTGCGGAGTGAAGCCCGCGAACCAGGCCGAGAGGTTGTCGGACGAGGTGCCGGTCTTGCCGGCAGCAGGCCGGCCGAGGTTGCTCACGTACGAGCCGGTCCCCTCCTTCACGACGGCCTGCAGGGCGAAGGTGGCGTCCGCCATGACGCCCTTGTCGAACACCTGCTGGCCCGAGTTCGGGTCGTGCTGGGCGATCACGGCTCCGTTGGGCGCGACGATCTTCGTGATCACATACGTGTCGTGGCGCATGCCCTGGGCCGCGATGGTGGCGTAGGCGCGGGCGACGTCGATCGGGTGCGGCGCACTGGGCCCGAGCACGTTCGACGGTTGCGCGTTCAGGTCCTGGGTGGCCTTGGGGTAGCCCGCGCAGACCGCGACGTCCCTGGTGTGCTCCGGGCCGGCCTTGTCGTTCAGCGCTGCGTACACGGTGTTCACCGAGTGGGCGGTGGCGGTGACGAGGTCGATGGAGCCGAACTGCTCGTCCCCGAAGTTCGTCACCGGCCCCTTGTCGAACCCGTCGATCCGCTTCGGGCTGTGCCCGTCGAACCGGCTGCGCAGGCTCAGGCTGTCGTCGTCCGGGGCCTTGGGCGCGCAGTCGCCGGGCTCGCGCTTGCCTTCGAGCCCTGCGATCAGCCCGAACGGCTTGAAGGTGGAGCCGGCCTCGACGATGTCCTGCCGAACCGCGTTCTGGCTGCGCTTGCCGTCGCCGCCGTAGAGCGACACGACCGCACCGGTCCTCGCGTCGACCGTGGCGATCGCGACCTGCGTTCCCGAGGGCCATTTCTTGCGCGAGCCGAGGACGCTGTCGACGGCCTTGGTCGCGTCCCCCACCATGCTCCGGTTGAAGGTCGTGAAGATCTTGTAGCCCTTGCGCTCCAGATCGCTCTCGCTGATCCCCAGTTGCTGCGCCTCCGCACGCACCATGTCCAGCAGGTACGGCTGCTGACCGGTCGACGCCTTGGCGGCGCCCTGCCGGGCCCTGGTCTTCGCGACCTGCTTGCCCGGGAACGCGGCCTTGGCCCGCGCCCGCGGCGACAGCCATCCCTCGGTGACCATGCCGTCGATCACGTAGGTCCAGCGCGCCGTGGCCGCTGACGTCGCGGCGGCCGTCCCGGAGTCGTAGAGCTCCGGACCGTTGATGATGCCCGCGAGATAGGCCGCCTGGCTCGGGGTGAGCTTGTCGACGGAGGTCCCGAAGTAGCACTCGGAGGCCGCCTCGACGCCGTAGCAGCCACGACCGAAGTAGATGATGTTGAGATAGCGCTCGAGGATCTGGTCCTTCGACAGATCGCGTCCCGCCTTCAGGGAGACGAAGAACTCGTTGAGCTTGCGGTGCCACGACCGGTCGGTGGTGCTCGAGTAGGCGTTCTTCACGTACTGCTGGGTGATCGTCGAGCCGCCCTGGGTGGCGCCGCCGCGCAGGTTGTTGACGGCGGCCCGGACAACGGCGGGAAAGGACACCCCCTGGTTGCTGTAGAACGTCCGGTCCTCGGCGGACAGCACCGCGTCCTGCACGGTCTTCGGGATCTGGTTCAGCGGCTTCCAGATCCGGTTCTGCGCCGCGAACCGGCCGAGCTCGTACCTCGGCGACGCGCCGTAGTAGACGATCGTGGTCTGGAACGTCGCGTCGCTGTTCTCCCGGCTGGGCAGCTCGGTGTTCGTGTAGAGAACGAGGACGAGACCGGTGACGCCGGCGACGACGAGGAGGAACAGCGTGGCGAACACCCGCCAGGAGGGGATCCACCGGGTCCAGCCCCGGCGGCCGTACCTCGGGTAGTCGATCACCCGGTGGCGTCGCCGGGGCGGCTCGGGGGGCACCACGCGGCGGCCGGGCCCCGGGAACGGCTCGTCGAGCTGCAGGTAGGCGTCGAGCGCATGGCGACCCGCGCCGTCCTCGGCACCATGTCGTGGTCCGCGTGAGAGCTGATCCCCGTACGCGTCGACAGGACGTGTCACGGTTGCTCTTCTCCTCCAGACGTCGTCGACCCGCGCGTGCTCACATCGGGCTGTTCGCCCGGACCAGTATGGGGGGCGGTGCTGGGCCGTTCGGTCCGCCGGCCCGATCCGGCGGCGCGTCTCGCGGCCTGCGACCCGGCGAGGCCACCCGAGGAGTCCAGCCGGTCCTGTCCGCCCTTGCGGCGCGGGGAACCATCTGCCTATCGTCGTGATGTATCGAGTCGATACATCTTACCGCGATATCCGGGAGGTGAGGTGTGAGCCGTCGCAGCGACGTGCTCGAGCTGGCCGTTCTCGGCCTGCTCCACGACACCCCCATGCACGGCTACGAGTTGCGCAAGCGGCTCAACCTGCTGCTCGGTCCGTTCCGGGCGCTGTCGTACGGGACGCTCTACCCGGCGTTGAAGGCCCTGCTCGCCGAAGGCCTCATCCGTGCGGCAGGTCACGCCGACGGCCCTACCCCCGCCCTGGCGGGCAAGCGCGCCCGCATCGTCTACGAGCTGACCGCCGACGGCAAGGAGCGGTTCAACTCCCTCGTCCGCGAGGCCGGGCCCGCGGCGTGGGAGGACGGCACCTTCGACGTCCACTTCGCCTTCTTCGCCCGCACCGATGCCGCGACGCGCCTGCAGATCCTGGAGGGTCGCCGAACGCGGCTGCAGGAGCGCCTCGACGGCGTCCGGCAGTCCATGGCCCGCACCCGGGAGCGGCTGGACACCTACACGCTCGAGCTGCAGCGCCACGGCCTGGAGTCCGTGGAGCGCGAGGTGCGCTGGCTGACCGAGCTCATCGACACCGAGCGCGCCAGCAACATGACCCACCTCGACGACCCCGACCGCCCGCTCCCGCGGCGCCGCGGGAGCATCCCGCCGGCCTCCCCCGCCTCCCCACGGGCCGAGCACCCCCCAGACAGAAGGAGCACAGAATGAGTTCGGTACGCGTAGCCATCGTCGGCGTCGGGAACTGCGCCGCGTCCCTCGTCCAGGGGGTGCACTACTACCGCGACGCCGACCCGTCGAGCACCGTGCCCGGGCTCATGCACGTCCAGTTCGGCGACTACCACGTCCGGGACATCGAGTTCGTCGCGGCGTTCGACGTCGACGCGAAGAAGGTCGGCTTCGACCTCGCCGACGCCATCGTGTCGAGCGAGAACAACACCATCAAGATCACCGACGTGCCGCCGCTCGGCGTGGCCGTGCAGCGCGGCCACACCCTCGACGGCCTCGGCACGTACTACCGACAGACGATCAGCGAGTCCGACGAGGAACCGGTGGACGTCGTCCAGGTCCTGACTGACGCGCGAGCGGACGTCCTGGTCTCGTACCTGCCCGTGGGATCCGAGGACGCGGACAAGTTCTACGCGCAGTGCGCGATCGATGCCGGGGTGGCGTTCGTCAACGCGCTGCCGGTCTTCATCGCCTCGGACCCGGAATGGGCGAGGAAGTTCGAGGACGCCGGCGTGCCGATCGTCGGCGACGACATCAAGAGCCAGGTAGGTGCGACGATCACCCACCGGGTGCTGGCGAAGCTGTTCGAGGACCGCGGGGTGGTCCTGGACCGGACCTACCAGCTGAACGTCGGCGGCAACATGGACTTCAAGAACATGCTCGAGCGCGAGAGGCTGGAGTCCAAGAAGATCTCGAAGACCCAGGCCGTGACCAGCAACATGCAGCACGACCTCGGCAGCCGCAACGTCCACATCGGCCCGAGCGACTACGTGCAGTGGCTCGACGACCGCAAGTGGGCGTACGTGCGGCTCGAGGGCCGGGCGTTCGGCGACGTCCCGCTGAACCTGGAGTACAAGCTCGAGGTCTGGGACTCCCCGAACTCGGCCGGGGTCATCATCGACGCGGTCCGCGCCGCCAAGATCGCGAGCGATCGCGGCGTCGGTGGGCCGGTGCTGTCGGCGGCGTCGTACTTCATGAAGTCACCGCCGGAGCAGTACCCCGACGACGTCGCCCGGGCGAACCTGGAGGCGTTCATCCGCGGCGAGCTCGAACGCTGACACTCGATCGTCGCGATCTCTGTCGCCGAATCGGGCTCATTCTTGCCGGATAGAGCCCGATTAGGCGACAGAGGTCGCAATGGTGAGGGCGTGCGTACCCTGACGCCGTGGCCGCCGGTTCGTTTCTCACCGACCTGCGAGCGGTCGTACGCCGGCGGGACTTCCGCAAGCTGTTCGCGACCCGGCTGGTCTCGCAGGGCGGCGACGGCGCCTTCCAGGTCGGTCTGGCCACGCTCGTCTTCTTCAGCGCCGAACGCGCCACCACCGCGACGGCGGCGGCGACGGCGTTCGCCCTGGCGTTCCTCCCCTACTCGCTGGTCGGCCCGTTCGCGGGGGTCCTGCTCGACCGCTGGCGTCGGCGGCAGGTCATGTTGGTCGCCAACCTGGTCCGGACGGCGGTCGTGCTGGTGGTCGCCCTGCTCGTCGTGCGCGCCGACGTCGGCGTCCTGCTGTCCGTCCTCGTGCTCGCCTGCCTGTCGCTGAACAGGTTCTTCCTCGCCGGGCTCGGCGCGAGCCTGCCGCACGTCGTGCCGGCGCACGAGCTCGTCATGGCCAACGCCGTGGCGCCGACGTCGGGCACGGTGGCGGCTCTGATCGGCGGCGCGGTCGGGTACGCCGTCCGGCGAAGCGCGGGACCGGCGGACACCTCGGACGCCCTGGTTCTGGTGATCGCGGCGGCGGCGTATCTGACGGCCGCATTGCTGACCCTGCGGATGGCCGTCGACCTGCTCGGCCCGCCCTGCCCTGACGGCGCGGAGGGAACCGAAGGCCGCCCACTCGGCGGCGAGCTGCGCGCGGTCGCCAAGGGCCTGGCGGCAGGTGTCCGGCACCTTCGGTCTCGTCGTCCCGCCGTGCACGCGCTCGCAGTGATCGCCGCGCACCGGCTAGCGTTCGGTCTGGTCACCGTCGCGACGGTGCTCGTGTGCCGGTACCGGCTGAGCGATCCCGCGGACCCGGAGCAGGGTCTGGCGGTCGTCGCGTCGACCGTGCTCGCCGGCGGCCTCGGCTTCGGGCTCGCTGCGCTGCTCACTCCGGTCGCCGTCCGACGGATCGGCGTGCGTCGCTGGATCGTGGCCTGCTCCGCCGGCGCGGCAGTGGCCCAGGCCCTCGTCGCGGCGGTGCTGACCCTGCCGATCGTGCTCGCCAGCGCCTTCGGCATCGGCCTGGCGATCCAGAGCACCAAGATCTGTGTCGACGCGATCGTCCAGGCCAATGTGGACGACGCCTTCCGCGGGCGGGTGTTCTCCTTCTACGACGTGGTCTACAACGTCGCCTTCGTCGCCACTGCCGCTCTGGCCGCGGTCATCCTCCCGCCCGACGGGTACTCGCCGGCCGCCCTGCTCGCCATGGCGGCGATCTACGCCCTGGCCGCCGTCGGCTACGCCCGGGCCGAGCACAGCGGCCAGGGTGTGTGACCCGTCAGCACGGAGCGTCACCGACACGCGGATGCTGTGCCGTCTGCTCTACGACGAGTACGTTCGTCTTCCGTGATCCCGGGTGCCCGAGGAGCACGTCGTTCCGTTCCGCGTCCACGCGTCGGCAAGATCGCCGGCGCCTTGCTCGCCACGGCGGCCCTGAGCGGCATCGTGATGACCGGCGTGATCGCGGCACCGTTCGCGGCGTCGGCTCGGGTCGGCGCCGGGGAAACCGGGACGTGGACGCCGACGTGGACCTGGCGGGCCGGCGGCGACCCCATGCCCGCCGGCTGCGCCGCCGTGACGGACGCGAGCCTGGCCGGACAGCCCTGGTCCACTGGGGCGTGGTCCCCGCAGCTGGTCACCGGCACCAGCCGGGGCGTCGTCGTGGCGGCGGTCGCCGGCCGGCGGCCCGCCGGCTCGGGCCTCGGGTGCGCGGAGCGGGCGGTTCGGTACGGGCGGCTGGTGGTGCACGCCCGCCTGCCCCGCGCGGTCGGCCTGGTCAGCCGGATCGCCTTCTGGCCGCGGGGACCCAGTCGTGGCAGCGACTGGTCCGGCATCAGCGTCCCGGCGTCGGCTGCGGCACCTGCCTACGCGTCGAACGGCTGCGGTGCCAGGGCCACCGGCGCGACGGTGCCGGGCCGGCTCGCGGGCCGCTTCCACACCTGGACGATCGCCTGGACGCCGAGACTGGTGACAGTGAGCGTGGACGGCCACGAGGTCTTCCGCGACTCCGACGCCTATGGCCGCCCGCGGTGGCCGGTCATCACCCTGAGCAGCACTGGCGCGCCCGTCCCGAAGCGGGCTGCCCTGCTCGTGGACGCCGTCGAGCTCGACCGGTACACCGGCCCGGCAACGCCATCGGCATCGCCATCGCCATCGACATCGACATCGGCATCGCCATCGGCATCAGCCGGCGGACAGCCGGCGCCGGGGCAGGCGCGCCAGCTGGACGGCGCCGGCTTGGGGGCCGACCTCCCGCTGGCTGCCCCGCTCGACGACGTTCGCCTCGGCACGCCCTGGCTGGTCGGCGGCGCGTGCGTCACGCTCGCGGTGCTGGCCGGCGTGCTCCGGGCGGCGGTGCGGTCCCGCCGTTCCGTCGTGCAGCCCACCAGCGCAGCAGCTCCTGACGGGCCGTCTCCGGAGGCAGCGGACCCCGCTCCAACCGAAGGTCCTTGAGAAACGTCCAGGCCTCCCCCACCTCTCGTCCTGGCGGGATGCCGAGAATCTCCATGATCGCGTTTCCGTCGAGGTCCGGGCGGACGGCGTCCAGCTGCTCCTGCGCCTGTAGCCGCTCGATCCGGGCCTCGAGCTCGTCGTAGGCGGCCGTCAGGCGCTCCGCCTTGCGACGGTTGCGGGTGGTGCAGTCCGCCCTGGTCAGCTTATTCAGCCGGGGCAGGAGGGGGCCGGCGTCGGTCACGTACCGCCGGACGGCGGAGTCGGTCCACCCCGCCTCGCCGTACCCGTGGAAGCGCAGGTGGAGCTCGACGAGACGGGCCACCTGCCGCACCGTGTCACGGTCGAACCGCAATGCCCGCAGCCGCGCCGCCGCCATCTTCGCGCCGACCACCTCGTGGTGGTGGAAGCTCACCCCGCCCCCGGGCTCGAACCTGCGCGTCCGGGGCTTGCCGATGTCGTGCAGCAGAGCGGCGAGACGCAGCACGAGGTCGGGACCGGGCACCGGCCCACCCGGGCCGTCCTCGAGGGTGATGGCGCGCTGCAGCACGGTCAGCGTGTGCTCGTACACATCCTTGTGCCGGTGATGCTCGTCGATCTCCAGGCGCAGCGCCGGCACCTCGGGGAGCACGTGGTCGGCCAGCCCGGTGTCGACGAGCAGCCGCAGACCCGGGACCGGATCGACCGCGAGCACCGTCTTCTCGAGCTCCGTTCTGATCCGCTCGGCGGCCACGATCTCGATGCGCCCGGCCATGGCGACCATCGCGGCCACGACCTCGGGGTCGACGCCGAAGCCCAGCTGCGCGGCGAACCGCGCCGCCCGCATCATGCGTAGCGGGTCGTCGGTGAAGGACTCCTCGGCGGTGCCCGGAGTCCGGAGCCGCTCCGCCACGAGGTCGTCGAGCCCACCGAAGGGGTCCACGAAGGTCAGCAGAGGCAGCTCGACGGCCATCGCGTTCACCGTGAAGTCCCGCCGGCGCAGGTCCTCCTCCAGCCTGGTCCCGAACTGCACCTGCGGCTTCCGAGAGGCGGGGTCGTAGCGCTCCGACCTGTACGTGGTGATCTCGACCTTGAGCTCGCCGCGGGTCGCGCCGATCGTTCCGAAGGCACGCCCGATGACCCAGATCGCGTCGGCCCATCCGCGCAGCAGGCGCTCGGTGACATCCGGCTCGGCGTCCGTCGTGAAGTCGAGATCCGGCGACGGTCGCCCCAGCACGGCGTCCCGGACGGTGCCGCCGACCAGGGCCAGACGGTGACCGCCGACCGCGAAACGCTCCGCGAGCTCGAACACGGCGGGGTCGAGCTCGAGCAGCGCGGCGGCCAGCCGGCGGCGCGCCTGCGCGACATCGGCGCCGTTCGTCTCGGACACGACGTCCAAGCCTGCCAGACCACTCGGGCGACGCCTGACGGCGGCGTGCGCGCGACGGTGAGGCACGGCGCCGCTGGTTACAGTGACGACATGTCGCCCTCGGCCCGCTTCCCTCGGCGGCCCCGCCGCCCGGGCCGGCCGCTGCCGACGGTCGAGGAGACGTCCGCCGGAGGGCTCGTCGTCGATCGGGCCGACGGGCCCGCCAGAGCAGCGATCATCGCCCGGCTCAACCGCGCCGGGCGCGTGGAATGGTGCCTGCCCAAAGGTCACCTCGAACAGGACGAGACCCCCGAGCAGGCCGCCGTCCGCGAGATCGAGGAGGAGACCGGCATCCGCGGGCGCGTCGTGCGGCCGTTGGGCACGATCGAGTACCGGTTCTCCGCGGACGGGCGACGCGTCCACAAGCTCGTGCACCACTATCTTCTGGAGGCGCTCGGCGGCACCCTGAGCATCGAGGGCGACCCCGACCAGGAGGCCATCGACGTGGCGTGGGTGCCGTTGCAGCAGCTCGGCGACCTGCTCACCTTTCCCAACGAGCGGCGCATCGCCCGCGAGGCGACGGCCATGCTCGAGGACAGCGCGTGAGACGGGCCGGCGCGGGCAGGCTCCGGTTGCTTCCGGCCGCGGTCGTGCTCGCCGCCGTCCTTCCGGTCGCTGTTCTCGCCGGGACCGTTCCAGCGATCGCGCAGCCCGCGGCAGCGGACCCGGCAGCGGCAGTGGTGGCGGAGGCGACCTCACGTGCCACCGCCGCGGCGGCTCCACTGGCCGTGACCGTCGCCGCCGTCACCCCCGTCGCGCTCACTGCCAACAGCACCCTGACCGTGCAGGGCACCGTCCGGAACACGAGCGCCCGACCGCTGACGTCGGCCACGATCTCGTTGCGCAGCGGGGGGGTGCTGACGAGTCGGGCAGCCGTCGCACAGTGGCAGTCCGCCGCGCCACAGGCCTTCCGGGGCCTTCTCCTCCGGACGCAGCGGATCACGAGGCCGATCGGACCCGGCCAGGTCGCCGGCTTCTCCGTCACCACGACCGCGGCCGCACTCGGGCTGGACCCGGCAGCGCGGACGGCGGAGCCGGTCGGCTTGACCGTGAGCGCCCAAGGCCAGCCGGAGTCCACGACGTCGGACGCCCGGACGGCCGTCGTCCGGACCTTCGCGGTCTGGCAGCCGCGCCCTCCCGCGGATGCCACCCAGGCGGTGCGGCTCAGCATCCTGGTGCCAGTGACGCAGCCGGCAGCCGCGACGGACGCCGGCTCGACCGCGGCACATGGCAGCAGCGACTGGGCCCCGACGGGCCGCTTGACGCGCCTGCTGGGCGCGGCCGACAGCCCTGGTGTGTCCTGGGCCGTCGATCCCGCCCTGCTCACCGCGGCCGCAGCAGCCGGCGGCCTCGTACCCGCCCGTACGCCGGCGACCACCACGACCCCGTCGCCCTCGCCTTCGCCGGTGCCGAGCGCCGGGAGCGGATCGTCCTCCGCGGCCGGATCGTCGAACGGCCAGCCTGGTGCTCAGCCGAATCCGCAGGCGAAGGCCTGGCTCGCCGCCGTGGGAGCGCGGGCCCGCTCCCACGATGTATCCGCGCTCCCCTGGGGCGACCCCGACCTGACCGCCCTGGTCCGGGCCGGTGCCGCCGCACTGCTGACGCAGCCGGACGCCCAGGGATCGGCGGCGGTGAACGGGGCGCTGCACCGGAGGGTGCCGGTGCTGTTCTGGCCCGCCGGCGGGCGCGCCGACTCGACGACGCTGCACGGCCTCGCCGCCGAGTCGGCGCAGCCCGTCGTGCTCGACGGGAGGAGTGTTCCCGGCCTTGCCGTCGAGGACGACTCCTCCGGTGCGCGGGTCGACCTGACCGTCTCGGCGCGCCGGGCAGCCACCAGGGTCGCCCCCGTCGTGCTGTCCGATCCCGTCCTGAGCACGGACCTGGCCACCGGCGGCGTGCTGGCGACGCAACACCTGCTCGCCGATCTCGCCGCCGTGGGGGCCGAACACCCGGGTCGGTCGATGCTCGTCACGGCCCCCCGGTCGTGGAACCCGAACCCGAGCGCCCTGCATCGCATGGTCGCCGCGGTGAACTCGGCCTCCTGGGTGACGCTGCAGCCCTTCACCCGGCTGGCTTCCGCGCCCGCCACCGAGGGCCCGCGCTCGGGAACTGTGGCGTACACCCGGCAGGACGCGCGCCGCGAGCTGCCGACGGACCACGTCAAGGCCGTGGCCGAGGCCGAGCGCGGGCTCACCGCGTTCGCCCCGGCACTCGTCGACGCCTCCACGGTGGTCGGGCAGCTGCGAGCCCAGGCGCTGTCGCTGGTGAGCCTTGGCTGGCGAGGACGCAGCGCCGCCGACCTCGCCCTGGCCCGCACCCCGTTGACCACCGCGGTCGACGCCCTCTACGCGGGCCTGTCCGTCGACCCGGGCTCCGCCAAGAACCTCCTGGCGAAGGAGGGCTTGCTCCCGATCAGCGTGCGCAACTCGCTGCCCTACCGGGTCCGGGTGATGCTCGTGCTGACGCCTCTCACCGGCCAGCTCAGCGTCCGACGGGCGGTCTCGATCGAGCTCGACGCCACCAGCTCGCGCCAGTTCTTCGTGCCCGTCCGGGCCGTCGCCAACGGCGACGTCTTCGTCGTCGCCAGCTTCCGGACGCCGGACGGGTCCGCTGTCCTCTACCAGTCGCCGCGGATCGAGGTTCGTGTGCGCAGCGACTGGGAGACCCGTGGCCTCGGTTTCGTCGCCCTGCTGCTCGGGCTGCTGCTGTTCGTCGGCTTGGCCCGCGGTGTGCGCCGCGGGCGCACCCTGATCCCGCCGGAGAGCGTGCCCGACCCGGATGACGTCGGGCGGGTGGCGATACCCGACGCGGCTTCGTCCGAGGTTGTCCCGTCCGAGCCTGTCCCGTCCGAGCCGGCGCAGCCCGTCGCGGCCGAGGACGCGGCAGCGGCGACCGAGGAGCGAGCGGTAGCGACGACGAGCGGCGGAAAACCATCGCGCGGCCGGCATGCCGAGCGCGGGTCGACGCCGATGCCGGATCGCGGCCCCGCCGGCAGCCCGGCCTTGGAGCCGTCCTCGACCGCCGTCGCGGCTGTCGCGTCGTCGGCCTCGAGGGGCGTGACCGCGACGCTTCCGCGGGTCGAACAGGTCGATCTCGCGGTCGAGGCGGGGAGTCGGGTCGAAGCCCGCGACGATGCCGAGTCGGCGTCCGCTCCCGTGCCCGCGGATGGGGCCACCCCGACGGCGCCACCGAGCGTTCCGGCGCCCGGCCCGGGCCCGTCGGGGGCTCCGGCGGCCGCGTCGGCAGATGCCGGCCAGAACGGCCCGGACGAGAACGGGTCGCCGTCGCCCGCGACGGTCGCGGCCTTCCCCGGCGATGCGGCAGGAACCGCGCGACTCATGGGCAGCAGCGCGATCATGGCGGCGGGCACGCTCATGTCCAGGATCCTCGGCATGGTCCGGGTCGTCGTGCTCGCCTGGGCGATCGGCGCGGCCTTCTCGGCCAACGCCTTCAGTACGGCGAACACGCTGCCGAACAGCCTGTTCCTGCTCATCGGGGGCGGCGTGCTCAACGCCGTCCTGGTTCCGCAGATCGTGGCCGCGATGCAGCGCGCGGACGGCGGCCGCGACTACGTCGATCGACTGCTGACGCTCTCGTTGGGGCTGCTCGCGGTGGCCACCGTCGTCGTCACCGCCGCCGCCCCACTCCTGCTGCGCCTGTTCGGCTCTCCCGATTGGAACGCAGCGCAAATCGGCGTCGGCGTCGCCTTCGCCTTCTGGTGCCTGCCCCAGGTCTTCTTCTACGGCCTCTACACCGTGCTGGGGCAGGTGCTCAACGCCCGTGGCAGCTTCGGCCCCTACATGTGGGCGCCGGTCGTCAACAACGTCGTCGCCATCGCGGGGACGTTCGTCTTCGTCGCCCTGTACGGCAGCGGCGCCCACCCGGCCACCTGGTGGACGCCGGCGGCCATCGCCGTGCTCGCCGGCACGACGACGCTCGGCGTGGTGGCGCAGGCGCTGATCCTGGTGCCGGTGCTCAGGCGCACCGGGTTCCGCTGGCGGCCGCGGCGAGGCTTCCGGGGCGTCGGACTGCGCTCGGCCGGCAGCGTCGCCACGTGGACCTTCGCGGCGCTCCTCGTCGGCCAGCTCGGCCTCGTGCTGGTATCCCGGATCGCCAACCGGGCCGGTCAGCAGGCGGGCGACGCGGGTACCGGGCGGTTCGTCTACGACACCGCGTTCCTGCTGTTCATCCTGCCGCATTCGCTCGTGGCCGTCTCCGTGGTGACCGCGGTCTTCACGCGGATGTCCCATGCGGTCGTCACCGACCGGCTGGACGCCGTCCGAGCCGACGTGTCGATCGCCTTGCGGACCACGGGTGTGGCCACGGTGCTCGCCACCGTCGCATTCGTGGTTCTCGGGCAGGATCTCACCACCCTGCTGTTCGCCACGAACACGCGTGCCACGGCCGAGGGGCTCGCGTGGACGACGACGGCGATGGTCATCGGCCTGGTGCCGTTCAGCGCGATGTATCTCTTCCAGCGCGTGTTCTACGCGTTCGGCGACGCGCGAACGCCGTTCTGGGTGCAAGTGCTCGTGATCTCGATCTGGAGCGTCGGGAACGTGATCGCTGCGGCGCGGCTGACCGGAGTCGGCGTCGTCGTCGGCATCGGCGTGGCGATGAGCGTGGCGAACCTGGTGGGCGCCGTCGTCCTCGCGATCCTCGTGCGTCGCCGCATCGGCGGTGTGGACAGCGCCCGCGTCCTGTCCACGTATCTGCGGTGCGCGATCGCCGCCGTGCTGGCCGGCGTGCTCGGCTGGTCGGCGGCGGCGGCCACGCACCTCTTCGCCGGCGAGGGTCCCCGCGGAGCCCTGCTCGCGCTCGTCGTGGGCGGCACGGTGCTGGTGCTCGCCTACGTCACGGGCCTGCGCCTGCTACGGGTCCGCGAGCTGACCGAGCTCAGCGCCCCCCTGCGCCGAATCGTCGCGTCCTGACCCTTCGGGGCCAGGCCGCACGCCGCGAGGGGTCCGCTGGCACGCCCTAGCATGGAGGGGCCCGAGCAGGCGATCCGCCGCGGAGGAGGAGGCACCCTGGACGGCGTCGGTCACGGCAGTGTGCTCGCGGGACGGTATCGGCTCGAGGAACGCGTCCGGACCAGACCCGACGGCTCGACGTGGCGCGCCGTGGACGAGACCCTCGAGCGCCCCGTGCTCGTCCAGGTGTTCACGCGTCGACACCTCAAGGGCGCAGAGATCGTCGACGCGGCGCGGCGCGCGGCCCTGGTCGACGACCCGCGGCTCCAGCGCGTCCTCGCGGCCGGCGAGGAGCGCGGGACGTCCTACGTCGTCCTCGAGCGCGTGCCGGGGCAGAACCTCGCACAGCTTCTCTCGTCGGGGCCGCTGCCTGCGGAGATCGCCCGCCGCATCGTCGGAGAGGCGGCGGAGGCCCTCGACCGAGCGGCGTCACGGGGTCTGCACCACGTGAGGCTGCGCCCGACCAGTGTGATCATCGGACGCGAGGCGCAGGTGACCGTGTCCGGGACCGCGATCGATGCCGCCGCGGACGACGAGGAGCTGGCCAGCGACTCCGCCGCCCGACGTGCGGACGCCGTCGGACTGGTCCTGTTGCTCTACACCGCGCTGACCGGTCGGTGGCCGGGCCCGCAGGACAGCGCGCTGCCGCGAGCGCCGCGGGTCGCGGGACGGCCGGTGCCACCGGCCGACCTGGTCGCCGGCGTGCCGAACGATCTGGACACCCTCTGCACCGTCACGCTCGGGCCGCACGAGGACGGACCCCGCTCACCCGGCGAGCTGGTCCACCAGCTCGCCCCATGGGCGCCGCCCGGTCCCCTCAGTGACCCGCGCGGCCTTCATCTGGGCCTGGCCCGACCGCAACCCGCCCACCTGCGAACCACCCCACCCCGCGGCATGCCCGTGCCTGCCGGCGTCTCCGCCGCCTCCCCCCGACCCGGTGAGCCGCCGGCCCACCGCACGCCGTCGTGGGGACTGCGGGCAGCACGGTTCCGGGCGCAGGTGACCGCGCGGGCGACTCCACCAGGTGGTACGCCCAGAACGGCTGCGACCGACGGCGACGCAGTGGTGGGACCCGGCGCGGATCGTGTGATCGATGTTCGCGACGCCGAGCGCGGCGACGGGCACGCCGCACCCGAGGCCCGGCGGGAGCGGGCCCGGGTCGCCTCCGGTGGAGCACACCGCGAAGGAACACCCGGCGGCGGCGTACCCCTGGCGGAGATGCCGCCTCCTGCAGGCGCGCCGATCGCGTCGACGGCGCCGCCGGCCGGCCCGCCGACCCTGGCCACCCCCCCGCGGGGAGGCCCACTGGGGCCGGCGACGCCTGCGGCTCTTCCGGCTCCGGCTCCGGCCTCGACGCAGCACGTGCCTGCCCGCACGGCCCCAGCCCCGGCGACGAGCCCACCTGCCTCCCCGCCTCGGTCGCGGTCGGCTCCGTCGCCGGTCACCGAGTCCACGACGAAGGCCACCGAGTCGACGACGACGAAGGCCACCGAGTCGACGACGACGAAGGTCACCGAGTCGACGACGACGAAGGTCACCGGGTCCACGACGAGGGCCACCGAGACGACGAAGGCCACCGAGACGCCCACCCAGGACGTCCCGACGCGACGGCGGCGGGCGCGGAGCCTGCTGCGAGGGCAGGGGCGGACCGGTGCAGAGTCGTCGACAGAGGTGATGCCCGCCGTTCCCGAGCCCGCCGCCGCAGCTCCCGCCGCTCCCGCTGCTCCCGCTACCTGGGCGGAACGGAGCCGACAGGCGGCCGCCGCGCACGCTCCTGCCCACCGCGCCCGCTCAGCGCCACCGCCACCACCGCGGAGCGCGCCCGACCCCGTGAGCGGCGTCGAGGCGCTCGACATCCTCGGCGCGGCAGCACAGCCCGTCGAGCCGGTCGCTCCCTTCGGGCCGGCCACGCCGCTGACCCGACCGCCACGCGAGCAGTCCAGGCTCGTCCTCATCCTGCTCGCGGTCCTGGTGGTCCTGCTCGGCCTCTTCGCGGTCACCCGACTCGTCAGCTTCCAGGCGGCCCCCCTCATCACGTCGGGAGGCGGAGCCGCGGCGCCGTTGCCGAGCCCTAGCGGCGGAGCAGCGGGCACGTCCGGCGCGCCGAGCCCGTCGCCCTCCGCGGGCGCCACCGGCGCCGTCCACGTCGCCCGCGCGACAGCGATCGATCCGCAGGGGGACAACAGCGAGAACAGCGCGCTGGCCAAGAACGCGATCGACGGCAACCCCGGGACGTCCTGGCATTCCGAGCGATACGACAGCCCGAACTTCGGCGGCATCAAGCCGGGTCTGGGCCTCGTCCTCGATCTCGGCGCAACGAGGACCGTGACGGCCGTGACCCTGAGCGCGTCCGGCACGGACGGCACCGTGGAGCTGAGGACGAACGACTCCGGCACCTACCAGGGGTCACAGGTCGTCGCCACCGGTCAGGTCACCGGAACCGGCACGGTCGACCTGAGACCCGCCGCGCCCGTGTCGGCCCGGTATCTCGTGGTCTGGTTCACGCGCGCGCCCGACACCAACGGTGAACGTCGGGTCGTGGTGAACGAGGTCGGGATCCGGTGAGCCGCTCCACGAGTCGCGGAGTCGCTTGATGGCCAGGGAGGACTTCGCGGACGACGCCGGAGACGCCGCAAGAGGCGATGCGAGAGATGATCAGGAGCTTCTCGCCGCCCACGTCGCCGGGGACCCGCAGGCCTTCGCCGTGCTCGTGCGCCGGCACCGCGACCGCCTCTGGGCGGTCGCCCTGCGCACCATGCGGGACCCCGACGACGCCGCCGACGCGCTGCAGGACGCGCTGTTGTCCGCCTTCCGCCGCGCCGACGGTTATCGAGGCGACGCGGCCGTGACGACCTGGCTGCATCGGGTGGTCGTCAATGCCTGCCTCGATCGGATGCGCCGACGCGCGGTGCGCAGCACGGTTCCGCTCGGCGACACCGACGTCCCGGCTCCCCGAGATGATCATGCCGCCCTCGAGAGCCGGCTCGACGTCCGGGCCGCGCTCGCCAGACTGCCCGAGGCGCAGCGAGTGGCCGTCGTGCTCGTCGACCTCCAGGAACTCTCCGTGGCCGAGGTGGCGACGCTGCTCGGCGTCGCCGAGGGTACGGTCAAGTCCCGCTGTTCGCGGGGCCGACTGGGGCTGGCGCGGCTGCTGCGCGGCGAGGATGCCGCGCCCGGGCGCGGAGCGGGCGGGAACCTGCCCGCGTTCCCGCGCGTCGCACCTGCTGACCGCGCAGGTGCCGAGCAGGTTCCCGGGGGAGGGCGCAGGCGATCACGGGGCGAGGAAGGAGAGCGGGGTCGTGCCTGGACCGCATCCTGACGACGATCTGCTCGCGGACCTCGCGGCCGACGTGCTCCCGGTCGAGCAGGCACGGATCGTCGAGGCGCACGTGCTGCAGTGCGATCGGTGCGCCCAGCTCCTGTCGGACGCCGAACGCGTGCGGCGCCTGCTCCTCGCGGACGACCCCGGACCGGTCCCGCCGGCCGTGTGGAGCCGGATCGAGGCCGTGCTCCTCGCCGAGACGGGCGCCGAGGCCGAGGGATCGACGGCCCACCGGCGTGCAGCACAGCCGGAACGACGTCCATCCGTCGCCCCGCCGTTCCTCGCCGAGACGGGCGCCTGGGACGGCCCCGACCCTCTCGACGACCCGGACCGGTGGAACAGCGCCCGCCCGTCCGCAGCGCAGACCCCTCCCACCGCGCGGAACGTCGTTCCCGGTCCCGGCGGCCTGCGAGGGCTGACGACGACCCGGCGCGACACGCGTCGGGATCGCCGAGGGCCGCGCCTGTCCTTGGTCATCGCCGCCGCTGCCGCGGTGGTCGCGTTCGCGGTCGTCGGGACCGCGCGGCTGCTGGGCGGCGGGAACCCCGGCAGCGGCAGCACCGCGCTGTCGTCGGGAACGGCTCAGAACTCGCGCGCGGCCGCCGCCGCCGTGCTCGTGAGCTCCGGCCAGAACTACACGGCGCGGGACCTGGCCCGGCAGGTGCGTCCGCTGCTCGCTACGGGCACGGCGAAGGGCACCGCCGGAAGCGCGGAGGCCAGTCGGGCCGGCGCCGCCTCCGCGCCTCGTGCCCCGGCGTCCCCCTCCGGGACGACCACCGCCGGCTCGGACCAGGCTCCCAGTGCCTCCGGCGCCCGGCGCGCCGCAGCGGTCGCTCCCGACCCGCGCGCGACCGACGTCAGGAACCCGCAGCGGTTGGCCGCCTGTCTCGCCGCCCTGAACGCGTCCTCCGAGCCGGTCGTCGCCGTCGACCTCGCCCGGTTCCAGGACCGGGAAGCCGCCGTCCTCGTGCTCAGCGCCTCGGCCGGCGGGTACGAGGTCTTCGTGGTCGAACGCACCTGCGCCCCGGGCGACGAGGGAACCCTGGACTTCGCCCGGCTGCCCGGCTGAGCCGACCGGCCCCGGGAACAGCGGCGGCCTACGATCGGTTCCAGGGTGCGAACCCCGCTGGTAGCGGCGCTGCACACGTACGGGGAGTTTGGAAGCGAGGGCACCGTGAGCGACGACGTCCGTGATCTGATCATCATCGGGTCCGGTCCGGCCGGGTACACGGCTGCCATCTACGCGGCCCGCGCCGACCTGCACCCGCTGGTGTTCGAGGGCTCCGTCACCGCCGGCGGCGCGCTGATGAACACCACCGACGTCGAGAACTTCCCGGGCTTCCCGCACGGCATCCAGGGCCCGGAGCTGATGGAGAGCCTGCGCGCCCAGGCCGAGCGGTTCGGCGCCGAGCTCATCGCGGAGGACGTCGTCTCGGTGAAGCTGGCCGGCGAGGTCAAGGAGGTCGTGACCGGCGATCCGCAGTGGGGCGGGGAGACCGTCCATCGGGCCCGGGCCGTCATCATCGCCACCGGGTCGGCGTACCGAGAGCTCGGCCTCCCCAACGAGAAGCGCCTGGCCGGTCACGGCGTCAGCTGGTGCGCCACCTGCGACGGCTTCTTCTTCCGCGACCAGGACATCGCCGTGGTCGGCGGTGGCGACTCCGCGCTGGAGGAAGCGACCTTCCTCAGTCGGTTCGCCCGCTCCGTCACCGTCATCCACCGCCGGGACACCCTTCGTGCCTCCAAGATCATGCAGGCGCGCGCGCTGGCCGATCCCAAGATCACATTCTGCTGGAACAACGTGGTCGTCGACGTCCTCGGCGAGGACCGCATGTCCGGGCTGCGCGTGCGCGACGTGACGAGCGGCGAGGAGTCCGAGCTGCCCGTCACCGGCCTGTTCGTCGCCATCGGCCACGACCCGCGCATCCACCTCTTCGCCGACCAGGTCTCGCTCGACGACGAGGGCTACATCTGGGTGCACGGCCGCACCGGCCGTACCAGCGTGCCGGGCGTGTTCGCCTGTGGGGACGTCGTCGACCACGAATACCGGCAGGCGGTCACGGCCGCCGGTTCGGGGTGCGCGGCGGCGCTGGACGCCGAGCGCTACCTCGCCGCCCTCGCCGACGAGGGCGACATCGACCGGCAGGGCGCGGCGCACTCGGCCGCCACCACCGCCGCGGCCATCACGTACTGAGCGAGGTGCGCGGGCCCGCCCGTAGTTTTCTGGCAGTATCGCTTTCCGGTTTCCGTCTCGAGGAGTTCGCATGGGCCAGGCCAAGACCGTGACCGACGGTGATTTCGACGTCGAGGTCCTCAAGTCCGACAAGCCTGTGATCGTGGACTTCTGGGCTCCCTGGTGCGCGCCCTGTCGGCAGGTGTCGCCGATCCTCGACGAGATCGCCGCGGCACACGCCGACAAGATCGACGTCGTGAAGCTCAACACCGACGAGAACCCCGCCGTGACCGCTCGCTACGGCATCACGGCGCTGCCCACGATCGCCGTCTACTCCGGCGGCGAGCTCGTCAAGACGGTGGTGGGGGCCAGGCCGAAGCCGATCCTGCTCCGCGAGTTCTCGGACTGGCTGGGCTGACGGGGTGCCGCACGCTTCCGACAGCCTGTCCCTGGACCGGCCGCTGCGCGTCGGCGACCGCGGTGAGACGGTCCTCGCGCTACGCCGCCTGATCGACCGGGCGGTGTCGGACTCCAGCTCGTCGGGCCAGCCCCCCGACGTGTTCGACGAACGGCTCGAGGCCGCGGTGCGAGCGTTCCAGCAACGGCGGGGGCTGCTCGCCGACGGCGTGGTGGGTGCGCAGACGCTGCGAGCGCTCGAGGGCGCCCGCTGGCGGCTGGGCGACCGCGTCCTGCTCCTCGCTCCCGGGCATCGGATGCGGGGCGACGACGTGTCGGCCCTGCAGGAGCGGCTGGTCGTCCTGGGCCTGCTGGCCGGTCCTGTCGACGGCGTCTTCGGTCCGCTGACCGAGGCGGCCCTTCGTGAGCTGCAGCGCAGCCTCGGCCTCGAGGTGGACGGCGTCTGCGCGCAGATCACGCTCCGGGCCATGGAGGCGCTCGCCAGGGCGGTCGGCGGAGGTGATCCGTGGGCGCTGCGCCAGCAGGCGGAGGTGGCGGACGCCGGGCTGAGCCTGGCGGGCAAGGTTGTCGTGCTCGACCCCGCGCACGGTGGCCTCGACCGCGGTGTGACCGCGCACGGCCTGCACGAGGACGACGTGGCCTACGACATCGCCAGCCGGACGGCGACCCGGTTGCGCACCATCGGCGTCGAACCGGTCCTGACCCGGGACGCGCCCTCCGGTCCCAACGAGGTCACGCGCGCCGCCCGCGCCGAGGAAGTCGGCGCCGACGTCGTGATCTCCATCCACTGCGACGGTTCGGCGTCCGAGTACGCCGAGGGAGTGGCGACCTTCTTCTGGGGCGACGACCGGATCGGCGCCCGCTCCGCCACCGGCGCACACCTGGCATCGCTGGTGCAGCGAGAGATCGTCGCCCGCACCGGGATGACCGACCTTCGCACCCACGCCTGCACCTTCGACATCCTGCGGGTCACCAAGATGCCCGCCGTCCAGGTCGAGCTCGGCTACCTGACACACCCTCGGGACGCCGCCCTGCTCGCCGACGCCGACTTCCGCGACCTGGTCGCCGAGGCGTTCGTCGTCGCCATCCAGCGCCTCTACCTCGGCGAGGACGACGCCACTACGGGCACGCTCCGGCTGGCGGACGTGCTCGAGTACGCGCGGCTGGTCGACAGCAGCAGCCGCTGACGGCTCGCTCGGCGAGTCCGCCGGTCACGGGCCGGTCGCGTCCGGCGATCGGTCAGCGCCCGGGCGTCGAGATCGAGCTCGCGAGCGCCGGCTGGCGCACCGAGCCGAGGATCCGCTCCAGCGCCTGCTCGACGTCCTCGCGCCACGACAGCGCCGTCTTGAGCTCCAGACGCAGCCGCGGGTACCGCGGGTGCTGGCGCACCGTCTTGAAGCCGACGGCGAGCAGCAGGTCCGCGGGCACCAGGCAGCCCGGCATCCGCTCACCGGGCAGGAAGAACTCCTCGTCCTGCGGCGTGTATCCGAACGCCTCCACGGCGCGCACGCCGCGACGCGTCAAGTCCTTCGCGGCCGCCTGGATGAGCATCCGAGCCAGCCCACCGCCGGTGTGCTCCGGGAGCACGCGCGCGGTCATGAGCAAGACGGCGTCCGGGCTCACGGGGGAGGTCGGGAAGGCGAGCGAACGCGGCACGAACTTCGGCGGCGAGTAGAGCACGAACCCGGCGGGCTCGTCGTCGACGTACGCGACGCGGCCGCACGATCCCCACTCGAGCAGCGTCGCGGAGACCCAGGCCTCCTTCTCGAACGCGGTGTCGCCGGCCTCCGCGGCCCGGTCGGCCGCGACCGGCTCGAGCTCCCACAGCACGCACCGGCGACACGAGTCCGGCAGGTCCGGAAGCGTGTCGAGGGTGAGCGGAGCGAGTCGGCGACCCATCAGCGTTGACCCATCAGCGGCGCGCCCCGGCGGTGGACGGAACGGTCAGCAGCTCGGGCGGCGTGGCGTCGTCGACGCGGTCCGGTGCCGGCGCAGGATCGAGGGGTCGCTCGCCCGGGTCGGCGGCGGCTCGGCTGCGGTGCACCGCCCGCGGGCGTAGGAGGGCGGCGGCGTAACCACCGACAGCTCCCAGGACGACGCCCGCAACGACCAGTCTGACCAGCCGCATGCGACACTCCCAGGACGTGGACGGGAAGACAGCGACAGACGCAAAACCCCTCTGAAATGGTACGCACGAGTTCGGCGCACGTGAAGACCACCTTGAGTGGTCTCTCGACTACGAACGGCGGAAGGAGGCGACGGCAGATGCCCGAGGCGCAGACTACCGGCACGACGCACCGACCCCAGGGGTCCCGACGAGCTGACGGACCGGGGTCTCGTCTTGATCGGTGGGTCGACGCCTACGCAGCCCGGACGCGAGGCATGACGGCGTCCGAGATCCGCGCGCTGTTCGCGGTCGCCAACCGGCCCGAGGTGGTCTCGCTCGCCGGGGGCATGCCGTTCCTGTCCGCCCTCCCGCTCGACGTCGTCGGCGAGGCGCTGGCGCGCCTGGTGTCGGAGCGCGGAACCGTGGCTCTGCAGTACGGATCGGGTCAGGGCGATCCCGGCCTCCGCGACAAGATCATCGACGTGATGGCGCCGCAGCAGGTCGATGCGCATCCCGACGACGTCGTGGTGACCACGGGATCGCAACAGGCGCTCGACCTCGTGACGCGGATCTTCGTCGATCCCGGGGACGTCGTGCTCGCCGAGGCCCCCAGCTATGTGGGGGCACTCGGGGTGTTCAGGGCGTACCAGGCCGACGTCGTGCACGTGCCGCTGGACGACGACGGCCTGGTCCCCGAGGCGCTGGAGTCGGCGCTGGCGTCGCTCGCGGCGGCCGGGCGCCGGGTCAAGCTCCTCTACACGGTGCCCAACCATCACAACCCCGCCGGCGTGACCCTGGCCGGCGACCGCCGGGCACGGATCGTCGAGATTGCCCGCAGGTACGGCGTCCTCGTCCTCGAGGACGACCCCTACGGCTTGTTGGGCTTCGACGGGGACCCGCTGCCGTCGCTGCATTCACACGACCCCGAGAACGTCGTCTACCTCGGCTCGTTCTCGAAGACCTTCGCGCCCGGCTTCCGCGTGGGGTGGGCCGTCGCGCCGCACGCGGTGCGGGAGAAGCTCGTCCTGGCCAGCGAGTCGGCCATCCTGTGCCCGAGCTCCTTCAGTCAGCTGGCCGTGGCGACCTACCTCGAGGACCACGACTGGAAGCACCAGGTCGGCGTGTTCCGCGAGCTGTACCGGGAGCGGGCCGCCGCCACACTGGACGCGCTGGCGGACATGCTGCCCTCCGCGACGTGGACCGTGCCTCGCGGCGGCTTCTACGTCTGGGTGACGCTGCCCGACGGTCTGGACGCGACTGCGATGCTGCCCCGAGCCGTCACTCAGCGGGTCGCGTACGTGCCCGGCACCGCCTTCTACGCCGACGGCCAGGGCCGGCAGTCGATGCGCCTGTCGTACTGCTATCCCACCTCGGAACGGATCCGGGAAGGCGTGCGACGGCTCGCGGCAGTGGTCGAGGCGGAGACCGAGTTGCTGGCGACGTTCGGACCGCAGAGCATGCCGCGTCATCCCGGCCCGGCCCGGTCCGGCCTCGCCTCGCCGGGGCCCGACCTGTCCTAGCCTTCGGTGGATCGCTTCCCGTCCCGTGCCCGTCGCTGCCGCAAGGAGATCCCATGAGCCTGGCGCCGCGCGTCCTCGTCCTCGCCGGCGGCCTCTCGCACGAGCGTGACGTCTCGCTGCGGTCTGGCCGCCGGGTCGCGGAGGCGCTCCGCGACAGCGGCTGCACGGTCGTCGAGCGAGACGTCGACGCCGGCCTCATTCCGCTGCTGTCGGCGCAGTCCATCGACGTGGTGTGGCCACTACTACACGGAGCGTCAGGAGAGGACGGCGCGATCCGAGACGTGTTCGACCTGCTGGGCGTCCGGTATGTCGGCTCGTCGCCGGCCGCGTGCCGGATGGCGTGGGACAAGCCGGTGGCCGGATCCGTCGCGAGAGCGGCCGGGTTGGCGGTGCCGGACACCGTCGCGCTGCCGCACGGGACGTTCCGGGAGCTCGGCGCGCAGGGGGTGCTCGCGGCGATCACCCAGCGGCTGGGGTTGCCGCTCGTCGTCAAGCCGGCCCGGGGCGGGTCAGCCCTCGGCGTGAGCGTCGTTCGGGCGGCCGAGGAGTTGCCGCGGGCGATGGTGGAGTGCTTCGCCTACGCCGACGTGGCGCAGGTCGAGCGCTTCGTGGCCGGCGTCGAGGTCGCCGTCAGCGTGGTCGATCTCGACGACGGGCCGCGCGCTCTGCCGGCGGTGGAGATCGTGCCGGACGGCGGCTTCTACGGCTACGACGCCCGGTACGTCGCCGGCGCCACCGAGTTCTTCTGCCCGGCTCGGCTGACCCCGGCCGCGACAGCCGCCGTCGCGGCCGCCGCCCTGATCGCTCACCGCGCGTTCGGTCTACGGCACCTGTCCCGGACCGACCTGATCGTCGACGAGCTCGGGACACCCTGGTTCCTCGAGGTCAACGTCGCCCCGGGAATGACGGAGACCTCTCTGCTCCCGCAGGCCGTCGAGGCCGCCGGCGAGGACGCCGGCGTGCTCTACCGATCCCTCGTGGAGAGCGCCATCGGCGAGCAGCGGGTGCCGGCCTGAGGCTTCGGGTCACGCCTCGCTGAAGGCCTTGCGCACGTCGGGCGCCATCAGCGACACGATGCGGTTCAGGTCCTCCACGCTCGCGAAGTCGATGTTGAGCCTTCCCCTCGTCCGGCCGAGCGCGACGGTGACGCGGGTGTCGAGGCGGTCACCGAGTCGGGCTGCGAGGTCGTCGAGCTCGCTGGTGTGTCCACCGGGCCTGGGTCGCCGGCGGGGAGCCTTCGCGGGTGCGTCCCCCAGGGCCACGATCTCCTCGACGGCTCGAACGGAGAGCCCTTCGGCGACGATCCGACCCGCGAGGCCTTCCATGCTCTCGTGGTCCTCCAGGCCCAGCAGTGCCCTGGCGTGGCCGGCCGAGAGCACTCCTGCCGCGACCCGCCGCTGGACCACGGGCGGGAGCTTCAGCAGGCGGAGCGTGTTGCTGATCTGTGGCCGGCTGCGGCCGATCCGGCTGGCCAGCTCCTCGTGCGTGCATCCGAAGTCGTCGAGCAGCTGCTGGTAGGCGGCCGCCTCCTCGAGCGGGTTGAGCTCGGCGCGGTGCAGGTTCTCCAGCAACGCGTCGCGGAGCAGGGCGTCGTCCGACGTGTCCCGGATGATCGCGGGAATCGTGTCGAGGCCCGCCTGCCGAACCGCCCGCCAGCGCCGCTCCCCCATGACCAGCTCGTACGGGGTGTCGCCGTCCGCCTGCGCCGGCACGGGCCGGACGACGACGGGCTGGAGGACGCCGATCTCGCGAACGGAATGCACGAGTTCGGCGAGGGAGTCCTCGTCGAAGACCTGCCGCGGCTGGCGCGGATTGGGCCGGATCTCGCCCACCGCCAGCTCCGCGAAGCGCAGACCGGGCACGGGCAGCAGGTCCGAGGCCGCGTCGTCGACTCCCGGCGAGGACCCCCCGTCGACGTCCGGGGTCCGGCTCTCGTCCACGGCGCTGGACGGCGCACGGGTTGGCTCGAGGGTCGAGCCGTCTTCGCCGGGCACACCGCGCAGGGCCGCGTCCGACTCCGTCCGCTCCTCCACGAGCGTGGCGGTGGCGGACGCGGTCGATCCCGCTTCCGCATCCCCGGAGCGACCCGGGAAGAAGACGTCCACGGGACGATCGCCGGCGGGCTTGGTCACCGGGGTGGTGCCGTTCGGGATCAGCGCCCCGAGCCCCCGACCGAGTCCCCGTCGCTTGTCGGTCACGCTCGCTCCTCCTGCTCCTGGGTCTGGTCGTCGCCGGTGAGCACCTGTTCCGCGAGCTCGCGAGCGGCCTCCAGGTAGGAGAGGGCGCCGCTGGACGCGGGGTCGTACGTCATGACGGTCTGGCCGTGACTGGGGGCCTCGGAGATCCTCACGGAGCGAGGCACCGTGGTGCGGAGGACCGTCTGGGGGAAGTGTGCCCGGACCTCGTCCGCCACTTGCGACGACAGGCGGGTGCGGCCGTCGTACATCGTCAACAGGATCGACGAGACGTGCAGCGTCGGGTTGAGGTGTCCGCGGATGAGCTCCACGTGCTTCAAGAGCTGGGAGAGCCCTTCCAGCGCGTAGTACTCGCACTGGATCGGGATGAAGACCTCGTCCGCCGCCACGAAGGCGTTGACGGTCAGCAGGCTGAGACTCGGCGGGCAGTCGATGAAGACGTAGTCGATCCGGGAGAGGCCCTCGTTGTCCCGGGCCTCGAGGTAGTCGTGCAGCGCCTTCTGCAGACGCACCTCGCGGGCCACGAGCGACACGAGCTCGATCTCGGCGCCGGCGAGGTCGATCGTGGCGGGCGCGCAGAGCAGGGTCGGGATGTCGGAGCACGTCTGGAGGACCTGCGAGAGCGGGCGCTGTTCGACGACGACGTCGTACAGGCTGGGAATCTCCGAATGGTGCTCGATCCCCAGTGCGGTGGACGCGTTGCCCTGCGGGTCGATGTCCAGGACGAGGACGTTGAGGCCCGACAGCGCCATGGAGGCGGCCACGTTGACCGCCGTGGTGGTCTTGCCGACGCCGCCCTTCTGGTTCGCGACAGCGAGGACGCGTGTCCGCGGCGGAACGGGGAAGGGACGACCGACGAGGGAGATCCTGCGGCGGGGGCGCCCCGGGGCCCCCCACGCCCCCCGGGGGGGCCGCGCCCCCCCCCGGGGGCCG
>Ga0081540_1000954_pt1:0-10000 | contig 26065 bp, 15 predicted proteins | sample TabmetS2T1R1_FD_71024 | JGI IMG/M metagenome (GOLD analysis project Ga0081540, IMG submission 71024) | Tabebuia heterophylla rhizosphere microbial communities from the University of Puerto Rico - S2T1R1 | ecosystem: Host-associated > Plants > Roots > Rhizosphere ...
TTACCACAGGGATAACTGGCTTGTGGCGGCCAAGCGTTCATAGCGACGTCGCTTTTTGATCCTTCGATGTCGGCTCTTCCTATCATTGCGAAGCAGAATTCGCAAAGCGTTGGATTGTTCACCCACTAACAGGGAACGTGAGCTGGGTTTAGACCGTCGTGAGACAGGTTAGTTTTACCCTCCTGATGACGCGTCTCGATCGTAGCAACACTGCTCAGTACGAGAGGAACCGCAGTATCGGGCCTCTGGTGCGCGCCCTTGGTCGAGAGACCAGTGGGGTGCAGCTACGCCCGTGGGATAATGACTGAACGCCTCTAAGTTTGAATCCCGGCTACCGATGATCGAGACCGCAAACTAAATTCGTGGCATCGCGGCGAGCTTCTAATCTGTGGGAAAATCAGAGTCCCGTGCTCGGCCGTTGCGAACTGCGTGGGGAATTCTTCCCCCGCGTCGTAGCGTCCAGCCGGTGACCAGAAAACCCGCGATTGAGAGTCGCCTCTCGTGTCTCCGCGGCGCGCGAACCAACCGTTCCGTGCCGTTCGACCGACTCTTGTCAACTTTCGCACTAAACAATGCGGTGTCGATTAATCTGTTTGCATACGACTTCCTTTGGGTGGGGGAGTTGTGCCTTGTAGAGCGGTCCGGTTACTGCGATCTACTGAGGCTGCCCCTAACCCCGGATTCACTGCCAAAACAAAACATATATATTTATATGTTTTTACTTAGCCGTTCTGAAAAGAACGGCTATAACTGGGCCAAAGACTTGTTTTTCAACAAACAGGTCTTTGTGCCCTTTTTTTTTTTAAAAAATTTAAAGTGTAAAGCAACTTTTGGGACAGTTGCTATTACACTTTTTTTTTTTTTTTATCAAGTAAAGTGTAAAGTAACTTTTGGGACAGTTGCTATTTCACTTCGTTTTAACTTAGGTTAGGTTAAGTTTATTTTTTTCCGTTAGTTTTAAATTTTTTAGGTTAACTTAGGTTAGGTTAGTATAATTTTTTTAGGTAAACTTTGGTTAAGTTAGTATAATTTTTTTAGGTAAACTTTGGTTAGGTTAAGTTTATTTTTTTCCGTTAGTTTTAATTTTTTTATGTAAACTTAGGTTAGGTTAAGTTTATTTTTTTCCGTTAGTTTTAAATTTTTTAGGTTAACTTAGGTTAGGTTAGTATAATTTTTTCCGTTAGGTTAACTTATTTTAGGTTAGCTTAGGCCAGGTAGACCCGACACTTACCCCAACCCACGCTCCAATTACGAAACTAATAATAATAATGCTAGTCTATATCGGATCCTAAACCGTGCAAACCAACAAACCAAAATACTTGAAACAAAACTAAAGCGAGAAACTAACCTATTTATAAGTTACGGAGTAGTTCTGCCTTAATAGATTTAAAAACGCCTTTTTTGATCTATTTTTTTTTGGCCAAGTTAGTTTTAACCTTACTAGGCTAAGTAAAGTACTTGACTTGGCCAAGTCAGGTCTAAGTTAGGTAGCTAACTTAGCCAAGTACGGTTGCTTTAGTACTAAATAAATACGAAATCCTGTTTAAAAAAAAAAAAAGGAATAAAAAAGTGCAATAAAATGTGCACACAAGCAGCATAGGGATAACGCATTAAATTTTAATTAATTATATTTAAATAACTGTAAGAGATAGAAGTCTGAAATTTTCACCTATATTAGATTTATTTCTTATCTTTGTAACAAAAAAAACCCCATGTAAATATCTCTGTTCAAAAAAAAGTTATTAATGTTTTAGTTTTTTGACCATCCGAGCTCTTCTTTTTACTATTGTAAGTATAGGAATTTTGACAAAATTTTGAAAATTCCTAACTTCGAAACTATGAGTGATAAAAATCTGTTAGAATATACAAATATGCATCTAGTTTCAACTTAACAAATTAAATAAACATTTTGAAAATCGGACCAAATTTGGCTGAGTTAGAGCAAAATTAAATTTCAACTTTTACAATGGAAATGCCCATAGGAACAATTCGTAAGCCTTTTTATCATTTTACTTTTTGGCACGTGGGCCAAGTTGACTTAAAAATATGTGTAATATATCAAAATTTTCGTCTCGACTTCCTCTTTCCAATGCAAAAAACCGCATCTCGATATCTATAATCGTTTTCGAGATAATAATTATTAAATAATCGTGTCATTTTTGGCACAAGTTTATTTTTGGCGACTGCGACTGCTATGTTAGGTTAGGTTAAAAAGTGTGTTTCTGGGTGAAGAGCTCTTGTAAGAGCTACTGCATGATGCAGGAAATGTATATAGTTGTGTCGCAAGATTTACAGTGATAATAATCAGACTACATTGGAGAAAGGAAGCCAGCATAAATTATTACTTGAAAAGAGCATCGAATGTAGTAATAAAAGAAATGTACGGGATATGACCTTGCTACTTGAGACGATTTTATCCCGAGAATAGTAGGGATTTGACAAAGTCAGAATGATGTAGCTCGGTTGTTTATGAACCGATTTTGATAATTTTTTTTTTTAAATGTTAGACTTTCCTAGCTGCATAAGAACGTATTTTTTCTTGAATTCGAATTTTTATTTTTCGGGTACTCCCGGCCGACAGGACCGGTACTTCCGGTTAGAAATATTTTTTTTTAATTTGACCAGAAAATCGAGTTCTACAAGCAATATTACATATGTAAACCAAGTTTAGTGAAAATCCATCCAGCCGATCTAATTTTAACTTTTTTGATTCATGTTTGCAATAAAATGTGCACACAAGTATATAGGGATAAAGCATTAAATTAAACTATCTGGGTAGAAGTTATATAAAATAAGAACGGCTGAGCAGATATTTATAAAAATCAGTGTGTAGCATTGTTTTTGCATGGAGAAAACGAATATGTGGTTGATATTTCCGAAAAACCGGTATAACCGGGAGTACCGGTCTACCCCACTGACCGGACCCCTAAAAATTGTTGTTAGAAATTTAGTCATAATTTACTCAAATAGACCATCTTAAAACAAAACAAATACTAAAATTTTTTTAAAAATCGTTAAAAAATCAAGCGAGTTATTAAAGTTTAAAGTTTGAAATTTTCTAAAATACCGGACACAAATCGGCCGACCTTCCGGTTACATAATATTACCTCGTGATATATCAAACGAAAGATCGCGTCAAGCTCTGGCAGTGGGAAAAAATTTTTTTCGATATCGGTGTTGAATTAACTGAAGAAAAAAAAATTAAAGTTTAATTTTTACAATGTATTTTTCCCATAGGGCTATTACATCCTCAGAAAATTTTTTAATACTTTGGCTTATTATAACTCGGTAACTATTAGAGATAAAATTCTGAAATTTTGTAGTAAAATCGGGCTTATTTTTACAAAAATTTTGCTTCCATATTTGGCCTAATTTGGCCATGTGCCAATTTGTGTCATTTTTGGCACAATGACCAAACTGTCCCAAAAATATATGTGATACACGAAAATTTTTGTCTCGACATCCTCTTTCTAATGCAAGAAACCGCATGGCGATAGCAGTAAGGACGGTGGAGATATAAATGGTACAAAATTAGCGCCAATGTGTAAAATAGCACGCAGATGGTCATACAAGTGCGTACTCTGAGAATAGATCAGCGGTGTATTTCTTTATTTTATAAAAATAAAATAATACACGAAAGCTGCAATAACTAAACTTGGAGATATATTTATACCTTATATATATATCCACATTATACTTAATTATGGTTAAAATCCATTCAGCCGTTTCCCAGATAATAATTATTAAATGATCACGTTGTTTTTGTCACTTGCGTCTGTTTATCATACTATCTCATATAGATGGAAAAATGCAATAATACTTTTTATTCTTTATCTCTTTTAGTTTTCGAGATATGAAATGTAAGAGATATAATTTTCATTTATAGTAATGGACACAATTTTATCTTTCCAACGATACCACATTTAACCTATTTGGACACAGTGGCAACAATTCTAACAACACACTTGCTATCGTCAATAGCATCATCCTCAGAAAATTTTTTTAATCTTTGACTAACTATAACTCCGTAACTATTGGAGATAAAAATCTGAAACTTTGCACAAAAATCGGTCTTGTTTTTACCTACATTTAGATACCATAGTCGGCCAAATTGGCCCAAGTTAAAATTTCGGCCATGTTTGGCCCAGGGGCCAATTTTACCCAAAAATATGTGTGATACATTGAAATTTTCGTCTCGACATCCTCTTTCTAATGCAAAAAACCGCATCTCGATAACTATAGTTTGCCATAAGTTACAGCTCTTGGAAATTTTGACTATTCTATCTCTATGCTTTCCTACAGAATTATTGAAGTTCAAACAACACACTTGCTACTGTCAATAGCATCATCCTCAGAGTTTTTGACAATTTATAACTCGGTAACCATTAGAGATAAAATTCTGAAACTTTGCACAAAAATCGGTCTTATTTTTACCTACATTTAGATACCATACTCGGCTGATTTGGCCCATTTTAAAATTTCGGCCATTTTTGGCCCATGGGCCAAACTAACCCAAAAATATGTGTGATATATTAAAATTTTCGTCTCCACGTTAGCTTTCTAATGTAAAAAACCGCATCTGGATAACTATAGTTTGTCATAAGTTACAGCTCTTGGAAATTTTGACTATTCTAGCTCTATGCTTTCCTATAGAATTATTGAAGTTCAAACAACACACTTGCTACTGACAATAGCATCATCCTCAGAATTTTTGACAATTTATAACTCGGTAACCTTTAGAGATAAAATTCTGAAACTTTGCACAAAAATCGGTTTTATTTTTACCTACATTTAGATACCATAGTCGGCCAAATTGGCCCAACTTAAAATTTCGGCCATGTTTGGCCCAGGGGCCAATTTTACCCAAAAATATATCTGATACATTAAAATTTTCGTCTTGACGTCCTTATTCGAATGCAAAAAAGGGGAGGGCGATATTGTGCTTAGTTTAAAAGTTATTACAGAACAAATATTTTGTGTTTAATAAACAATCGCAATCTCCAGCATATGTGTATGTACGTAGTCCGCATTGTTCCGACCACGAGCTTGAATGCGCGCTAGCGCACGCTATCTTTTTCCGTCACTCGGACGATAGCACGCGTATCGCTATCCGCGCTAGGCGAGTGCACGGTCTGTGTTGAAGATGGAGAGAAATTTCTGTTAAAGTACAGCCGAAGCTGTATACGTGGTCGTGAAGTGTGAAACTGATGCAGTTTATACAAAACTGTATGTTGAGGAAAATGTATTAAAGATATGAGAAAAATACAATATAGAGCCGAGCACGCAGATATGTTTGTGAAGTTGAAACTAATGCAGTTTATACAAAACTGTATGTTAAGGAAATAAGAAAAATAAAGATATGTAATATTTTTTTTACAAAAAATTGAACCGAACATCCAGACATGGTTGTGAAGTTGAAAATCAAATGCAGTTTATACACAACTGTATGTTAAGGAAGTAAGAATATATAATATTTTTACAAAAAATTGAACCGAACATCCAGACATGGTTGTGAAGTTGAAAAGCAAATGCAGTTTATACATAACTGTATGTTAAGGAAGTAAGAATATATAATATTTTTACAAAAAATTGAACCGAACATCCAGACATGGTTGTGAATTACAGTGATTGGCACCGCTCTAGGTGCGAATTTAAGAAACGTTGATCGAAACTCGATTTGAAAAATGGAAAGACTGTATTTTCCTAACCTTCGAAGGAAGGTAGCGAAAGTAAATAATGAAAAAGAAAGCTTTATTTTTAAGCTTAACGATGTGAAAACTCGTTACCTGGTTGATCCTGCCAGTTTTGGTACTCTCAATTTGGAGCTTAAGCCATGCAAACTACTGTCTGTCGTCCCGCAAGGGAAGGCATTCAGCGTATACGGCTCAGTATATCGATGAAATGAACGAACCGCGTTCACCCAAGGGTGATAACGACGGAAAAGCTGTTGCTAATACCATACATTCGCCGAGAGCGCGGGGGTCTCGCACCTTCGTCCTCGGCTGGCCTGCCGAGCAATTAGCTACGGGTCGTGCGATCTCGCATCGCACTCCCGATGTTGGAATTGCGTCGGAAAGGCGTTGAAGGCTATAGCTGCCGTCCATGGAACGGTTAGCTTGTTCGCTTTATCACTGTCTGTTCACTCGGTCGTTTCTCATTACGACCACCACGGGTGACGGAGGGTAAAAGCTCGATGCCGGAGAGGTAGCCTTAGACACGGCTGCCACTTCTAAGGAAGGCAGCAGGCGCGAAAATTACCCCAATCTGTGGTCGGAGGAGGTAGTTACACAAAATACCGACTCCGTACCCAAGAGACGGGTATGGCTTGAGGAATGTGAGCAACCCAAGCCCATGCTCGGAACGCTACTGGAGGGCAAGCCTGGTGCCAGCAGCCGCGGTAATTCCAGCTCCGGTAGCGTATGAAAGGCCTGTTAAGGCTGAAAAGCTCGTCGTTGGGTCTGCGTGTGTAAAGTAAGGCAGGCATTCCTTATCGCGAATGCTCTGTCCGAAACTCACACTCGAATACTAGTCTTTTGCCGTTGATGCGTCTTCGGCGGATCGGCCCGGTCGAAAAAGGGTTCGGTTAGTTGCTCCTAACCGAGTGACCCGTTCCCGATACTTTTCTTCCGTGGCTTCCCCGTAGCGCAGGCAAAGAGCCGCCTTTGAGAAAAAGAGGTCGCTCAGGGCACGAGCCCATACGTCCGCTAGCACTACCGTCTGCCTTGTACGGTATAATTTTGCTTAATTCGACCGGCACCGCTTCCGCTTCGGCGGTTCGGTGCTCGACAGTCGAGTTGCCCAGCAGACGGTGACGGAGAGCTGTGGAACCGTATCTAGAGAGGTGAAATTCAGAAACGGTGTCGTGGCCAGGCGCGGCGAAAGCGTCAGTCCAACACCCGTGTTCCGCTTCAGAACGAAAGTTTAAGGATCAAAGGCGATTAGATACCGCCGTAGTTGTCACCGTAAACCATGCCGACCGGTTATTCGCAGACAGTTTACGGTTGAACACTGTGAGCGACCCGCCCGGGAAGCCAGAGTCTTGAGGCTCCTGGGGGAGTATGGTCGCAAGGCTGAAACTTAAAGGAATTGACGGAATGACACCACCAGGAGTGGAGCCTGCGGCTTAATTTGACTCAACGCGGGGAAACTTACCCGGCCTAGACACTGCATACGATTGACAGGCTGATAGACCTTTCTCGATGCGGTGGGTGGTGGTGCATGGCCGTTCCTGGTTGGTGGAGTGATCTGTCTGGTCAATTCCGATAACGAACGAGACTCTAGTCTGCTAACTAGCTCGCCGGAGGTTACTATACGTACAAACGGTGCGGTGGGGATTTTTCTCCATCGCACAAAGAAAGATTTTTCCATCGACGTGAGGCAATCGTCCGTTGGAGCGTCGGCGGGTGATGGGATTTTCCCTAAGCTCGTCGTTCGGCTCTGCGGGCATCCTCCGTCATCCGAGCGAACTTCTTAGAGGGACAAACGGCCCCGAGCCGTATGAAATAGAGCAATAACAGGTCTGTGATGCCCTTAGATGTTCGGGGCCGCACGCGTGCGACAATGGTGGAGAGAGCGCGCCGATATTCATCTCTGGTTCAAACGAACCCGGTAAAACGCTCAATCTCCTCCGTACTTGGGACTGTGGCGTGGAATTCCTCTCACGAACGAGGAATTCCTAGTAGGCGCGAGTCATCATCTCGCGTCGACTACGTCCCTGTCCTTTGTACACACCGCCCGTCGCTACTACCGATTGAATGGTTTAGTGAGACCGTCGGACGGATCGCACCCGTTTTCGGACGGAGGCAGGTCCGAAAGACGACCAAACTGTACCATTTAGAGGAAGTAAAAGTCGTAACAAGGTTGCCGTAGGTGAACCTGCGGCAGGATCATTAACGATTCAAAAAAACCAAAAATTGTCCGTTATTGGGCTGCTTCTCGAGGTAAGAAATTACCGTTTCGAGTGAGCTAAACACACACATTATGGTTTTCAAAATGGCTTGTTCCACATTTTTTTAGGAACTGCATATAAAATAAAAATTTGCCGATCGGTGGATCACTCGGCTGGTGGATCGATGAAGAACGCAGCAAACTGCGTTAACTGGTGTGAATTGCAGGTTTAAGAACACTAAACTTTCGAACGCACATGGCGGCCGCGGATTTTTTTCGTGGCTGCGTCCGTTCGAGGAGGTGAAATCAATATAAATTCCAGACGGGGTTCTTGCTCGATCTCAGGGCGCCCTCAGAAAAAAAATTTATATATTTATTTACTTGCGTGATAATACATTTTTATCGCCCAACGGCGATATTAATTTTTCTCGCACGGTAAAAATATATCTCTTTCTCCTCGAATCGGACGCGATCACCCGCTGAACTTAAGCATATCAGTAGGCGGAGGAAAAGAAACTAACGAGGATTCCCTTAGTAACTGCGAGTGAACAGGGAAAAGCCCGACGCTGAAGCCTCGACCGATCAAGGCGGGGCAATGTGGCGTTACATAGTGCGTTCGTCGACCCACACAAGTGCGTCCGTTCCTCGGCTTGCACAAGTCTGCGTGACCGTGGCTCTTTATACCCCGAGAGGGTGAAAGGCCCGTTCTGGTACCCTAAGGTTACCGAGCCGAAATGGGGACGGCGTACGGGCCGATAACAAGCGTACGAAGTGAGTCGGATTGCTTGAGAGTGCAATCTTAAGACGGGTGGTAAACTCCATCCAAGGCTAAATATGATTCCACCAGACCGATAGCGAACAAGTACCGTGAGGGAAAGTTGCAAAGAACTCTGAAGAGAGGGTTCAAGAGAACGTGAAACCGATCGGCAGTAACCGGGAGGCACGCCTCGAAACAGAGCTGGGTTTCGAGAGGGGTTGACACGAGAGATTCAGCCCGCTTTGCTCGTTCGGTCGGACGGGATTGCCCTCGAGGCAAGCGAACAAACGACCCTAACGCGGCACGGTGGTCGGCGGTTCTTCCGTCGCTCGCCGGGTCGTAAGATCGTTGTCGTTCTCGTCTGCCGCCGCAACGCAGCGCGGGTGCATTTTCTCGCCAAGACCTTTCCTCGGGGGGAAACTCGCTTTCCCCTCGATTTTACCCACGCCGTCGCCGGGTCAATCTATTATTTTATCAGCGTACGGCCGGGGAACCGACGAGAGGTTGGTTAGAGTTCGCTTCCTTTGGCGGCGTTCTTGTTTCTAGTCTTTCTCGTTATTCTCCTCGTCCCTCGTGGACGGCTTGCGCTAGTTGAAATAGGCCCGGTTTATTTAGTGCGTTTCTCGATAGCGTGCTCGTGGCGGCATCGTTTGATCGGACGTCGCTGTCGGTCACGGTCGTCGGTGACACCGTCTCCGTTCACCGGAGGACGCGTTGCCACGATCGCTCCGTCGCGGCGTATCTTACCCGTGATACGTTCCGCTGCGAGCCACACGCCGAGATTTTTCTCATGCACTCGAATGACGGCCGAGTAGAAAGGCTCGCTTCCCGACCCGTCTTGAAACACGGACCAAGGAGTCTAACTCTTACGCAAGTCGCAGAGTTTTTCGGGGTACCGCCTTCACGGGCGGTCGCTTCGAGCGAATACGAAACTCGATTGCGGCGAAATGAAAGTAAACAGGCCGGAACCGAATACGAGCTTGGACTCGTTCGGCGCACGTGCCCACCCGTCTGGCGTCGTAAAAGGGGCGTCGAGGACGGAGTGTGAGCGTAAAAGTTGGTACCCGAAAGATGGTGATCTATGCCAGGGCAGGGTGAAGCCAGAGGAAACTCTGGTGAAAGCCCGCCGCGATTCTGACGTGCAAATCGATCGTCTGATCTTGGCATAGGGGCGAAAGACTAATCGAACCATCTAGTAGCTGGTTCCTTTCGAAGTTTCCCTCAGGATAGCTGGCACGTATAAAGAGGGAATCTCATCCAGTCGAGCGAATGATTAGAGGCCTTGGGGCCGAAACGATCTCAACCTATTCTCAAACTCACAATGGGTGAAACGCCCGTTCGTTTTGAATACGACGG
>Ga0081540_1000954_pt1:15000-20000 | contig 26065 bp, 15 predicted proteins | sample TabmetS2T1R1_FD_71024 | JGI IMG/M metagenome (GOLD analysis project Ga0081540, IMG submission 71024) | Tabebuia heterophylla rhizosphere microbial communities from the University of Puerto Rico - S2T1R1 | ecosystem: Host-associated > Plants > Roots > Rhizosphere ...
CCGATTGCCATACATGCCTATATCAAAATGATCACTTCCACTAGATAAGTTCATGTAATTAATAAAATTTTTAAATTTATAAACTTGATACTATTTTCAATGTATTTTTATGTGACCTTGGTGGCCCGAACCGCGGTACTGGCCAACCCGAGACCAACAAAAAACAGAAGGCCAATTGACTATTAATCAAAGTGACCAAAACATATTGGCCCGAAGTTCGGGCCAGTGGTCATCGGTCATGTGTGTCGGGTGGGTCGGCATTGATCATGCTAGTCATGACCAGACACACTCAAGGTCACACTCCATTGAGAGCTAGACAGCGAGCAGACATGTGCTCCATTTTGACCTTGAATTGCATTGAATTCCATACCTTTACATAGATTTGAATGTAGATACTGGCGTGAAGGGGCTGGCCGAACTGGTCATTTGAGACCGCACATTCTCGGGTCGATTTGGTGGCCATACCAGGGCCAGACTAACCATTAGATAAAATGATGAAAAACTTTTACTCAAAAAATGCTCACAATGGGCTTTTTTCCCGTGGCCACTGCCCCCGAAGTGCGGCTCTGGCCAACCCGAGACCAAGAAAAAACAAAATAGAATTGGTGGCCAGAGTGATCTAGGTAATAAAATTTATATGTTAATTATATGAAAAAGGCATGTTTGCTCTTGTGCCATGGTGCAAAAATTTCTATTTCCTTCAGAGAACTTCAAATGTGTGACAAGTGAGGTATATATAAGGAGTGGTGAGACTCGAGTCAGCGTAGAGTCAGAGTTAGTGAGCGCCAGTGAGAGCATACTCAGCGGTCCTGTGCCGCTGAGTACTGGTGTCTCTCGCATTAGTCAGTCGTAGTTAGTCATAGTTAGGGTCTGTTATGGCATACTCTCGCAGTCAGATGCGTGAGTGTCGACCGCTCGCCACCAAGGCTTGCCAGTAGACGCTCAATGAGTATGGTTTAGTGTTAGTACCGGACTCACACTTTCGGGTGACACAGAGTCTATGCGCCGGCAATCAAATGATGCCGATGTCTAACAAATGTACGGCTGACTCGTGGACTACGCATTGAGCGCAGTGGTTACTCATGTGGTAACGGACTGAGGCCGCTATAGCGGCGCTGTTTCGGTGCAATCTATACGATTCACCGGCAGCTAGCGATATGTGATATCGCCTAACGGGAACGCACCGACTAACTCAATGAGTGGGTCGTAAGGCACGCTACTTAGCATTCAATGCGTATAAGTAGTCGATTGAAAGGGCGACCAGAGTGAGAGTAAAGCCGATGAATGAGCGAAAGTGGGGTCTGTGACGCACAAGCGGGTGCGTGCGGCAATCGCTCAGACATTCTGTCGGGCAATCTCTGTCTCTGTAGCCGACGACATATACACTATGTCATAGTAGTAATCTGGTTGATTCTGCCAGTAGTCATATGCTTGTCTCAAAGATTAAGCCATGCATGTCTAAGTACATGCCGTATTAAGGCGAAACCGCGAATGGCTCATTAAATCAGTTACGGTTCCTTAGATGTTGACTATCTACATGGATAACTGTGGAAAATCTAGAGCTAATACATGCACAAAAGCTTTGACCTTACCGGGAAAAGCGCATTTATTAGACCAAGACCAATGGGTTCCTTCACGGGATACCCTTCTAGTGGTGACTCTGGATAACTTTTTGCTGATCGCATGGCCTATGAGCCGGCGACGAATCTTTCAAGTGTCTGCCTTATCAACTGTCGATGGTAGGTTATGCGCCTACCATGGTTGTAACGGGTAACGGGGAATCAGGGTTCGATTCCGGAGAGGGGGCTTGAGAATTGGCCACCACATCCAAGGAAGGCAGCAGGCGCGCAAATTACCCAATCCCAGAACGGGGAGGTAGTGACGAAAAATAACAATACGGGACTCTTATGAGGCCCCGTAATTGGAATGAGAACAATCTAAATCCTTTAACGAGGATCTATTAGAGGGCAAGTCTGGTGCCAGCAGCCGCGGTAATTCCAGCTCTAATAGCGTATACTAAAGTTGTTGTGGTTAAAAAGCTCGTAGTTGGATCTCAGTTCGAGTCAGTCGGTCCACTTGCCAGTGGTTACTGACTGGCTGAACACTTTACCGAGTTGCCCTACGGTATTCTTAATCGAGTGTCGTAGGCGATCGGTACGTTTACTTTGAAAAAATTAGAGTGCTCAAAGCAGGCTTATAAGCCCGAATAATGTTGCATGGAATAATGGAATAGGACCTCGGTTCTATTTTGTTGGTCTTCGGAACCCGAGGTAATGATTAAGAGGGACAGACGGGGGCATTCGTATTGCGACGCTAGAGGTGAAATTCTTGGACCGTTGCAAGACGAACTAAAGCGAAGGCATTTGCCAAGAATGTTTTCATTAATCAAGAACGAAAGTTAGCGGATCGAAGGCGATCAGATACCGCCCTAGTGCTAACCATAAACGATGCCAACCAGTAATATGCCTGAGTTCCTTAAATGACTCGGCATGGGACTTCCGGGAAACCAAAGTCTTTCGGTTCCAGGGGAAGTATGGTTGCAAAGCTGAAACTTAAAGAAATTGACGGAAGGGCACCACCAGGAGTGGAGCCTGCGGCTTAATTTGACTCAACACGGGAAAACTCACCCGGCCCGGACACTGGAAGGATTGACAGATTGAGAGCTCTTTCTTGATTCAGTGGGTGGTGGTGCATGGCCGTTCTTAGTTGGTGGAGTGATTTGTCTGGTTAATTCCGATAACGAACGAGACTCTAGCCTACTAAATAGATCGGTGGCTTACAAACGCCACCGAGACTTCTTAGAGGGACAGGCGGTGATTCAACCGCACGAAACAGAGCAATAACAGGTCTGTGATGCCCTTAGATGTCCGGGGCCGCACGCGCGCTACACTGAAGTGATCAACGCGCTTATTGTCACCTACTCTGTCAAGAGTGGGAAACCCATTGAACCTTCTTCGTGATTGGGATTGTGGTTTGTAATTATACCACATGAACGAGGAATTCCCAGTAAGCGCGAGTCATAAGCTCGCGTTGATTACGTCCCTGCCCTTTGTACACACCGCCCGTCGCTACTACCGATTGAATGTTTTAGTGAGGTCTTCGGACTGGCCGGCGCAGTCATTCTCGTAGTGACAGCGCTGTGTTTGGAAAGATGCCCAAACTTGAACATTTAGAGGAAGTAAAAGTCGTAACAAGGTTTCCGTAGGTGAACCTGCGGAAGGATCATTACCGAATGTGTCTACATATGTGTCACATACGGACAACACTTAACTTGTGTTACCCTTGAATGAAGTGTCGCTAAGTCGGTACTGCTATCAATCGATACGTTACCGGCGAACAGAGAGCTTCAGACATATACCAAACGGTGAGAGAGTCAGTGATCGACCGACTAAGTTGTGCGCTGAGTGTGAGCGCAGACTTAGTGAGCGACCGACAGATTGCTACTCAACGGCTCTCCACCGGTGTCTGACAGCTCGAACCGGCTATTGTCAGGTGTCTAGTCCGCTCTGCCTAGTATTAGTACTTACTCTGTGATGGGGTGAGTCAGGCTGTGGAGTGACACATCAGTGATCGGTGCAAACTTATCACTTGTGCCGCCAGACTTAATTACTGTAGTGGTGTCTCATAGATCACTACTACGGTGCCGACATAGCTGGTGATGAGCGCTATGCCCATTGACTTGAGCATTATACCAATTACAAGTGCCATTACACATATGTGTGAAACCAATGTAAACAAGTACAACTACAAACGGTGGATCACTCGGTTCGCTGGTCGATGAAGAACGGAGCTAGCTCCGGTAAGCGGTGTGAAATGCAGGACACGCCGAGCACTTGATTTTCGAACGCATATTGCGGCCTCGGGTCTTTCCCGGGGCTTCGTTTGTCTGAGGGTCGGTATGAAATTAAAAACATTGTACAAGTCTGTTGTCGAGCATGCCATACATGTCGCTGTGCTCGTCAGACTCATTCCGACACCCGATCACATATAGACTATCGATACGTTCGAATGTCGTGTTGTCGTTCACTCGATGGCAATCACGGCGTGAACACTACCCGTTCCGCCGGCCACTCGTAGGGTCCGACGATTCAGACACGCATTCACTTATGAGCGTAGTATAGCAGTGATCACCGGTGACAGAGATCAGTATGTCTAACTAACTATCTAGTTAGTCAATACCTTATCTTGTCGACCTCAGATCAAGCGAGATTACCCGCTTAATTTAAGCATATAAATAAGCGGAGGAAAAGAAACCAAAAGGGATACCCTGAGTAACGGCGAGCGAAAAGGGTAGAGCTCAGCGCTAAGTCCTGTCGTCATTAGGCGTACAGGAGGTGCAGCGTGGAGGTAGCAGTGCATCGTACTAGGTCTGTGCAACGCAAGTTCCTCTGACAAGGACTCTTCCATAGCGGGTGCTAGGCCCATAGCGTTGTGAGACCATGTGCGCAAACTGTTGCTTACTAGAGTCAGGTTGCTTGAGAGTGCAGCCTAAAGCAGGTGGTAAACTCCACCTAAAGCTAAATATTACAGCGAGACCGATAGCAAACAAGTACCGTGAGGGAAAGTTGCAAAGAACTTTGAAGAGAGAGTTCAATAGGACGTGAAACCGTTTGTAGGTAAACAGGTGGAACCACGAAGTGTGCTGGGACGAGGATTCAACTGTTCCGGTTAGGGCAGTCATATGTGTCATATACGGCTCTCTTCGGAGGGCAGACTCATGTGACCCACTAAATGTCCGTACCGGGCGGTGCATTTCTTCAGTTCCATGCTAAGGCCATGACTCATTAGATGACTAGTGCGGCCGTATGCGATGGCTGTGGGAAGGTATCAGGGCACGTTCCTTGTGTTCGTGTGCTTGTGTTATAGCTACACAGTCGGACCGGCACTTAGTGTACTGATGGGCTCAACTTCTCCACTTATGTGGGGTCTGCCGTAATGGGTGCGTACAGTTCCGCTGTCGAGACTGGTCTGTTTGGTCGTCCTTTTTGTGTCTACCACGA
>Ga0081540_1000954_pt1:25000-26065 | contig 26065 bp, 15 predicted proteins | sample TabmetS2T1R1_FD_71024 | JGI IMG/M metagenome (GOLD analysis project Ga0081540, IMG submission 71024) | Tabebuia heterophylla rhizosphere microbial communities from the University of Puerto Rico - S2T1R1 | ecosystem: Host-associated > Plants > Roots > Rhizosphere ...
GACCAGACAGTCAAGGTCACTCCATTGAGAGCTAGACAGCGACCAGACATGTGCCCCATTTTGACCTTGAATTGCATTCCATACGTTTACATAGATTTGAATGTAGATATTGGTGTGAAGGGGCTGGCCGAACTGGTCATTTGAGACCACACATTCTCGGGTCGATTTGGTGGCCATACCAGAGCCAGACTAACCATTAGATAAAATGATGAAAAACTTTTACTCAAAAAATGCTCACAATGGGCTTTTTTTCCCGTGGCCACTGCCCCCGAAGTACGGCTCTGGCCAACCCGAGACTAACAAAAAACAAAATAGAATTGGTGGCCAGAGTGATCTAGGTAATAAAATTGATATGTTAATTATATGAAAAAGGCATGTTTGGTCTTGTGCCATGGTGCTAAAATTTCTATGTCCTTCAGAGAACTCCAATTGTGTGACGAGTGAAGTCTATTCAAGGAGTGGTGAGACTCGAGTCAGAGTAGAGTAATAGTGAGTGAGCGCCAGTGAGAGCGTGTTCAGCGGTGCTGTGCCGCTCAGCACTGGTGTCTCTCGCATTAGTTAGTCGTAGTTAGTCATAGTTAGTATCTGTTATGGCATACTCTCGCAGTCAGATGCGTGAGTGTCGACCGCTCGCCACCACGGCTTGCCAGTAGACGCTCAATGAGTATGGTTTAGTATTAGTACCGGACTCACACTTTCGGGTGACACAGAGTCTATGCGCCGGCAATCAACTGATGCCGATGTCTAACCAAATGTACGGCTGACTCGTGGGTTACGCACTGAACGCAGTGGTTACTCATGTGGTAACGGAGTGAGGCCGCTATAGCGGCGCTGTTTCGGTGCAATCTTTACGATTCACCGGCAGCTAGCGATATGTCATATCGCCTGACGGGAACGAACCGACTAACTCAACATGAGTGAGTCGTAAGGCACGCTACTTAGCATTGAATGCGTATAAGTAGTCGATTGATTTGGCGACCAGAGTGAGAGTAAAGCCAATGAGCGAAAGTGGGGTCTGTGACGCACAAGCGGGTGCGTGCGGCAATCGCTCAGACATTCTGTCGG
>Ga0081540_1000955_pt1 | contig 26064 bp, 19 predicted proteins | sample TabmetS2T1R1_FD_71024 | JGI IMG/M metagenome (GOLD analysis project Ga0081540, IMG submission 71024) | Tabebuia heterophylla rhizosphere microbial communities from the University of Puerto Rico - S2T1R1 | ecosystem: Host-associated > Plants > Roots > Rhizosphere ...
TCGACGTCTCCGAACCGACGCGCCCGCGCCTGCGCCGGCTCGTGCACCCGCCGTTCCTGGCCCACGACGTCGCCTTCTCCCCCAGCGGCCGGCGGGTGTGGGTCACCGCCGGGCGCGAGCGGCGCCTGGTCGTCATGTCCGCCGCCGGCGGTCGCCGCGTCGTCCTCGACGCCGACCAGGCTCCCCAGCACGTGAGCTTCGGCCACGGCGTCGCCTTCGTGGCCAGCGGCGACGGCGGCAGCGTCCGCGTCCACGACCTCGCCGACGGGCGCGTCCGGCACGTCGCGCGCGTGGCGCTCGGGTCGTACAACGTGCAGGCCGGCACGGCCGGCATCGTCACGCCGTCGCTGGCCAGCGGCCGGCTCACGATCCTCGATCGCGCGGGCCGGGTCAGGCGCGAGGTGAAGGTCGCGCGGGCCGCCCACGACGCCTGCCTGCTCGCCTGATCAACCCCGCCGGAGGGTGGGATTTCGACCAAATTGGTTTATGCGGACACCGAATGGGTAGCTCCCATCCGTCGCCCACCGGAGGGGAAGCCGTGAACCGAATCGATCTCACGGTCCAGCGCCCCGACGAGGACACCGTCCACGTGACCATCCATGGCGCGCTCGATCTGATCCGCGCCTATGACTTCGACGACGCGATGAGGCGCATCGAGCGCGGGTCGCCGAACCGCATGCTGCTCGACCTGCGCCGGCTCGAGTTCCTGGATACGACAGGCCTGGCACGGATCTTCGCCGTGCGCCGGCGCTGTCGAAAGAACGGGCGCCGGCTCGTCCTGGTACGAGGGCCCAGCATCGTGCAGCGGCTCTTCGCCTCGGCGCTCATCGACGAGCAGTTCGAGATGGTCAGCGACCCTGCCGAGGTGCTCGCGAGCGCCTGACCGCGACGCGCGCCAGAGCGGCGTACACCTCGTCGGTGCGGCGCGCGACGTCGGACCAGTCGAAGCGCGCGACGTGCGCGGACGCCTCGGTGACCAGCCGATAGCGCAGCGCCGGGTTGGCGAGGACCCACTCCATCATCTGCGCCAGCGAGCGCGGGTCGCGCGAGCGGAAGCGCAGCCCGACGTCCTCGTTGGGCACCACCTCGCGCAGGCCGCCGGTGTCGGCGACGATGCACGGGCAGCCGCTGGCCATCGCCTCGAGCGCGACGAGCCCGAACGGCTCGTAGATCGAGGGGACGACGCACAGGTCGGCGATCCGGTACAGCGAGCGCAGGACGTCGTCGCCGATCCAGCCCAGGAAGCTGCCGTGGCGGTCGAGCCCCAGCCGCCGCGCCTGCGCCTTGAGCTCGGCCTCGTGGGTCCCGGAGCCGGCGACCAGGAAGCGCACGCCGTCCAGGCGCGCGATGACCCGCGGCAGCGCATCGAGGGCGATCTGGAAGCCCTTCTCGTAGACCAGCCGGCCGATGAGCAGGACGAGCTTCTCGGTGGGCGCGGCGAAGCGCCCGCGCAGCTCGGCGAGGTCGTCGACCGGCGCGAGGTCGAGCGGATCGATCCCGTTGGGGATGACCTCGACCTTCTCCTCGACGATCTCGTAGACGTCGGCCACGTGGCCGCGCATGTAGTGGCTGCACACCACGACGCCCTCGGCGCGGCGGGCCATCCAGCGCTCGATGCCGTGGATGAAGCTCTGCGGGTGCTTGTCGACCCAGCCCTGGTGGCGGCCGAACTCGGTCGCGTGGATCGTCGTCAGGTAGGGCCGGCGCGCCTCGCGCGCGAGCGCGCCGGCGGCGCGCGCCACGAGCCAGTCGTGCCCGTGCACGACATCGAAGGCGTAGCGCGCGCTGAGCGCGCGCCCGGCGTCGAGCATGTGCTCGTTCATCGCCTCGACCCACGAGACGAACTCGTCGAGGTCGCGCGGCGTCGCCGGCTCGGGCATGCGGTGCACGCGCACGCCCGCGCGGACCTCCTCTGACAGGTCGCCCTCGCGACCGCGCGTGAGCACGTGGACGGCCACGCCGCGCGCCACCAGGCCCTCCGAGAGCTTTCGCACGTGGCGGGCCAGGCCACCCTCCACGATCGGCGGGTACTCCCAGGAGAGGATCAGGACGCGCCGGGCCACTAGATGATCGGTCCCGGATCCCGTGCGGTGGGATGGCCCCGGACCGTGGATGCCGGGCGCCGTACGGCGAAGCGGCACAGTGCCGGCGGCACGGGCCGCTTCGGCGGGTGGCGATCCGGCGCCGCGAGACGGTGCGATACCGCCGTGCGGGGTTCGGGATCGATCATCTGGGAAGGGCACCCTACAGGCGCGCTGCAAGCCGGGAGCCAGGCTCGATGGCGATTCTGTCCCGCTTTGCCGGGTCGAACCGCTGCAAGGTCTGGCGTCAGTCCCCCATGTTCACGCGCGGGCGTCACGCTCGTCGGCGACTTGGGGAGGTTCGACGTGGCAACCCGGGCGGCTGTGGAAGAGGCACGTCCCGTCGTGCAGGAGACGGAGCGAGAGACCGAGGCACGCCCTGAGCTGCCGCCGGTCTGGAAGCGCCTGGACGACCAGCTGCGCTGGTACGACCGCAAGAGCCGCGATGCCAAGCGCTGGTACTTCAGGCTCAAGGTCGTCCAGATCGTCACCGCGGCTTCGATCCCCGTGCTCGCGACGGTCTGGCCGGAGAAGGCGTGGATCGGCGGCCTGCTCGGTGCGATCATCGTCGTGCTCGAGGGCCTGCAGCAGCTCTTCCAGCACCACGCCAACTGGACCCAGTACCGCTCCACCTGCGAGGCGCTGCGCCACGAGAAGTACCTCTGGATGGCGCACGCCGGCCCGTACGCGCGCTCCCACAAGCCCGATGCGCTGCTGGCCGAGCGCGTCGAGGGCCTCGTCTCCCAGGAGCAGGCCGCATGGGCATCGACGCAGAACGAGAAGACCACCGCCAGCCAGTGACGAAGGCCGCTCCCGCCGCGGGCAAGGTCTTCATCAGCTACCGCCGCCGCGAGACGGCCGGCCATGCCGGGCGCCTCTACGACCGCCTGGCCGAGCACTACGGCGACGAGCGCGTCTTCATGGACGTGCGCATGGAGCCCGGCGTCGACTTCGTCGAGCAGATCGACGAGGCGGTCACCGAGTGCGATGCGCTGCTCTCGCTGATCGGCGCGCAGTGGCTGGACATGCGCGACGCCGAGGGGCGCCGCCGCCTCGACGACCCGCACGACTTCGCCCGGCTGGAGGTCGAGTCGGCGCTGGCGCGCGACGTCAAGGTCATCCCGGTGCTCCTGCAGGAAGCCAAGATGCCCGAGCCCGAGGACCTGCCGCCGTCGATGGCGCCGCTGGCCCGCCGGCACGCGATCGAGCTCTCGGACGACCGCTGGGACTACGACGTCGGCCGCCTCATCGGCGTGCTGGATCGCACGATCGGGGCCGGTACGCCGCGCCAGGCGCCGCGCAAGCCGATCGGCACGCGGCTGCGCGAGGCCGTGGCCGGCCACCCCGCGCGGGCGTTCGCCGCCGGCGTCGTGCTCACGCTGGCCATCGGCGCGATCGTGCTGTGGGCGGCCGGGGTCTTCAGCGGTCCCGAGTTCAAGGCGTCGTTCGCCGCGCCGCGCAGCGGGCAGACCGTGCGCGGCACGCTGACCGCGGGGCAGTGCCGGCTGAACGTCGGCGGCAACGAGGGAGCGACGACGGTGACCTTCTCGGTCAGCGGCCCGGGCGCCGGTCAGGGAGCGCTGAACACCGAGCGCGACGCACCGTGGGACTGCAGCAACCCGCCCAAGGACGCGCAGTGGAACACGTGCGTCGGCCATGGCGACCAGCCGCTGCGCAATGGCCCCCATACGCTCAGCGCGCGGGTGATCGACGCCAAGAACCGCATCCGCGACGCCAGCGTGAAGATCAACATCGCCGGCTGCCCGAGCTGACCGGGTGAGCGCCGCACGGTCTAGGCCTGCGCGGCGTTGCGAGCCCCCGTCTGGCCGGTCAGCTCCGTGAGCTCGCGGAGCACGGCGCGCATGCCGGCGATCGCGTAGGTGGCGCGCTGGCGGCCGGCCGGACCGCCGCACGCGAACAGCTCCGGCAGGCGCTCCAGCTCGGCGACGCAGCCCAGCTCCTGCGCGTGCTCGGCGGCCGCGGCCAGCGCCTCGCCGAGCAGCTCGCCGACCGGCCGCAGGCACCCGTCGGCATCCGGAAGCTGCGCGTCGACACCGAAGCGCGCCGCGCGGAACATCCCCTCCTCGAGCACCTCGGCGGGGACGTCCCGAGCCGGCTCGCCGCGGGCGGCCTCGACGGCCAGGCAATGGGTGAGCGCCACGAGCGCCGCCGTGTCCTGCAGCGACGTCTGCGCATCCAACGCGCGGATCTCCACGGTGCCGAGACGGGGGTGGGGCCGCAGCTTCCACCAGAACCACGTGTAGTCGGGCACGTCGGCGGCCCGGGTCAGCAGCCGGGTCAGCCGGCAGAAGTCGTCGAAGTCGCGCAAGGCACGCGGCACGCCCGAGCGCGGCCAGCCGCGCTGCGTCACCTCGCGCGCCGACGCCAGGCCGGTGTCGCGACCGTGGCGGAAGGGCGAGTTCGCGGCCAGGGCCAGCAGCAGCGGCAGATGCCGGCGTAGCCCGTTGAAGGCGCGGATCGCGGTCGCGGCGTCGGGCATGCCGACGTGGACGTGCAGCCCTGCGACCGGAGTGGCGACCGCATCGCCGAGCAGATCGCGGATGCGCTCGTAGCGGTCCTTGTCGGTGATCTCGGCCGCGCCCTCGGCGGCCTGCGGATGAGTACCCGCGCCGAGCAGCCCGGCGCCGGTGCCGAGCACCGCCTCGCGCAGGTCCGCGAGCATCGCGACCGCCTCGCCCGCATCGGCGCACACCTCGCTGATGAGCTCGACCTGGCAGGCGTGCAGCTCACGCTCGACGGTGCCCGCGACCGGATCGACACGCTCGGCGACGGTCGTCGAGGCGTTGGTCTGCTCACCGGTCACCGGATCGACGAGGAAGAGCTCCTCCTCGACCCCCACCGTGAACGGCGGCCGCGAGCCGAACGCATCCACACGGTCCGGCTACCCGTCCGGCCGCCGACGTAGCCGCCGCGCGCCCAGGCGGCCGCGGGGCCACGCGACCGCTCTATCGTGGTCGCAATGGGTCGCCGACTGCCGACACCCTGGGATGGCGAGATGCAGCTCGCGGACCGCATCATCGTGGTCGGCATCGCGGCGGCCGGGCTCTACGGCCTGCTGCTGCTGCCGCTGGTGCCGCTGCTGGGCTCCTCGCATCCGGCCCTGCTGGAGCTGGTGCGCGGCTCGACCGCCTCGATCATCAACATGGGCGCGCGCGCAAGCGTCGGCCAGACGTCGTTCGCGCTCGCGATCCTGCTGGGCGTTCCCAGCCTGATGATGTTCGACTGGCTGTTCTGGTGGGCGGGCCGGCGCTGGGGCGACCGCGTCTTCGTCTGGCTGCTCGGACGCGACGACGCGAAGGGCAAGCGCCGTCTGGCGCGTCTGCACTGGTTCGAGCGACGCTTCGGTCCCCTGGCCGTCGTCCTCGCGCCCGTGCTGCCGATCCCTTCTCCGCTGATCTACGCGGCCGTCGGCGACGGGGGCATGCGCCTGGCGGTCTTCCTCGTCCTCGACGTCACCGGCACCGTGCTGTGGGCCGCCCTGCTGGCCACGCTCGGCTACGAGCTCGGGCAGAGCGCAGTCGACGTGACCGATGCCATCTCCCGCTACGCGCTCTGGGCGACGCTGGCGCTCGTCGTCGCCATCATCGTCGTCCAGGGCGTTCGCGCCCGGGGCACGCGCTACGAGCGCTCGAGCAGCGCGACCGGCCACTCGCCGGCGAGCTCGGCGACGGGCACGCCGCCGCCGAGGTCGTCCTCGCGGTCGTCGAGCACCGAGCGCCAGCGGCCGGGGACGGCGACCGATGCACCCTCGTAGTCGCGCACCGGCACGATGGCCAGCACCTCGCCGCCGCGCACGTAGGCACAGACGCCGGGGCCGGCGGGCAGCGGCTCGTAGGAGCCCGCGAACGCGTCCGGCCGCCGCGCCCGTAGCGCCAGGGCGCAGCGGATGAGCTGCAGCTTGCGCTCGCCGAAGTCGCGCGGCGGCGCGCCCGACGCCAGGCGCGCGAGCGCGGCGCGGCGCGCGGCGAAGTCCACCGGGCGCCGGTTGTCGGGGTCGACGAGGCTGAGCGCCTCGAGCTCGTCGCCCTGGTAGACGTCGGGCACGCCAGGCGAGGTCAGCTTGAGCAGCAGCTGGCCGAGCGCCGACCGCCGCCCCTCCTGCGCCAGCCGGCGCGCGAAGTCCTCGAAGCCCTCGGGCGGGCGCTCGAGCAGGCCGCGCGCGAAGCGCTGCGCGTGCGCTTCGTAGTCCTCGTCGGGCGCCACCCAGCTCGTGCGCAGCTTGGCCTCGCGCAGCGCCTTCTCGACGTAGCCCGCCAGCCGGCCGGGCTCGATCGGCAGACAACCCGCGAGCGTCTGCAGCACCAGGTAGGCGCAGTGCTCGTCGGGCGCGTCGGCCTCGGCGACCCAGCGGGTGGCGAGCGCCGCCCACTCCTCGGCCATGACGCTCAGCGCGCCGAGCCGCGCGCGCACGTCGCCGGAGCGCTTGGTGTCGTGCGTCTGGGTCACGAGCAACCCGAGCGGGAAGCGCTCGGCCCGCTGCTCGTTGCGGGCGTGCAGCTCGTCGACCTCCAGGCCGAAGCGGCCGGGATCGCCGCCGACCTCGTTGAGCGCCAGCAGGCGCAGGTGGCGGTAGAAGGCGGTGTCCTCGACCCCCTTGGCGGTCACGGGCGGCGAGGTCTGCTGGAAGCGCGTGACGAGCTCGTCGTGGCCGCGCTCGCGCAGCGCCAGCACGTCGCCGAGCCGGCCGTCGGCGGCCGCGGCGATCGCGCGCAGGTCGGCGGGCGCAACGCGCCCCGACCAGGGCTCGACGTAGGTCCGGTAGACCGGCAGGCGCGCCAGGGCCTCGGCGATCGGCGGGTCGGGCTCATCAGCGAGCAGCTTGCGCAGCCGATCGACCTCGCGGGCGAAGGTCGTCGCCGCCTGCTCGCGCTTGGCCGCCAGCGCGACGCGGGCGAACGGCTCGCCGGCGGACGGCAGCCGCGAGAGCGCCTCCTCCCCGGCCGGATCGACGAACAGCGCGGCGGCGTCGTTGAGGAACTCGTAGCCGACGGTCCCCTCGACCGGCCAGTCGCGCAGGTCCTCGCCGACGTGCAGGATCTTCTCGACCCACACGTGCTCGGCGCCGCCCTCGCGCAGCCGCCCCAGGTACCCGGCGGGGTCGGCGAGGCCGTCCGGGTGGTCGACCCGAAGGCCCGACACCACGCCGTCGCGCACGAGCTCGAGCACCTTGCCGTGCACGAGGTCGAAGACCTCCGGGTCCTCGACCCGCACCCCGGCGAGGTCGTCGATGTCGAAGAACCGCCGGTACCAGCCGTCGTCGGGGTCGTAGTCGAAGACCCGCGCTCGCTCGCGCTCGTCGGCCCACCAGCGGTTCTCGTCGGAGACGCCCATGTGGTTGGGGACGATGTCCAGCACGATCCCCAGGCCCTCGGCGGCCAGGGCGCGCAGCCCCTCCTCCCCGCCGAGCGCCTGCGACACGCGCGTCGGATCGACCACGTCGTAGCCGTGCGCCGAGCCGCTGCGCGCCTGCAGCGACGGCGACAGGTACAGGTGCGAGACGCCGAGCTCGCGCAGGTACGGCACGAGCGCGCGGACCGCCGCGAAGTCCTGCTCGGGCGTGAGCTGCAGCCGGTAGGTCGCGATCATCAAGCGCGCCGCAGGAGCTTCATCGAGCGGGCGTACACCACGACCTCGCCGCGCGACGGCCAGCGCTGCGCGCCCGGCTCCAGGCCAGGCTCGAAGGTGCAGATCTCGTGGACCCACTCGCCGCCGAACCGCCGCGCCGGCAGCGTGAACGCCATGTCCTCGTGGTGGACGTTGAAGAGCAGCAGGAACGAGTCGTCCTCGATCGGCTCGCCGCGCGCGGTGCGGTCGGCGATCTCCTGGCCGTTGAGGAACACGCCGAGGACATGTCCGCCTGGCTGCTGCCAGTCGCGCTGGGTCATCCGGCGGCCGTCCGGGCGAAACCACCAGACGTCCGGCAGGCCCGAGCCCTCGCGCTCCTGCCCGGCCAGGAACTTGCCCCGGCGGAAGACCGGGTGCGCGGCGCGCAGCTCGATCAGGCGCTGCGCGAACTCGAGGTGCTCGGGCTGGCCGGCCCGCAGCCCCCACTCGAACCACGACAGCTCGTTGTCCTGGCACCACGCGTTGTTGTTGCCGTTCTGCGTGCGCGACAGCTCGTCGCCGCCCAGCAGCATCGGGACGCCCTGCGAGAGCAGCAGCGTGGCCATGAAGTTGCGCTGCTGGCGCCAGCGCAGGGCGTTGATCCCGGGATCCTCGGTCTCGCCCTCGACGCCGCAGTTCCACGAGCGGTTGTCGTCGGTGCCGTCGCGGTTGTCCTCGCCGTTGGCCTCGTTGTGCTTCTCGTTGTAGGTGACGAGGTCGTGCAGCGTGAAGCCGTCGTGGGCGGTGACGAAGTTGATCGACGCAAACGGCTGGCGGCCGTCGGACTCGTACAGATCGCTGGAGCCGGTGAAGCGCGAGGCGAACTCCCCCAGGCTGGCCTGCCCGCGCCAGAAGTCGCGCACCACGTCGCGGTAGATGCCGTTCCATTCGCTCCACAGGACCGGGAAGTTGCCGACCTGGTAGCCGCCGGGGCCGACGTCCCACGGCTCGGCGATGAGCTTGACCTGGGAGAGGATCGGGTCTTGGTGGATGGTGTCGAAGAAGGCGCTCAGGCGATCGACGTCGTAGAGCTCGCGCGCCAGCGCGCTGGCGAGGTCGAAGCGAAAGCCGTCGACGTGGCACTCGCTGACCCAATAGCGCAGCGAGTCCATGATGAGCCGCAGCACCGCCGGGTTGCGCGCGTCCAGCGTGTTGCCGGTGCCCGTGTAGTCCATGTAGTGGCGAGCGTCGTCGGGCACGAGGCGGTAGTAGCTGATGTTGTCGACGCCGCGGAACGAGAGCATCGGCCCGAGGTGGTTGCCCTCTGCGGTGTGGTTGTAGACCACGTCGAGGATCACCTCGATCCCCGCGCGGTGCAGCGCCTTGACCATGCCCTTGAACTCGCGCACCTGCTCGCCGCGCTGGCCGGTGGCCGCGTACTCCGAGTGCGGCGACAGGTAGCCGATCGAGCTGTAGCCCCAGTAGTTGGTCAGCCCGCGGTCGTGCAGGAAGGACTCGTCGGCGATGTGGTGGATGGGCAGCAGCTCGACCGCGGTCACGCCCAGCCGCCTGAGGTAGGCCAGCGCCTCGTCGGACGCAAGGCCCGCGTAGGTCCCGCGCAGGTCCTCGCGCACGCCGGGGTGGCGCATCGTGTAGCCCTTGACGTGGGTCTCGTAGATGACCGTCTCGTTCCACGGCCGGCGCGGCGGCACGTCGCCCTCCCAGTCGAACGCGCTGTCGATCACCACCGACTTGGGGATCGCCTCGGCGGAGTCCTCGTCGTCGGGCTCGAGGTCGGCGTCCGGCGTGTCGTCGGGCGTGTAGGGCAGGACGTTGGCGACGTCCCACTTCACCGTTCCGTCGATCGACTTCGCGTATGGGTCGATCAGGAGCTTGACCGGGTTGAAGCGCTGCCCGTCGTTCGGCGCGTACGGGCCGTGGACGCGATAGCCGTAGCACTGGCCGGGCCCGGTGCCGGGCAGGTAGCAGTGCCAGTTGTGGGCCGTGCGCTCGACCACGTCGATGCGCTCCTCCTCGGAGCCGTCGTCGAAGAACAGGCACAGCTCGACGCGCTCGGCGTGCTCGGAGAACAGCGAGAAGTTGGTGCCCTGGCCGTCCCAGGTCGCGCCCAGGGGGAACGGCGCGCCGGGCCACACCTCGCGGCTCACGGCGCGATCAGCGCTCCCGCGCGCGCGGGCAGGCGCACGCCGCCGCCGGCGAGCTGCGCATCGTGCGTGGCCAGGGCGAGGGTGGCGCCGTCGGCCGGGACGGTGCGCGGCCGCGCGGCGAAGTTGCAGGCCAGTTCGAAGCGCCCCCGGCGCACCCGCAGCCAGCCGTCGTCCTCGGAGAGCTCGATGCTGTTCACGCCGGGTGGCAGCTCCCGGCGCGCGCGCAGCAGCGCGGCGTACAGCTCGCGCAGCTCCCGGCTGCCCCGCAACGTCAGCTTGGAGCGCTCGAAGGTCGCGGGATCCTGCGGATCGGGCACCTCGCGCTTGGCGAACTCCGCGAAGGCCGCGAACTCGCGCCGGCGCCCTTCGCGCGTGGCGTCGGCTATGCGCTTGTCGATGTGATCGGAGAAGAACTGGAACGGCGCGCGCTCGCCGTGCTCCTCTCCCATGAAGAGCATCGGGGTGAAGGGTGCCAGCAGCGTGCAGAACGCGGCGAGCGGCCGCGCACGCGGCGGCAGCCGATCGCCGAACGCGCGGTTGCCGACCTGGTCGTGGTTCTGGCAGAAGACGACGAACTGCTCGGGCGGGCGGTCGTTGGCGATGGCCCCGAAGCGCCGGCCGCGGAAGGTGGAGTAGGTGCCGTCGTGGACGTAGGGGCGGTGGAAGGCCTTGGCCAGCTGGGAGACGCGGCCGAACTCCTCGTACCACCCCGAGCGCTCGCCGGTCAGCAGCGCGCGCAGCGCGTGGTGGAAGTCGTCGGCCCACGCCGCGTCGTGGCCGTAGCCCCCCATCCGCGGCGGTCGCATGACCTTCGGGTCGTTGAGTCCGCTCTCGGCGATGACCAGCGCGCGCCGGTTCACCGCGTGGACGCGGTCGGCGAGCTCGCGCAGCACGTGGCGCGCGCCCTCGTCGTGGATCGCGTGGATGGCGTCCAGGCGCAGGCCGTCGAGGCGGAAGTCGCGCACCCATCCCTCGGCGCTCTGCAGCATCCACTCGCGCACCGGGTCCGAGCCCTCGCCGTCGTAGTTGATGGCGGGGCCCCACGGCGTCTCGTAGCGGCCGGTGAAGTACGGGCCGAAGGCCTCGAGCGCCTTCGTGCCGCTGGCCCCCACATGGTTGTAGACGACGTCGAGGATCACGCCGAGGCCCGCGCGGTGGGCGGCGTCGACGAACCGCGCCAGTCCGTGGGGGCCGCCGTACGCACCGTGTGCGGCGCCGACGTAGACGCCGTCGTAGCCCCAGCCGTGCTCGCCGGGGAACTCGCCCACCGGCATGAGCTCCACGTGGGTGATCCCCAGCTCGGCGAGCGCGGGGAGGTGCTCGATCGCCGCGTCGAACGTGCCCTGCTTGGTGAACGCGCCGACGTGCAGCTCGTAGAGGACGGCGTCGCGCAGCCGTGCCGCGCGAAGGCGCGTGTCCGTCCAGGCGAACGCGCCGGGATCGAGCACGCGCGACGGCCCGCGGATGCCCGCGGGCTGCCAGCGCGAGCTCGGGTCGGGCAGGCGGCGCCCGTCGAGGACGAGCCAGTAGTCGTCGCCGGCCGCGCCGGGCACCTGCGCGCCGCGCACGCCGAAGCCCTCGTCGGCCAGCTCGTGCTCTGCGCCGCCGATGCGGACGGCGACGCGCTCCGCGTTCGGTGCCCAGGCACGGACCTCGACGACGCCGTCGCCGAGCGCGGTGGCGCCGAAGCGCCGCTCCCACGGGTACTGCGTCGCCGTCAGTGCAATCAGCCCAGCTCGTCGATCAGATCGGCCACGGAGTCCACGATGCGCGATGCCCGGAACGGGAAGCGCTCGGCCTCCACGCGGGTCGTGACCCCGCTGAGCACCAGGAAGGTCCGCATGCCCGCCTCGAGCCCGGCGACCACGTCGGTGTCCATGCGGTCGCCGATCATCGCCGTGCTCTCGGAATGGGCGTCGAGGGCGTTCAGGGCGGAGCGCATCATCAGCGGGTTTGGCTTACCCACGAAGTACGGGTCCACGCCTGAAGCGCGGCTGATGAGCGCGGCGACCGAGCCTGTCGCGGGCAGCGGGCCGTCGGGCGTCGGGCCCGTCGCGTCGGGGTTGGTGGCGATGAAGCGCGCGCCGGAGACGATCAGGCGGATGGCCCGGGCGATGCGCTCGAAGCTGTAGGTCCGCGTCTCGCCGAGCACGACGTAGTCGGGGTCGCGCTCGGTCAGCGTGTAGCCGGCCTCGTGCAGGGCGGTGGTCAGCCCTGCCTCGCCGATCACGAACGCGCTGCCGGCCGGCCGCTGTTCCTCGAGGAAGCGGGCGGTCGCCAGGGCGCTCGTGAAGATCGACTCCTCGGGCACCTCGAGGCCGCTCGCGCGCAGGCGCGCCGCGAGGTCGCGGCGGGTGTAGATGGAGTTGTTGGTGAGGACCAGGAAGGGGAGCCCGAGCTCACCCAGGCGGACGAGGAAGTCGTTGGCCCGGGGGATCGCCTGCTCCTCGTGCACGAGCACGCCGTCCATGTCCATCAACCATGAGCGGATCTCGCCTCGTGGCACCGCGCTGCAGGGTATCCGCCGCTCGCTACGCTCGCCGTCGTGGGGCCCGCCGCGGAGCTGTACGAGGAGAGCGTCGTCGAGCGCGTCTCAACGCTCGAGCTGTTCTTCGACCTCGTCTTCGTCTTCACCGTCACCCAGCTCACCGCGGTGCTCACCCACGAGCTCTCGTGGAGCTCGCTGGGCCAGGTCATGCTCATGCTCGGGCTGATCTGGTGGATGTACGACGGCTACGCGTGGCTGACCAACGCCGTCTCAACGCGCGGGGTCGCGGCGCGCGCCGCGCTCCTCGGCGGGATGGCCGGCTATCTGCTCATCGCATTGGCCATCCCCGGCGCGTTCAAGGGCAGCGGCCTCTCCTTCGGCCTCGCCTACGCGGTGGTGGTCGTCGTCCACGCGGCGCTGTACGTCCGCCTCGCCTCGGACCGCTCGTCGGAGGCGATCCGCGGGATCGTCCCGTTCAACCTGGCGTCGGCGGCGCTCGTGGTGATCGGCGGCGCGCTCGGCGGCGCCGCGCAGGCGGTGCTGTGGACGGTGGCGGTGGCGCTCGAGTGGATCACCCCGCGGCTGGCCGGCGGCGGCGAGAGCCAGCAGGGCTTCGAGATCGCCCCGGCGCACTTCGTCGAGCGCCACGGCCTGGTCATCATCGTGGCGATCGGCGAGTCGGTGGTGGCGATCGGCATCGGCGCCGCCGGCCTCGCCGTCAACGGCGAGCTCGCCCTCGTCGCGATCCTCGGGCTGCTGCTGGCCGCCGGGCTGTGGTGGGCCTACTTCGGCGCCGACGACGACGAGCAGGCCGAGCGCGCGCTCGTCGCGGCGCCCACGCCCAGGCAGCCGTGGATCGCCCTCCACGGCTTCGGGATGGCGCACTTCTTCCTGCTCCTGGGCATCGTCCTGGTCGCGGTCGGCCTCAAGAAGGCCACCGGCCACGCCTACGACGCGCTCACCTACGGCCAGGCGCTCGCGCTCGGCGGCGGCGTCGCGCTCTTCCTCGCCGCCGACTTCGCCTTCCGCCGCATCCTCGGGCTGGGCCGCGCCCCGCACCGCGCGGTCGCCGCGCTCGCCGCGCTGGCCAGCGTCCCGATCGGCGCCGAGGTGGCGGCCGTCGCCCAGATCGGAGTGCTCGCCGCGGTGCTCGCGCTGGCGCTCGCCGGCGAGGGCGCTCTTGTGGACGATGCTCGCCGCCGGCAGGACATCACCCGGCGCGGGTGACCCCGGCTCACCCGCGCCGGACCTAGCGTCCGCGCATGGACGTCGACGACCGCCTCGGCGAGTTCCGCACGCTGCGCCAGCGGATCGAGACCTCGATCCTTCCGCTCGCGACGTCGGTGGACGGGAGGTCGTTCACGTTCCAGGCCTCGCTGCACGACCTCGCGCTGCAGGTCGGCGGCTACGTCGTGCTCGAGGACGACGCGGGGTCGCGGCTGGGCCAGGTCCTGTCGCTCGACCTCGCCGTCGAGGAGGCCACCGCGCTCGAACAGCCGGTCGAGGGTGCGGGAAAGACCCACAGCCGGGTGCTCGCGCGGCTGGCGCGCGGCGCGGGCACGATCCTCGACGGCGACGGCCGGCCGTTCCACGACGCCCTCGCGCGCCCGGCGAGGCCCGACGAGGTGCGCGCGTGGCTGGCGGGCACCGCGGGCGATCGGGCGCAACTGCCCATCGGGCAGCTCGCGCTCGCCGAGGGCGTCGACTACGCGCTCGACGCCGGCGGCTTCGGCCGGCACACCTTCATGTGCGGGCAGTCGGGATCGGGCAAGACCTACTCGCTCGGCGTCGTGCTCGAACGGCTGCTGCTCGAGACCGGGCTGCGCATCATCGTGCTCGACCCCAACTCCGACTACGTGCGCCTCGCCGAGCAGCGCGACGGCGCCGGCGACGCGGCCCGCTACTCGCAGGCCGCCGCCGGCGTGGCCGTCCGCAGCCTCGCCGACCGCGGCGAGCCGTTGCACCTGCGCGCCCGCGACCTCGACGCCGATCAGCAGGCCGCGGTCCTGCGCCTGGACCCGATCGCCGACCGCGAGGAGTACGCCGAGCTCGCCCGCCTCGTTGCCGCCCAGCCGCACGGCAGCCTCGGTGCGATCGGCATCGACGAGACCAGCCCGCTGGCGGTACGGGCGCGCAACCTCGGCGTCGACGGCTGGCGGACGTGGTCGCGCACGTCGGGCGCGTCGATCGTCGACGACCTCGAGCGCGGCGACGCGCGCTGCCTCATCGTCGACCTCGGATCGCTCGACGGCCGCGAGGAGCAGGCGCTCGTCGCCGGCGCGGTGCTGCGCCGGCTGTGGAACGCGCGCGCTCGCCGCGAGCCCGTCCTCGTGGTCATCGACGAGGCGCACAACGTCTGCCCCGGCATCCCCGACTACGACCTCGTGGCCCTGGCCACCGAGGACGCGATCCGCATCGCCGGCGAGGGGCGCAAGTTCGGGATCTACCTCCTGCTCTCGACCCAGCGCCCGGACAAGGTGCACATCAACGTGCTCTCGCAGTGCGACAACCTCATGCTCATGCGCATGAACTCGGCCGCGGACCTCGTCGTCGTCGGCGACGTGCTCTCCTTCGCGCCGCCCGGGCTGCTCGCGCGCGCGACGACGTTCCGCCAGGGCGAGGCCCTCGTCGCCGGCAAGATCTCCTCGCACCCGGCGCTCGTGCGCTTCGGCGCGCGCTACTCGCACGAGGGCGGCGGCGATGTCCCCGCCACCTGGGCTGCGCGTCAGCCGCGCACGTAGTCGACGGCCAGCTGCGGCACGTGATCGGCGTGCGCGGAGGCCTGCTCGTGCTCGGGGAAGTCGAACACGGCGACCATCATCTGCAGCGGGTAGGCGGGCGCCTGCTCGACGGTGCGGACGTGCTCGCCGTCGACGAGGAAGTCCACGCGCCCGGGGCGCCAGTCGGCGGCGTAGACGTGCGGCTGCGCGACGTCGATGTCCAGGCGAGGCTGCGCGAAGTCATCCGTGAGGGCCGGGTCGCGGAACGGGTGCACGCCCATCCCGACCGCCGCCGGCGCATCGCCGAAGACCTCGAACACGCAGATCTCGCCGCAGCGATCGGGCTGGTCCTCCAGGCCGACCATCCACACCGAGGCCATCGAGCGCGGGCTGAGCTGCATTCGCGCACGCACCTCGAGCACGCCGTGCTCGGGCGTCCAGCCCCACTGCGCCGGCTGCTCCTCGCGCACGACCTGCGCGTCGCGGAACGGCTGCTGGCCAACGGTCGTGCCGACCGCGCCCGAGAAGACGCCCGACTGGATCCCCGAGACGCGCAACGCGGGCCGGTGATCGCCGGCGCACCACAGCCCCTGCTCGACGGGGATGATCAGGCGCAGCTCCGAGTCGCCGACCGCGTAGGTGGCGGCGCTCTGCGCTCGTGAGCTCCACTGCGGCAGGTAGTGCGGGACCCAGACCGCGGTGTCGAGCGCGGGGCCGTCGAAGTGGTCGAGGAAGGGCACGCAGCCGCTAGCGCTCGGGCACCAGCCACACCACGCCCAGCGGCGGCAGCGTCAGCGCCGCCGAGAACGGCTGGCCGCCCCAGCCGGTCGGCTCGGCCTCGACGCCTCCGTAGTTGCCGGTGTTCGATCCGCCGTAGACCTCGGCGTCGGTGTTGAGGATCTCCTGCCAGCGTCCCCCCTGCGGGAGCCCGACCCGATAGCCCTGGCGCGGCACCGGCGTGAGGTTGCAGACGACGGCGACGACGTCACGGACCGAGTCCTCGCCCGCTCGGCAGAAGGCCACCACGCTGTCTTCTGCGTCGTTGGGCTCCAGCCACCAGAACCCCCGCGAGTCGTCGTCGATCTGCCACAGCGCCGGGTGCGCGCGATAGGTGCGGTTGAGGTCGCGCACGAGCGACTGCACGCCCGCGTGCTCGGCGTTCTCCAGCAGGTGCCAATCGAGCGAGCGCTCGTGGCTCCACTCGGCCTCCTGGGCCAGCTCGCCGCCCATGAAGAGCAGCTGCTTGCCCGGGTGCGCCCACATGTAGCCGTACAGCGCGCGCAGGTTGGCGAGCTTCTGCCAGCGGTCGCCGGGCATCTTCGAGTACAGCGAGCCCTTGCCGTGCACGACCTCGTCGTGGCTCAGCGGCAGGATGAAGTTCTCGGTGAACGCGTAGACGAGCGAGAAGGTCAGCTCGTGGTGGTGGTAGCGGCGGTGGATCGGGTCGTGCTGGAAGTAGCCGAGCGTGTCGTGCATCCAGCCCATGTTCCACTTGAAGCCGAAGCCCAGCCCGCCGACGTAGGTCGGCCGCGACACGCCCGGCCATGCGGTCGACTCCTCGGCCGCGGTCATGATCCCCGGCTCGCGCCCGTAGGCGACCTCGTTGAGCTCCTTGAGGAACGAGACCGCCTCGAGGTCCTCGCGCCCGCCGAACTCGTTGGGCACCCACTGGCCCGCCGAGCGCGAGTAGTCCAGGTAGAGCATCGAGGCGACGGCGTCGACGCGCAGCCCGTCGGCGTGGTGCTCGCGCAGCCAGTACAGGGCGCTCGACAGCAGGAAGTTGCGCACTTCATGGCGGCCGAAGTTGAAGATGAGCGTGCCCCAGTCGGGGTGCGAGCCGCGGCGCGGGTCGGCGTGCTCGAACAGCGCGGTGCCGTCGAACCGCGCCAGCCCCCACGCGTCGCGCGGGAAGTGCGCGGGCACCCAGTCGAGGATCACGCCGATCCCGCGCTCGTGCAGGCGGTCGACGAAGGCGCGGAACTGGTCGGGCGTGCCGAAGCGCGGCGTCGGGGCGAAGTAGGAGGTGACCTGGTAACCCCATGAGCCGGTGAACGGGTGGGCCATCACCGGCAGCAGCTCGACGTGGGTGAAGCCCATGTCCTCGACGTAGGCGGCAAGCTCGTCGGCCATCTCGAGGTAGGTCAGCGAGCGGTTGTCCTCCAGCGGATTCAGCCGCCACGACCCGAGGTGGACCTCGTAGATCGACATCGGCTCGCGCAGAAGCTCGCCCTGCTCGCGGCGCGCGATCCACCGGTCGTCGCTCCACTCGTGGCGCGAGCGGTTGACGACCGACGCCGTCTTCGGCGGCAGCTCGGCCTCGAACGCGAAGGGGTCGGCGTGCAGCACGATCTCGCCGTCGGGCGTGCGGATCTCGAACTTGTAGCGCTGGCCCTCCATGGCGCCGGGCACGAAGAGCTCCCAGATCCCCGACGCGCCCAATGAGCGCATCGGGTGAAGGCGCCCGTCCCACGAGTTCATGTCGCCGACCACGGAGACCGACCGCGCGCTGGGCGCCCACACCGCGAAGGCCACGCCGGTCACGCCGTCGAGCTCGAGGAGGTGCGCGCCGAGCTTCTCGTAGAGCTCCTCGTGACGGCCCTCGCCGGCGAGGTAGAGGTCGATCTCGCCGAGCGTCGGAGTGAACGAGTAGGGGTCGCGCAGCGTGTAGCTCTCCCCCGGCCCGTACTCGACCTCGAGCTCGTAGCGCAGCGGCAGCGTCGCGCCCTTCACCTCACCCTCGAACAGGCCGGCCGGGTGGCGCTGGGTGAGCTCGACGGGGTTCTTGGCGCCCTCCACGCGGGCCACGACCTTCGCCGCGGACGGGCGGAACGCGCGCAGCACCACTCCCCCGTCCTGCGGGTGCGCGCCGAGCAGCCGGTGCGGATCGGCGAGGTCACGGCGGACGATGGCGTCGATGTCTGTCTGGACGGTCACGGGATCGGCTCCTCGAGCAGTCGCGCGATGCCGGCGACCGGTATCCCGACCCAGTCGGGGCGGTTGTTCAGTTCGTAGCGCAGCTCGTAGACGGCCTTCTCGAGCTCGAAGATCGACAGCAACGTTCGCGTGGGCGCCTCGCCGGGCGGCATCAGCACTGGGTCCACCGTCTCGAAGTACCCGCTCAGGAACGCCTCACGCGCCCGGTCCTCCCAGCCCTCGGGGGCCGGGCGCCCCCGCTGCAGCTCGCTGGCGCTCGCCGCGTAGGCCAGCGAGCGCAGCATCCCGGCGACGTCGCGCAACGGCGAGCGCTTGCGGCGGCGCTCGAGCAGCGGCCGCGCCGGCTCGCCCTCGAAGTCGAGGATCACCCAGCCGTCGGCGCCGAGCATCGTCTGGCCGAGGTGCAGGTCGCCGTGGTGGCGGATGAGCTTGCCGCGCGCGCCGACGTGCGAGAGCAGCTGCAGGCGATCGCGGACCTCGGCGCCGCGGCCGGCGATCGGCGACATCGCCTCCACGTCGTCGGGCAGCTCGAGGAAGGCCCGCTCGATCTCCTCGTCGACGGTCGCGGTGAGCAGCGACAGCGACTCGTCGGAGGGGTCCTCGGGCGCGAAGGCGGGGTCGGTCGCGTCGGAGGCGAGCACGCTGTGCATCCGGCCGATGACCTCGCCGAGCTCGTGCAGCCGGGTGACGAAGCGCTCCGGATCGGCGCCGAGCTCGTCGAGCGCGAGCTCCCAGCCGTCCCACGCGCCGGGGACGTAGCGCTGCACGACGCCGAAGGTCGCGTCCATGAGCTCGCCCTCGTACTGGTACCAGCCGCCGAGCTCGGCGATGTGGGCGAAGCCGTGCGTGCTGAGGAAGCGCAGCATCTCGAGCTCGGGGTTGATGCCGGCCTCGATGCGGCGGAAGGCCTTCAGCACGAGCGCGTCGTCGTAGACGATCGAGGTGTTGGACTGCTCGGCGCCCATCGCGCGCACCGTGGCGCCGGGGCGCGGCGGCGCCACGCCCTCCAACCAGTGGAACTCGACCCGCGCGTGCTCGCCGTGGACCTCGGCGCCCGCGCGCAGCAGGCCTCCGAGCAGCTCGCAGGCCTCGGGATCGGCGAAGGCGTCGTAGACCTCGATGCCGCCGACCTCGCCGACGATCGCGTCGTCGCGCGAGGGCCCGTCGTCGTGGGTGGCGAGCAGCAGCTGGTAGACGTCGTGCGTACCGCCGGGGAAGCGCGCCTCGACGAGCGCGGCGTAGAGCGCCGGCGGGCCGTCGACCAGCTCGACCACGTCGAGGACGTGGATCTGGGCGACGTCGCGGGCCTTGGAGCCGAACCAGCGACGCCCGAGCAGCCACTCGGCGAGGCGATCCTCGTCGAGCGCGGCGACGTCAGCGGTTGCCATCGATCAGCTCCATGTCGGCGTCAGGATCTTCCTCCAGGAGGAACCAGAACCACCCCCGCGGCGCGAGCGTCAGGAGATACGGCAGCTCGCCGATGCGCGGGAAGCGCGTGTGGCCGAGCATCTCGCGCGGCCAGCGCCCCTCGTAGGCTGACAGATCGAGCTCGACGGCCTGCGCCGAGCGGCCCATGTTGTGCACGCACAGGACGACGTCCTCCTCGTAGGTGCGGATGTGCGCGAACACCTTCGGGTTCGACGGCTCGAGCGGCAGGTAGTCGCCCAGCCCGAAGACGGGGTGCTCCTTGCGCAGCGCGACGAAGCGCTTGAGCCAACGCAGCAGCGAGGTGGGCGTGCGCAGCTGGGCCTCGATGTTGACGGCCTGGAAGCCGTACACCGGGTCCATGAGCGGGGGCGCGTAGAGCTGGGCGAAGTCGGCTCGCGAGAAGCCCGCGTTGCGGTCCCCGGTCCACTGCATCGGCGTGCGGACGCCGTCGCGGTCGCCGAGGTAGACGTTGTCGCCCATCGCGATCTCGTCGCCGTAGTAGAGCACCGGCGATCCCGGCAGCGAGAAGAGGATCGCGTGCATGAGCTCCATCTCGTCGCGCCCGTTGTCCAGGAGCGGAGCCAGGCGCCGGCGGATCCCGAGGTTGATCTTCATCCGCGGGTCCTTGGCGTACTCGGCGTACATGTAGTCGCGCTCCTCGTCGGTGACCATCTCGAGGGTCAGCTCGTCGTGGTTGCGCAGGAACAGGCCCCACTGGCAGTTGTCGGGGATCGCCGGGGTGCGCTCGAGGATCTCGTACAGCGGCGTGGCCTCCTCGCGGCGCGCCGCCATGAACATGCGCGGCATCACCGGGAAGTGGAAGGCCATGTGGCACTCGTCGCCCTCGCCGAAGTACTCCACGACGTCCTCGGGCCACTGGTTGGCCTCGGCGAGCAGGACGCGGTCGGGGTACTCGTCGTCGATCGTCTCGCGCACGAGCTTGAGGAACGCGTGCGTCTCCTCGAGGTTCTCGCAGTTGGTGCCCTCGCGCTCGTAGAGGTAGGGCACGGCGTCCAGGCGGAAGCCGTCGAGCCCGAGGTCCAGCCAGAAGCGCAGCACGTCGAGCATCGCGTCGCGCACGGCCGGGTTGGCGTAGTTGAGGTCGGGCTGGTGGGAGAAGAACCGATGCCAGTAGTAGGCGCCGGCGACGTCGTCGTAGGTCCAGTTCGAGCTCTCGGTGTCGACGAAGATGATCCGTGCTTCCTCGTACCTGGCCGGCGTGTCCGACCAGACGTACCAGTCGCGCTCGGCCGAGCCGGCCGGCGCGCTGCGCGCGCGCTGGAACCACTGGTGGTCGCTGGAGGTGTGGTTCATCACGAGGTCGGCGATGACGCGAAGCCCGCGCTCGTGGGCGGCCTCGATGAAGGCGCGCACGTCATCGATCGTCCCGTAGTCGGGATGGACCTCGTAGTAGTCGGCGATGTCGTAGCCGCCGTCGCGCAGCGGGCTTGCGTACATCGGCAGCAGCCAGATGCAGTCGATGCCCAGCCACTGCAGGTAGTCGAGCTTCTCCGTCAGTCCGCGGAAGTCGCCCGACCCGTCGGCGTTGGCGTCGAAGAAGCCGCGCAGGTGGATCTCGTAGAAGACCGCCTTCTTGAACCAGAGCGGATCGGCCTCGAACCACTGGCCCGAGGACGGCGGGGGCGGCGGCGGGTTCATTGGGTGCCCACCCGCAGGACGTGCCCGGCGCGCTCGGCCGGGTCCAGGCGGACGTAGTTGCCGCCCAGGCGCCAGGGGTAGACCTGGCCGTCGAGCACGTCCTCGACGCTGAAGGCCGGCGGCACGCCGAGCTCGTAGGGCACGTGCACGAGCCCCTCCTGGGCGTTGTGCGGGTCGAGGTTGACGACGCAGATCATCGCGTTGGGACCCTCGCGCTTGGCGTAGGCGATGACGGCCTCGTTGGCCGCGTCGAGGAACGCGACGTTCTCCAGGCGCTGGAGCGCGGGGTTCTCGCGGCGCACGTGGTTGAGGCGCTGCATCATCGGCAGCAGCGGGCCGTCGAGCGCGCGGCGCTTGATCTCGTACTTCTCGTTGTCGATGAACTCCTCGCTGCCGGGCCGCTGGACGTGCTCGAAGTGCTCGTAGCCGGAGTAGATCCCGTAGCTCGGGCTCAGGGTCGCCGCGAGGATGAGGCGCACCGTGAAGGCGGGCGGCCCGCCGTCGGCCAGGTAGTCGGTGAGGATGTCCGGCGTCGTCGGGAAGAAGTTGGGCCGGAAGTACTCGGCCTCCTCGCCGTGCGCGAGCTCGGCGACGTACTCGGTGAGGTCCCAGCGGTAGTTCTTCCAGGTGAAGTACGTGTAGCTCTGACCGAACCCGATCTTGGCCAGCTCGCGCATGACCGCGCGGCGGGTGAACGCCTCGGCGAGGAAGATGACCTCGGGGTTGTCCTTGCGGATCTCCCTGATGAGCCACTCCCAGAACTCGAACGGCTTGGTGTGCGGGTTGTCGACGCGGAAGACCGTCACCCCGAGGCCGACCCAGTGGCGGACCACGGCGAGCAGCGCGTCCCAGAGCCCGCGCCAGTCCTCGGAGGCGAAGTTGACGTTGTAGATGTCCTGGTACTTCTTGGGCGGGTTCTCGGCGTACTTGAGCGTGCCGTCGGGGCGGCGGAAGAACCACTCGGGGTGCTCCTGCAGCCACGGGTGGTCTGGCGAGCAGTTGATCGCGAGGTCCAGCGCGACGTCGATGCCGTGCTCGTTGGCCGCCTGCACGAGCGCCCGGAAGTCCCCTTCGGTCCCCAGATCGGGATGCAGCGCGTCGTGGCCGCCGCTCTCGTCGCCGATCGCGTAGGGGCTGCCGGGGTCGCCGGGCTCGGCGGTGAGGGAGTTGTTGCGGCCCTTGCGGCTGGTGTGGCCGATCGGGTGGATCGGCGGCATGTAGAGCACGTCGAAGCCGAGCTCCTGCAGGCGCCCGAGCTGCTGCTGCACGCCCGGGAATCCGCCCCACGAGCGCGGGAAGAGCTCATACCAGGAGCCGAAGCGCGCCAGGGTGCGGTCGACGTCGACCTCGAGCGGCTTGTCGAGCTCGGTCGCCTCGGTGCGCTCCTGGACCGCTTCGACGCGCTCGAGCAGCTCGGGCGCGAGCGCGGCCTGGATGCCATCCCACCCACCCACGATCGCCTCCGCGGCCGCCTTCAGCGCGCGCCGGTCCTCGCCCTTGGCGCGCGCCGCGGCCGCCTCGAGCAGCACGGCGCCCTCGCTGAGCTCGCCGCTGAGATCGGGCTGGCCGACCTCGACCTTGCGGGCGAGCTCGTCCCGCCACCCGGCGAAGAGGTCGACCCACGCCTGGATCGTCCACTGCGTACGGCCGATCTGCTCGACCGTGAACCGGCCCTCCCAGCGCACGCCGTCGTACTGGGCGTCGACCGCGGTGAGCGGCGACTCCTGCCAGGCCTTCTCGCCGGGCGCACGCCAGCGGACCACGGCACGCAGCACTTCATGGCCATCGCGGAAGATGTCCGCCGACACGTTCACCGTGTCGCCGACGGTGCGTTTCACCGGCCAGCGGCCGGCGTCGACGGTCGGCGACGGGTGCTCGATCCTGATCCGGCTAGGCGGCTTGGCCTTCGGTCGGGCGGGCACGTCCACCCCTCTTTCCCCGATGCGACTTCCACGAACCAGCGGCGTGCAACTGCATGTGACCTCGCTTCCGGACGGGAAGCTTGGCGCATCGGCACTCGCGTTTGTCGACTGGCTCGCGGCGGCGGGGCAATCGTGGTGGCAGGTCCTGCCGCTCGGCCCCCCGAACCGGCAGCGTTCTCCGTACAAGGCCTCGTCGGCGTTCGCCGCCTGGCGGGGGCTGCTGGCCGATCCGGGCGCGGCGGTGAGCGGTTGGGAGATCGACGCGTTTCGCTCGCGTCATGCCTTCTGGGCGGACGACTGGGCTGCATATGCCGGTGGCGCTCGGGCATTGAGGGACCAGGTCCGGTTCGAGCGCGAGTGGAGCGAGCTTCGGGCCTACGCCTCGGCGCGCGGCGTCCGCCTGATCGGCGACGTCCCGATCTACGTCTCGCCCGGGTCGGCCGACCACGTCCGCTGGCCCGAGCTCTTCCGCGACGACGTCGTCGCCGGCGTCCCGCCCGACGCGTTCACCTCGCGCGGCCAGCTGTGGGGCAACCCGATCTACGACTGGGGCGCGCTGCGCCGGCGGCGCTACCGCTGGTGGGTCGAGCGGCTTCGACGGACGTTCGAGCTCTTCGACCTCGCCCGCATCGACCACTTCCGCGGCTTCGTCGCCTACTGGGCGGTCCCGCGCGACGCGCGCGACGCGCGCGGCGGCCGCTGGGCGCGGGGCCCGGGGCGCGCGGTGTTCGACGCGGCGCGCGCCGGGCTCGGCCCGCTGGCGCTGATCGCCGAGGACCTGGGCGTCATCACGCCGGCGGTGACGCGCCTGCGCGAGTCGCTGGAGCTCCCGGGGATGGTGGTGCTGCAGTTCGGCTTCAACCCCGACGAGCTCGAGAGCGTCCACCGCCCCGAGCGCTACCGCGCGGGCTCGGTCCTGTACACGGGCACGCACGACAACGACACCCTGCGCGGCTGGTACGCGTCGCTGCCGCCCGAGTCGCTCGAGCTCGTGCGCGCCGAGGGCGTGGGCCGCCGCGAGCCATGGTGGGACCTCATCGAGCTCGCGCTCTCCTCCAAGCCGCGGCTGTGCATGCTGCAGGCGCAGGACGTCCTCGGGCTGGGCTCCGAGGCGCGGATGAACATGCCGGGCACGGCCGGCGGCCAGTGGCGCTGGAAGCTCGAGCCCGGGCAGCTGACGGCAGCGCACGCGCGGCGCCTGCGGCGCCTCACCGGCGCCGCCGGCCGCCTCCCATAGCGGCGAACGTCCCGCAGGTAACACCCCTGTCGTCGCGTCGCGGCCGTTCGCGGGGTTGGGGCGTGCGAGCATGCGCGGCCATGCCCGAGCGCGCCGACCAGCTCGCGACCCTGATCCCGCAAGCCACCGAGCTGATCGCGGCTTGGGAGGAGCGGTTCGGGCCCTATGAGCCGCATCCCGCCGGACGGCCCGACCCCGAGCGGCTCGCCGCCGCGTGGGACGCCTTCGGCGCGCGGATGGCCGACCACTACCCCTTCTTCCACCCGCGCTACGCCGGCCAGATGCTCAAGCCGCCGCATCCCGTCGCGGTGGCCGGCTATCTCGCGGCGATGCTCGTCAACCCCAACAACCACGCCCTCGACGGCGGACCGGGCGCCAGCGCCCTGGAGATCGAGGTCGTCGAGCAGCTGCGCGCGATGTTCGGGCTCCCCGCCCCCGTCCTCGGCCATCTCACCTCCAGCGGCACGATCGCCAACCTCGAGGCGCTGTGGGTCGCGCGCGAGATGCACCCCGGCAAGCGCATCGTCCACTGCGCCGACGCCCACTACACGCACGCGCGCACGTGCGACCTCCTCGGCGTGACCGCGACCGCGGTGCCGTCGACCGCCGACGGCCGGATCGACCTCGACGCGGTCGAGGCCGAGTGCGCGCGCGGCGACGTGGGGACCGTCGTCCTCACCACCGGGTCGACGGGCATCGGCGCGATCGACCGCGTCGACGCGGCGCTCGCGCTGCGCGAGCGCCACGGCGTGCGCATCCACGTCGACGGCGCCTACGGCGGCTTCTTCGCCCTGCTGGCGCGGGGCGCGGACCCGCTCGTCGAGCCCGCGCCGTACGCGGCGATCGCGCAGTGCGACTCGGTCGTCGTGGATCCGCACAAGCACGGCCTGCAGCCCTACGGGTGCGGCGCGGTGCTCTTCGCCGACCCCGCCGTCGGGCGCGTCTACAAGCACGAGTCGTCCTACACGTACTTCACCTCCGGCGACCTGCATCTCGGCGAGATCACACTGGAGTGCTCGCGCGCCGGCGCCGCCGCGGCGGCCCTATGGCTCACGCTCCAGGCGCTCCCGCTCGCCACCGACGAGGGCCTCGGGCCGATACTCGCCGCCGGGCGGCGCGCCGCCATGGACTGGGCCGGCCGGCTGCGCGACTCCGACGTCCTCGAGCTCCACGCCGACCCCGAGCTCGACATCCTCACCTACCTGCCGCGCGCCGGCTCGCTGTCGCGCGTCGACGCCGCCAGCCAGGCGATCCTCGAGGCCGGCATGGACGACCCCGGCGACCCGGTCTTCCTCAGCGTCGTGCGCCTCGGTCGCGACGCGCTGACCGCGCGCCACCCGCAGCTCGAGCTCGACGGCGACGGCGCCCGCGTCCTGCGCAGCGTGCTCATGAAGCCCGAGCACGAGCAGGCCGTCGACTGGCTGCACGAGCGCGTCGAGGCGCTCGCCCGCACCGCGCTTCGATGAGCACGCGCGGACTGGTCGCGCTCGGCGACTCGATCACCAACGCCCACGGCGAACCGGCGCTCGGGGTCACGATGCAGTCGTGGGCGCAGTGGCTGGCCGAGTCGCTGGACCTGCCGTTCACCAAGCTCGCCGGCGACGGCGCCCGGGCCGCCGACGTGCTGCGCGACATGGTCCCGCGGCTCGCCGGGCCCTACGACGTCGGCTGCGTGTACGTCGGGGTCAACGACGCGCGCGGGCTTGACTGGGACGCGGCGGCGTTCCAGCGCGATGCCGACGCGATCGTCGCGGCGGTCGCCGCGTGCAGCGAGCGCACGCTGGTCTGCACGATCCCCGCGGACCTCGGGCGCCCGCGCGCGGCGCCCAAGCCGCAGGCGGCGTCGGCCGGCCTGCGCGCGA
>Ga0081540_1000956_pt1 | contig 26046 bp, 21 predicted proteins | sample TabmetS2T1R1_FD_71024 | JGI IMG/M metagenome (GOLD analysis project Ga0081540, IMG submission 71024) | Tabebuia heterophylla rhizosphere microbial communities from the University of Puerto Rico - S2T1R1 | ecosystem: Host-associated > Plants > Roots > Rhizosphere ...
GCTGATGCCCGCGCCTATCCATGCCAAGGTCGTCATTATCGGTTCCGGCCCCGCCGGTTACACCGCGGCGATCTACGCGGCGCGCGCGATGCTCGAACCGGTGTTGATCCAGGGCATCCAGCCGGGCGGACAGCTCACCATCACCACCGACGTGGAAAACTACCCCGGCTTCGCCGACGTCATCCAGGGGCCCTGGCTGATGGAGCAGATGGAGAAGCAGGCGGCGCATGTCGGCACCAAGATCGTCACCGATCTCGTCAACAAGCTCGAACTCGCCCAGCGGCCGTTCCGCCTGACCTGCGATAGCGGCGATGTCTATCTCGCGGAAACGGTGATCCTTGCCACCGGCGCGCAGGCGCGCTGGCTCGGCATTCCCTCGGAAGAGAAATTCAAGGGCTTCGGCGTCTCTGCCTGCGCCACCTGCGACGGCTTCTTCTACCGCAGCAAGGAAGTGGTCGTGGTCGGCGGCGGCAACACCGCGGTCGAGGAAGCGCTGTTCCTGACCAACTTCGCCTCGCAAGTTACGATCGTGCACCGGCGCGATCATTTCCGTGCCGAGCGCATCCTGCAGGACCGCTTGTTCAAGCACCCCAAGATCAAGGTGGTGTGGGACTCAGCTCTCGACGAAATCTGCGGTACCGAGAATCCGGGCAAGGTCACCCATGTGCGGCTAAAGAACGTCAAGACCGGCGCGCTGACGGAAATTCCCGCCGACGGCGTCTTCATCGCCATCGGGCACGCGCCCGCCACCGACCTCGTCAAGGGTCAGATCAAGCTGAAATCCTCCGGCTATGTCGAGGTGGCGCCGAACTCGACCGCCACTTCAATTCCAGGCCTGTTCGCCGCCGGCGACGTCGCCGACGAAACCTACAGGCAGGCGGTCACGGCTGCCGGCCTCGGCTGCATGGCAGCGCTCGAGGCCGAACGCTTCCTTGCTTTACGCGCGAGCGATCGCGCGGCGGCTGAATAAGTCATGCCTAGAACACGGGACGGATTTACGGACATGGACTGGGACAAGCTGAAGGTCTTTCATGCGGCGGCAGAGGCAGGAAGCTTTACCCATGCCGGCGAACAACTCGGGCTCTCGCAATCGGCGGTATCGCGACAGGTCAGCGCACTGGAGCAGGAGCTTGCGGTCTCGCTGTTTCACCGCCACGCCCGCGGCCTCATCCTCACCGAACAGGGCGACCTGTTGTTCCGCACCGCGCATGACGTGTTCATGCAGTTGCAGGCGGCGCGCGCCAAGCTCACCGACAGCCGCGAGCGGCCGAGCGGCGACCTCAAGATCACCACGCCCCCGGCGCTGGGCATCAACTGGCTGATCCCGCGGCTCGACGAGTTCACCGCGCTCTATCCGGACATCCGGATCTCGCTGATCGTTACCGACGAGGATCTCGATCTGTCGATGCGCGAGGCTGACGTGGCGATCCGGACCCGCAAGCCGACCCAGCCGGACCTGATCCAGCGCAAGCTGTTCTCGATCGGCTTCCACGCCTATTGCTCGCCCGAATACATCAAGCGCTTCGGCACGCCGCGAACGCTCGACGACCTCGACTCGCACCGCATCATCATGCTCGGCGATGCGCAGGTTCCGCCGCATCTGCAGAACCGGAGCTGGCTGATCGACGCCGGCCGCAACGGCTCCGGCCCGCGCGAGGCCTATTTCAAGGTCAACAACATCCTGGGCCTGGTGCGCGCCTGCCAGCAGGGGCTCGGCATCGCCGCGCTGCCCGACTATCTGGTCGAGGAAAACAACCGCCTGGTGCAGTTGTTCGGCGAGACCGACTCGATCGCGGTAGACACGTATTTCGTTTATCCCGAAGAGTTGAAGACGGTCGCGCGCGTGCAGGTGTTCCGCGATTTCGTGGTGAGCAAGGCGCAGCGCTGGCCCTCTTAAAACCCGCAAATTAGTGGGCTTTATAGAGGGCCCGCTCTCCGCATGTCTGACATGCGGCCCGGCCGCTTGCTGCACGGCACAGATGGGGATCATATGTTTCCACGCTGAGCGGTCGCGTCGCGCATATGTCCCCCTCCTCCAGTGGTGCGACGGTTCAGTAATCCCTCTTGGAAGGTGATTGTGTCGGCCTCACGTGGCCAATACCTCAAGCCGGGCTCGTTCGAGCCCGGCTTTTTTTCATTCCCGCGCCCGCGGCTTTCCGCGCCCGGCTGCTTGTTCTTCATCGCAACGTCATGTGGCGGCTCAGGTTGACAATTCCGGCCTCTGCAACCATCATCTGCTGATGATCACGAGTTCGTGCGCAGCCCTGTCGTCGAAAAAAGGTCCCCATCCGGGGACCCGAGATCGACGCGCGCCTTAACCTGCCGCTTACCGCGATCCCGAAAACCCCGCCGTCTGGACGGGGTTTTTTTTGGTCCCGTCTCCGGCGTTCACCCTAGGAGATGGAACGATGACTGACCAACCGACCAACGATCTGCAAAGCCGGCTGCAGGGCCTGTGGCTGCCCCTTGTAACGCCCTTCCGGAACAGCGAACTCGACGAGCGCAGCTTGCGGCAACTTGTCAGGCATTACGCCGGCGGCCCGGTGGACGGGCTGATCCTCGCGGCGACCTCGGGCGAAGGCATGGCGCTTCGCGCAGCCGAGCTGGAGCGGCTGGTGGCGGTGGTGCGCGCCGAAATCTCCGAAAGCCGGCGCGGCCTGCCGATCTGCCTCGGCCTGTCAGGCGCTTCCACCGCAAAGATGTTGGATGCGCTGGATGAGACGGCGGGCTGGCCGATCGACGGTTACCTGATCGCGAGCCCCTATTACACGCGGCCGTCGCAGCGCGGCCTCGTGCAGCATTTCGAGGCGCTCGCCGATCGCGCCGCGCGGCCGATCGTGCTCTACAACATTCCCTACCGGACCGCGGTCAACCTCGCCAACGAGACGCTGCTGCGCCTCGCCTTGCATCCGAACATCGTCGGCATGAAGGATTGCAGCGCCGACCGCGCGCAGTCGATCGACTTCCTGGCGCGGCGGCCATCCGGCTTTCGGGTACTGACGGGCGAAGACGCGCTGTATCACGAAGCGCTCACCGACGGCGCCGACGGCGCCATCCTGCTGTCGGCGCATCTGGAGACCGAGGCGTTCGCGTCGGTGCAGACGCTGATGCGGCAGGGCGACCACAACGCCGCGCGGGCGCGCTGGAAGGAAATTTCCGCGCTGACCCGGCTGTTGTTCGCCGAGCCGAGCCCGGCACCTGCAAAGTACTGGCTGGCGCGCCGCGGGCTGATCGACAGCGCCGAGGTTCGGCTGCCGATGGTCGAGGTGAGCGCGGAACTCGCAGCGCTGCTCGACGAGGAAATCGAGCGGCGCACACCGCCGCTGCTGCAGCGTGCGTAAGCTTCACACAAGCTCCCTCTCGCTCGACGGCGCGAGGGAGCAACGGAGGGCTTCAGCTCACCAGCAGGCGATAGGCCACGACCGGCGCGAAGCCGAGCAGCATCGCCCAGGCGGCGAATGACGACACCAGCAGGACGTCGTGCATTCGCTCGGCGTATTCGGAGATCGGATATTTCTTGTCGTGAACGTTCATCGGCTCCCCCCGTCAGTCTTTGGGGGACATCGATACGCGTAAAATTCTAACGTTGCGGCTGGCGCTTCGATCGACTTTGCGGCCGCGCGATCACGCCGTGTTAACCAGGAATTCCCGTGGTTAATCCGCGGTAGTCCATGCCGGCAAATGCGAGCGAAATCGCGACCGGGATTTTAAGACCGAGCGCGTATCAAGATCTCCGCAGCAACAACAGAAAACGCGGGGGCGCTTCGTGCTTTTCGAATACAAAAACGTCCGTCAGGAGCAGGGATTTTCGATCGAGGACATTCTCTGGGCCATCGGCATCTGGTCGGTGATTTTGACGGCGTCGCCGGTCGTCGTGTTCTACATGCTGATGGTGGCGTAAGGCGGCGCACTCTCCGCGGTCCTCCGTCATTGCGAGGAGCGAAGCGACGAAGCAATCCATCCATCCCCCGCACGGATCGATGGATTGCTTCGCTCCGCTCGCAATGACGTGGAGATTTTTTCGGCAATCCCCCCAAAATAAAAAACGCGCGGAGCCCGCGCGTTCTTTTGTCTGCTCCAACAAAAAAGGCGGCGTGGTTACGCCGCCTGCTTGTGCATGGCGCCCGAAGCCGACGCCGTTCCGCGGATCGCCTTGATCGAGCGTTCGATCGCGCCCCACAGCCTGCTGATCTCGGCCGCCGCCCGGCCTTCCGCGTAATATTCGCGGGCGCCTTCGCCCTGGCTGAGCGCCATCAACAGATCGGCGCGGTTGGTGATCTGGCCGCTCCACACCGGTGCGCGGAACTTCGCCAGCGCTTCGCGCGCGATGGCGACGATGCGGCTCTCGGCGCCGTCACGTTCGGCGGGCGCGCCATTGATCACGACCGCGTAGGGCTTGCGCGCCGAGCGGCAGGTCTGAATGGTTTCCTGGACGGCGTTGACGTCGAACACGCCGGGCCGCGCCGGAATGATCACCATGGTGGCGTTCTTGATGGCGTCGTCGACGACGGCGGACAGGTTCGGCGGCGTGTCGATGAACACCCATTCGATGCCGTCGCGCTTGGCGGCGGCGACGATGCCGCTGACGGAATTCACCGCGGCCTTGATCGGCGGCTCGTTGGTGCCGCGCAGCTTGTGCCAGAGAGTAAGCGAGCCCTGCGGATCGGCGTCCACAAGCAGAATCGGTTTCGTTGCCTTATGCACATGTGCAGCGAGGTGAGCCGCCAGGGTACTTTTCCCCGAGCCCCCCTTACGCGATGCGAAAACTATGACGTTCATACCTTGGCCTCCAGTTGACCCCAGAAGCCGAAAATGAATCACCAAGGTGATTCGCGAAAGAAAAATTTATCGCCTGCCGCGAAGCAGCCACTTAATTGCCAACAAGGCTGGTTTTTGAGTCACACCGTGCGAGCACGGTCACAAGCTAAAAACGGAATCGGTTGAACGCCTTGATCGGTTCACCGCGCGTTCTTCGAACGCTCGCGCTCCTGCCATTTGCGTTCGATCCATCCGAGCGATTGCGCCATCGGTTTTTGCAGCGGCGGCACGTCCTGCGCGAACAAAACGAGTCCGAGGGGCAGCATCCAGATGCCGAGCACCGGCAGGAAACTGAAAATACCGCCAAGGATCAAAAGAACGGCGAGCGGAATCCTCGCATAGATCGACGACGGCTTGCGCAGCCAGCTGACGAACTGGGCCGGGCGCGGCGGCAGCTTCTGCTCGAACCAGGCAAAGTGCCGGTCGAGTTCTTTTCGATGTTCGCTCAATGAACCCTCTCCTCGGCCTACGGAGATGCTCACTGGATGCGGCGCCGACAAGGCGTCAGTCTGTCGCGCAAACGGGCCTTGAAAATTGCGCGCCGCTGTCAGGTTCCGGTCATGTCCTGGTGGGCTTTTTCGATTTGCGTGGCTTGGCGCTCACCGCCTTGCGCGGGTGGCCCGCCCGCCGCGCTGCGGCTTCGCCCGGAGCGGGCCCGAACTGTGCCCGGCACGCCGGCGATAGCTGCGACTTGTTGCGGACCATGCAGGCCGTGACACGACCGATGTCCGGAATGTCCGAACTGCAAAGCCGGAACGCATCGCCGCTGCAGGCCTGCTGCTGTTCGGGCGTGTAGGCGCTGGCTGCGGCAGGCCAGACAAAAACGCCGAGCGCGGCAGCCAGCAGCAGTCCGAGCCGGCCCCTCCTTGATGCGACAGCCAACATAAATCCCCCCACCCGCTGGAGTTGCCGGACGCCATTGCTGCCCGCGCCCGAATCCGTTTCGAATTGTGAGTGAACGTCAGCAAATTGGCAAGCAGACCGGCGATCGGCCATTTTGACGCGGGCGGGCCGCAACTCATGGTCGATCCTAATTCGCTCCCGCGGCCGCCTCTTGCGCGGAACGGACCTTGCCCCGTGTCCCGGCTTGCGGGATGATCACCGCCCACACAGGTGGCATCGGGGAAACCGAATGTCAGACCTTGCCGAGGTCAACCGCAAGCTCGTCGCCGTCTTTGCGGCGGACGTGGAGGGCTATAGCCGCCTGATGGGCGCCGATGAGGTCGGCACGTTCAGGCGGCTCACGGAGCGCCGTGTCATCCTCGACAAGCTCATCGAGGACCACAGGGGGCGCATCGCGAACACGGCGGGCGACAGCGTTCTCGCCGAATTCGGCAGCGCCGTTGCCGCGGTCGAATGTGCCGTCAAGGCCCAGATTGCGCTAGCCGAGCGCAACGCCAGCGTCGAACCGGACCGCCGTATCAACTACCGCATCGGCGTGCATGTGGGCGACGTCATGGTCCAGGCGGGAGACCTGTTCGGGGACGGTGTGAACATTGCCGCCCGGCTGGAAGGGCTCGCGGAAGCCGGAGGCATCTGCCTTTCTTCCTCGGCCTACGAGCACGTTCAGGGCAAGGTCGCCGTCACCTTCACGGACCTCGGCGAGCACTGCCTGAAGAACATCGGCCGGCCCATTCGGGTTTATCGCGTGCAAGGGTCGGAGGCGACCACTGACCGAAGCGCTCCGCTGTCGTCTTCCGCCCCGCGCATGTCGATCGTGGTGCTGCCGTTTGCGAACATCGGCGGTAATTCCGAGCAGGAATACTTCGCCGATGGGGTGACCGAGAGCCTCACGACGGATTTGTCGCGCATCAACGGCGCGCTGGTGATTGCCCGCAACACCGCGTTCACGTTCACGGGCAAAGCCGTCGACGCAACGAAGCTCGGACGTGAGCTGAACGTCCGCTATGTGCTCGAAGGTTCGGTGCAACGCGGTACCAGCCGCCTGCGGGTCAACGTGCAATTGATCGATGCGGAAAGCGGTAATCACATCTGGGCTGAGCGTTTCGACAAGCCGATTGCCGACTTCCTGGACATGCAGGACGAAATAGTATCGAGGCTCACCACGACGCTTGATGCGCAACTCATCGACGCCGAAGCAAGACGCGCAGAGCGTTCATTGCATCCGGACGCGATGGATTTGGTCTTCCAGGGCCGGGCCTGGTACAACAAGGGACTGGCTCCCGATCACATGGCCCATGCGCGCGATTTTTTCGAGCGCGCCCTGGCGCTCGATCCCGAAAACATCGAGGCAATGGCCGGCCTGGCGATGGTCGATGTGCAGCTTGGTGCCGCCCTCATGACCGACGATTTGTCGACAGCGTTTGCGGCGGCCGAGGCGGGTTCAACCAAAGTGTTGTCGCTGGCACCGAACCACGCCGGGGCACACCTGGTTCTGGGCCTCGTTCGAATGTTTACCAAGCGCCTGGAACAGGGCATCGCCGAGTGCGAGCAGGCGTTGACATTGGATCGCAATCTGGCTGCGGCTCACGCCAGCATCGGCTTCGCCAAGTATCTTCTTGGCCGAGGCGCGGAAACCGAAGCGCACATCCGCGAAGCCTTCCGCCTCTCTCCCCGCGACACGCTGGCCCATCGCTGGATGGTGTGGGTCGGCCTTGCCAAGATACAGCTCAGCAATGATACCGAGGCGGTGCTCTGGCTGCGCCGTGGCCTCGACGTAAACTGCAACTATTCCGTCGCGCACTTCCTGCTCGCGTCGGCCCTGGCGCGGCTCGGCCAGATCGACCAGGCGCGGGCGGCCGTGAAAGCCGGGCTTGCGCTCGATCCCGGCTTCACCATTCGCCGCCCCGGCTCCGTTGTATGGAGTGAGAATCCGATCTATCTCGCCGGCCGCGAACGTCTCATCGCGGGCATGCGCTTGGCTGAGGTGCCGGAAGGTTAGCGCGCAAACTCAGCTCGCGGGAAACCAACGGGAAACCAAATCTTCGGTGGCCTTCGCCAGTTGAGCTGTTTGCATGCTACAACTCGTTCAGCGCGAGGAGCTGCTTTGGCCAAAGCGATTGAAATCACGTTTCCGAAGAGTTCGGGACTAGACCGGGTCCGAAATTTTGCGGAGGAATTGAGCCTCTCTCTTGGAGACCTGGGAAGCCTGCCGATGGCACAGGCAGACACCGCAACGACCATGGTCGTGGTTTCGCACATCCCCAAGCGAAAGTTCGGACGATGTCGACAATTGATCGGCCGGATGCTGGTCAAGCATCTGATGTCGGAAGAGGCCACCATTAGAGATCTCACTTCCACGGAAGATATGGCGTGACCAAACCGATCTGCGGGAAGAAGCTCTCCACATGCTCCACGGCAAGCATGGACGATAGGTCGAAAATGGGTTCGTCCGATTCTGCTGTAATCGATGAACTGAGAAGCTTTTCCCGCAAGGCGAGCGGTTCAGTTCCTGCCGATGGTGAACAGTGCCCAGGGTGATGAGCCGCTGCGGGTAATCGCGGCCTTCGCCGACAAGGATGATTGGACGAAGCTCAAGCCCGAATGGCTCGATGCTGTGCCAAGCGGGCTTGCATCGGCATTGAGTTTCCTGGCTGACGAGGCGATCTGCCTCTACATCCCAGCTTACCTCGTAGCAGACGTGATGGGTGCTCTACAAAAAGTCGATCCGACATTCACGCTGGTGCACGGCTTCGACCGCAGATCACGCAACAAAGAGATTCGGCCGCAAAAGGAGGAAACTTGGACTGATTTTTCGCGCGCTCGATGGAGCGGCCTCACTCAAAAACAAGCTGCGGCCATCGTTCATTATCTCGAATGGCGAGTAAGGCGGGATGGTTTCCCGATCGAGAATAGCAGCGTCGTCGAGGCACTAACGGCGTATTAGTATGCACGGGCGGCAGGTCTTTAACCGGCTCCCTTGCAGTGAGATAGCACTTGAGTTGGCGCGGTATGCGCCCTTAGGAGCCGCCCGCAGGCTCAACTGAGCTGAGAGCAAATCCACTCTCAGCAAGATGCCAGGAGTGCGGGGCAATTCAACTGCTTTGGTACAGTTGGGTGGGCTCGAACCACCGACCTCCTGTTCCACAGACAGGCGCTCTAACCAACTGAGCTACAACTGCATCCTGCGCGAGGCCCGCAAATGGGGGTCGCGAATGGGCCGGAAACTAGGTGCAACGCCTCGCTTTGGCAAGGCCGCGAAGCGTCCGATTATCGTCGTCCGCGAGGCATTTTGCGTTCATCCGCAGGGCATCGGCCCGGCGCCCCGGCAAAACCAATCCGGTAAACAAAAGGCCCGGGCCGATGCCCGGGCCTTTCTTAACTCAGGCAAAAACCGAACAGGTCAGGCGGCGGCCGGCTTGTAGAACTTCGACGCGGAAGCCTTGATCGGCTCGACGGTCTCGTTGGCGACCTTCTGGCCGAGTTCGGCCAATTCCTTGGCCTGGGCGGTGAGCGTCTCGTACTGTTTCTTGGCGTGCGAGGTCCACAGCTCAAGCGCCGCCGCCGGCGTCTTCACGCCGAACAGTTCCTGCGCGAAATCGAGCTCGGAAGAGGTGTTGGCCTTGAAGAACTCGATCAGCTTCGCGGAGTACTCGCTTGCGCCCTTGCTGGCCGAGGTGAACACGGCCTCGATGGTACCATTGTGGGTCTCGGCGGCGTCCTTGAACTTGGCGTAGCTGTCGCGGGCCTGCGAAACGCCCTTTTCAGCAAACGCGCGCATCTGCTCGGGAACTTCGAACGGGATAATGGAAGCAGAGAACGGATCGGTAGAACTGGTCACGGCATGCATCCTTCACAATGGGGTTAAACGATGTTCCCCCTCGCGGACGCCGGGCGGACATCCGGCCGCACGTCGAAGGGATCACGGTACACGCACTTCCGGAAGCGCCCATCCACGGGCTTGCCTAGTAAGCACCCATATCATGTCAAATTTGTGCAACGCAATGCAATTTGTGGTGCGATGCGAGAATTAAGACCCGGGCCGGATGCAGTTCCAGCCCGGATAACTTGCAGGCGCGGTCAGGTTTTCGGCTTGGTGGCGTCGATCGCCGCCTGGGTCACGATCTGGCCCATTTCAGTGGCCTGTTCGGCGAGCGATCGCATCTGACCCTGTACAAATTCGCTGTGCAGCCGCATCACCTCGGCCAGATCGTTGGCCTTCAGCAGCGATTGCGCATGATCCAGCGAGGTCTGTACGTTCTTTTCGGCGTAGGTGATCACCTTCTGGCTGATATCCTTGGCGCCGGAGCGAACGGTCTCGTTGCGCTCCTCGATGGTGCCGGCGGCGGCCTGCGCCGACGAAAGGAATTTCTCGAAGGTCTTGCGGGCCTGCTCGAAGCTCGCCTCCGCCATCGATCGCATTTCCTTGGGTATCTCGAATCGGTCGCGTCCCTCGTCGCTCATGGTGCACTCCTGTTGCATTGGCAGGGATTGCGTCCAGAGATACCGCCAAAGGTCCTCACCGGTATGACGAGGTGGTCCCGAAAGGTTTGCCCGATCGTGTGCCTTTGGCATTTTGCAGACCAACGCCGCGCATGGCCGAAGGTTCAGCCGGACCAAAAGAGTTAAGGCAGGTTAAGGTTATCCGCTGCTTTGAGGGCCACGGGCCTAGCCGGGCCGTGGACCTGCCGCTTCCCGCTTGCGATAGTAACGATCTATTAAGGCTGTCATCGTCTTGACCGCCGACCTTGCCGCCGGACGGTCATGTAATCGCGATGAACGATGCCGAATTTCAGTTGCTGGCGCGCGGCGATCCGCGATTGGCGCCCTATGCGGCAGGCCACCTGCCCGCCTGGCTTTGGACATCGGATGGCACGCGCATCCTGTGGGCCAACCCGGCCGGTGTCCGCGTGTTCGGCGCGACGAGTGTTGCAGCGCTTGCCGGGAAGACCTTCGGACCGGCCGACCGGCACCGGCGGCAGGTCGCGCGGCTTGCGGGCGGGCTGCGGCCGAACGGCGCCATCCGGCTGGAACGGCTGCAGGGATTTGGCGCGGCGCCGGGCGGGCTCGCCACCTGCGGCTGCTCGCGATTCGATTTTCCCGATGGCAGCCATGGCGTGCTCGTCGCCGCTGGCAACGTTTCGCTGACCGCACCGAGAGCGGCGCAGGCCGCGCCTGCGCAAGCCTTCGATTCCACGTCGCCGGAAACAGTTTTACCCGAACCGCCTCGCGCGGACGCGGAGCAGCCACCAATCGCCGCGGCACCGCCTGCTCCCGATGACGAACGGGTTGAACCATCGGGCGAAGCGCCCGCGGAGTTTGCGCTGTTCGACGCGTTGTCCGACACTTCTACGGATGACTTGTCGGCCGACGACGTGCCGGCTGACGATTTGGCTGCTGAGCCTGCCGAGCCGGCCGCCGCGGAAGCGCCGGCCACGGTAGAAACTTCTCCGTCCGCGCCATCGCCTGCCGTTGCCCGCGCGCTGCCACCGCATGCGCGCCGCCTGCCGCTGCGCTTCACCTGGCAGATGGATCGCGATGGCTGCTTCACGCTTGGCGCGAACGAATTCACCGGCCTGATGGGCCCGCGCACCACGGAGGGTTTCGGCCGGCCATGGAGCGAGATCGCCGAGAAGTTTGCGCTCGATCCCGATCGCCGGGTGATGAAGGCATTCGCCACCGGCGCGACCTGGAACGGCATCACGCTGAACTGGCCGGTCGACGGCGGCAGCCGCCTGCCGGTCGAATTGTCGGGCCTGCCGATCTTCGATCGTGACCGGAATTTCATCGGCTATCGCGGGTTCGGCGTCTGTCGCGATTTCGACGCGCTGGCGCGGCTCGCGGCGCTGCGCCTCGCGGAATTGTCCGGCGAGGCCGATCACGCCGACACTGCAAAGCCGTTGCAAGCCGAATTGAATGAAACGATTTCCATCGACACTTCACACCAAGACAATTTGGAAACGCCCGTGGACACTCCCAAGGATTCCCTGACGGAATGGACGGCGGATACCGCGAACGTCCTGCCGTTCCGTCCCCCCGGTGAGATCAAGGCGCCATCGCTGACGCCGGGTGAAAACAGCGCCTTCGACGAACTCGCGCGCCGATTGGCGGCGCGGCTCGAACCCATCGACGAAACGGTCCCGGACGCCGCAAGCGAAACCACCCTTGAACAGGTCACCGCGCCGGTCGCGCGCGAGGTGTTCAACGAGCAGCCCGAATGGCTGACGACGCATGAGCCGCCCGCGCGCGGCGAAGCCGGACGCGACCGCGCGCTGCTCGACCTGCTGCCGATCGGCATCCTGATCTACCGTCTCGACCGGCTGCTCTATGCCAACCCCGCCTTCCTGACGCAGATGGGCTATCCGAGCCTGCACGCGCTGGAAGAGGCCGGCGGGCTCGACGCGCTCTATGTCGAAGCCGGCGTATCCAACGCCTCCTCGACGTCGGACACCGGCACGCCGGTGACGATTTCCGCAAGCCAGCCGGACGATGCGGATGCGCCGCCGTCGGCCGCCGACGCCCGCCTCTACACGATCTCATGGGACGGCGCTTCCGCGCTCGCCTTGATCTTCTCGGGCGCCCGTCACGAGAGCGCTGCGATCGCAGCCGCGATCTCGCAACCGGCCCCGGCTGGCGAACCCGACGTCTCCGAACCGTCGGCGGTCGGCCACGTCAATGCCGAAGAACTCGCCGCCATCCTCGACACCACGGCTGACGGCATCGTGATGTTCGACGCCGAGGGCAAGATCATCGCCGCCAACCGCAGCGCCGAAGCGCTGTTCGGCCTCGACGGCGACGAGTTCGCCCGCCGCAATATGGCGGAGCTGTTCGCGCCGGAAAGCCGGCACGACGTGTTCGAATATCTCGCCGCCGTCAAGGCGGCCGGCGTCGCCAGCCTGCTCGATCACGGCCGCGATGTGCTGGGCCGCGAAAGCAAGGGCGGCATCATTCCGCTGTCGATGACCATGGGCCGCACCCGCCCCGACGGCCTGAACTTCTTCGCCGTTTTCCGCGACCTGTCGCAGGCGAGAAAGACCGAGAACGAATTGCGCGAGGCGCGGCGCTTGGCCGAGCGCGCGGCGAATGCCAAGTCCGACGTGCTGGCGCGGATCAGCCATGAGGTGCGCACGCCGCTGAATGCGATCATCGGCTTTTCGGAAGTGATGATTGGCGAACGCTTCGGCGCGCTCGGCAACGAGCGCTACCTCGAATACATGAAGGACATCCGCGCCTCCGGCGAGCGCGTGATCGCGATCCTCAACGACCTGCTCGATCTCTCGCGGATCGAAACCGGCAAGCTCGATCTGGCCTTCACCAGCCAGAATCTCAACGAACTGGTGGAGAGCTGCGTCACCGTCATGCAGCCGCAGGCCAACCGCGAACGCATCATCATCCGCACTTCGCTGGCGCATACGCTGCCGCTGGTGACCGCGGATGCGCAGGCGTTGCGTCAAATCACGCTGAACCTGATCGGCACCTCGATCCATCTCGCCAACGCCGGCGGCCAGGTCATCGTCTCCACCGCGTTGTCCGACTTTGGCGAGGTGAGCTTGCGGGTCCGCGATACCGGCCACGGCCTCAACGACAATGAAGTGGCCGCCGCCATGGAGCCTTTCCGCACGACTGCGCCGTCGGACAAGGCCTCGGAAGCTTCCGCCGTCAGCCTGTCGCTGACCAAAGCCCTGGTCGAAGCCAACCGCGCCAAATTCCAGATCAAGACCGGCGGCCGCTCCGGCACGCTAATCGAGGTGGTGTTTCCGCACGCGGTGGCGCGGGCCTGATCTCAGCCGTGTCAGCCGGGACGTCGCCGGCATTGCAGCGGAATGATTTTGCGCCGATCCGGCCAAACGCGAGGAACATTTCGCGGGCCGGGCGATAAATCTGCCGTGCGCCAGCGATCGACGAACGCCGCAGCAACGGCCCTTCTGGACAGCGGCGCTTTTTCCGGATGATATGCGGCGAATTGACACATTCAGCCAACAACAGTAGCTCCGCGTGAGCCTGGAGGAACCCCAATGATCCCGTTTTCTACGCGCCTGTTCGGCGCGATCGTCGCGCTGATGCTGGCTGCCGCCGGTCCGGCATTCTCGCAGCAGCTCGAACTCAAGATCATGGCGCCCGCGGCGCCCGGCGGCGGATGGGATCAGACGGCGCGCGCGATGCAGCAGGCTCTGGTTGCCGCCGGCATTGCCCGCAGCGTGCAGGTGACCAATGTGGCGGGCGCCGGCGGCAGCGTCGGCATCGCGCAGTTCGTCAACGGCGCCAAGGGCGACGGCAACCAGATGATGGTGAACGGCTTCGTCATGGTCGGCGCGCTCGCCATGAACAAATCGCCGGTGACGCTCGAACAGGTGACGCCGATTGCGCGCCTCACCGAGGAAATCCAGGTGATCGTGGTGCCGGCGAATTCGCCGCTCAAGACGGCGCAGGATCTCGCCGCGGCGGTGAAGGCCGACATCGCCAAGGTCACGTTTGCGGGCGGCTCGGCCGGGGGCGTCGACCATGTGATGGCGGCGCTGTTTGCGGGTGCGATCGGCGCCGACGCCAAGAAGGTCAACTACATCCCGTTCTCCGGCGGCGGCGAGTCGCTGGCGGCCATTCTCGGCGGCAAGGTCACCGCCGGCATTTCGGGATTGAGCGAATATGAAGGCCAGATCAAATCAGGCAAATTGCGCGCGCTCGGCGTGACGTCGGAAAAGCGCATCGCCGGCAGCGATATCCCGACGTTCAAGGAACAAGGCATCGACCTCGTGATCGCCAACTGGCGCTCGGTGGTTGCGCCTCCCGGCATCACGGCTGAACAGCGCAAGACCCTGAGCGATGCGGTGGAGAAGATGGTCCAGTCCGACGCCTGGAAGGACATCCTCAAGCAGAAGGGCTGGGAAGACGCCTATCTCGGCGGCGACGCATTCGCCGACTTCCTGAAGAAGGAAACGGCGCGCGTCACCGACGTGCTGAAGTCAGTCGGTCTCGTCAAATCATGACGCCCGAGGACGCTTCCGGCGACGCTCAACCGGCGTCGCGGCACATCGATCGCGCGGGTCTCGTCATTGCCGCAATTCTCGCGGCGCTTGCCGGGGTGCTGGTCTGGGACGCCAGCCGCCTGCCGTCGACCTCGATGTACGGCATGGGGCCCGAGGCGATGCCGATCGTCGTCGCCGTCGGGCTCGGCCTTCTCGCCATTGGCAATCTGATCGACGCGTTGCGCGGCAACCTGCCGCCGCGCGAGAGCGCCGACCCGAAGGCGGTGCTGCTGATCCTCGGCGGCCTGGCGCTGTTGATCGCCATCATCGGCCTTGGTGGCGGCTTCATCCTTGCGACCAGCGTATTGTTCGTTACGACGTCTGCGGCCTTCGGACGTCGCGCCGTTGTCACCGACTTCGCAATCGCCATCGTGATCACCACCCTCATCTACCTCGCCTTCGATCGGCTGCTGACGCTCAGCCTTCCCGCCGGCCCTCTGGAAAGACTGCTGTAATGGAAACTTTCGCCGCACTCGCGCATGGCATGGCCGTCGCCGTCCAGCCGATGAACCTGCTCTATGCGCTGATCGGCGTATTCCTCGGCACCGCGGTCGGCGTGCTGCCCGGCATCGGGCCGGCGCTCACCGTCGCGTTGCTGTTGCCGGTGACCTACAAGCTCGATCCCGGCGGCTCGCTGATCATGTTCGCCGGAATCTATTACGGCGGCATGTATGGCGGATCGACCACCGCCATCCTCATCAATACGCCCGGCGAGAGCGCATCGATGGCAACCGCGCTCGAGGGCAACAAGATGGCCAAGGCCGGCCGCGGCGGTCCGGCGCTGGCGACCTCGGCGATCGGTTCGTTCGTCGCGGGTACGCTCGCAACCATCGGCCTTGCCTTTCTGGCGCCGTGGCTGGTCGATTTCGCGGTGCGCTTCGGGCCTGAAGATTATTTCGCGCTGATGTGCGTGGCCTTTGTCACGGTATCGGCCACCTTCGGCGATTCGCCGATCCGCGGACTGACCAGCCTGTTCATCGGACTGACGCTCGGCCTGATCGGCATCGACAAGCTCACCGGCCAGGCGCGGCTCGCATTCGGCATCCCCGAACTGCTCGACGGCGTCGAAGTGACGACGCTGGCGGTCGGCCTGTTCGCCGTCGGCGAAGCGCTCTACGTCGCCTCGCGCCGCCATCATGCCGAGGAGAAGATCGAGCCGGTGCGCGGCTCGCTATGGATGACGAGGCAGGATTGGAAGCGGTCATGGAAGCCGTGGCTGCGCGGCACGATGTTCGGCTTCCCGATCGGCGCGCTACCCGCCGGCGGCGCGGAGATTCCGACATTCCTGTCTTATTCCACCGAGAAGCGGCTATCGAAACATCCGGAGGAATTCGGCAAGGGTGCGATCGAAGGCGTCGCCGGTCCGGAAGCCGCCAACAACGCCTCCGCCGCCGGCACCCTCGTGCCACTGCTCACGCTCGGGCTGCCAACATCAGCCACGGCGGCGATGATGCTGGCGGGCTTTCAACAATACGGGCTCAACCCGGGACCGCTTTTGTTTGCCGAGCGGCCCGACCTGGTGTGGGGCCTGATCGCGAGCCTGTTCATCGCCAACGTCATGCTGCTCGTGCTCAACCTGCCGCTGGTCGGCCTGTGGGTAAAACTGCTCGCGATCCCGCAGCCGTGGCTCTACGCCGGCATTCTCGTGTTCGCGACCATGGGCACGATTGCCGCAAAACCGTCGGTGGTCGAGCTGTCGATGCTGGCGGGCTTTGGCGTGATGGGCTTCCTGATGCGCCGGTTCGATTTTCCGATCGCGCCTGTCGTCGTCGGTCTGATCCTGGGGCCGATCGCCGAAAGCCAGTTGCGCCGGGCACTCGCCATCAGCCTCGGCGATCCCATAGTGCTCTTGCAAAGCCCGATGTCGGCGACGCTGCTCGGCATTGCGCTGATCGCGCTGCTGGCGCCGTTCGTGCTGAAGGGGATGAACCGGTTCAAGGCGAGCGAGGACTAAGCGTGGACTCATTTTGGCGCAGCCAAATTCGGTCTGACGCGCCTCTGAAGGCCAGATAGTGGGCTGCGAGGTTGTCAGATGGCAACACGCCGACGCTGCCGTAGCGTCGCCGCCAACGTTCTGAATTGATTTCCGCTTTCGGCGTCACCGCGGACATAACTGGACTTGCCGCCCGGTTGCCATGGTGGCGACTGACCCTCAACGCACGGCTGGAGACGCGGCCAGTGCCACTCGCACCTCCGCGCAGCGCCTCCAAATGCCTCGTCAAGCTGGCTCAGCCTGTGCATTTAAAGGTGACCGAGGGCTGTGTGACCTTCGTCAAAGAGCCTGTTGAACGGATCCAATATTTGAAACGGGATTGTTCCATGAATGTGATGAATTCCCGTGAAGAACTATTTCTCATTACTGGATCCGCTGCGCTTCGGGGCCGCTCTCTTCGTCGCGGTTTTTCACCTGGTGTTCTACTCCTGGGCCGGGGCTTCCATCGGCGCCCCCCAAAGTTTTGAACATTACTTCGCCGCCGACGTTCAATTTCCGAACGCCGCGCCTTTCACGTGGTTTGGCTGGGTGGGCGTTGAAGTATTCTTTGTCATTTCCGGCTTCGTCATTGCAAACTCCGCGAGCAAATCTTCTCCGAAGGAATTTCTCCTCGGTCGCGCACTCCGGCTTTATCCGGCGGTCTGGGTTGGGTCCACCTTGAGCTTGCTCGTTCTGCTCATCTTTGCGCGTGAGAAGGCATCCGAATTCATCCTTCCCTACTTCCAGGCGATGCTGCTCATTCCCAAGGGGATCAGGGGTCAATGGCTTGACGCCGTCTATTGGACGTTGGCAGCAGAAATGGCCTTCTACGGGCTGGTGTTTTGCACGCTGCTCACGAAGAAAATCACGTTGCGGCATCTGGCCTGTGGTCTCACCATCTATAGCGCCGTGTTCAACACCTTTTCCATGCTGGTGCTGTCGGGTGCGATACAGTCCGACATGCTTTATTGGGTTGTTTTGATGTTTCGGGTGCCGGGCGCAACATGGCTGTTGTGTCATGGCTGCTTTTTTGCGCTGGGGATTTGGCTGTTCATCTCTGCAAACAGAAAGTTGACGGCCCTCGAACAGTTCGCCGTGGTCGTGACATGTCTTTCCGGGTGTGCCGAGATTTACTATTTCTCCCATTTCCTTTTGACGGCCATACCCGCTATCTCGGATCAATCAGCCTTTCTGCCGATCCTCGTGTGGGCTGCGGCGGTGTTGCTCATTGCCTTCGCCGCGAACAAGAGCAGGCGCTCTGCCGGCACCGCTTCTCCTGAAGCGCCGGCTTATCTGAGAACGCTCGGGCTGATCACCTATCCGCTCTATCTGACCCACAACGTCACCGGCTCTGCGATCATTCGTGTCCTGATCGATGCCGGCCTGGATGCCTCCCTGGCTGTATGGGCCAGTCTGGGCATGCTTGTCCTGGTCTGCTGGTTCATCTGCGCGAAGATCGAGCCCGCCATCAGACGGCTGCTAAGCGACATCTTTTCAAACTTCAAACTGCGTCCGAAAGCAGCGCCACCATCGAGCCTTACAAGTCCGCCTCCCGGGCTGCTCCTTCCGCTGCCCACGGAGCGGTAACGCGGTTCGCAGGGTGGGTTAGCGATTTGAACGGGCGATGTATCTCGTTCAAAGCTACGAAGCGGCACAATTCTTGCTCGAATCCAGTCCGCCTGAATGCATCCGCCTGCGGATCGCCTGTTTTCTGGGCATTTGGATTTAAAGCATTATGCGCTGCCTCGTCGTTGCCGACTTGCATTATTCATTGCCGCAGTTTGACTGGTTGCTGGCGGCAGCCCCCGAATTCGACGTCGTCATTCTCGCCGGCGATGCGCTCGACGTTGGATCGTTCGTCGATTTCCGCGCGCAGATTCTGGTCGTCAAAAAATACCTGTCGCTGCTCTCGGACATCACGCGCGTCATTGTCTGCTCGGGCAATCACGATCTCGACGAACGCAGCGCGGAAGGCGAAAAGATCGCGCGCTGGATCGGCGATATCAGCGAACTCGGCATCGCCTGCGACGGCGACAGCCTGACCATCGGCGACATCAGCTTCACGGTGTGCCCGTGGTGGGACGGGCCGCTGGTCAAGAGCCGCATCGAAGCCCAGCTTCGCGACGCAGCAGCCGACCGGGCGCAACGCTGGATCTGGGTGCATCACGCGCCGCCGGCGAACTCGCCGACGAGCTGGGGCGGCAAGCGCTTCTTCGGCGACGAAGACCTCGTGCAATGGATCGCACAGTACCAGCCGTCGATGGTGATCTCGGGCCACGTGCATCAGTCGCCGTTCACCCCTGAGGGATCGTGGTTCGACCGCCTCGGCGCGACCTGGGTGTTCAACACCGGCCTGCAGCACGGCCGTCCGCCGGTCTGCATCGTGCTCGATTTCGATGAGAGCGCTGCGTTCTGGATCGCAGCCGGCGAAGCGCAACGCATCGACCTGCGTGCGCCGTTGTCGCGGCCGGCGGCGCTGATCGAGATGCCGCCGCCCTGGCTTACATCCTTGAGCCGGATTGCCGATCCGCTTTTTTCCGCACCGATAAGCGACGGAGGAGTTCGGAAGAAGCGCCTGTAACGGATTTCACGACGACGGCAGTCTTCCTCTCAAAGGGGCTTCACAGAAAGCGTCAGATTGTCCGCTATCGAACATTCGTTGCGCAAAGCGGATATTCCGCAACGAGTTGTCGTGCTGCTCTGAAAAACAGATCCTGCGCGAATTTTTATCACCGGCTCGCGTGCAATTTGCCATCGGCGTCGATCGTATCAGCCTGGTTGCGCAACGCTGCGACTCGGTATCCGGCAACCGCAGAAGAATTGCCTTGCAAACGACGCGTGCCTTTCGGGAAAAAGTGGCATAGCATTTCGACTGCAGTAGTCCAAAATTCGGCAAGCCGCCACCTAACCGTAGGTGAAGCCAATGCAAGAGATTGCGGACTGGCTGGAGAAGCTGGGGCTTGGACAATACGCGTTGCGTTTTGCCGAGAACGGAATCGATCTCGGTGTCCTTCCCGAGCTAACGGACAAGGACTTCGATGGGCTCGGAGTCCTGCTCGGCCATCGACGCAAGATGCTGCGCGCGATCGCCGAACTCAACCGAGTCGAGTTGGTCGACGAGCAGGCTCATCGGCATGATGCGGAGCGACGCCACCTCACTGTGATGTTCTGCGATCTGGTAGGCTCGACTGAGCTCTCCGCTCGCCTTGATCCCGAGGACATGTGGGAGGTGATCCGCGCCTATCGGGCCACCTGCGCGCGGGTGATTGGCACTTACGACGGCAGTCTCGCCAGGTTTGTCGGTGACGGCGTGCTCGCCTATTTCGGCTATCCCCGCGCGCACGAGGATGACGCCGAGCGCGCCGTGCGAGCCGGGCTCGACATGATCGCCGCAATTGGACCGCTCGAAACGCGCGCGGAACGGGTCAAGGTGCGTATCGCCATCGCGACCGGGCTGGTGGTGGTGGGCGACCTCATCAGCGGCGGCGCGTCGGAGCAGCAGGCGATGGTCGGCGATACACCGAACATCGCGGCCCGGCTGCAGAGCCTGGCTGAGCCGGGGGCGGTCGTCGTTGCTGCCTCGACGCGCGAGCTGCTTGGCGATTTATTCACTTTCCGCAGTCTCGGCCTCCGCGAGGTCAAGGGCATCTCCGAGCCCATCGCGGTCTGGGCAGTCGAAGGTGGAGCTGCATCGGAAAGCCGCTTCGAGGCGGTGCGCACCGCGCGCTCGATGGGCTTTGTCGGCCGCAAGGCGGAAATCGAATTCGCGCTCGCGCGCCAGCAACTGGCGTGGCAGGGCCAAGGCCAGGCGGTGTTGATTTCCGGCGAGGCCGGGATCGGAAAATCGCGCCTGGTCGCAACGCTCTGCGAAGACCCTGCGTTGGGGACACATTGCCGGGTGCGGTATCAATGTTCGCCCTACCACATCAACAGTGCGCTTCATCCCTTTATCGCGCAGCTGGAGCGCGCCGCCGGCATCAGGTTACAGGACACGCCCGGGCAAAAACTCGACAAGCTCGAGGCCATGCTTGCGCTCGGAACGCAGCAGGTGGCCAACGCGGCGCCGCTGATCGCCGCACTTCTTTCGATCGCGACGGGCGAGCGCTATCCGCCGCTCGGCTTGAACCCAGTGCAGCAGCGGCGACAGACGTTCGCCGCCCTGCTCGATCAGCTTGAGGGTCTGGCCCGGCAGCAACCCGTGCTGATCGTCTGCGAGGACCTGCATTGGGCCGACGCCACGACGCTCGAGCTGTTTGATCTCGCAGTCGACCGCGTCAGGGGTTTGCCGATACTCGCGCTCATGACCTTCCGGCCCGAGTTCGAACCGCCGTGGGCGGGTCTTGCCAATGTCAGCCTGTTGCGTCTCGATCGGCTTGACCGGCAGGATACCCGCGCTCTGGTCGAGCAGGTCACCGTCGGTCGGCAGCTGCCGCGCGAGATGATGACGCAGATCATCGACAGAACGGATGGCATCCCGCTGTTTGTCGAGGAATTGACCAAGATGGTGCTGGAGTCCGGACTGCTGGTGGAAGATGCCGGACGCTATTGCCTCCACAGCCCGCTGCCGCCGCTCGCTATCCCCGCGACGCTGCAGGACTCGCTGATGGCGCGGCTCGACCGCCTGGCGCCGGTGAAGGAAGTGGCGCAGATTGGCGCCGCCATTGGCCGCGACTTCTCCTACACGCTGCTGCGATGGGTAGCAGGACGCAGTGATGCGACGCTGAGCGCCGCGCTGACGCAGCTCGAAGAGGCCGAACTGCTATTGCGCCGCGGCACGCCGCCAGATGCGAATTACAGCTTCAAGCATGCGCTCGTCCAGGAAGCGGCTTATGAAAGCCTGCTCAAAAGCCGTCGCCAACTGCTCCACAAACACATTGGCGACGTCCTGCGTGACCAGTTTCCGGCCATCGCCGCGACCGAGCCGGAAGTCGTGGCCTATCACTTCACCGAAGCGGGGCTAGGCGCCGCCGCCCTTGAGTGGTGGCGCAAGGCAGGCCAGCAGGCGCTCAAGCGCTCCGCCTATACCGAGGCAATCGCACATCTCGGCAAGGCGGTTGCGATCGCCGACGGGCTGCCGGATGACCCGGGCCGAACCATGAACCGGCTTCATCTTCAAATCGCCTACAGCCGCGCGCTGCGGGGCAACCTTGGGCACAGCGCCCCGCAAACCGTGGCCGCATGGACCCGCGCCCGGCAATTCGCCGCTGACATCAACGATCCGGTCGAACTGGCGCCGATCTATTCGGGCCTGTTCAATGCGTGCCTTACCCATGGCGAGATCGCGCCGATGTGGGAGCTGGCGGATGCAACAATGAGCGCCGCCAGCAGGCGACCGGACTCGCCGGTGGCCGCGGTGGTCGCACATTGGACCAACGGGGCAACCTGCTGGTTCGGCGGCGACTATTTGAACGCGAGAACGCATCTTGAGCAGGCGCTTGCGACCTATGATGCCGAACCTGATCTTGAGACCTTCCGGACGTCGTCGCTGGACCTGCCGTTCGTCATCATGCGATTTCTTGCCCTGGTGCTCTGGCCGATCGGGAAGATCGATCGCGCTCGCCGGCTCGCCGCGGAAGCGGTGCGTTCTTCAGGAGAAAAGCGAGCGCTCTCGCAGGCCAATGCGCTCGTTCACAAGGCGGTTTTCGACGGACTGTGCGGCGGGCCGCTGCAGCAAACCGAGACTATTCTTGCGCTAGCTCTCGCCCGCGACCATACGATGCCGTTGTATGTAGCCGCCGGCACATACCTGACCGGCCTTGCAAGGTGGCGCGCCGGCGACCGCCAGGCCGGGCTTGCGGAAATGCGCCGAGGCTGGACCTTGCTGCATGAAAATGACTGTTACCTCTGCGAGCCGTTTTGGGGAATGCAAATTGCCATGGCGAATGCAGCGGCAGGGCAAACGGACACCGGCCTGGAGATCTTGCGCGAGTTGATCGCGATGACGGAACAGTCAGGTCAGCATTGGCTGGACGCCGAATTGCATCGTGTTCAGGGTGAGCTTCTGTTGCGCCGCGACCCAACCAATTTCGGCGAGGCAGAGGAAACTTTTAAAAAGGCCCTCGAGATAGCCCGAGGCCAGCAGACGAAAGCTTTCGAATTGCGTAGCGCACTTGGGCTTGCGCATCTCTGCATCAGCAACGGCCGGGAAACGGCTGGGTCCGACGTGCTCACGCGCGCCCTGATCGGTCTTGATACCGGGCAAGACCTCCCCGAAATCGAACAGGCGAAGAAGCTGTTCAGGCAAATCCACTAGAGCATTTTCGATTCTGATTGAATCAATGCGGCTAGAGTCTCGAGTCGGATTGCCGATCCGAGCCTGGCGAAACCTCTGTCGGCGGCAGGTTGATCATGCTCTGCAGGAGTTCGCCGACCATCGACAGATGGTTACCCTGACCGGCATACTGATGCATCAGGTCGGCCAGATAGGTGTTTGCGACATTGAGGCGTTGCGCCAGCAGGCGCGCGATCAACAGCGCCATCGCCGGCTGGTCGCGCAGGAACGCCGCGGCATCGTCGAACTCGTAGACGACGGAATCGGCGGCGGCGCGCACGGTCGCTGTGTGGGGCTGCTCGAGCAATACCGACATTTCGCCCAGCATCGCGCCCGGCTCGGTCAGAACGGCGACGACGCTATCGCCCTTGATGACCTCCAGCCGTCCTTCGAGCAGGACGAACAGATGTCCGGTCTTGCTGCCCTCATGAAGGACGAGCGTGCCTGCCGGCACGTCTCGCTTCGTTCCTCCGCTACAATAGTCCAGGACTGCGCGCATCGGCTTTATCTCCGTGTCGGCCAAGACTAGGCACTGACGATGCGAAGGTCGAACGGATAACGCGCGCTTCGCTGCTCAAAATCTCGGCACGGAGCGCTCGCGCGGCCCAAGACCAAACAAGACCAGACCTCAGATCTTTTCGAGCATGGCGGCTTTGAGCTTGGCGATCCGCGCTTCATCGCGCTTGTAGAACGTCCACTGCTTGACGCGCTTGGCGCTCACCAGTCCCGCCTGCGACAATATCTTCAGATGCTCGCTCACGGTGGGCTGGCTGACGCCGAGCTTCTCGGCAATCAACACGCCGCAGACGCCGTCCTTGACAAGGTCGCCGTCGACCTGCGGGCGAAAATGCGCCCGGGGGCGTTTCAGCCATTCCAGGATCAACAGCCGCCGATCGCTGGCGAGCGCGCGAAAAGCAGACTCGACGTCGTCCTCAAAAGAAGCCATATTGCTAATTAGCTAAATGACTAATTTCTGTCAATGATGGCTTGATGAACGAAGCTTTCGGAGTGTGGTTGCAATGGATGCATCAGCGGATGCCGTGACGTCGGAAATGATCGCGCAATGCGAGCGGCTCATCCGGCCCTTTGTCCGGCGGACACCGGTAGTTGAGGTCGATGGCGTCGAGTTCGGCCTTCCCGGCCATACGCTGACGCTAAAGCTCGAGCTGCTTCAGCATTCCGGGTCGTTCAAGGCGCGCGGCGCGTTCGCAAATCTCCTGACCCGCGACGTGCCGAAGGCCGGTGTGGTCGCGGCGTCCGGCGGCAACCATGGCGCAGCCGTCGCCTATGCGGCGATGACGCTCGGCAAGCCGGCCAAGATCTTCGTGCCGGGCGTCTGTTCGCCGGCCAAGGTGCAGCGTATCAGGGACTACGGCGCCGATCTCACGATCGAGGGGGACCTCTATGCCGATGCGCTCGCAGCCAGCGAGGCATGGGCGCAGCAAACCGGCGCATTGCCAGTGCTGGCCTTCGATCAGAACGAGACCATCATGGGACAGGGAACGCTCGGGCTTGAGCTCGCCGGCCAGGCGCCGGATATCGATACGCTGCTGGTGTCGGTGGGCGGCGGCGGTTTGATCGCAGGACTGGCTGCCTGGTACGCCGGCCGTATCAAGGTGATCGGCGTCGAGCCGCTTGCATCGCCGACATTGACGAGAGCCTTTGAGGCGGGCCATCCGGTTGATGCGGAGGCCGGCGGGATCGCGGCGGATTCACTGGCGCCGAGACGCGTCGGTGAGAAGGTCTTTCCGATCGTCCGGAAATACGCGCGGCAAACGGTACTAGTTTCCGACGCCGCGATCGCCGGCGCACAGGCGACGCTTTGGCGCGCCTTGCGCGTCGTGGCAGAACCGGGTGGCGCGGCAGCGTTCGCGGCGATCCTGTCAGGCGCCTACCGGCCCGGCGCGGGCGAACGGATTGCGGTCATCGTCTGCGGCGGCAACACAGAGGCCGTTGATTTCGACCGCACCCGCTGATCGCCAACAGGTCGCGCGACGGCCGTCCAATCTCAGGCTCATGCGCGTGCGTCAGGCCCCGGATACCACGATGGTCTGCCACATTTGGAATCACTCTAAATCGAATACTGGAATCACTCTAAATGAAGCCCGTCGCGACATCACGTCGCTGACGGTCCGATGGCCGCTGCGCTACTGAGACCGTCATCTCCATCACCTTACCGGGCAGCTTTCATGATGAACTTTCGCGCTACTGCCGCAACCGCAGCGTTGCTTTGCCTCACAGCGTTTGGAGCCTCCCCGGCGTCCGCCGACGGCGAGGTCAACGTCTATACCTACCGCGAAACCAAGCTGATCCAGCCGCTGTTCGATGCCTTCACCAAGGACACCGGCATCAAGGTCAACGTCGTCTCGGCGAGCTCCGGCCTCGAGCAGCGCATGAAGGCCGAAGGCGCCAGCAGCCCCGCTGACGTGCTGCTTACGGTCGATCTCGGCCGCCTCGACGACGCCGTGCAGGCCGGCGTCACCCAGCCGATCAAGTCGGTGGTGATCGACGAGATCGTGCCGGCGCAATATCGCGATCCTGATGGACAGTGGGCCGGCATTTCGATGCGCGCGCGCGTGATCTACGCCTCGAAGGACCGCGTCACGCAGGACAAGATCACCTATGAAGAGCTCGCCGATCCCAAGTGGAAGGGCAAGATCTGCATCCGCTCCGGCCAGCACATCTACAACAACGGCCTGTTCGCAGCCTATGTGGCCAAGCACGGCGAGGCCAAGGCCGAGGAATGGCTGAAGGGCGTGAAGGCCAATCTGGCGCAAAAACCCTCCGGCGGCGACCGCGAAGCCGCGCGTGACGTCGCGGCCGGCAAGTGCGATATCGGCATCGGCAACACCTATTACTGGGCGCTGATGATGAACAACGATCCCGAGAAGAAGCCGTGGGCGGAAGCCACCAAGGTGATCCTGCCGACCTTCGAGGGCGGCGGCACCCACGTCAATCTCTCGGGCGTGCTGCTCGCAAAGCACGCGCCCAACAAGGCCAATGGCGTCAAGCTGATCGAGTGGCTGACAAGCGAAAAGGCACAGCAGATCTACGCTGACTCC